>Ga0207158_1032_pt1 | contig 42625 bp, 45 predicted proteins | sample Alteio_BWMinHeat_22_FD_153512 | JGI IMG/M metagenome (GOLD analysis project Ga0207158, IMG submission 153512) | Enriched cells from forest soil in Barre Woods Harvard Forest LTER site, Petersham, Massachusetts, United States -... | ecosystem: Environmental > Terrestrial > Soil > Temperate forest >... | reverse complement strand
ACGGGTTCGACCCAACTATGACGAATTGCGCCTGGTGACGAGTGGCGCGCACCGCAGGGAGGATATGATCTGCAAACCAGAGGACGGCGCCGATATTCGGCGGATAATCCATAGAACCGGTGAATACGAAGTTCGGGCCATCACCCCACTCCGGCCTCAGCCACGGCTTGCCAGGATCGAAAGCGTTCGCGTCAACGCCATTGGCAATGGTCACGATTTTCGCGGCGCCCCCGCCGATCATGTTGCGAAACAGTGCCGCCTCTTCGTCCGAAACAAACACGATGGCATCGGCCTGAGCTGCGAGCCGCAATTCCGCGGCTCGCACTCGCCGGGCCTCAAGGGCAAACAGCCAGCGCTTCCACCCTTTGGCCTGCGCCGCATAGGCGGCAAATTTCTCCGAATCGACATCGACAAAATACAGCACGCGCACCGTGTCGCGGGCCGTACACGCTAGGGCATAGTCTGAAACATTGCTGCTATGGGCAACGATTGCGGCCGGTCGATGCTTCGTAATCACATCGCGCACATAAGCCTTAAGTCTGGCGGACCTGAACAGTGCAAAGCTCAACGGCAGGCCGCACAGCCACCGGAGTAGGGCCGGTGCCCAGCACCAGGGCTTGGTGATACGTTCGACGTGCAAACTGGCACAATAGGGGCGAAATCGCTCAATTTCCGGCACATCCTCCGGCGTGTCGATGAAAGTACCAATGTGAAGGTCGAAGCGCTGGCCCAAATGCCGCACGATATTGAACGAGCTGATCTTCTCTCCCTTGTTGGGAGGAAAGGGGAGCCGCTGGGACACGAAGAGCAGTGCCGGTCGGTTGCCATTGCTCATTGAGGCCTGATCTCCAGCGACGTATCCGATACGAGCGACAACTGGAGGGTCCACCACGGCGATGTCTACAGTCAATGTCCCCGACTCAACCGAATGAGACGTGCACACTCTGATGCTAACACGCTTGGGAAAGCGATCATTCGATCTGATCGCTTCCGATGTTTGTGGAAACTTGCTTCCGCGGACTCAATTCTTCGTCAATCAGATCTTCACCAGAAAGCCGGCATCCCCTCGGTATCGGTTGTCTTGGTACGGTAATTGCCGCACCCGGCTCGACAGCGGGCCCGATTTTATCAGCAAGGATCTCAATCTGCGGGCTTTCATGCACGGTGTTACCCTGGACTTCAGCCGACTCGGCAAACCCACCGACAACGCTTTCATCGAAAGCCTGAACGGCAAGTTCCGGGCGGAACGCCTGAACGCCAACTGGTCCTCAGCCTCGACGAGGCGCAGCGAACGTGCGAGGCTTGGCGTGGAGACTACAACGAGGTGCGCGCGCACAGCGCCCTCGGCAACCAAGTGCCTGCGGCGCTTCATCGGTCGGCCGGCAATCCCGGCCAGCCCGCCGCCCGATGAAGCCGGGTTTTCCAGCGGCAAGTGGTCCAAGGTTCGGGGCAAGTTCAAATGGCCAACCCACCTACTCATCGCTGGATGAAAGACGAGGCTCTGGCCAGACCTGCTTACTTTTAATCTGGCCCGTCGATCCTTACGAGAGTGGCGGAAGATAACCATTTGGAAAATTAGATATTAATTCCGTCTCGGTATTGTAGTGATCGAACATAGTAGGATCGTCGATCAACCATATGAATGACGCGGGAATGTTGACGTTCAGGTTATCAGATTACACGCTAAGAGATTGCAGTAAAAAGTTGGAGGTTGCCATGGACGCCTCACATGACATTGAATCACACCAGTCGTACCATCAACGCGATAGATTGCCATGGCATATTTGTGCGCCAATCCTCGTGATATTTTCACTCCTAGGTTGGGTATTTATTGTACTACCATTTTTATTTATTTTCGGAATTATATAATAAACTCAGCAATTGTGACGTCAGGTGAAAGACGCAGCGGAGCGCGCGGTCATGAACCACGACCGTAAACCGCAGGTTAAACCGAAAGAGAGCGCGATGCTCTGTGAGCGTTGCAAAGAGAGGTTGAAGCATCCCGCGATCAACGAGGCGGTATTCGATCGCGAGCGCCAAGCAGTAATTGTCGGACATAAACGCCGGGTGATCGCTGGCGTCAAGTGGCAGATTCTCGGGCTATTGTGGGCACACCGTGGGACGACGGTCAGCCACGAACGCGTCCATCAAAGGATCTGGGGCCACCTCTTGAACCCGCCAGACGACAATAACCTCAAGGTGCACGTATACTGGCTGCGTCAAGCCTTGAAGGGCACCCCTTACGGCATCGCGACCGTTCACGGCGAGGGGTATCGGCTAGAAGCCGCGAGCGCGAGCAGCGTTTTCATCCGGCGGAAGAGAAGACTGCGTCACCGTGAATTGATGATGGCGGCGGAGTAGTCCGGCGCGATCGTGTCAGGGCGCGCATGCCCGAGCAGTCGTGCGGCAACCGGGCAATCACCCGCCTGGCCCGGCGTCAAAGACGAGCTCAAGCGGCAAGCTTCGGGCGCCGACGAGTGCGTGGATCTTGGTCGTCAACCAGCCGGGCGAGCGGCCCGCCACGGCGCACCTGTGCGCAGCACCCGGAAAATCCCAATTAGGCAGCCGCCTCATCGGTCCTGCAATTCTCCCCGATTGTGGACTTTGAAAATTCCCTAGGTGGCATTCCCGCCAACCGTTCATCAATTTTATCGCCAACGAGGCGCTGACGGCGAACCGCGCCGCATCTAACCTCCACCCTCAATGGGTTGCGGGGCTCGTCGTGCCGGCACCTTTGTCTCGGGATTTGCGAGAGCTTCATCGAAGCGAATGGCGCCGGTTCGGGCGGCGGGGAACGTGGCCCCGGCGCGCTACGGCGGCCACCGGCAGCCAATACTGGCGCCACACGAGGATGGGCTGCGGGTGCTGGTGGAGGAGCACGGCAAAGAGCCATTTGGCCCAACCGAGCGAGCAGCAGCTTCGCCCATGCGTTTCGCAGGGATGCTGGCTAGGTCAGGCCAGTATCCAGCCCGCACCTCCTCTCTTAATCCTGCGTCGAGGACCTCGGGGTGTCGAACTCTCACGCACTCGCCGAAACCTTTACGCCGACCGCGGCTCCGGTCACACTGAGCGGGTCATTCGGAGGAAGATCCATGCTTCGAAAAATGGCTTATGTCGTTGCGGCCCTTCTAATCTGGGCTCCGTCGCACGCAGGTAGCAAAGGAATATCAGCCCAAGAGACGCTAGGTTACTTGATTGCCCAGTACCAGGCGGCGGCAGTACGGCCGGAACTCCAGATGCATTTCGAATACCGTCCACCAATGCTGTGGGTCACCTGGCAAAGTGATCCACGCGACGCAAGCCGAGAATCTGCTCCAGTCGAGCGGGTAGCCGTTGACCTAAGATATGCTCACTTCTATGATTTATATAAAGAAACGACCGAACACTACGGGATGGTTATCGAATGCTGGCACTATCATCCGTGCTACGATGATCAGGTACGACATCTCGGCCTCGATCACGGCGAGATCAGCTACTTGGTCAAGAGATATGCGAGTGAGGGCATCGCGAACGCCCTGAACCATCTTGCCGCCTTGCATCTGACCCAGCGCCCCAAGGACAAATTTGACGATCCAGGCGTACAAGTCGAGAGCGCCCGGTGATCGCCACATTGAACTGCGTCGCTACGCGCTGTCCCGTTCGGCGCGCAGATGGTGCATGTGATCTCGGGCGGGCAAATAAATCTCAGGCGTACGAGACAACGGATCGAACATCCTTCCGAGGAAATCTCATCGGCAGGGTGCCGAAGTAATGCGCATCGTCGATGCCTGCGAGGTGGATTATCTGATCGCCGCGCTGAATAGTAAGCACTTTGGATTGATCTACGGCGAGCTGCCGGGAGTAGTGTGCCCGGCAACCATATTCGGGTTGTACGGGAGATGGAGTACTCTATTGATCAGGGTCCTCCTGTGAGGGGACCGCTCCAAGTACTGGTGGCCAAGCTTGACGATCTGGATCGGTGACATCTGCGGTGCGGACGGGCTGTGCCGGGTGCCGCGCGTTCAAACCGGAGCACTTTTGGCTTGACTTACCTTACAGTTGAGCCGTGTTTTCTGAAACGCAGAGGGACTGATAATGTCCGTTAGCAGTTATCGTGAACGCGGCCGCAGGACCCATCGCACTATTTGCGATGACCTCGACGCGGACAGCGCTGCACGCCAGGATCGGCGATTGCATCGCTGCGCCGCGGAATGACGGCGAGCTAAGAAGCTACTCCGACGGCGTGACGGCCGGTGAGAATGACGATCGCTCCAGACGCGTTCACTACTGAGGAGTCGGGCTCCGACTACTTCGCGAGCGAGATTCATCATCGCGCATTCGCCGAGCGCATTGTCAGCGCGGTACACGACGATCGCCGCTTCATCGTCGTAACCGGCGATCCGTCACCGGACCCGCTCACCCTTTCCGCAAGCCTCAACGAGGTACTCGACGACCAGCAGGCCCCCGTCATGTTGCTGACCAGTGGGCCGGAATTTCGCGCAAATGCCCTGGCCAACCACGACCTCGCCGCGCAAGAGGGATCGAGTAATACCCAACCGACGGTGCCTCGGCTTCCAATGTTGATCTTTGATGATGCCGAGCAGCTGGCAGATGAGCAGATTGTGGATATCTACGAAAAATCGCGGTCGGTTGATCGATGGCTTGTAGTAATGCTCGGCCGATCCGATCTTCTCGTCCGTCTCGAGCGGCTCGAATTTCACTTCAGATGGGACGAACACACGACATCTCTGAGCTTTGATGAGTTGGGACGGCGGGAAATTCTGGCGTATATTCGTCATCAAATCGGCACCGGCGAGTCGGCTCGTGCTTTTACTGACGATGCTATAGCGGTAATGTGGTCGCTATCGCGCGGTGATCCCCGGATCGTTGATCGTCTTGCGCGCAGGCTGCTCGATGGCGCTCGCCAAGCTGCAGAGCGTGCGGATCCCGAGGTGCCATCGTCGCCGGCTGCGAAACCGGCGCACAAGACCCTCGACTACCTTCTCGCGGATCCCGACACGCCGGTTGTACCGCCGGAGACTTCTCTCGAGAAGCCAAAAGCCGCCGCGGCTCAAATAATTCCGGCCGCGGTTCCACCGTCAGCCCAAGGTGACAACCTGGCCAATCAACTGGCACGGCGTTTCCCCTACGCCAATACCCAGGCCGCCAGAGCCGCCGTTTGGCTGCAATGGTCTTTGCCAGTCACAGTCCTAACTGACGACACTCGCAATCAGCTTTCAGGGCCGAACGCGGCCACGCCGCCTGCTGAACCGGAGGCCCCACGAAATCCACCGGAAGTGGAAACAGCCGCAAGCGCTCGGACGGTATTTTTTGGGCCGACCGACGAAGATGCGCAGGCGTCGGTGCCGGCTTGGCCGGAGTCGGTGCCATGGCCTCCTCCACCGGCGGCCTCGCCAGCTTCCGTAGTGTCGGAGCGGCGCCATACCAGAAGACTGTTATGGCCGATCATAGCGGTCGCTTTGTGCCTCATCGGTTTGGGCCTAGCGGGGACAGTCGTTCTCAAACTGAGAGGAGACACGGCCAATCCCGTCAAGTCTGATCACCTGGTCACCCCTATCCCCGCGGCGCCGATACAAACTGCGAATCCGGAGCCGAATGCAATCCAACCGCCGGCGGCACCCCCGATGGCTGCGCTGCCCCCCAATCCCGTGCCCGCATCCCCGGCGCCACCAGTCGCTGTGGAGGTACAGCCGCCAAACGCCGCATCGCCTGCTACAGCGAGTCCTGAACCGAACACAATCCAGCTGCAGGGGTCGTCCCCGACTGAACCGCAGCCGCCAGCGGCACCCCCGGTGGTGGGCGCGCTGCCCCCCGGTCCCGCGCCGGCATCTCCGGCGCCACCAGTCGCTGCGGAGGTACAGCCGCCAAACGCCGCATCGCCTGCAACAGCGAGTCCCGAGCCGAATACGCTCCAGCCGTCGGCGCCATCTGCGGCCGCGCCAACGGCACCCCCGGTGGCCGCGCTGCCCCCCGGTCCCGCGCTAACATCCTCGGCTCCGCCGAGCGTCGACGAGATCGCCGAGCTGGTGAAGCGCGGTGATGCGCTCCTCGGCACCGGCGACGTGTCTTCGGCGCGTCTCTTCTACGAGCGTTCCGCCGATGCCGGCAGTGCGGAAGCGGCGCTCCGGTTGGGCCAAAGTTTTGATCCAGATTTTCTCCGGCTGGCCCACATCCGGGGCGTACAAGGCGATCTCAGCACAGCGATATTCTGGTACCGTCGAGCGCGCGAACTGGGCAGCGTCGAAGCCGAGATCCTGTTGAAGAGCATGAAAAACAACTAAAGCGATGTTTAGCTCCGGCGCAGCACCGGCCGGGCATCGTCACGAAGAACACCATCATTTGTGAGGAAAACCCTGCTGGAGGCCTAAGGTGGATCGCTGGGTAATTATCCATTGGTTTGAGCTGAGTACCCTATTACTACTCTCTCTGAACTTGTGGTTCGTAGGTACGGTCTTGAACGTCCTCAGGCAGACCAACCACTGGCTCTCCTTTCTAGCCAGTATCCGCTCGGATCAGTTACGCGATCCGAACTCAACGACGGACGAGGCTTAGGTCTTTGATCCCACCCAATGATGCGCGGCGCTAGAAGCCCACCTAGGGCACAGCGGTAGCCCATCGAAGAACCTCGGCCTGGCGCAACTGCTTGCGCGTCAACACCTTTCCTAACCCATCAACGCATGAGGAGCACAGCGAAATTGCAACTTGCTCTCGTGATACTGATTGCTGCCTTGGCGGCCACACCGAGTTGCGGTGCTGTGCTCAAAGTCGGTCTGAACCAGACTTATAGGACTCCGTCGGCCGCCGCCGCCGTCACCCATGATGGCGACCGTATCGAGATCGATCCCGGGCAGTATTTCGACTGCGCGGTGTGGCGCAGCAACGATCTCCTCATCGAAGGGACCGGCCCGGGAGTCGTAATCGCCGATAAGACGTGCCTGGGGAAAGCGCTGTTCGTCATCGCGGGTAACAACACCACGGTGCGAAATCTGACGCTCATGCGTGCTCGCGTACCCGACATGAATGGAGCCGGTATTCGCCTCGAGGGGGGCAATCTATTGGTTGATCAGGTCATGTTCATCGATAATCAGAACGGGATCCTCGGCGGCGTCGCGGGAGCAACCGTTACGATTCGCAATAGCGAGTTCGACCGAAACGGTTCGTGTGAAAAGGCGTGCGCGCACGCAATCTATATCGGCGAAGTAGATTCTCTCCGCGTCCAACATTCGCATTTTTACAATACCCGGCAAGGCCATTCGATCAAATCTCGGGCACTGCGTACCGAAGTGACCAATTGCGAAATCGACGATGGCTCGGATGGCACATCGAGCTATCTAATCGATGTGCCAAATGGGGGCACCGTCGTCGTGGCCGATAATATTTTGGAAAAAGGGCCGAAATCGGAGAACCATAATGCTGCAATCGCCATCGGCGAGGAGGGCGTCACCCATCTCACAGCTGAGATAACCATCTCAAACAACACATTTAGGAACGACAGCGGGTATGAAACTGCCTTCGTTTGGAACGTGACCGCGACGCCGGCTAAGTTAACGGGCAATAAGCTTTCGGGCTCGGTAACCCCGCTGCACGGCGAGGGCTACGCCCAGTAGCTCAGCCGCATTCTCTAGGCGTTCTCTGCAAGGAGCGGCTTCCGAACCGAGATGACTTGGCTCAAGTCCGGTTCGTCTTGATCGAATCATTCGCTACCCGTCACTGCGCCCTACACCGGAAATTTGCCGAAGGCCAGTAAGCGAGGTCATACGTGCGGGCGAGAGGGAGGGTCAGCCTGTTTAGCGGGCGAGCGACTTTGCGAGGGAAGGCTTCCTTGCGCCTTGCGACCACATCGCTTCAATTGAAGACCCGTAAGGCCCTCGTCGTCAAAAGCCGCCTCCCAGGTGGCAAATTCATCCACGGTGAGCAGGTACTGGTCACACGCGTCCGATAGGCTGATGAGCCCGGCGCGGACTGCAATCACGACTGTAGCCTTTTTACGGGAAACCCATCGTGTTGGCTTCGGCGACCTGAGGAACGTCAGTACATCAATCACGTCCGGACACGATCCGCGCCTCGAACCACGGGAACGGGAACCACTCATTAGTCGTCTCCGACCTGGGGGGAAAGGGGGTCGCTGCTGAGAATGCCGGGAGCCGCGGGACGTTGCCGGCTCCTTGTTTCATTCTTGCGACGAGCATGTCGTTTGCAACGGCGCGCGGCACGAGAGATCGGCGCGCGCATGTAGATGCAGCATGTAAGACAAAGCCTGAACGGCGACAGCGTGCATCCGCGCCGGCATCGCCAAAATCGTCTCGCCGAGATGCAAACTGTAGGTCGTCGGCGCGAGTTGCCACCTTGCGCTTTCACAGTACTGCCGTGCATCGGCGTCTTCGATCCATTGGGTGAGATGGGAGTGCGTCATGACCATGATCCCGGATAAGCACCTTGCCTGGTGCTTAAGGTAGGACGTGGCTGGCGACATCAATGTGACGTGGATCACATATGGTTAATTTTCTACGAATCTTTCGCCCGTGCGGTGGCGTGATCGGCCGAGCGGCGCAGTCAAGACTAGGGAATAGCCGGGTGATTGAAACTTTGGCGACATCGGACGGCCATTGCGACGATTGCGACGACACGCTTGCGACGCCGCCTCTAGCCGACCGAGGCGTTTCCGCCTAATCGCACTTCAAAATGGGTTCTATGAGACGAAGAGAGCCGGCGGCGTACGACTATCCTATCAGATGGTGGGTCCAGACTCGTTGTTTGGCTTCCCGGGTGGCATCGTAAAAGGATAGGCGCTCTATCGGTTTGTCAGAGCCATGCCGATCGAAATCAGAACGCCCACAGAAGCCCGGAACAACCTGTTCCCGACGGGGTCGTCCAACTCGGTGTTGATTGCTTCTCAGCGTGATCAGGAACCATCAACCGCTCCTGCAAACCAGCAGGGTTTTGGTTTCTGATGCTAAACCCGCCGCAAAATCAATCCATGGGACGGGCGAACACTGCGGATTCGCCCCCACGCTTGCACTGCGTCGCGATCTTTATCGAGACGAGACAGCGCGTCGAGCTGGACCATTCTTCCGCCGGCCCGCAACCGCGGTCTTCACGACGAGGATGGAGTATAGATCCTGTGCGCCCTTACCTTCCGCGACTACCTCATCATTGCTGTCGAAAGCGGCAAATGAACCATCGGGCCCGATGTGGAGCTTCAGAGAATCGTTCGCTCGCTTGTAGGTCACAAAAACCCCAAATTCGTCTGCCGCGAAAAATCCTTGCTGAAGCAGCGCGTCCGTGAGTGTCTCGAGCCCATTGTTGCGATCCGCCATATTTTCACTCCTTGGCAGGCCCCTGGGAGGGTGAGGATCGCCCATTTGGGTTAACCAAGGATCAAATCACCAGTCATTCAGATGATGTATCGCCAGCCCCTGCCGGGGTTCCTGACCCAATCACCACAGTTCCCCGCGCACAGTCCGGCCGCGGAACATTCAAGTCGGGCTCGGGCATGGTCATGGCGCTGCTTTCCGTACGGCCTTGCTGGTGCCGGCATGTGCGAGGGTGGCAGCCTGGGGGCGATCAAGCCGGAATGTCCCGCTTTTCGGCCGCCCGGCGCCGGAACGAGTGTCAGCCAAAGTTTAAGGCCTGAAGTCACACGTTGATTTTGCCCCGTGGCAGCCGCCCGGCGGCGTAAAGCCGCGCGATCCACAGGCGGTTACCGCTCTACAGGTCGACCGCTTTGCCCTAGGCCCAGAAGCAAACGGCCACTTTGCTGTAGTCCCGGCAGCAGTCGGCCGCTTTGGTTCATTCCGGGCAGTAGCCGGCCGCTTTGCTCCATCCGGGGCATTAAACGACCGCGATCTGGATCGAGGTCATAGAGGCCAGCGCTGCGGAGAAATGCTCTCAACTGGATGCAAGATTGCGGTTCAGCAGCAAGTGGAAGGCGTTGTTGATACGGCCCGAACGCTTGCCACTCCTCCGGACTGCGGCCCGTGACGGCAATCACAAATCGCCAAGTCTCACGAGGCAAACTTACGCTCCGATCGAGCCAGTTCGCGACACGGCCAGGTCCCGCATTGTAAGCCGCGATTGCCAAGCCGATATTGCCAAATCGCCGCTCGAGCTCAGCAAGAAAGCTTGCGGCCTGTGGAATGGCAAGATCGGGATCAAACGGATCCGACAATCCCCGCTCGCTCGCGGTCTCTGGCATAAATTGCGCTATCCCTTGCGCGCCAGCCCGACTCTCAGCACCAACTTGGAACTGGCTCTCAAACCAAATCAACCTGGTCAGCACCGTAACGGGTAGTTGGTTAGCCCGAGCCGCGGCCTCAACGACGCGGCAACTCGTCTCCTCGTTCCGAGGTTGATCCAACGCGAGCGCTGCCGTCGGGCTTACCGCAACGATGAACACGATCCGCAGCAATATTAGCGAGCCGTATTTTGCCAATGTCTTATAGTTCATCATCCAGATCGTACCATGGCGGCATGGATAGGGCGTCAGGATACCGGCAGTTCCTAGGCGCGAACCAGCTTAGGCGTCGCGCCCAGATGGGCATCGGGCAGCGCTCGCGAACTCAGCCGCCAGAGCCGAAAGATCGATGCCGTATTTGCGGTCGAAAGCATCGACCCCGACACATGCTGCTCGACGGGTGATGGCGACCGAGGCTGACGCCGAAGATGTCGTGCGGCTTCTGGTTCATGCCGGGTGTTGGCGGACGACGCAGATGCCGAAGGTGAATGAACAATCGGAGCCACCTTTCCAAATGGCTGCGATCTCCGATACGTCCGCGTCCGTGAGTGGTTGGCGACGAGACCCAAGCTACCAATGTCTACGGTGCATACAAACCGGAGCGCTCGGGCAGCGGCGGCGCTGGATGACGGTTGCAAACTAGGTTCCAATATGCCCATGAGCGTGCATCGAAGATCCCGGGCGGAGCCTGTTCCAGCGCCTCGCGGTACGCATGCTTGTCAACGATGCCACGCAAAGCCTGCAAATCCTCAACCGTGCCAAACACCATCACATAGGTGAGAAAACGCGCTGGATCAGCGAGTGCCGTTTCCGGTTGGTCGAACCACACGACACGGCGGGCAACCCGCAGTAGTTCGGGCGTGACCGGCAAGGCTTTCATGGTGCGCGCCCCTTCTCGTTCGGGCGGCGAACATAGGGCGTCAACATCGGTAGCCGCGTCGGGTCGACGGCTTCAACGGCCACCTTCAACCGTGCCCGCGCCTGCGACCGGGAGCGTCGGAACCGCCCGGCTGCGTTGTTCCCTGGTAACAGGGAAAGATACAGGGAACTTCATCGCTTCACCGTCAGTGGGTTTCCCCTGCTTCTCCAAAGCCGACTTCATCTCGATAGAGTTAAAATCCGTATGTGAACCCAGGCGCCGGCTCAAACGCGTCCCGATAGGGGTTTTCCAGTTCAAAGATAACAGGTCCGCAGATTAGCGGCGGTACGAGCATCCATTCGTTGTTGGCGAACCACTCGAGGAACTGAAGCAGCGCATCGACCTGGTCGTCGTAACGTCCGGAGGGGAATGCGAGGACCTCGCCCTCAAAATCAGCGAGCCAGACGGCTTCGTTCGGTAGGAGAATACGGCCCGCCTCAAAACGGGCTTGCTGGCGGGCCATTCTGGTCTCCTTGTCCGCATCTGGGCAACGGCCCACAACATCGAGACGCGGATCTTCCTTCAGCAGCTGAATGAGACCCATACCGCTGCTCGTGTCCTCGATGATAACGAGGTCGACCTTCCACTCCTCGACGAGGGCGTGGATCCGCTCGCGCATCTGCAGTACCTTCCAGTGTCCCCGGCTGACGGCGAGCACATAGAACGCTTTGTCCTGTACTCCGACCACGATCATGGCGGTGTAGTCATTATTGGCGCCGGCCTTCCCGGCTGGATCGCAGCTCAGCACCACCTGCGTGAACTTCTTGCGCTCCGGGACGGTGTCATAGCGCTGGAGCCATTCCGCCTTGATCATGTTGCCTTCGGGCGGTGTCGGATTCTGTTGGTATTGAGCGGCGAAGACGCGGCTGCCGACCGCTCGTCTCAGTTCCTCGAGCGCCTCTGGGGTGTCGCGCTGCGGTTGCAGCAACTCCCCAGTCGGGCGGTGATATACGTCGTCCTCGCCCTTCACATAGTCGGTTGGTTCGACGGCGATGGCGGGGATCACCAGCTTAGGCCAATCCTGTTCGATCATGACACCGGAGAGGTCGTCGACATGCAGCCGCTGCATCGCGATCACGATCAGGCTGTTGGAGAGATCGTCCAGCCGGCTAAGGGCGGTGCCGCGAAACCAGTCGATCACGGAGCGACGCGCGAGTTCTGACTCTCCATCGTTGGCGTTGAGAGGATCATCGACGAGCAAGATGCCGCAGCCACGGCCGGTGAGCGTGCCCCCGACCGAAGTGGTCAAGCGGTAACCCCGCTTCGTCGTCTCAAACTCAACCTCGGACGCTTTCTTGGGATTTAGTTTCGTTCCGGGAAAGACTCGCGCGTAGAAGGGTGTCTCGAGCAGTGCGCGGCAATCGCGAGAGAACTTGGTTGAGAATTCTTCGCTATACGAGGCGCAGATAATCCGGGCGCTGGGATCGCGACCCAGGAGCCAGGCCGGGAGAGCCGTGGAGACGATAAACGACTTCAATGTGCGCGGTGGCAAGTTGAGCACGAGCCGCTTACCAACATTCCCCTCGAGCATCTGCTGGAGTTGATAGCAGATGACGTCAATGTGCCAGCTGGGGATCAGGCGTCTCCCGGGGTTGAGTGCCTGAAAAGCCTGGCAGGTAAAGGCGCCGAAGTGTGTGCGGTAGATAGCATCGGCCAGATTGCGATCGACGGTCATTTTCGGGTTCCTTTCCTGCGCAGCGATTTGAGGAGACCGGGGCCAAAACGCCCAAGGATCAGAAGCTCGTCTTCCCCGACTGAGGCGCCTTCATCCGTTGGGGGTTCGGCGATGACCCGCGCGTAGAGCGCGAGCAATGCGGTCGTGGCGCGGACGTCGCCCTCGAGCGCCTTGGCCATAAGCGCCTTGATCAGGGCGCGTTGCTTGGTGATCTGCCGGGGTCGACCGCCGCCCCCGCTTATGATGACCTCTTCGCCGAGCTCGGCCGCGAGATCGGTTGCCAGATTAGCGACGCCCTTGGGGCGCCCCCGTGGATTCCCCGACTGCCCGGGCTTGAATTGGCTTGCCTTGGGCGGGTTGCGGTAGCCAACTTTTCCCTCTACAGCCATTACCTACGCCTCTTCCCCACACCGGCTGGTACGCAGCGGAAATTCGAAGCCGTTTGCGTGATCGACCCCTCGACGGTCCACGCCGCACTGCGCCGCCAGGGCGCTTGGCCAAAGATTGACGCGCGTTTCCGCCAACGCGGTTCTCCCCTCGTGCTCCGCGATCGAGCGGCCAATCGCACCTGCGCACGCGGGGGGATACTCGCTGATTGATTCCGACCCGGTACAATCGGGCCAACCCGGAGTCCAATTGCGAGGGTTAGCCGCCTTTGACGACGGGGAATCTTTGCCGACGTTTACCGCGCGATACCAGGCGAAGCATCTCACCGAGCGCTCGATTGGAACGCGGCGGCCTTCCCCTTGCTTCGGCTAGGGCGCTTTCGATCAGGGATACCAATCGGAAGAACCCACCTTCAAATCGCCCCTCGATCGGGTTCCAGGTGATACCCGCGTGCTTTCCGGTAACATGCTCGTAAATGCCCTTAAGTCTCGCAAGCAGCACGTGAAACTCGACGTTTGGCTCACGGCCCCCCTTATCCGGGGCTACTCGCGCGGCTGCGCGGGTAGCGAACTCAGCAAGATCGCAAAGTTCCATGACGAGTTGGCCAATCGTCTGTTCATCGAGCTGCGTGCGACTTTCGACGAAGAGGCTACTGTGAATCTCGTCGCAGAGAACCTTCTGCTGCTCCGAGGGGCGAGAGGGGGCAAGGAGCTGGCCGAGCTTTCGTGCAGTGTCGGCAACTGCGCTCAGATTCTGAACAATCTGCCGGGGACGGGCCCTGGGCCCGGTCTCAGGGTTCTGCAAATACTTTCGGCATGCCTCCCTGAGAGCGACCCGAAGGTCGGGGCCGCAGGTCTTCAGCCCGAGAGCCTGAGCTGCCGTTTTTAGATCGGCATAGGATGGAATTTCTTTGAGCCGCATGATTTTCTGCGCTCGCTGCCGCGACGTGTCCTGCAACATCATACCGGCGACAGTCGAGTTCAGGCTCTAGCGATGAGCGCGTTGATCTCCCAAACTGTCCCGTCAGGCTTGGCGCCGCGGTTGCCAGAATTGAGCGAAAACCGCATCTCAAAATCCGGGGAGCGTCGCACGAATTCGGCCACTAGCCTCCAGAGATCGATCCCATATTTTTGGCTAAAGGCGCTTCCGCCCAACGCATGCTGCTCGATGTGGTGGGCCCGGCAAAGGCTGACGCCATAGGCATCGTGTGGCTTCTGGTCCTTACCCGCATTGGTTGCCGAACGGAGGTGGGCAAAGTCCACGCTCGTCGCGGTACAATTGGGCACGCAGCAACCGTGGGATTTGACCCAGCGACGATGCCTTGGCCAGATTTTTTGTGGTGGTACCTGCACGCCGAGTTTTGGCCGCTTTAGTCGAGGTGGGAGCATCATGAGCCCTCCGCTACAGTACTTCGCCGTTCGGCTTGGACGCCAGGTGCGGCGCCATCCGTTCGGGACCCGGCGCCGTCGAAAAAATCCCAAGCGTGGGACTAGAACTTAAGCCCGGCACGTTGGTAAATCGCGTCGATCTGCCTCATCTGGCTGGGCAGCTTGGCCCGAAGGCGCTGATCCATGCCCAAGTTGGCCTGGCGGAGACTGGCGAACTGTGCCGGACTGTGTGAGGGGTCGTCGGCGAGCGCGGTGACCGCCGCGCGGTAGTGCTGGAAGATTTTCCGGACGCCCCAAGTGGGATTGATCTCCAGTACCATCACCCGGTCTGGCGCGGGTGGCTTCCCTGGTGCCGAACTTTCCCTCGTCGGAACGGGGTGTTGCGGCAGGGTCGCTGGCTCTGCCCGGTGATCCTCGCTTGGTGCCTGCGAGGCCTTCTTCAAGTGCTCCTCTGCCTCGCGGAGCGCCTCCCGACCAAACAACTGTTCGATCGCCTTGCGAGCCGGCTCGTTGGATTCCCACACACCAACGATTTGTTGCGGTGAGAGGTGCGCAGCCGACAAGATCCGCTCGAGCTCGGTTCGCAAACCCTCTGCACTTTTGACATCGATGAACCGGCCATCGGCATCGACCAGCGTAAAAGTCTCGAGAGCAGGCGCCGTTTCGCCGGAGCGAAGAGGTTCGCCCGGCGATGCTTTCGTCGCGCTCGCAAGACGCTCGGCAGGCCTCGCGTTACCAACGCCTGTGCTGCGCTGCGGGCGAGGCGAACCGTATCCACGCAGCGGGGGAGACGGAACGCGCTCGGCGCTCCGCTGCAACGTTGTGCCTCTGGTCTCGACAAAGTCGGCAACCTCCTCACGGATATGCAATCCGCGCAAGACGTCGGCAAAGCCGTCGCGCATCGTCCAGGAGCGCGCGCGCATGCGCAGCATCCGCGCACGGTAGGTCTGCCAGGGACCGTCGATCTGGGTGAGGCCAGCGTCGTCCGCCATCGCGGTCGAAAAGCGATTGACGATCGGCGTCGCCCGGCCGCACCGCTTCATCGTGCAAACCGCCACCAAGCCTTGGTCGTCATCGGGCTCGTACTCCTCGGTCATGTCTTCTAGGAGACCCGAGTGCGCGATCACCGCTAATGCGCCATCACCCCAGATACAGGGCTTGCCATCGATGATCGCGATCGATTGGACCGAGGCGATCGGTCCCAGCCCGACCGTTGCGCCCTGCATGATCGCCAGCTCGATCTTCGGTTGGAGGTAATTGCCGTCGAGGTCGCGGTAGCATTCCGGCGCCCACTCGGCGAGCGCGATCATCTTGGCGAGCTCTTTGACCTCGCTGATCGTCATCGGCATCAAGAAGGCCGGCACGCCAAGAGCGATGGACGAGGAGAGCGGCGCATCCGCGTCAAGCGCCTGATACCCCTCTCTCGTGCTGCCGTTGGAGCGGCTGGCATTTGCGGCGGTCCTCATGCCGCGCCCCGCACATGCAGGGTCTCCATCTGAAAGATGCGCAACCCGGGGATCGCGAACGGAATCCTGGTTGATCGCTTCGCGCACGACCTCCACATCGAGGCTCATGTATTCGCGGGGCACCTGATCGAGGTCGACTACCTCAAAGGCCCAGGTTTTTCGGGTGTACGCCGTCGACCCGTAGTCGCCGTGGATGCGCACCGGTTCAAGCTTGAATGCCGCCGCCTGCCGGGCTGCCGCTGCGCGAGCCGCGGCTTCTTCAGCAAGCAATAATTGCTGCGCGGCTTGCTGACGGTCGGCGGAAGAGGTGGCCTCGTGTGCCAGTCGATTCGCCGCAGCCCGATATTCAGCCTCCTCCGACGTCGCACGCTCAGCCTCCGCCTCCATCGCGCGTCGCGCCTCCGTGTGTCGGTTTGCGGCTTCGTCCCGATATGCCTTGAGACGGGCGGTGGCGGGCGCCAAAGCGCTCGCCAGTTTCGCGCAACGCCGCTTGAAAAAGGCATCGACGATGCGGCCGCCTTTGAGGAAGAATTCCTTCTCCTGTCGGTGGCTCGTTTCGGCCGATTTGATGTGAGCCTGGCACTGTGCGATGAAGTCGGTGGCCGTGGCCGCATCTGCTTCGGTCTGCAGCGGGTTTGGAACCCGGGTACAGCCGAGTTCGAGATCGATGAACCGCACGACCAACTCGCGGTGCGTCTGGGCGAGCCGCGTTTCGAGCACCTTCGTCGGGTCGAGGGGTTCTGGGGGATGGTTGTGCCCGAGGCCCGGGGCAGCCTCACGCGACAGCAGGGGGATATTGCTCACCTCTGATCTCCTAGAAGAGCGGGGGGATGGCTCCAAGATCAACGGGCTTGGCCGGACTTCTCTCGGGGGCACCGGGGTTTTGTCGCGCCCAACGGCGCAGCGGACCACCGCGGAATTCGAACTCATCGCGACTCACCGACCGCAGCGATCGCGCGGCCCACACCCTGTCGATACCGACGCGCTTGCCGTCGAGCCGGGCCTCGTAGCGGGGCGACCTATCCAAGGGCCGGCACCAGTCATCGGGATGCGGTCCTCTGATAGTCGTCGGCTGCGGGATCACCATCGGACACAGCTGGTAGATGATCGCCGTGACCAAGGGCGCGCCCGACCTCAGCCGCATCACGTAGAAGCCCGGCTGCGGCCGAATCAGGATGCGTGCGGGCTGCCGTCCCGCAACCCATATCGATTGAGCCACTCTCCCTGGCGACCGGAAAACTCGCGGGACCCCTCGCTCCGACTGAGAGGCCCTCGGGAACAGCTGCGGGCTTGCGCCGGGCATGATAGGGCTGAATGAATTGGAGAGCATGCAGACCTTAGCGAGTGCAGCAGAGGGGGAGAAGTGCAGGCTAAAACACTTTTATATTTCTATAGACCTTCCTGCTTAATGTCCACCATTTTTCTATAGAATATCGCGTGAATCCGGCTCAGTGCCGCGCGGCGCGCGCTCTGCTCGATTGGACGCAATCCGACCTCATGGACCACTGCGGCGCATCCCAAAAAACGATCGTCGATTTCGAGCGCGGTTTGACGAGGCCCTATCGTCGGACCCTCGATGCCATGGTCGCAGCGTTTGAGGCTGCCGGAATCGAATTCATCAACCGCGGTGTCCGCTTGCGCGCATCACCCAGGAGGGAGCGAGCGGCGCGCAACTGACGTTCTATTGCGAATCCTACGGTGACTGAGAATATGAACGCTTCATCGGTAGGTGTATTTCTTCTATCCACGTATTGGCGCTAACTGCTTCGCGTAGGTTTCATGGCTCAAGCGCTGCTATTTACGGCGGCCGCCGATCGCTTGTTCCGGGGTTGTTCCGCTTCTTTTTTCGGCTGCGATGAGCAACCGGGGAAAGACCCTCCTCGGACGCGCTCGTCTTTGACGCTCGGGCGGCGGAAGTGTGCATCAGATGAGTAATCTGTCAGATAGCGCAGCACCGCCTGCGCTCGGCGCGAGCGCGGGCGGCGGGCTCAGTCCCTTGAGGATTCTGACCTTCACCACCCTATATCCGAATAGCCAACAGCCGAACCACGGGATATTCGTCGAGAACCGGTTACGCCATCTCGTAGCGAGCGGCGAGGTAGTCAGCACGGTAATCGCTCCGGTGCCCTATTTTCCTTTTCACAGCCCTCTATTTGGCCATTGGAGCCGCTATGCCGGCGTCCCGTCTCTTGAGGAGCGGCACGGGCTCGTCATTCACCATCCTCGTTACCCCGCCATCCCTTGGGTAGGCATGTCAGTATCGCCGGCTCTATTGAACGCCGGAGCGCTCGGCCTCGCACAAAAACTGCACTCGGCCGGACCGGGCTTTGACATCATAGACGCCCACTATTTTTACCCAGACGGCGTTGCCGCGGTGCGCCTTGGCCGACGCCTCGGGCTTCCGGTCGTGATTACATCTCGGGGCACCGATATAAACCTAATTCCTCAGTACCGCATACCGAGGCGACAGATCCAGCGGACAATCCTGGAGGCCGACGGCCTTATCGCGGTGAGCGCGGCACTGAAGGACGCGCTTGTCGAGCTGGGCGCGGATCCCGACGGGGTTCAGGTTCTCCGCAACGGTGTCGATCTTGATTTATTTCGACCGATGGATCGGGTGCAGGCACGATGTGACCTTGGACTTTCACGCCCGACTCTCGTCTCCGTCGGTCATTTGATCCAGCGCAAGGGCCACGATCGAGTGATCGAGGCTCTGCGCGGCCTGCCCGAATTCGAGCTTCTAATCGTCGGCGACGGACCCGAACGCGATCGATTAACCCAGTTAGTTCGACACGTAGGGGTCGCGGACCGTGTCCGCTTTTTGGGATCGGTCGGTCACGCCACGCTCCCTGCGATATATACTGCGGCAGATGCGTTGGTTTTGGCGTCGAGCCGAGAGGGTTGGGCTAACGTCTTGCTGGAGGCGATGGCCTGCGGCACGCCCGTCGTCGCTTCCAATATCTGGGGTAACCCGGAAGTGGTCCAGTTGCCCGAAGCCGGGCTAATTTTCAAAGAAAATACACCAGATCATATTGCCGATGCCGTGCGAGCCTTATTCGCCCACTTACCGGCCCGTGCTCTTACGCGCGCATATGCGGAGCGGTTCAGCTGGGACGATGTTACGGCCGGACAACTCGCGCTATTTAGACACTTGGTCGAGCCACGCCGCCGCAGGCCAACCACCTAACGGGCTAAGGTCGCAGCTCGGCCTCCGGCGACTCATCGGCGCTCTCCTCGACCAGTTCTCCCGCCGACGAATGCGCCAACCGCGGCTATCGAGGCTCATTCTGAAAATCTCTGGATATGGTAGGATCATCCAACGATCAGCCGGATTTGATATTTGCGTCAAAATGTGGTTAAGGACACGGAAATCCATGGATTTACAGATATATTTTATCTATTCATGTGTTCATGTCCTAAACGCACTTGGCGAACAACATAGTCCGAGCGTCGTCTAAAAATAGACGGAACCTTTGTCGCCCATGTTTGCTACCCTTTCGGTTCTATTCCACATTCCGTACCTGAAGACAGCTGCAGCTCTCCCGATGCGTTCGTTTTCTTCCTGCCTATCAGGTTATGCCAAGATGCTCAGCCACGACGAGATCAACGGAGTAATGACTCAACCTACTGGTGATCTCAAATGATGCTAGACAGGCACGCAGGAGTCGCAACTTGACCAATGGGATTACCCCATTCGTTACAGTGTTAATTCCCGCCTACAATGCGGCCGCGACAATCCGACGCGCGCTCGACTCCGTGTTTAGGCAGGATTATCCCGCATTCGAGATAGTCGTCGTCGACGATGGCAGCGCTGACCAGACTTCTAAGGTTGTCGCAAGCTACGGACGGGAAGAGATCCGACTTCTGCGCTTGGCACGAAACCGAGGCGAAGGCGGGGTCCTGAACGAAGGGATCGCGATCGCGAAAGGCGAGTATATAGCCTTCCTCGACGCCGATGACGAGTGGCTACCAACTAAGCTCGTCAAGCAGATCGCGCTACTCGAAGCCAATCCCAAAGCTAGTATGGCGACATGTGGGTGTCTATTTGTGGACCCCTCCGGCCATATCGTCGAGTATTTTGGTATGCCGCCAGCTGTGTTGCACAAGAGCGAAATTTGGCGCTCGCTGCTGGTCGCCACAGGCATCGCAAAGCCCTGCGTCGTGGCACGCACCGCCCTCCTTGCACGCGTCGGCCCCTTTGATACTACGATACCTATCGCCGCCGACCAGGACATGTGGATCCGCTTGGCCATGGCCGGCGAAGTGGAGTTTGTGCCTGAGTACTTGACCGTTGCACATGATACTCCCGGAAGTCTGACAAAGACTTATGTAAGACATATGGACCGGGCAGTACTTCCTATGGTGAGTCGCTATTTACAAAGTCGTGAAAAAGATTTGTCGCAAGAAGAGATCCGCAAAATCACCTACGAAAGACGAATGTCCGTCGGGCGGAATCTTTACATAAATGGCAGGTTCTTTCGGGGCCTGTCTCTGATTTTACAGGCTCTCCTGCTAGGTGGCCGCCCCACCAAAGCCCTCTGGTATCTCGCAGCAGCATCACCGCCAGCGCGTGCGGCTAAACAGGTCCTGTTGGGGAGGGCTCCACCTCCATCGCGAAGCGCACTCCGGCAGCGGCGACCGAGCCTTCTAGCGCCGACACCCGCCGACCTGGTCACGCTGCCAGACGGACCTCCGATCCTGATCGTGACAATCGATACCGAGGCTGAATTCGATTGGGCCGGCCCGTTTCTGCGCACACACGTGAGCGTGAATAACCTGCGCAACCAAGTTTTGGCTCAGGATATATTCGACCGATTTGGCGTGCGGCCCACCTATTTTGTCGACTACGCCGTAGCGACCCAGTCGGACGGGTACGAACCTCTTCTCAAGATCGCGAATTCAAGCCGCTGCGAGATCGGCGCTCATCTGCAATCTTGGGAAACCCCTCCCTTTGCGGAAGAGCTCAGCGATGAAACGTCTTTTAACCACAACCTTCCGGCTTGGCTGCAGGCGGAAAAGCTCTCGCAGTTGACAGAAGCAATTGTGTCAACCTTCGGCATCCGCCCCATCTCCTACCGTGCCGGGCGTTATGGCGTAGGCGACGAAATTGCTTGGATATTGAATGACTTGGGCTATCGCGTCGATATGAGCGTCTTGCCCGGGATCGACCTGCGCCGGCGTCATGGTCCCGATTTTCGTCAGGCTCCTGACTGCCCGTATTGGTTCGGGCCAAACAAGACAATGCTTGAGATTCCGATGACGGCGGCATGCGTTGGCCTCATCGGCTCGGTTGGTTTGCCTAAAGGATTGGATATTCAGCTTTACGACCGGCTCTCTCGCCCGAATTACCTCAAGGCACACGTGCCCGGCGTGTTCGCCCGGTGTGGACTCCTAGAGCGAATTGTGCTGACGCCCGAGGGGACTTCGGCGGCCGAACTTCTCCGCCTCACTCGATCGAACCTTGCTCGCGGACGGCGTGTATTCGTCATGAGTTATCACAGCTCCTCTCTGCTGCCCGGCTCCACGCACTATGTTCGTTCGGCGGACGATCTCTCCCGCTTTCTCGGCACAATCGAGGCCTATCTCAGGTTCTTTTTCGAGGAGATAGGCGGTGTCGCGACGACACCGACCCAATTCCGCGAAACGCTTCTGGGTAGCGCGGCCTTTGCACCTCCTGCCCCGGCTCTCTCGGTCGCTCAATGACGCAGACCCGCCGGCGTTTGCGCCAAGCCGCCTACCAGTTTGGGGTATTGGGCATGGCGCGGTATCGGGTACGCCGCGCGCTTACCGTAGCGATGTTTCATCGTGTGATGGACCCGGCGGACCCCGATTTCGCCGATGCAGATCCAACTTACACTGTGTCGACGAGGCTCTTCGGCGAGCTCCTCGAGTTTTTCCGCGATCACTATGAAGTGGTGAACCTCACCCAGGTTCTGAATTCCGCCGAACACAATGTGGGTCTTCCCGACTATTCGCTGCTGATCACCTTTGACGATGGCTGGGCCGACAATCTTCGTTATGCCGCCCCCTTGCTTGAGTCTCATGGCCTCCCCGCCGTGATATTCGCGGCCGGTGAACCAATCTTCTCGTCCGCCGATATCTGGTGGCAGGAACAGGTGTTTGGGGCCGCAAGGCGCGGCAGGCTTGGAGCCGCTCTCAACGGAGCGATCCTTGGCGACCCGCTTGCCACCAGCGGCGGCAATTCGTGCGATCCCCTGGAGCTCGTCTGCCATCTCGGTTCACTTGGCGAACCCGAGCGCAATAGCGTTCTAAAGGCAATTCCGGCATCTACCCCCGTTTCTCGAATGATGCTCATGCCCGACGATTTACGGACCCTGAGCCGCCTCAAAATTGCCATCGGAATCCACGGATATAGCCATCTGCCGCTCACCAGGGTCGCCAATCTCGATGCCGAACTAAGGAGGGCGCGGTCTATGATCGCTTCGGCTTCCGGCGACACCGCAAGTGCGGCGGTGCTCGCCTTTCCACACGGGGTTTACGATGACCGGGTGCTAAAAACAGCGCGTGATGTTGGCATTCGGCTCGTCTTCTCCAGCATCCCGATCCTCAACCAAACCGAAAGCGGCATGATCGAAGCCGATCGGCCACTTGGGCGCATCAGCGTGGAGGCAGCACAGGTGACCCGCGGTTCTGGCCGCCTCGACGCCTCGGCAGCAGCAGCTTGGCTGTGGCGCCGACCAGCGCCACAACTACCATCAGCCTAGCCAAGACCGGCGTGGCTTCCGAATATCCGGACCAGTCAACGGATGGTTCCGTGCTCCGGCGCATGCTCGTCGGATCCACCTGGATGGTGGCGGCGCGGTGGAGCACCCGCGCGATTGGGCTCGTCAGCACGATTGTGCTAGCGCGGTTGCTGTCTCCCCCCGATTTCGGGCTCGTCGCCATGGGCATGATTACCGTGGGCTTTGTCCGAATCTTTGCGGAGGCAGGCCAGCATTTGGCCATCATTCGACACCCCGATCCACAGCGGGAGCATTTTGATACCGCGTGGACCATGTCGATCTCTTTCGGCGCCATAGTCGCTGTCGTGCTAATGGCCATTGCGCCCTTCGCGGGTCGGTATTTCCACGACCCGCGAGCGGTTGGCCTTGTACGGTTCCTTGCCCTTGCGCCGGTGATAGACGGGTTTACCAACGTCGGCGCGATCGCCGGGTTTCGCAAAAATTTGGCCTTTGATAAAGAATTTCGCTTCCTCGTGGTGAGAAAGCTCGCCGGCTTTCTAATCACCTTGCCGCTGGCTTTCATCCTTCAGGACTACCGAGCTCTGGCGCTCGGCATTGTCGTGGGCACCCTGTTGACTGTCGTGGCCAGTTACTACATGCACCCATACCGTCCACGCCTGTGCGTGACAAAACTCAGGGAGATCTGGTCGTTTTCGGCTTGGTCGCAAGTGGCAAGTGTTGCTGCCTTTTTTGGCGGTCAAACCGACCAACTCGTAGTCGGAAACCTCGCCGGCGCGGCGCAGATGGGCAATTACAACGTCGCTCTCGATGTCGCGACGGCACCGACATCCGAGATCGTTCTCCCGACGGCGCGTGCCCTATATCCAGTCTACGCTACGCTTCTGCACAGTCTTCCACGACTGGCTCAGGCCTATCTCGACGCACTCTCGCTTGTCGCAATCTTCGCGCTTTCAACAGGAGTCGGCGTGGCGGCGGTTTCTCGCGACATGGTGCTCGTGGTCCTCGGCAGCAAATGGTCAGACGCAGTAATTTTGGTTCCCTGGCTGGCCGTCAGTGGCGCCGTGTCCGGTATGCTGAGTGGCGTCGATGGTATTCTCACCGTTACCGGAAACGCCCGCTTGTATGCGATGCAATGTCTCGCCTTTGCCGGCCTACTTGCGATCGCGGTGATCATCGGAGCGCTGCTCTGGGACGTCGAGGGTATTGCCATAGCGCGTGCAGCTATTTTGGTTTTCTTCGCACCTGTTCAGTTCTATCTGTCGATGCGGATTATTCCCATCACGGCCGGCCAGATAATCGAGCGCACGTGGCGACCGACATTCGCCGCGTTTGTCATGTGGGCCGTAGTTACTTACTTTGGCGGCGACATCTTTGCTCAGATGGTGCCGCGCCTCATCTGCAATGTTGGCTTGGGAGCGATTGTCTTCACTACGACATTGCTTGCGCTCTGGTACATCGCCGGACGCCCGGCCGGGGGGGAGCACGTTTTGCTTGCACACACAACCAAGGCTATTCGATCGCTAAGCGCGCGGGCCGTCAGACGAGTCCGGTCAATTTCATGAGCGGCGGGAGTCCTCAGGCAGCACCTGGCTTCCTCATTCCAGAAGCAGCCGAATCCTTGTCGCTTCGTCCCGCCCGCGACACTGCAATTCTCCAGCGCATTCCGCAGGTCATTCGGAAGCATAGCGAGCGCAACGTCGGGCGAGCCCATAAGCCACGATAATAGACGTGCTCAGCGTTCGCAAAATCCCGCTTCGCTGACGTGTCGCCGGCTCCGCGATCGATCGTGTTGGTCCCGCTTTCACGCGAGGCGTCGATCATCTTTTTAAGGAGCAGGCGACCTGGCGCGTAAGCACGAAGCGCTGGATTGTAGACCGGAAACCAATAGTGCAGATTGTCTTTGCATTGGAGCCCAAAGTGCGATGCGACCCAGGTGTCTCCGGCACGGAGGATGGACATTACACCGGTACACAAGGGGTCTCGGAAAGACGAAAGCTCTAACAAAAGGTCACGCTTCCATTGGGCCGACAAAACGTCCTCAACACCTGTGCTGGAATATTGCTGCCGCTTCTGTTCGATGAGGTGATGCAATGTTGCAGTTGGCTCATCAACTTGATACTGGAAATGCAATGGGCCGACCTGAGCAGCAAGTCTTCGCTCCTGTCGCTCGGTATCACTGACAAATCTCTTATCAGCCTTTCGCAGCGCTTCCCAGTAAGCTTCGCCTCCACTCGGAAACCTGATTCTCAGCCCCGGCTCCGGCTGTTCCCCCGTTAGACCACGGTGCAGTTGGGCTTCGTCGAGATGAGTGAAAAGTACTGAGCTCAAGCCCGCTTCCCGGAGTAGCCACTGAACGTCCAAACGCAGTTGCGACCCGGAGACGACGCCAAAATAGTCGGTCATGTCGCCCCCCACCGGCTCGGCAGCTTTCAGCCATCGCTGCCATCGAGTGCCGTATTGGTATGGCAGAAATCCAACCGGGCGGGCCTTGCACTCCAACACGGCGACATAGACATGGGGTCGAATTTTGGCGACCGCATTAGTGTAGGCGAAGCTGTAGAACGCACTGGTAAGCGCAGGGTCGTTACCGCAAATTGCGTCCCAAACGGCCCGCTCCGCTGACGAAAGTTCGATCGGGGCTACGACGCGCGCCACATGACAGGAGATATCGCCCTTTGCCTGCGACGCAATGTGATCGTCTGCCATCGAGCTTCGCTAATGACTGAGAGACGAAATGGGAAAAGCTTCGGTGGATGAACTCCAGTAGGGGTGACACAAGCCGTGGTCGTCGGCATGGTATTCCGCCATCCGGCTCGGACTCCTTCGTTTGGTTCTCACACTGGGAGTATAGACGCCATAGCTTTACTACTCAATGACGCCAGGACCGAGTAGTGCGTTTCTCAATCCTATCCTTCCCCTCCGCTATTTTCGCTTACGGAACAGCGCGTCGTACTGGAAATAGTCCAGTCCCCCGGCAAGGATCGACCGGCTTTTCGGTGAGATTACCTCATGATCGTAGCCGTGGCTGACCATTTTGTCGAATAGGGCCTGGTGCGAAGTTCCGTTTTTTTCCAAACTCCACTCTGATATCTCGCAGATAATAGCTGGGCCGTCGGCGGCCGACAGAAGGCCCGTCATGCCGCCCAGGACCGACATCTCGAATCCCTCAACATCGATCTTAACCAGGGCGATGCGCCCGGGCAGGGCTGGATGACGTTCGAGGATCGCGTCCAGCACATCGATCGCGACATCGATCGGTGGGGCCGAGTCCGATCGCTGCAAAAGAGATCCGGCGCCGGAATTGTTACCGCCATCCGGGTAGAACAACATCTGACCCTGACGATCGCCCAGCGCGATGGGATACGTTTCAATCTGGGTGAACCCATTTAGTGCGACGTTCGTCTGAAGCTGGGCATAGCAGGCGGGGTTCGGTTCGAAGCCCAGCACCCGCCCGCCTGGCCCCACCAGTCGCGCGGCATGCAGGGTCAGGTAGCCGATATTGGATCCGACATCGATCGCCACCTCGCCGGGGTGTAACAACGCGCACATACGCTGCGCGATCTCCCTCTCCCAGTCACCAAACAAATAGATCTCGCGCTGTAGATAGTCAGCGGGATGGAGCTGGATGCGGAACCCGTCTAGTGTGCGCACAACAATCTCCTCAGGCAACACCATGCTGTCTGCGAGACGACGTAGAAACTGCTCCAAGCGCCATTTGCCCCGGATGTCCGGTAATACGCGTGCTGCGACACGCCCGGCGCAGAACAGCACTGTGGCGCCAGAGGTTGGGCACCGCGCTTCGGCCATCGCAGGTTCTCCTATGTTGTCCGAGCGGCTCGATCGCTTATAGTATGTTTGACCTTAAGCGCACGGAACTTCCATGAAAAAACCAACTTCGACGAAAGACCCTGGAGAAGAATTGGACTTGAGACAGCGGCGGGAGGTTCAGTTTCATCGGGACTTTGCCCACCAGAATGCGGATAAGATCCACCTGCCTGTGCACGATGATGTCCTGCGCTCCACTGCACGCCGGCCCTGGAACGCGTATTGGTCAACCTATGACGCTCTCCTGGAATTGAATCTCTCCGCCAAGAAGTTTTTGGTACCCGGATGTGGATTTGGCGATGATGCGATTCGTTTGGCAATGCTAGGTGCTGATGTCTACGCTAGTGATCTATCGAACGAAATTCTCCAGATATCACGTGCTCGTGCTCGTGTTTTTCAATTTAACAATATACATTTTGATACAATGCCCGTAGAAAATCTGACATACCCCGATAATTTTTTTGATGGAGTCTTCTTTAATGATATTCTACATCATGTCAATATTACTGCTACTCTGATTGAGGTCAAGCGTGTCTTAAAACCTGGCGCAGCGGTCATAATAAACGAGCTTTACACCCATTCCAAAATCCAAAGAATTCGACAGAAAAACTTCGTTAGTCACCTTCTCTATCCGATTATGGTACGATTTATATATGGCAATAAGGATCCCTATATCACCAGTGACGAGCGGAAATTAAATGAAAATGAATTAGGGCAAGTGGAAGCTCTGATACAAGGAAACCAAAGAACAAATTTTTTTTTACTTTTCGAGGGCCGACTGTTCCCCTCTCGCTGGCCGTTTCTGTCAAAACTTGACCACGCCATTCTGAAAATGCTAGGTAACCGCATGGGACGCTTGCTCGCTGGTCGTTTCGTTCTAGTCGGTAACATTTGACGTATGTCGTGCGGGTGTCGTCACGATTGCCTCGCGCCCAAGCTGAGTTTTCAAGCGGTGAAAGGAAGCGGCGCACACTTGCCGAGTCGGAATCCTGGCTCATGGTCACCCATGCGTTTGCAGCCGCATAATATTTGCCCAGTTTATCATATTTTCGAAATAGGCGCGCACCGGACGTAATATGGATCGATTCCCATGGCACATGAAATCCTGTTTTTGCTTCTTTATTTGGGTCTTTTGCCAACGGTGTTCGTATCGCCATTCGCTGGCATATTGATCTACAAATGGCTGGAGGATCTACCGCCCGCAGAGATATATTCGGAGTTCTTGCTGCCGGACAATTTGTCTCTTATCACTGCCGCGTTGACCTTCTTCGTTTGGCTGTTTAAGGAGCAAAAAACGTTACCGCGCCCTCGGGTTCTGATATTTACGCTCATCGCTTTGCTGGTCTGGGTAAATTTTACCTCGCTGTTTGCGCTCGTACCCGACGCCGCTGCCGTGAAGTGGGACCGCACGGTCAAGGTCATAGCCTTCGCCGTTCTTACAACGCAGATGCTGTCGACCCGGGCGCGCCTCGAGGGTTTCGTCTGGGTATTCGTCCTGTCAGTCTGTTACTTCGCTGTACCCGGCGCAATCAAGACCATTGTCAGCGGCGGAGCCGGCGGGGTCGGCAGCGGCGAAGTCGTCGTCGCAGCCGCCGGGAGCTTTTTTGGCGATCGGGTGATCTTCTCCGTCGTCTTAGCTATGACATTGCCGTTTGCGCTTTACCTGGGGAGGCGGGCAACGTTATTGCCGCCGTCGCGCTGGCTGAAGCCTGGGATGTTGGGGGTTACGGCCGCTTCACTAATCGCGCTGATCGGCACCTATGCCCGCACTGCACTCATAGCAGGCGCTGCGACACTGTTGATGCTGATAATTAAGTCGCCGCGCCGGGCACGTGGCGCCATGATTGTTGCCACTGTTGGCCTTGCCCTACTCGCGGTCGCTCCGGAAAGTTGGTTCGCCCGAATGAACACGACGGTCAATTTTGAACAGGACGCCTCGGCGGAGAGCCGAATCAGAGCATGGAACTGGGCATGGCAGGTGGCGCTGGCGCGTCCGATCGTTGGCGGCGGATTCCGGGTGTTCGTGCTGGACACGGAGGAGGTAGGCGGAACCAAGTACACCGAGGCGCACAACATCTTTTTCGAGACGCTGGCCGAACACGGTTTCGTCGGCCTCTCCTTGTTCTGTTTTTTACTGATCGGTACCTATCGCAGTTGCAGAACTGTCGTGGTGCGAGTACGTGACGACGAGGAGTTCGGCTGGGCCGTTGACCTCGCCCGGACTATCCAGGTTGGTCTGGTCGCCTACGTAGCCGGCGGTATGTTCGTCAGTATCGCTACGTCTCCGTTTCTGTACGACCTCGTCGCACTTGCGATCGGTCTGCGAAGTGTCGTTGAGCGCGAGCAGAAGACAGCAACATCCAAGCCGGTGCACCGCGCGCTAGTCGCTCTGCCCGCGAAGTAGTTAGCTACGATTGATGGCGCTTGCCGCGCGAACGAGCCAATACCAGCCCTCGTGACCGCCCGTCAGAAGCCGATTTGGTTTTTCTGCGGTTGGTGAAAGGAAATGAGTGATTGATCGTCGGAGCTTGATATTGGGTGCTTCCTCCGCTGTGGGAGCAGCACACAGTATGGTCGCTTTTGGCACAACACGGCAGCCAACGCCGGTGCGAAACGTAATCACTCTAGGGGACGCATCGGGCTCTGGTATGCGCGATTACCCGGTGAGGATCGGCCGTCCCTTTGTGCCCGGGGAAATTCTAAACCTACCTCAGGCGACGCTCGGTGACACGAAACTGCAGACCCAGGCGGACGTCAAGACCCGCTGGGCCGACGGTTCTGTCCAGCATGCGGTTCTCTCGTTTGTGGTACCCCATATACCGGCCGCCGGCCGGGTTGTGATCGGTTTTGTAAACCAGGGGCCGCGACCAGCAATTCCCATGAGCAAGCAACAAATGCTGGACCGCGTGTTCGATTTCGAGGTGGTTCTGCAGGTCATGCGGGAACGTGAGACTCGCAGCGTCTCCGCTCGGGCCGCGCTCGAAGCGGAAGATTACACCGTTTGGTGCGATGGAGCGGTTGCTACCACAGTAGTGATCTCCGATCACTCGCCAACCCGAAAATATGATTTGGGGTTCGACGAGATCCGCTCGGTACGCGCGATTTTCCATGCAACATTCTGGTGGGAATTGCAAAAGGTCCACGTGAGGGTAATTGGTGAAAATTCTAACACGGAAACATTGCAGGATTTGCAGTATTCCTTGGTGCTAAGGGCGGGTGCGGCGGCACCCGTTGCGGTCTTCCGTCAGGCCTCCGTTCCGCACTACGCGGGAACCCGTTGGACGAAATCGTTTTGGATAGGGCGCGCACCCGATCCTCGCGTCGACTTCAACCATTCCCTGGACTATCTCGTGGCAACCCGAGCCTTCCCAAACTTCGATACCAGCCTGCAAGTACCCGAGCCGGTGATCGTAAAAAATTACGCCGATTGGCAGAAGCAGCCGAAGAATCTTTACGATGTAGGCGGTTGGACCAAGTACATGCCGACGACAGGTGGACGGGACGATATTGGCCCGTATCCCGGTATTGTCACGAAATGGCTCTATACAGGCGATCATCGCTTGTTCGAAATAGTGTCCACGATGGCCGACTTGGCCGCCGCCTGGCCGTTGCACGTGCGCGAGGGCAATCCCGCTAAGCGTTTCGATCAAGAAGGTCACGTCTCAGGGCTCGGTCGGGTAGTGTCGGTCTATGCTCGGCCGAGTCTGTGGCTCTTTGACGAGCGCGATCGCAGCGGCCCAGCGGATCGGGTCACCATTCACGGCGAACGTTTGGCGTCGGACACTTACCCGAAGACTGGCGGCGGTTGGTCTGATGACGGGGCGCACCAGCCGGACCCATATTCTGCGCTTTATACCCTTACTGGCGATCCGTTTGCGCTCGAACAAGTCCAGTTTTGGGCGGCGTCGCAGGTGCTAAAATACGATCCTGGCTACAAGGGGATACCAGCCTCAGGCATCTTCATGGATCAGGTACGTGGCTGCGCATGGGTATTGCGAAATCGCGTACACGCCGCTTTTCTCTCGCCGGATGGAACACCGGAGAAGGCGTACTTCCACCGCCTCGTCAACGACGTGATCGGCTACTGGGAAGGCGAGATGGGCATAAGCGGGACGTCATTCGAGAGGCAGCCGACGTGGCAGTTTGGCCAAAAACAGGTCTTTGCCTCGCCGTTGCACTTTTTTAGTGATCAACCGCTAAGGGGGGACGAAGGTCTATTGAAGGAGCACGCGAGCACGTGTGCTGCTCTCTGGCAACACTATATGTTAATATTTGAGCTGGGCCGCGCGAAAGAGAAAGGTTTCCCTGTTGATGCCTTATTGTCGTCACTGGCCGGAATACTAACCGGCCAATTTAAGGAGCAAGCGACTTATAACCCTTATAACCTGCAGCGCTATTACTCACCAGTGCGGGAGCCAAATCACAAATTCTTTCAAACCTGGACGGAGACCCTTGCCGCATATGAGGATCCGCGCGTCCCGAACGAATTCACCCGCGACACCGGTGATGGCTATGGCGTGTATGCCTACGGCGCCTCAACGATGATCACCGATCTCCCAGGTGGCATCGACAGCTACAACTGGCTCCGCAAAACCGCCTATGACCCGCTCCGCGAGAAATTTTCCGAAAACCCAAAATGGGCATTCGTGCCGCGATCGTGACAACTTGGTGGAATTTCCACCGAGTCCTGTTTTTTTCGGAAGCGTCCTTGGTTCCGGTAGTAGCCGGATCATGGCGACCTATTGGGTGACGCTGGTATTGACCATCGCTCTCAGCCTCGGAGGCGGGCACAGATTTACTCCGCGAGGAAGCGGGAGTGGCGCTGGCGATCGAGCAGCCCGCCCGGAGCCAGGTTCGCGTATCGATCCCTGGCTAATCTCACGGGACAGCACGCCTTCGGCCTGAGCGGGTGCTTGGTAGTTGAGCATCGCAATCGAGTTTGATTGTAGTCGGTGCTGCGCGAGCGGCTGCGCACCCTTGCCGGCGCTCGAGGGCGGTTCGGTTATCGCCGCCTGCACATTCTGCTGCGGCGCGAGGGTGTCGAGCTGAACCATAAGAAGCTGTTCCGGATTTACCGGGAGGAGCGGTTGACGGTTCGCCGGATTGGCGTCAAGGCGCAGGAGCAACTGCGGCAGAATGCCTGCTCGGGCGCGGTCTTCGCCTTCCGCGGTGTTGGGGGTGACAGAATCAAGCTGCTGCACTGGGATGGCCAAGGGTTTTGCCTTTACTACAAGATCCTTGAGAAGGGGGCTTTCCCTGAGCGGCCGGTTACGGTGCTCCGTTGGCGGCACACCAATATGTGACGTGGGGAACAGCCTGGCGATTCAGGTTCAGCAGGGACTGAAGTGCGATCCGCATTTGGCGGCGATCTCCAAGTATTCCGCGGCAAGCGCGGTCATCTGATCAAGATTCTCTGGCACAAGCATCGGCGTGTCGATCTACGCCAGCCGGTTGGAGCGCGGCAGGTTTATCTGGCCGCCGCCGGCCGACGGCACGAAGGCGATCAGCTCAACTGACCTATATGCTTGATGAGATTGATTGGCCGAGCGCGGTTCGGAGCTGGCGCCCAGACGCCGCTTGACTCAGCCGCGCACAGGAGCCGCGCGGCGGGTTGCATGCATGAGACAAATCGGGCCCGTGAGAGCGCGCGGCACGGCAACAGGCCGAGCTCGTGCTTCCGGTGTCGAGGCGATGTTGGTGCATCTGAAGCTGCTGATCTCCAAATGAAGCGCGAGCAGTACGGGCAATTGGGTCATGAGACCAGGATCGAGTGAGCCAGGGTCGATGGGGTGGCGATATTGAGCAGAGTGATATCGTCTTGCGGACTCATGTGCAGCACCGTGTTTCCGTTACTGACCGTCGCTGTGGCGATCAGGCCTGCCGCCGTCGTGAGGCCATTACCATCCACGTTTGCCGCGATATGTAACGAGTCGGTCGCGACATTGAAGTTTGCAATGGTGTCGTGGCCCGAATGGTTTTCCATGAAAACATATGTATTAGCGGTACCATTGCCTTGCATGTAATTATTGCCGGTGCCGTCGATGAAGGTATTGGTACTGGTACCGCCGAACATATACTCGTTACCAGTGCCAGCTTTGAAAGTGTCGTTACCAGTGCCACCGAAGAGCAGGTCGGTCGTTCCTACGCCGCCTTCTAAGGTATCATTGCCACCACCAGCGTGAATTAGACTATCAGCGCCAGGTGTCGTGTTTAGTGTCAAATTATTCGAGGTTGTGTCAATTTGGATATTGCTCTGATCCAGATAATTACCGTCCGGAAGGCGCGGGGCAATCTGGAACTGTGCATCGGCGTGGAGATAAGGAGCACCACTGGCTAGGAGCCAACCATAGGCTTGCATCGCCGCGGCCATGAAGGTGACCGGAGCCGCAGTCGGATATAGGCTGTCAACCGTGATAATGCCGGAGAGGGATTCGAGCGCGAGTTCTGCATAATCACTATCCGTCCAACCAGTACCGAGGGATTGGCCCGCAGCCTGCGTGGCGGCCTCAATCTGGGCCCACGTCTGGTAGAAGGATGTCCCATTGCCAACAATCAAGTTGTACGTGGTACCGTCATTTGGATCAAAGCCATTCGTTCCGTTTAGGAACCGGCCGACGAGGAAGTTCGACTCCCATTGTAACACCTTGACGGCGTCTTGATTGCCCATCTCAGCCGCCTCAACCACCGCACTTGCGAAGTAGTCTTGCTCCCACGGGGTCGTCGCGCTGAAGATTCCGCTACCATAGAAGCCTGGAATATATCCGTAGGCTTGACCCTCCTCCGCGGTCCAAGTGGGAAGCTCATTAACTAACCAGCTCCAGTTATCGTTCATGACCTGGGTGAAGTAAGCTTTTTCTGCCGATCCGGTCGGATTTGCGTAAGCCGCTTCATCAATCTCCCGCAGACTCCACGCTTGTTGGCGGACCTGATCTATTCCGTTAACAACGATATCTGTATAACCCGCCTGATCGCGAGCGCCTGGCCAATCGTAGACGATGCTGTAATTGGCCTGGGCGTTGAGGTCGTTGAGATAGGTAACATCCCCTGTCAAGAGATAGGCCTCATAGGACAGGTCGGGCTGATGCGCCAGATCCGGGGTCCATCCCGAATCAGTCATGTCGATTTGCTGGGTAAGCCCCGTCGTGCCGGATGCCGGGCCCCCGCGCGCGTCGGCCCACAATTGTGGATACTGGAAGACGCTAACGTCCTCGCCCGTGGTCGGATTGTACAGATTCCATGGCACACTTCCCGCAGCATCTGCCTGCCCTAGCGCGTAGTCGGCAGCGATCTGACTCTGGGAGATCAACCAAAGCGCTGTTGCCTGCGTCGCAGGGCCAATATCCGGCCGTCCTCCGGTCTCCGGCATATATTGCAATATTCCGTCCACCGGCAAAGTACCGTTCGCAGCGGTGTCCCAGCCGGGGCTTGCGATTGCCGCCGCCTCAGACGCAAGCGTAAGGTCTAGGTTGGGATCAGCGCTCAAAAACGGGAAGGAGAGGTCAAAACCCTGGATTGCACCAGTTTGCTCCAACGCTAAAACATTGTGCTGGACGTTAACCTGCGGTGCACCATTGCTCCAAGCTTCTGTGTTCCAGTCCTGATATTGGTACTGGGTAATATTACCTTGCTGGGAGACGACGCGGCCATTCTCCGTGATCGTCTCGTCGTAAGTAACCGGACCACCAGTCGGTTGCATTGCGTCGTCATTGTTAAATTGTACATTGGTGGCGGTCGTTCCGTCGGCATAGTCGGTGACATCAAATGTCACGTGAAACGAACCGCTGATCGGCACGTCGAATTGTACCTCTGTGGCCTGCGCCCCTTTCATCCAATAGGAGGCCGTACCCGATGATAACGCTTGAGAGAGCAATGTGCCGACGTTGAGCTGATCGCTACTCTGTGTGCCATCAGCGTTGTGCATCGTGAGGTTGACGACAAGATTATAGCCGTTGCCTGGCAGATTCGCGATATTAACAGCAGCGGCGGGTGTAGCTGTGGTCGTACTTAGCACGCCGTTCAGCGTTGTATTAGCTGGGATCGCCGGCGCATCCAAAGTGACGACACCGGACTCAACTGACCCATCAGCGTACGACGTCCTGACGTCCAACTGCGCCACGTATTGGACCCCATTTATCGTAGCCAGGAGCTGACTGCCGCCCGGGACCTGACCGGGCGAAAAAACCTCTCCAAAAGTGACCTCGTGCGGTGAAAGTGCGGTGGACAGGGTATTTTGAAGCGCGAAACTGAGGGGCTGCGTCGGCAACGACGTACTGACGAAGGTCGGCGGCGGTAGTGATGGGGCCGTCGAGGTGCCGGCGGGAGGAGCTGTGGGTGCGACGCTCGTGGTAGGAGCAGTGACCGGCGCGGTACCCAACAGATTACTAGAGCTTGTCCAGGATGAGCCGCCCCACTCGTACGACTCTCCGTTGACAGTATCAGCGTAAAGGTGGCCGTTAGCGATCAGCAGCTCAGCCGCCGCTCCACCTCCAGCCACCTGCCCGTTCAGCAGAATGAAATAGTTACCGGAGCCTGTCGCCGTGCCGAGGGTCCACGTGCCGTCGCTGGTAACGAGGGTGCCACCAGAGCCGCCGAGCAGGGTCGCGCCGTCCGCCGAAAATCCATTGGTCGCAGGTTGCGGTGCAATCGTTAGAGATTCGGTACCAGACCCGCTGGCTCCTGACGGATCAGTCACATCGTATGTAAAGCTCGAGGTGCCGCTAGTAACGCCCGCTGTTGGCATAAACATCAGCCCGGCCAGCTGGGCTACGCTCAAGGTCTCGCCCGCGGTCACTGCGGTAATCCCGTCCGACAGTAGCACCGCCCCGTCGCTCGGCAGACCCGTCACCTGCACGCTCAGCCGCGAGGTCAGGTAGATCGAATCGCTCGGAGCGGTGATCCCGATCACCGTTGCCCCACTGTTTGCTGGCACCGTCAACGACGCGGGATCAATTGTGAGAGATCCCTGCGCGATGGGAGCCTGCGGACCAATCGCCAGCGTCGCGCTTCCCGCCGTGCTCAGCCCCGACGGGTTGCTCACCGTGTAGTTGAAGCTCGAGCTCTGCCCAAACACAGACCCCGTCGGCCGGAACATAAGCCCGGTCAGCTGCGCCACGCTCAGGGTCTCGCCCGCGGTCACTGCGGTAATCCCGTCCGACAGTAGCACCGCCCCGTCGCTCGGCAGACCCGTCACCTGCACGCTCAGCTGCGCCGCCGCGTAGTTTGGATCACTCGGCACCGCGATACCGATCGCCGCCGGCCCGCTGTTCTCCGCAACCGTCAGCGTCGCCGCGGGCGTTGTCGGCGCTACCGTGTCCGGCCCGATCGCCAGCGTCGCCAATCCGCCCGTGCTCAGCCCCGACGGGTTGCTCACCGTGTAGTTGAAGCTCGAGCTCTGCCCAAACACAGACCCCGTCGGCCGGAACATAAGCCCGGTCAGCTGCGCCACGCTCAGGGTCTCGCCCGCGGTCACCGCGGTCACCCCGTCCGCCAGCAATACCGTCCCGTCGCTCGGCAGAACCGTCACCCGCACGCTCAACTTCGAAGCCAGATAGTTTGGATCGCTCGGCGCCATAATCCCGATCGGCCTCGGCCCGCTGTTCTCCGCCACCGTCAGCGACGCCGGACTGGTGATCGGCGGCACGGTGTCCGGCCCGATCGCCAACGTCGCACTTCCCGTGGTGCTCAGCCCAGAGGGCGTGCTCACCGTGTACGTAAAGTTCGAACTCTGGCTGAAAACCGACCCGGTCGGTCGGAACATCAGACCAGTTAGCTGCGCCACACTTAAGGTTTCGCCCGCGGTGACCGCGGTAACTCCGTCCGACAGCAGGACCGTTCCGTCGCCCGGCAGACCTCCGACCCGCACACTCAGCTGCGCGGACGAGTAGCCTGGAGCGCTTGGCGCGGCGATCCCGATCGCTGTCGCCGAGCCGTTCTCCGCCACCGTCAGGGAGGACGGATGAACAGTGGGCGACGCTATTGGGGGCGCAGCAGTTGAGGTCCAGCTTCCGTTAACCCACTCGTACCAGTGTCCTTGGGTGTTATCAACATAAACCTGACCGTTTGCGATCAGCAGCTCCGTTCCGGATCCGGTTCCGGCCGATTTACCATTCAGCAGAACGACATAGCCTCCGGTCGTCGCCTTGCCGAAGGTCCATGTACCGGCACTCGTAACGAGGCTGCCGCCCGATCCGGCCAGCAGCGTAGCGCCGTTCGGTGAAAGATTCGCTGCCCCTGCCGGCGGCACCGTCGGCGCCCCGGCAGCCGCCCAGTTTCCATTTATCCACTCGTACCATTCACCGTTGACCGTATCAGCATAAAGATGGCTGTTCGCGATCAGCAGCTTTGCTGCCGATCCGCTCGCGGCAACCTGCCCGTTCAGCAGGATGAAATAGTTGCCGGAGCCCGTCGACTTGCCGAAGGTCCACGTGCCGTCGCTAGTGACGAGGCTGCCGCTAGAGCCACCCAGAAGCGTCGCGCCATTCGGCGAAAGATTAATTGCTGCCACAATGATCCCCGTCCCACGAAAACCGCGTGAGACCATGCGGGGGCTTGGTTAAGCATCAGTTAAACAATTTACACGTATAAATTACCTTTAAGGAAGTTATCCGAATAATAACTCGGATAATCTTATGTTTTGACAGAGATTGATCGTTCCGATGACCGGCGTAATCCCCAGCCCATTCACGCGCGTTTACCAGACAAAAAGGAAGATTCATCGCCGGGAAATCGTCAAGGAAGATCTTCCGAGCATAGCGAACTTATTAACGCGGGGTTTTCCGATCCACACTCACGAATTTTGGACCGGCGCACTGCAAAGATTGTCAGCTCACCCAACGCCCGTAGGTTTCCCTCACTATGGTTATTTGCTCGAATTGGATACTCATATCGTTGGTGCGCTATTAACTGTATTTACTGAAATTATATCCGACCAAAAATCCGTTGTACGATGCAATCTTTCGAGCTGGTACGTGAAACCGGAATTGCGAAGTTACGCAGGTTTCCTTACTCCGCACGGGCAAAGATGGCGCGACACAACATTCTTTAATATCACGCCAGCCCGTCATACACTGCCCATCATAGAGGCACAGGGATTTTCACTCTACTGCTCCGGTCAGTTCATATCGGTGCCGGCACCACGCGGGCTGTGGAGCCGCGTGCGGATTGAGCCCATCATCGACGAGAGCGCATACGCTGGCCGCTTGCCAAAGTCGGAGGCCGAACTCCTACTCGTACACGCGCAATACGGCTGTCTTAGTGTCATTTGCCATGCTGAGGACGGCTGCTACCCTTTTGTGTTCTCAAAGTGGCGAAAGATCCACTCAATACCGTCGGCTTACCTCGTTTACTGCCGCGATATCGAGGATTTTGTCCGATTTGCCGGCCCTCTAGGACGGTATCTGGCTCGGCGAGGCCTTACTCTTGTGGTGCTTGATGCCAATGCTCCGCCTCCCGGACTTGTTGGCAAATTTATCGACGATCAGCCGAAATATTTTAAGGGCCCGAACCGGCCGCGCATTGGTGATCTCGCGTATTCCGAGCGCGCCCTCTTTGGCTTTTGATCAGGTGGCTGCCGTGGCCGCCAACGACGGTCCTTCCGCAGCAGACCTCAGCAGACTGTGGGCTCGCCTCTTGTCGAGCTAGGAGGCGAGAATACCGGCGAGGCTGCGATCGGGTAGGACTACTGGCCGACCGATCGGCAAACGTTTTAACTGCGCTGGAGGCCCTATCACCTGCATCAGAGCGCTCGTTTCGGACCCCGGGAGCTTCATTGGCGCGACTGGTGAACCCAAACCGACAGCACTCGGCGAGTATGATATGCCGACACCCGCCTCGGATAAGGAACGGCCCGCATAGGTGCCCCAAACGATGGCGACCCCGTGAAATTCACCCGGCCAAACTCACTCGGGCCGAGGTGGTGTCAGGCGGCGGCGCGGCTTGCTGCTGGGTCGAGCTGCGATGCAGCAAGTTCGCTGAAATCAACCGGGTTGATCATCAGCGGGGGAAAGCCACCATCCCGGGTCGCCCCAGCAATAATATTGCCGACGAAGGGGAACATCAGCCGCGGTGTCTCGACCAGCAGCACCATCGGCAACCCCTCCTGCAGCACGTTGCGCGCTGTCACCACCGCCCCATGTCAATCGCGATCGCGGGAGCCGTCGCTGGCTGCGCCAAACCTTGCGGCGCCCGCGGGTTCCCGAATGACAGATCTTTGACGTATTGCGCGTTGATGATGAGTTGCTGCGATCCATCGCGCGCGCCGCCGGGAGACGCGCTGTCTTGGCTATTGCCGTTGGTGTGGGCCATCATCGCTCCGCGCCCGCTCGACGAGCCACTCCGCTAACACGGATCGCCCCGCGGCTCAACGGACCTAGCGGGTTCCTGACGCTGGCGCGGCGAGCGTCCGCTCGAACTGCCATGCGGGAAAATTGCCGCGTCGGGGCCCAATGTCGTCTCAATTTGCCTACAATGCTATGCGGCAGGCAATAGGTGGAACGGGAGATGAAAAAGGAGGTATCCGTCTATCTTGACCTGATCCGCGTTGTTGCGGCGATAGCGGTATTTCTGTCCCACTTTGGGATTTGGGCCCGTGTGCCCCGACTCATCGGCACCTATGCGCATCCGGCGGTTATCGCCTTTTTCGTCATTTCTGGATACGTTATCGCTTATGTGTCGACGGAACGGGAAACTGATCTCACCAGCTATACGATCAGTCGTACCACACGTATCTATTCGGTCGCTATTCCTGCGTTAATCATAACTGCTGCCGTTGACATATTTTTACAAAACAAAGGTCTTGTTATCGGCCGTCCTTATCAATTATCAAAACCGTGGAAATATGTTCCATTATTTTTAGCCTTTGGAACCGATTGGTGGATTCTCAAGGAAGATGCTTTTTCTAACGTGCCGTATTGGTCTCTTTGCTATGAGGTGTGGTACTATGTGCTCTTTGCTTCTTATAGATACTTTACAGGGCACAAGCGCCTCCTGCTGTGCGGGGCGATCCTCCTGCTGGTCGGCCCCCGACTGTGGCTCCTCCTGCCAATCTGGCTTTCTGGTGTGTGGCTATATGACGCTCACGCTCACGCGACGTGGCGGCGCGGCGCGGCAAGAGCGGTATGGGGAATAACCCTTGTCGGACTCGCACTGCTACTCTTTGGGGGACTATATGGGGCCATCAATGACTCGCTGTCTCTAATAATAGGCGACGATATCCATCAGAACATGCGTTATTCTGGATTTTTCATGGGGGATTATGTTTTTACAAGTTTTATTATATTAAACATATACGCTATATCTAGTTGCGATTGCGCGTTTTACTTAAACTATTTTAACAAACCTATCCGCTACATGGCCACGTTAACGTTCTCCCTGTATCTATTTCATTATCCGCTGTTGGAATTATTCTCGCAGTGGCTCACGCCACTGCCGCTCGCAATAGCCGTTCTCGTGGCCGTCTGGTCCCTGACGAGGATGACAGAGTGGCTGCGTGTGGCCGTGCGTTCCCGCGCAGCGATGATCCTCCTACCGAGCAAAGCAGAAATGCACAGCCGCTGATCGGTCAATGCTCTCTGGAAACTGAGTCGGCTTCAGCACCACCATCACCAAATCGTTCGGGACGACGGCAACGCCGGTCCCTGTCGACAGCGTACATGGCGACGATTGACAGAATGATGAGACAGGAGTTGGCGAGCGTGCCGGATCGTGCAGCATGGTGGCGTAGACGGGAAACAACGCACGTGAGATGGCGAGGACAAGTTCGCTCGTCGGTACCGTGGCGACGTCGCCGGCAACCCCCATCTGGACAGCGCGCTCCGAGCGCTTGTGTCGGCGGGTTGCGAAGCCGCCGGACGTGTTCCCCGCCAGGGAGATTTGTCGTTTACTCGCCGTTGCGCGCAGATTAACTAGGAGCTGAAAAATCATACCTCCGGCAAATGCTCAATCGAATGTGGTTGCAAGGGGATCCAATATGACGAAAGATTAAGGCAAATCGTGAGGATCGGGGGAATAGGATGAAGGCGGTTTTTACGATATGCGCAGCCGTCGGCCGTTCTCTGCGGCGCTGCAACAACCAATTGTCTGGTTTCAGGGGCCACTTCAGGTTCGCTGTAACAAGTGTCGCGCTTCTGCTTGGGTTGTTGCTCGCATCCACACCAGCTTCCGCCACCGTATTTGTTTTTGATCAGATGGCGGCATCGATCCCCGGTTTGTCCTTTAATGCGTCAATAACAATCAACGGCGATTTCAGCAATCTTCCAACATTAACTTCGCACTCAAATCCTATAAATTTTGGCAGTCTACTTGCATTTGATATCTCTAGCCCGATTGGTCATTTTGCGCTGGGCGACTTCACGTCTCCTAGTCTACCGTTTTTTGATTTTCCAGACTGGACCATATCCCCGTCGGGCATAGTTTTCGTCAGTTCGGATGATAGTAGTGATTTCCGTATCACTGGGTTCGGTACAGACAGCATAATAGGTGGAGCAACTGAGAGCGGAGGGCCTTGCTTCCATACCGGAGCTTGTGTAGCCACAGGTACTTGGGTTCCGATTCCCGAACCCCCTACAAGCTTTATACTGGTAAGTGCCCTGTTTCTCGCTGCCCTCTTGGGAGAGGCACGCGACCGCACCGAACACCGCCTGTCCGAATAGCACCATTATTCGATGCCTTACGGTTCACGCACGCTGTCGCTGATCACCCGTGTGACCGGCTTCAACGGTATCCTAGACCGAGCGATACCCTACTTTGATATCGGCGATCCGCGTTCCGGGCTTCAGCACAAAGTCAGCCAATACGATGTGAAAATTTATGTCGGTCAATTCGACCTTCGTGGGTAATGGATCGTGCTTTGGCGCACCCGGCCTTGGCTCGGGGGCCATCATATACTCGGCCGAGTAAGAAGGTCATCGGGCGCAAGCGCACATCCTCGTCCATTCCGGCGACGTTGAGGACCGAGACAGGGCACGGCTGGTGCTCGATCGACGTACGCGCTGCCTCTTTCCCTCTTTCCCTTCATCGAGCATATCTTCGCCGATGCCAGCTATCAGGGACCCCGCGTCGCGCAAGCCGCTGCCAACAACGATCGTTGGGTGGTCGAGGTCGTCAAGCACAACGAACCGTACAAATTCGTCGTTCTGCCCAAGCGTTGGATCGTCGAAAGAACCCTCGCTTGGATCATGGAGTTGACCCCGTTAAACCGGACACACGACGGGTTGGGACATGATGTACTCCCGGGGTGAGCGATAGCCCAGCCGGGAATGCGGATGCACGGTGTTGTAGTCCTCCATCCAGGTATCGACGAGAGCCAGGGCGGCAGCAGCATCTGGGATCGGACTGACCCGGACATAGTCGCGCTTGAAGGTTTTGACGAACGCTTCGGCCATGCCGTTGCTTTCCGGGCTTTCGACCGGCGTGAAGCACGGCACCAGATTGAGCGCCATGGCGATCTCGATGGTCTTGTGGGCGGCGAAGATCGAGCCGTTGTCGGAGAGCCATTGCACCGGGTGCGGCGCGCGGATCGTGCCGAAGCGCTGCTCGACGCAATGAACCATTATGTCGCGGATCATCTCACCGGAGATGCCGGCGGTCGTGGCCGCCCAGCCGATGACCTCGCGGTCGTGGCAATCGAGCGCGAAGGCGACGCGGACGACCTCGCCGTTCCAGCAGATGAACTCGAGGCCGTCCGAACACCAGCGGATGTTGGAGCGCAGTGTCGCCACCTGGCCGTCATGGTCGCGCGGGCGTCGCCGGCCGGTATGCCGGGCCAGCAGCAGACCATGCCGCTTCATCAGCCGATAGACGCGCTTGGCGTTGATCGGGGCCAAACCGTCGGCTCGCCGCTTGCGCTTTAATAGCGCGGCGATCCGCCGGTACCCGTAAGTTGGTCGCGCGTCGACAAGGCGGCGGATATCGCGGTCAGTTCCAGGTCGCCATCGCGGGTCTGCGGTCCGCGCTTCGGTCGCGCGCCCTCCGAGCAACCGTTCGAGATCGCGCACCCGTTCTTCCAGCCGGCGCAGCTCGGCAGCCGGCA
>Ga0207158_1031_pt1 | contig 43471 bp, 38 predicted proteins | sample Alteio_BWMinHeat_22_FD_153512 | JGI IMG/M metagenome (GOLD analysis project Ga0207158, IMG submission 153512) | Enriched cells from forest soil in Barre Woods Harvard Forest LTER site, Petersham, Massachusetts, United States -... | ecosystem: Environmental > Terrestrial > Soil > Temperate forest >... | reverse complement strand
CATCGGAGATGTCCGAGGGATGGGCCTCTTTGCCGGCGTCGAGTTGGTCCGGGATCGGGACACCCTCGCGCCTGCGCCCAAACAGGCCGCTTACGCGGTCGAGCGAATGAAAGATCACGGGATTTTGCTTAGCACGGATGGGCCGCTCCACAACGTGCTAAAGATCAAACCGCCGATGGTGTTCTCTGACCAGAACGCCGATTTTCTGATTGAGGTTCTGGACGATGTCTTGTGCGAGAACTTCGCCCGCGGTATCTGATCCATGTGGCTCGAGGTGCCTTGTAGATCTTCCGTTCTTAACCCATCGAATTTACTACTCGGTCGCCTCTGTCGTTGAGGGCAGCATGCTGACTGAGGCAGACAGCAGGCCTGGGTCCAACGGAACATATGTAAACCGAGGTCGTAGTGGACTATAATAGTTTGGATTTCAAGCGCGAACCGGTCTCCAGGAGGTACGATATGTTTTGCCCAACCTGTGGCAGGGAAAATGGGGGCACCCGAAAATTCTGCATCTTTTGCGGCACAAACCTCGAGGCGGTATCCCAGGCGCTGTCCGGTAACAAGGTGTCTTTCCTGACCAGAATTGACCTGGGTCTGGACCAGTTGACGGCCAAGTACGCGGAGCACGTTTTTGACGACGCGCCGGGGCAGGCTGTGGACCGGAGTGTCGCCAATTCCTGGAAGATACTCGGCAAGGGCATTACCACTTCCTTTGTAGATCTGTTTCTTTCCATTGTCATGTGGAATGTCTTCGCGCTCAGATTCGACGTCCTTATTGTATCTACACCATTCAGGTTGCTTTCTGAGCGCAGCAAGCGCCGAAAGCTCAAACAGGCGGTGTTGAGTGAAGAGATCCTCGAACAGAGCCTGCCACACCAGCTTGCTGAAAACCAGCCGCCGAAGTGGCTGCCAGGCCAGGTAGCCAGCGTAACTGAGTTTACAACTGAGCGACTTCACGAATACCGGCCCGTAACCCAGACCCGTTCTCCAGAGACCGAGTGATTCGCCTTATGTAAGGGCAAGCTTCCAGCTTCCCCCTGGGAATTGGACATCCCCGCGCGGCTCTGCCGTGGGCCTGGGGTTGGACATTTCAGGCCTGGGAGCGAATCGGGTTAGAGCTGGCTGCGGCCTGGTGTCGGTGAAAATGTCGGCGCGCCGACATGCCTGCGTATAGATGAACGGGTAGTAGCCGAGTGATGGGAGCCGAGTGGAAAGCACTGATAAAACATTGATAAACATTGAGGTCGAGTGGGGCGAGGGCAAGTCGCGGCGGCGGTCCAGGAGGAGGGCGATAGAATGTAATAGGATGCAGTGGAATACATAGAATAGAGAAAGAGAATGGCTATAGGGTGCAATAGAATCGGAATAAAGTAGAGAAGGGTAGAGAAGAGTAGAGGTTTTTGGCAATCCTGCCATGAGTCGATCAGGATCAGGGCGCCGTGCGGAGAGCAGCGCGAGTAGAGGCGCCGCGGCAATCGCACATGCGCCGCCCAAGCCGCGGAGCGGACGCGGCTCCGTCGACCAGGGATTAGGATCAGTCGCCCGGGATCTGGATCAGTCGGCGGCGTACAAACCCTTGCTCGACAGAGAAACGTACGAGCGTTCCAAGGGTTGCCGGCGAGCCGTGAGACTTGTTGTATAGCTATGAACATGCCCGGTTATGGTAAAGCAAATTGATAGGATTGTCAAGCGATTTGGCTGTTTTATTTTTGGTCTCGGGGACCAGCGCCGGAGCGCCGCGGGACAATGGCATAAGGACCCCTCAGTAATCCAAGCCGCGGCGGGACCCCCTTGCTGAGCCTGCCTGGTCAAACTTCTATATATCACCCGTGGTTGCTATAATAATCGGTTATTTGCATTCAGGGGTGTGAAACGTACTCATGACGATGACTGGAAACGAGATCAGAAAGAAGTTCCTAGACTACTTCGAGGCTTGCGGCCATCGGGTCGTCAAGAGCTCGCCCGTGCTGCCGCTGAACGACCCGACGTTGTTGTTCGCCAACGCCGGCATGAATCAGTTCAAGGAAGTATTCCTGGGACACGAGAAACGCGAATACACGAGAGCGGCAACTTCTCAAAAGTGCATTCGTGCCGGAGGCAAACATAACGACCTCGATGAGGTCGGGCGGACGACTCGCCACCAGACCTTCTTTGAAATGCTGGGGAATTTCTCCTTTGGCGACTATTTCAAAAAGGAAGCTATCCGATACGCCTGGGATCTGCTGGTGAACGAGTTCAAACTGGATCCGGCCCGCCTCTGGTTTACAGTGTTCGGGGGGGGACTCCCAGGTTCCGGCCGATGAAGAGGCCGCCCGCTGCTGGATTGAAGTGGGCGCGCCGGCCGAGCGCATACTGCGGTTCGGGCGCAAGGACAACTTCTGGCAAATGGCGGATACAGGCCCCTGTGGCCCCAACTCCGAAATCAGCTACTACATGGGCGACCGGCCTGAGGACCCCGAATACAACCGCGCTGAATATGTCAATGGCCCGGGCGATACGACCATTGAGATCTGGAACCTGGTGTTCATGCAGTACAACTGCGTCGGCGAAGGCGCCCAGGGGGCTAGCGGCAAGTATCAATCCTACGGGCTCGAGCCGCTGCCGGCGCCGTCTGTAGATACCGGCATGGGACTGGAGCGACTTGCCGTCATTCTCCAAAATGTGAAGTCCAACTATGATACGGACCTGATCAAGCCAATCATCGATTTCATTGCCAAGATGGCCCGGAAACACTACGTCTATGATTCGACCGAAGGCGTGGCGATGCGCATCATCGCCGATCACGCTCGCGCAACGGCATTTGCGATTGCTGACGGCATTGCGCCCGGTAACCTGGGCCGGAACTATGTGCTGCGCAAGATCATGAGGCGGGCCATATATCACGGCGTGAAAGAACTGGGTTTGCAGACCCCCTTCTTTTATCGAGTGACCCAATTCGTCACCGAGATGATGGCTGAGCCCTATCCTGAGGTGGTCGCCGCACGGCACGCAATCGACAGGGCAGTCCGTGACGAAGAGCATCGGTTCAGCCGGATCCTTAATGTGGGTCAGCCGAGGCTCGAGGAGATATTCGAGCGGTCCGCGGACGAGATCCCTCGAATGACTGAACTGGTAAAGGCCTACGATACCTACGGCGTGCCGCGGGATTTGATACGCGTTGTTCTGGGGCAACACGGCGTCGAGATGGACGAGGAAGAATTCAATGATAAATTCGACCAGGCGCTGGCCGAGCTCCAGCAACAAGCACAGCCGGTGATGTCGGCAGTCAAAGCCCGCCGGACCAGCGAGGTGTATGGCCGGCTCGCCGAGAGACTACCGCGCACAGAGTTCCTTGGATACCAGGCAACCGAGGCAAGGGACGCAAGGGTGCTGGCGCTTATGGCGAGTGAAGCCGAACACGACCAGTTGAATGAAGGCGAATCGGGCGAAGTCCTGCTCGATCGCACTCCGTTCTACGCCGAGGCAGGCGGCCAGATAGGGGACACCGGCAGTCTGGAAGGAGCAGCGGTGCTGGTCAATGTTGAAGACACCTACGCGCCGATCCCCGGCTACAACATCCACAAAGTCAAAGTTGAGCATGGGACGTTGCGGGTTGGCGACGCAGTCGATTGTCGTGTTGACGCCGAACGCCGGCGTAGAATCAGGGCCAATCACACCGGCACCCATTTGCTGCACGCGGCCCTTCGCGATGTTCTCGGTCCGCATGTCAAGCAGGCGGGGTCGCTCGTGGCTCCGGACCGGTTGCGGTTCGATTTCACCCACTACGCCTCGCTGACCGAAGACGAGATCGCCGAAATCGAACGGCAGGTCAATTCAGAGATTCTCCATAACCGCGACGTCGAGACCCGCCTAACGACCGTAGATGAGGCAATCCGCGCCGGCGCCATGGCTTTGTTTGGTGAAAAGTATGGCTCAGAGGTTCGGGTCGTCACCGTGCCAGGATTCTCGGTTGAGCTTTGCGGCGGTACTCACGTTCACGCCACGGGCGATATCGGACCCTTCAAAATCACCAGCGACTCAGCGCTTGCGGCCGGCGTTCGCCGTCTCGAAGCCATAACGGCCGACGACGCGGTCGCTCGCTTTCAATCCGACGAGAAAGTGTTAAAGCAGCTTAGCGAGAGCCTCAAGGCCCAGCCAAACGAGATTCCGGCACAGGTCGATAAGCTCCAGGAGCAAGTCAGAGCCTACAAGCGCGAAGTCGAGGGTTTGAAGATGAAGCTGGCACTGGGGACGAATGATTCCGAGCCCGAGGACGTTCGGGAAGTCGGTGGCATCCGGGTCTTGTCACGCCGAGTGACTGATCTCGGTGTGGATGCCATGCGTCAGCTTGCCGATTCGCTGTCGCGAAAGATAAAGCCGGGCGTAGTAGTGCTGGGTCAGGCGACAGACGGTAAGGCGTCGCTGGTTGTTCGTGTGACCGACGACCTGACGGGCCGGTTGAATGCGAGCCAGATAGTCCGCGAGATAGCCGCGGCAATAGGAGGGAAGGGCGGCGGCAAGGCTGACATGGCGACGGGCGGCGGCACTCAGCCCGAAAAGCTGGACCAAGCACTGACAGGCGCAAGCGTCACTGTCTCGAAAATGCTGGGTAGTTGACGACTGGATTCGGCTCTGGGCTGGTGGAGCCGTGAAGCGCCCTGGCCTCGCCCCTGCTCTTCGATGGCCTGGTTTTCGCGAAGACTGCTGGGGAGGCGTAACAACCAGACGGAGGCGGCTTCACCTGATATCGCTGCCCGACCTCAGGTTCAATCCTCTTCGAAAAGACTGTCGACTGGGATTTCCCACCCCGGCAGAGCTGGCTCGGCGCGCGCCAGTTCACCGCGTCGGAAAATCTTCGGTTTATCGGGGTCATCCGAGCTGTAAGACTTGACGACGTCCGGGCTGTGTAAGTCCACATCCCACACTACGAGCGTTCCGGCCGCAAAATAGTCAGCTCGTTTCAGTCTAATTCTCTGTTCTGCTTTCGGCCCGTAATCGTTCTCGCTTCTGACCTCAACGGCGAAGATGGGAGCCCCTTCATAGAATTTCATGCCGGGATTGGGACCCGTGTAGAAAGCAGCATCAGGGCTAAAGGATTCACGGTTCGGAAGCTTCACATGAAATGCTTTGTTATCACCAACGGCACGGCCTGTTTTGGTGCTTCGTGAATGCTCGCGCAGCGATACGAATATCTCATCGCCCGCGTAGCCGGGATCGCCTCCAGTCGGCGCCATCAGTACAACTTCTCCATCAACGATTTCGGCTTTGGCATTTTCCGCTACTCGATACAGATCATCGATCGTCGCTGCCGCTTTCGAAGTCATAGCTCAACCTCAAAACCTATATTAACACACACTCCGATCATTGGGCATCCTTGTTGGCCGTGTTAGGCAGGGCAGGCAGGGGCCGTTTGGAGGCTTAGGCGATATCAATGTAGCTGGTCATTCCGGACAGATCGCCCGAACCTTCGTATTCCCGGAACCCGCCAATCGACACGCCGCCCTCGGCGGACGCACTGCCACAAGTGTAAGGAGGGTTTGGATAGCACGGTAGATCTCGAATGCGTCGGCTGCGGCTTTATCAGATCCCCCTCTTGCGGCGCTTGTCTCTGCGGTTCTTGGCTGGCTGGCTAACGTTGGTCTCCCTCTCGTGACCCTCCTCCCGCTGACCGCTGGACTGTTCAGATCCAAGACTTTAGACTCAAGGCTTCAGACTTAGAGTCAGGAGGGCAGCCAAATGCGACTTGGACTCAATTTCGGGTACTGGGGCTCAGAGCCCACCGATAACATCAGCATAGCTCTCGAGGCTGAGCGGCTCGGGTATCATTCCCTTTGGACGGCGGAAGCATATGGCTCAGATGCCGTCACACCGCTGACATGGCTTGCAGCCAAAACCGAGCGTATCAATGTCGGCACGGCCATTATGCAGATGCCCGCGCGGACCCCGGCCATGACTGCGATGACCGCTGCGACCCTGGACTTATTGACGGGCGGCCGGTTCCTGCTCGGACTCGGGGTATCAGGTCCCCAAGTGATCGAGGGATGGCATGGCGTTGCCTATGGCAAGCCTTTGGTTCGCACGCGCGAATATGTCGAGATCGTCCGCACCGTCCTCAAGCGGGAACGGCCGCTCGAACACCACGGTGAGCATTACGATATCCCGGTTCGCGGCGGCACGGGGCTCGGCAAGCCGCTTAAGCTCATCGTACATCCACGCCGGCCCGACCTGCCAATTTACCTGGCGGCGATCGGACCGAAGAACGTGGCGCTCGCCGCCGAACTGGCCGATGGCTGGCTGCCAGTTTTCTTCTCTCCACACAGGATGGGGATCTTTCGGGGATATCTCGAGGAGGGGTTCGCAAAACGCGCCGGAGGGCCGCCCGCCGGTTTCGACATCGCTCCATCAGTTGCCGTCGTCATCGGCAAAGATGTCGACCGCTGCAGAATGCGGGTTAAGCCGAACCTCGCATTGTATATAGGCGGAATGGGAGCCCGCGGCCGTAACTTCTACAATGACCTGGCCTGCCGGTACGGATATGAGGAAGAGGCCCGGAAAATCCAGGACCTTTACTTGTCGGGCAAGAAGGAAGAAGCCATTGCGGCGGTGCCGGACGAACTCGTCGATGAAGTAGCGCTGTGCGGTCCCCGCGAACGCATACGAGATCTGCTGCCTGCCTGGCGTGCCGCGGGCGTCACTACTATGATTTGCCATGCAACCAGCGTCGACGACACTCAGACGATGGCCGACCTTGTGCTTTGACTGAGGGCTCGACTGATGGATTGACTCGATGACCAGCTTACTGTTGGCGCCGTGACCTGCCTCGATGAACATATCTGGTCAAGCACCATTGTCGTCTGAACCTTATGTATTTATGATTGGTTGCGGAGGACAAGGCTATGGCAAAGCGTGTGTATTCAATGACATTCATCGCCCTGTTCCTGAGCTTCCTGGGCGCCGCTTCATTCGCGGCAAATCTTTCAGGTACCTGGGTGTTTTCTGTTGACCTGGACGGCGGCGGACACGGCGATCCAACGTTTGTCTTCAAACAGGATGGTGATAAACTTACCGGCACTTACGATGGACCAGTGGGCCACCAGGATGTGACCGGGACGGTTACCGGAAACAAAGCGGTCTTTGGGTTTCAAGCTTCTGAGGATGGAGAGACGGTAAAGGCCACTTACACTGCAACCATCGAAAGCCAGACAAAGATGTCGGGTACCATCGAATTCAGCAGTGGTGAAAAAGGCAAGTGGACGGCTACAAGAAAGTAGGAAGGGACCGGCATGGATAGGGGCAGGTTAACTCGAGAATTGGAAATCAGCAGGGAAGAGAAATGATAATCGAGTATTCGACCCGAATTGCCAGAGCGTTCGGCGCTGCCATTCTGCTTGTGGTTTCTGCTAACGTTGCCTGGGCGCAAGAGCCAGGGCGTTCCGGTCAAGTTCCCCCACAACTCAGGCCATCCGACGGAGCAAAGCTGCTCCTCCATGCCGTGGCCAAGGGCTACCAGATCTATACGTGCAAGAAGGATGGCGACCGATATTCCTGGATCCTAAAGGCTCCTGACGCTCAGTTGTTCGACGAGAGCGGTCGACTTATGGGCCGTCATTTCGCGGGCCCCGCCTGGCAGTTGAGCGACAACAGCCAGGTAACCGGCAAAGTCGTTGCGCGCTCCGACGCTCCTGAGGCCGACGCCATTCCCTGGCTGCTTCTTACGGCTGTCGACCATTCCGGAGAGGGCCTGATGAAGGATGTCACCCAGATTCAGAGGCTCAACACAAAAGGTGGAAAAGCTCCGGCCGCCGGCTGCGATGAGCCTCACGCTGGTGACGAGACCCGTGTGCCGTACGCTGCCGATTATTTCTTTTATGGCGCTCCACCCCGGCAATGACTGGCGAGGTTGAATGAGGGCTCCGGAAAAGACTCAGTCTTTGCGTGGCCGTCAGGCCACTGGAGCTGGTCAGGGCTGGGATCGTACGGACTCGGCAAAGGTGACCGCTCTGGTAAGCAATGCCTCTATATCCGCATAGGAATGCAGTTTTCCGTTCACGAAGACAGCTTTGATCCTGGTCGTGTTGTGAATGTCGTCGAGCGGGTTTGCGTCGAGCAGAACCAGATCGGCGATCTTACCAATCTCAATCGTCCCCAGATCATTTTGCCTTCCGAGGAAAATGGCGGGATTGGACGTGGCGCTCTGTAATGCCTCCATTGGGGTCAGACCGGCCTGAACCAACAGGGCGAGTTCCTGGTGAAGGCTGAAGCCGCAGACGTTGAGCAGGTCCAGCGAATCCGACCCGGCGAGTATCTTCACTCCAGCGCGGTGCAAATCCCCCAGTATCTTCACCTCGCTATCGGACTGCTGCCCGTAAAAGTCAACGTATTTCGCCGGGTACTGTTTCCTCAATTTCTCGAGCGTCCATTCCCTGGTTAACTTTGTTGGCAAGTATTTAAGGCGCGAGGTGTCTTTGGCCAGCTCTTCAAAGTGCCCCAGCGGATATATGCCGATGAGTGTTGGTACCAACCAGGTGCCGTTCGCCCGCAACTTCTGTCCAAGAACGGCAGCTCTCTCCGGGCTATAACTCTTGTTTGCCTCACTGATCAGAGCGGCGATGCCGGTAGCACTCCTTTTCTCCATCTCCTCTCGTTGTCGCTGGCGCAGCTCATCCGCGCGGGTCGAACAGTCGAACATCAGATTGCTATAAAAAATGTGCTCGATGCTCTTCTGGCCAGCATCCGACGCTTCGGCAGCGGTTATCGAATATGGAACGTGGCCGACGAGATCAAGATGCTGCGCCTTCGATTCCTGGGCAACTGCATAGTAGCTCTCCCGGGTCAGCGATGACAGCACTTTTATGAAATCAGCGCCCTGGCTCTTCAAGTCCAGGACCGCCTTCTGAGCCTCCGCTGGAGTGCGCACCGCCGATATTTCCGGGGAGGGCCTCTCGCCGCCGCGATCCAGCATTGGGCCGCATGCCACTATGTGCGGTCCCGTAAGACTGCCCTCGTCTATTTGCTTCCGCCAGGATTGGAGTGACTTGAGGTCGCCCCCCATATCCCTGACGCCAGTTATTCCATTCGCAACGAATAGAGGCAACAGTACTTCTTTGCTCCAAAGCGGGTCGGCGCTGATTCCCGCAATGTGGACGTGCATATCCCACAGCCCGGGAATCAAGAACTTGCCACGGCCATTTACGATTTGAGCGCCTTTCGGCGGTCGAAAGTGATCTGAAGATTCGATTGCGCGGATGCGATTGCCCTCGAGCAGTACTGTGATATCGCTCCGAGCCCGAGAGCCGGTGCCGTCTATGAGCGTAACGTGTTCAACCGCGACATACGCAGCCGGCATGCCTGGGTGCGCAGCGAACCGAGCTCCGGTCAAGGCACAGCATATTAAGGTGAAGACGAGCCCCTTCTTCATTTCGTACTCATTGACGACTTTTTACTCGTCAGCCCGGCTTTCAGCGACGGACCCTGCCAGTGACTGCTTGAAATCCTGATAGAACTGAAGCTGGTACAGCCTCCAATAGATTCCCCGGTTAGCCAGCAGTTCCTGATGGGTTCCGGTCTCCCTGACCTCGCCCTTGTGCATTACTATGATCTTATCGACGGATTGGATCGTCGACAGCCGGTGAGCGATGACCAGGGAGGTTCGGCCCTCCATTAATCGTTCTACCGCATCTCTGATCAGTATTTCGGTCTCTGTGTCAATCGAGCTGGTTGCTTCGTCCAGGATCAATACCGCGGGATCAAACGCCAGGGCCCGCGCAAAACTGATGAGCTGCTTCTGGCCAACGGACAGACCGGCCCCGCGCTCCCTGACGTCGGTTGAGTAGCCCAGTGGGAGCCGGCTGATGAATCCGTCGGCGTGCACTTCCCGCGCCGCCCGGCGAACGGACTCGTCGCTGATCGCGGTATTCCCAAGCCTGATGTTGCTTGCGACGTCGCCCGAGAACAGAAAGACGTCCTGAAGCACGATGCTAAAGGAAGAGCGAAGCTGCTTTAGGTCCAGCAGACGTATGTCGACTCCGTCCAGGAGTATTTGTCCGCGCTGGATGTCATAGAAACGCAGCAGCAAATTCGTTATGGTTGTCTTGCCGGCGCCGGTGTGTCCAACAAAGGCAAGTCGCTCGCCCGGCGTGGCGACAAACGAAACGTCCTTTAGAACCCAGTCTTCGCCTTTATATGCGAACCACACATGCCGGAATTCTATGTGACCGCGAGGTTGGCCGAGCTTGAGGGGTTGAACGGGGGACTCGATGGTAACCGGTTCGTCCAGCAGCTTGAAGATCCGTTCGGAGGAGGCCATGGCCGACTGCAGGATGTTGTACTTCTCGCTGATGTCGGATATCGGCTCGTAAAAGGCTCTCGCGAGCTGAACAAAAGCAATCAAGGTGCCGATTGTGGCGACATTTCGAACGACCTGTCCTCCACCGTACCAGATGATCAGAGCAACACCAATGGCTCCGATTATCTCAACCGCCGGATAGAACACCGCGTAGTAGAATATGGTGTCGATATTGGCCTGGCGGTGCGCCATGTTGATCTGGTCAAACCTGCCCATTTCCTTTTCTTCGCGGTTAAACAGTTGGACAACCTGCATACCGGTTATGTGTTCTTGAAGAAATGCGTTGATCCGGGCGATTCTTACTCGGACCTGCCGAAAAGCAGAGCGAGCCCCTAAGCGGAACCAGGCGGTCAACGCGCCCAGCAATGGCAATATCGCAAACGAGACCAGCGCAAGCCGCCAGTTGACTTGAAACATCCATATCAGAATATAGAAGACCATCGCGACATCACCGAATATCGCAATGACCCCTGCCGTGAACATTTCATTCAAGGCGTCCACATCAGTGGTCAGGCGAGTCATGAGCCGGCCAACTGGATTGCGGTCGTAAAACTTGATCGGAAGCCGCTGGAGATGGATGAATATCTGTTTGCGCAGATCGTACATTGTCTTCTGGCCCATCGTCTGCAATACGATTGCCTGTACGTATTGGACCGCAAATGCAGCGATATTGGCTATCAGGAAGACCAGTGTGATGAACAAGACTCCACCATAAGGACTGGAGCCGAAGCCCGTCCTGATCGCCATCCCCTTGAGCCAGAGGCCGAAACCGCTGGGCGGCTTCGCAGGATCGGGGGCGAGAAACAGATCTACTGCCGCTTTGGTTAATGGCGGCCCCGCCAGAACGAGCGGGGCACTCGCCACCGTCAGGACAAACGCGATCAACGCATAGGCCTTGTAAGGTCTCAGATACCTCAGTAGCCTTCGCATCAGGCGCGAATCATAGGCTTTGCCTAATATCTCTTCTTCGTGGTGCGAGTCCGCCATAAATTCGACCGGCTCAGATGTGGCGCAATCCGCCAGATTGCGCCGCTTACAACCCCAAAGCATCGGTTGATGCCGCTGCCTCACGCTTCTGGCGCCTGAGGTTCATACGGGCTCGACCTCGGGGGCGCCCTAGCTGGCTGCCAGCTCTTCCTCGAGCAACTGCTTCTCGTACAACTCAGCGTAAAAGCCGCCCTGTGCCACCAATTCATCGTGAGTTCCGCGCTCGACGATGCACCCCTGATCCAGAACAATAATCAGGTCGGCATCCTTGACTGTCGAAATACGGTGAGATGAGATAATGCAGGTCCTACCGCGCATAATTCCACGCAGGTGGCGCAGGATCTTCTCCTCGGTATAGGTATCTACGGACGAGAGTGCGTCGTCGAGCATCAATACGCGCGGTCTTCTCAGGATGGCTCGGGCAATCGTCATTCGCTGCTTTTGGCCGCCGGAAAGCGTGATTCCCCGTTCCCCGATAATCGTCTCCAAACCCATCGGAAAGGCGGCGATATCTTCGGCAAATCCGGCCTCTTCCGTTGCCTGCTCTATATCGATGGCCCTGGCACCGTCCACGCCAAACGCGATATTCTCGGCGAGGCTTTCGCTGAACAGAAAAGTCTCTTGAGGAACGTAGCCGATGGACGAACGGAGCAGGCTAAGCGGGATCCTATTGATTGGATATCCGTCGATGCGAACCGACCCCGGCTCAGCATCCAGCAGCCTCGTAACCAGGTTCATCAATGTCGATTTTCCAGACCCGACGGGACCGACCAGCGCTATCGTCTGGCCTGGAGCTATCCTCAGGTTTATGTCCGTAAGCGCCGGTTGACCCGACCCGCCGTAGGTGAAGCTCATATCGCTGAACTCTATCTCGCCCTGGATCTCGGTTATTTCACAAGAGTTCTCGGAATCCTTAATCGATGGCTCAATCGACATTATCTGGTTCATTCGGTTCATCGACGCCATTCCTCGCTGGAAAATGTTTATGACCCAGCCTAGCGCAATCATCGGCCACGACAGATAACCAAGATACAATGTGAACTCAACAAACTGGCCGATCGTTATCCGGCCCTGGATCGTAAGCCGTCCGCCATACCACAACACCGCCAGGAACCCCAGCCCGATGAAGAACTGCAGAATGGGATGAAAGATCGACGTTATTCTAATGAGTCCCAGGTTGTGGCTGACGTACTGGCGATTAACCTGGCGGAAGGATTCGATTTCCGCGTCTTCCTGGGCGTAGGCCCTCATGACCCGCACGCCGGATAGCGACTCCTGGGCTCGATTAGACACGGACCCGAAATACTCCTGGACCTTCTCGAAGCGATCGTGTATTTGCTTAGAAAAGTAATTGGTGGCAATCGCGACAAGCGGTAGCGATACAAACGCAAGCAGCGTCAGCCTCCAGTCGATCGACGCCATGATTGGTACGATCAATACCGTCGCAAATACCGTGTTCCCGGAGTACATCAAGGCGGGGCCAACCACCATTCGAACCGCCGACAAGTCGTTGGTGGCGCGCGCCATCAAGTCCCCGGTGCGGTTGCTCTGAAAAAACTGCAGCGGCAATTTCTGCAGATGTGAGTAGAAATCATTGCGCAGGTCGTATTCGATGTCGCGAGACATGTTTATCAGCAGCCTGCGTTGAGTGAACAGAAAGACTCCCTGGACCAGTGAGATCAGAACCAGAAGTCCTCCGTACTGTAGCAGCTTTAGGCTCGTGATTCCTGCAGTAAGGTCATCGACCGCGTTGCGTAACACCGTCGGGCCAGTCAGCTTCGCAATATTCATCAAGAATATACACGACACGCCAATTATCAGATTGCGCCGGTACGGGCGAAAATACGTAACCAGTTTGCGAAATGGAGTCATAGTGTTAGAAAGTTAGAAGGTTCGAAAGTTTGGCCCCCGCTGGCTGGAACAGTTGCGAACCCCTTCCTGCACTTCAACTCACATCCTCAGAAAGTAGGTGCTCTTCTTACCGCTGGCAAACGAAACAACTACAATTCTACAGGTGCGGCTGGCCTAACTCAAATGGGGTAGTTGCAGGGTTGCAGGGAGGGTAGTTTCAGGGCTGGAAGTGTTTGGTAGCGAGAAGGTTGAAAGGCTAAAAGCTCAGGACGTCAAAAAGTTAGACGGTTCGATGGCTTGGACTGAGTCGAGCTGAAGCGGTGGACAAGTATCAAATTCTTGAACCCTTGAACCCCTCGAACCTTACAACCCTGAAATCTGCAACTCATATGCGGATATAGGTGACGAGTGCCTTGGCCGCAAGTGTGCCCCTTGAATCCGTTACCTCACAGTCGCCAACGATGATTCGACGACCCACCTTGATCAAACGAGCATCTGCGATCGCTCTGCCGCCATTGATCGGTGCCAGATAGTTAACCTTCATCTCGACGGTGGTGAATCGATCGCCCGGTTCCGAGATACCAGCGATCGCAATAGCTACCGCCGTATCGATCAGGCTGGCGATGGCTCCGCCATGCATTATTCCTTGCAATTGTAACAACTGTTCGGTTACTTCGACGCTAAGCACTGCTCGGCCATGCTCCAGGGTGTCGAGAACGAACCCCAGCAGTCGAGGATAATTATTCGAATCGATCAGTCGCTTTCGTATCGCTTGTTCTTTCTCTGGAGTGATCTCCAATGCCTGCCCTCCCTATTTCTTGTTTGCTGTTTTCACCCGCTGCTTCTTCCGTGGGCGCGCTCGCAGCCCGCCTCGCGCCTTTGGACCAGGGGGTGACCATTGGTGAAGCGATAGATCGCACTTGTCGCAGTCGTCGAAGAGGATACCCTCGGCTTCGAGCATCCATTTCTGAAGATGCGGGTTGTGCGTCAGGACTTTTCCCGTCGAAATGCCGCCCCGCGAGTTGATCACTCTATGCCACGGGATATTTCGGTCATCCTTCGGTGTGGCGTGCATCGCCCAACCGACCAGCCGCGGGCTGTAGCGGCCGCCGAGCAGCCTCGCTATCTGCCCGTACGTCATTACTCGACCTCGTGGGATCAGGAGTACGATCCTATAGATCTTCTCAAATGCTGCCTCGTATCGAGGGACGCGCGCACCGGTTGCGCCCCTCGATGTCGGATGCTTTGTGTCAGTCCTCGCCATTCGTAGAGAGAGAGTGCGTTGCGATTTGTGCGCTTCGACCCTTTTGAAAATCCCACCGCGTTCAAATTTTCATTTGCGAGTTCCATATTATCCTTATCAAGAGACCAAAGGGCAATGCAGGTCAAAGTGCCCTGCCAGGGTGCCGGGCAATGGGATCATTACAAACAATGCAAGCCCGATCTAACAAAATCTGACGGTCAATGAGATTGAACTTTTTCATTGCCACTCACGATTTGCGGCAATGGTTGTATTGATCGCTTATACGGGTAGCATGAAATCTACCCTCCTAACGCAAATTGTCAGGACCCGGTGCCGCAGTTTGTTATTCATGGCAGTAGAGTGGGCTCAGAATACTGAAAGTTCTGCATGAAGTATTTCGGTGTAATTTCTCATAATATAGATTGAGGGGTATTTGTCGCGTTGGCCCAGTTGGGGATGGCACGAACATTGCGATAGATGCCTCCGGTTCTAGCAGTTCGACAGTAAGAAACCTCTTCTGCTCAGAGAGACTGCGGGATGCAGAACTAAGTGCGGAGAATGGAAGGGAGGATGGGGGCCCTGCCTTCCATTCAAAGCATATCCCGGGTTTCGAGTCGGACAAGCTTGAACTGAAAAGTCACAAGAAGCGACAGACATAAACAGTACGAAAGGGATGTGATCAAGAGCTATACGGGGGCATGGCTCTCGACCAGTAATCCCGCGAGGGCCGCAGCAAGCGCAAGCTGGTTGCGGCCTTCGTTTGTCTAGTAGCATTCTTTCAGAATCTCACCTCTCTCCAAGCGAGCCTGCGAACCCATAAACAACGACGGGACGCGCTGAGGGTTTAACGACGCAGTGACTGGTCATGCGGTGGCGAATTAATCCGACCCTTCTAACGTTGTCGAAGTTCTATCCGCCAAGAACAGTTCTCAAGCCGTCCTTGACAGGCCTGAGTTACGCCTCCTATGCTCGACTATCCGGCTAATGTGTTGATTCGGTTCCCTCCTGGCATGGACCCTAGCCTCCCGGAACTGACCGAGCGCGTAGCCGAGGCGGAGGAACTTGGCTCGATGGATCCCAAAACAGTCTTACGGTTCATAGTAGATGAACAAATCAAGTTCGTAGACGTCAGGTTCGCCGACCTGTTTGGAGCCTGGCACCACTTGACGCTGCCGGTCAGTAATTTCAACGAGGATACGTTCGAATCGGGCGTCGGGTTTGACGCGAGCAGCTTGCGCGGATGGGCCTCTATCAACGAATCGGACATGCTCTTGATTCCGGACCCAAACAGGTTCTGGATCGATCCTTTCTATGAAGAACCGACGGTTTGCCTCTTCGCCAATATCGTCGACCCCATTTCTAAAGAGGGCTACGAGTTGGATCCCAGATCGGTTGCTGCCCGTGCTGAGAGTTTCCTCAGATTCGTGGGGCTTGCAGACAATGCTTATTTCGGGCCGGAAGCCGAATTCTTCGTCTTTGATAGCGTCAGTTATTACAACGAAGTCAACCGTGCCGGCTATCAATTCGAATCCGCCGAAGGAGCCTGGAACTCCGGCCGCTCCGAAGACAACCTGGGCTATCGGGTGCGCTCTAAAGAGGGATATGTTCCGGTCCCGCCGGTCGACTCGCTTCAAGACCTTCGTTCGGATATCGTCCAGAATCTTCAGGCGGTCGGCATTGAGCCGGAAATGCACCATCACGAGGTTGCGAGCGGGGGCCAGTGCGAAATCGATTTCCGGTTCGACACCCTCATCAGGACTGCCGACAACGTGATGCTGTTCAAGAACATCGTCAAGAATACCGCATTTTATTATGGCAAGGCCGCTACTTTCATGCCCAAGCCCCTGTTCGGCGACAACGGCAGTGGGATGCATTGCCACCAGAGCTTGTGGAAGGGCGAGAAGCCGTTGTTTGCCGGGGACGGCTATGCGGGACTTTCTGAGGTGGCCCTTCACTACTGCGGGGGAATACTGAAGCACGCCGCCGCACTCGCCGCTTTTGCCGCGCCAACCACCAACAGCTACAAGCGGCTGGTCCCCGGCTATGAGGCGCCTGTTAACCTTGCCTATTCGCGCAGGAATCGTTCCGCCGCGATCAGAATCCCCATGTACTCGACCTCTCCGGCTGCCAGGCGATTAGAAGTACGGTTTCCGGATCCTTCGTGTAATCCCTATCTCGCCTTCTCGGCTATGATGATGGCGGGTCTTGACGGAATCGAGAATAAGATTGACCCGGGCCAGCCACTCGATAAGGACATATTTGACCTCAGCCCTGATGAGCTCGCGCATGTACCGACCTTGCCTGGCTCACTGGACCGGGCGCTCGAAGCGCTCGAGGCGGACCATGCCTTCCTGTTGAAGGGCGGGGTCTTCAGTCCCGTCCTGATCCAGCGGTGGACGTCACACAAACGCGAAAAGGAAACTGATTTGGTGCGTATGCGGCCCCATCCGCTCGAGTTCGCATTGTACTTCGACGCCTAGTTTCATCCACTTCGCCTGCTGGTCCAACATCAAGCTCGACATCCACTTCTTTAAGAGCTGCCCGGAAGGCATACTATGAGCTCGGGCAGGGTTGAAATCCGGCCCTGATGGTCCGAGGTATTAATGCCGGATCTGAGTCGCCTCAGGTTTCCGAGAACCGACAGCCAAACAAAAAATAAAGTTGCTCGACTCGCGCCTGCCATGATATATTCGCCGCGCTCAGAACTAAAGTAGGGGTAGTCTCTAGTTCCAAAGGAGTGGGGATAAGCTCCTTGGGCCCCGATTCGCCCTAATAAGTCGATTAATTACAAGGGGATCAGTAAATCGGTTGTCGATGTCAGGTCCGGAGTGGACCTGGAATGTGTTCTATTGCGTGCCCAGGCTTATGGGCCTTTGCTGAAAACAACCCACAGAAGTATACCCAGGGGCTTTCAGACCAAGATGGAGGCTAAAAACAAATGATGACTAGGAAGAAATCCCTGCTGTTCCCGGGCTTTTTGATGGCAGCGGTAATACTGATGACGGCACAATCGGCCTTTGCGGAAACGGTCGTATTTACTGCCAATCTCCTGGCCGGCAACGAACCGAGCGGCGTCGGTGGAGGCGAGCAGAATGCTTCGGGAAGTTCTACCATGACCTTTGCCATCACGAGAGACTCGGCCAACAACATAACTGCGGCTAACGCAACCTTTCAGTGGACCCTAACCGGCTTCCCCACTACTTCGGTACTGATCCTTTCGCATATTCATTCGGGCGCAGCCGGGGTCAATGGCCCTGTCGTGATCGATTCAGGTCTCACCCCGTCCACGTCAATTCCTCTCGCATCGGGGGGCGTTTCGGTAACGAAATCCGGCCTGCTGGTATCCCCAACTTTGATGGGCCAGATACTCGCCAACCCGGCCGGGTTCTACTTCAACTCGCACACCATTGCGAACCCGGGGGGCGCCGTCCGCGGCCAACTGGCTCCCCAGCAGGCAGCTAACCCGCCAGGCAGCACGGTCCCCACGCTCTCTGAATGGGGAGCGATCATCATGGGCTTGTTAATCGTGGCGACCGGTCTGTTCTTTGTAGTGGGTAGAGGCCGCCTGGCAGCAACTTTCGGAGATGTCGATAGCATGGTTCCGACCGACCGAGCGGCCTTTGATGGGAAACTCTACGTCAAAATGGCCCTCGCCGTCGACGCGGTCCTCGGGCTCGTGCTTCTTGCGCTCGGTGCTCATGTGACTGCGACTGATGTAATTGGGGCGCTAACATCGGGCCTGATTGTTGCCTTCGTAGTACAAATGTTTGTCGTTAGCCGGCGGCGTTAGCGGGCTTGCCTGGCGGTACCAAGCGTGATCCCGGCGCGCAAGAGGCCTCGTGCCTTCGCGCCGGGGTTCTGTCATGAGCGGTAAGAGATGGCCTCAGCATTATCTCCGAGAATCAAAACCCTGAATCGCCGAGCGGTGCGGTACGTATTGCTGTTTGGCCTGATTTTTGGAGTCACCTATTTTCTCTTTGGCATAGCCCCGGGTGTCAGGACCGGCATCCTGCGGCCCTACACATGGTTGCTCGCCCGGCTGGTAACAGCCATCGTCAACCTCTTCGGGGCGGGCGCCGTCGCCGCCGGAACGCTTGTTAAGTCCGAGCGGTTTTCGATGGATATCGCAATGGGCTGCGACGGCGTCGAAGCCTGTTGCTTCTTTTTGGCCGGTGTGCTGGCTTTCCCAACCGCGTGGCGGGCCAAGCTGATAGGTCTCGGGCTCGGCATCCCGCTGATACAGCTCATAAATGTCGGGAGGCTCGTGGGCCTCTTTTATGCAGGCACATACCTGCCGTCTCTTGAAGAGGAACTACACGTATATGTCGCACAAACAGTTGTCATCCTCTTCTCAACAGCAATCCTGGTATACTGGCTCGAGCGATTTGCCACTAGACATCGGCCAGCATAAATGGCTGCGACTGCTTGGGCTGGTGTTGGTCCTGTACATTGTTTTCCTGCCCCTATGGTGGGCAGCCCTGGTTCCGCTGACTACATTCGCCGCGGCTTGTGCCGATCTCATATACCATTTTTTCGATTCGTCAGTCTCCATCATGTCGGATGCAAGAGTTGCTCGTGTTACCGTGGCGGCCGCTGATGGTCTGGGCGGACAACCGACGGAGTCCGGGCTCAGGATCGAGACTGTAACCTATGGAATGCCCATGCTCGCGTCACTGATCGTCGCGACACGGCCGGTTAGGGTCTTGGGGAAGGTCCAGGCCCTGGCTGCCGGCCTGGCAATCTTGACGGTATTTACTGTCTTTGCGGTTATTGCATGGGCCAGGCTCGCGAGCCTCCAGAGCTACGACCAAATGGTGTTTGCCACTACCTCTAGAATGGGGCACACGTCGGCTTTCATGTACTATTTTTTCCACGGCTACGCCTTTTCACAGCCCGTCGCGGCCGTGATCCTTTGGATGGGAACCTCGATGTCCGGGCTCTTCGACGGGCGTCCATTGCCCGTCAAAGAGGGTCAAGGTTTCGACCCAAAATCAAAATGTCATTGCGGCAGCGGCAGGCAATACAAGCGGTGCTGCGGGAACTCAGCGCAGGTGAGCCGGGCTTAGATCAAGTGCCAGAGCATGGCCGGCGGATCCAGCTCTGTTCGGCTTTGGAACCGATACATCAGACCATTCGTTCAGAGCATAAGAACCCCACCCGCAGCTCAAAAAACTGGCGGCGTTCAGTCATTATCGACCATCTTATCGACCATATTATCGGCTTGACTTGTCCGGCCATAATCGAGTAGCCTTGCGCCATCTCAGGAGTGCGATGACGGTCGGTGATTCGGTCGCGCTTAGCTGGCTGATGAAGCAATTACCGCAATAGAGGCCCTTTACTGGTTTTCGCCCGGGCCAATGAGTGTGACAAGGAATCGAGGACCAGGTCCTTATAAGTAATCTGCTATCTGGAAATAGCGAATCAACAATGTTTGGACTTAATGCCGCCCCATATCGATTCACGGTGCTGGTTCTTCATTGTACCTCGGGTTGGAGGCATTCCGAACCAAAAACTATTCCTGAATAAAGAAGGGAACAAGCGAGGAGAATACCATGCTGCTTTCAAGTAAAAGAGTTTATCTTATGCTTGCTCTGGCGGCGCTCGTGGTTCAGATGGTGACCGCGTTGTGTTACGGTCAGGCATCTTCGACAGCGGGCGCAATCAGCGGAATCGTAATCGATCAGACTGGCGCTGTAATTCACGGCGCCGACGTAAAAGCCAGAAACATAGACACGGGGCAGGAGAGATCTGCCAAAACCGATGAATCAGGCAATTTTAGCATGCCGCTTATGCAGGTGGGGCTCTATGAAGTAACGGTTGCGGCCCAGGGTTTCGGCCAGCTAAGGCAGTCCGGCATTACCGTGAGAGTCGGCGACACCGTCCAGCTCAAGCTGGAGCTCAAACCTTCAGGCACATCGGAGGTTGTCAGCGTAACAGGCGAGGCTCCTATATCGGATCCGAACAAAACGGAGGTTGCCACCACCATTAGCGAACAGGCCATCCATGAGTTACCAGTCAACGGCCGCCGCTGGTCTCAGTTTGTATTGCTGACACCCGGCGTAAGCATGGATGGTTCATTCGGTCTTATCAGCTTCCGCGGAATATCCGGATTGCTCAACAACAACACGATTGACGGCACCGACAATAATCAGGCCTTCTTTTCGGAAGAGAGAGGCCGTACCCGCCTCAACTACGTGATCAGCCAGGAATCAATCAAAGAGTTCCAGGTCAATACCCAGAATTATTCGGCTGAATTCGGCCGGTCCGCAGGGGGCGTGACAAACGCGGTAACCAAGTCCGGAACAAACGAAATTCATGGGTCCGGCTTCTACTATATCCGTGACACGGCTCTGAATGCCCGAAACCCTTTGAACTTCGTTACCACCGGATTCAATCCGAATGGTACTCCGATCCTCGCGGCCATCAATCCGCCGGACCGGCGCCAGCAGTTTGGAGGCACCATCGGCGGGCCAGTTATCAAAGACAAACTGTTCTGGTTTTTTAGCTACGATCAGCAGAAACGCAACTTCCCGATCAATGGCCAGCCGAGCAGCCCGAACTTCTTTTCAGACTGCGTAACTCCGCCGACCGGACTGAATCCGGGGCCGCCGGCCGCGTGCGCTGCTGCGCTTGGTTTCCTCGTCCCCCAGACCGGAGTCTCTCCACGCAACGGAAACCAGTGGATATTCTTTCCCAAAGTTGACTGGCAAGTCAGCCAAAACAACCTGTTCACGGCCTCCTACAATTACTTGAAGTGGTCTTCCATTAATGGAATCCAGACGCAGCCGGTGGTTGCGTTTGCCAACTCAGGTAATGGCGGCGATGACGTCCGCGTCGATTCATTGAATGTCAGGCTGGTCTCGACCCTGAGAGCCACGATGCTCAACGAGGCGCGCTTTCAATATGCTCGCGACTTCGAATTCGAGCCCACCAATAATCCCGAACTTGTAGGGGCCACGATTGAGGGCTTTCAAGTTGGTCCGCCCACGTTTTTGCCGCGGCCCGCTTTCCCCGACGAGAAGAAACTCCAATACGTCGACAACTTCTCGCTCATACATCACGAGCACACGATTAAGTTCGGCGCCGACATAATGCGAACGAATGACATTTCGGATAACCTCCGGGCCGCCTTTGGGAACTACACCTACGGCACTCGGAACGGGTTCTCCGGGGTGACCAATTTCGGGATCGATCTCACAACCGGAGGCAAGAATTATACCCAGTACCAACAGGCCTTCGGACCTTCGAGGGTCGTTTTCAGCACCTGGGACCTGAGCGGCTACATCCAGGACGAATGGAAGGTGAGCCGCAATGTTACGCTGAACTATGGTTTGAGGTACGAGTACATCAAGATGCCTGGCGTGCAATTCCCCAACCCGGCGATTCAACAGACACTCCAGATGCCCGAGGATTCAACCGATCTCGGACCGAGAATCGGGATTGCCTGGGATATAAAGGGGAACGGCAAGACCGTATTGCGCGGTGGGTACGGGATCTATTACGGCCGCATCGAGAACAGCTCCATTCAAAGCGCTCTGCTCAGCACCGGCGTCCCTCAGGGACAACTGACGTTCAATTTCTTCAGCCCTACCGCATCGACGGCAGGGGCGCCGGCTTATCCGAGCCGGTTGGCGGCGGCACCTCCGGCAACGTCGGCGGCCAAGCCGTCCGTGTTCTTCTTTGCTAACGACCTTAAGACGCCCCAGATCCACCAGGTCGACGTTGTGCTGGAGCGCCAAATAACCCAAAACATGTCCGTATCGGCTTCTTATCTTATGAGCCGGGGACGGCGTTTGCCGACCTTCTTCGACACGAATATATTGCCTCCCACCAGGCAACAGTCCTTCCAGGTGCTGGATAGTACGGGCGCCCTGGTCGAGACCGTCGCCTATCCAATCTTCGCTAACAGCCCGCGGCCGAATTCGGCGTACGGATCGATGATCGAAGAGCGAAGCCTCGTTACGTCGAGATACGATGCGGCGGTCTTCCAGGTAACCCGGAGATTCTCGCACGGGCTCCAGTTTCTGGCGCACTTCACATACTCCAGAGCCACGGACTTAAGCCAAAGTTCGGTGACATTCTCGTCAAGCTTCCCGACCGCCCTCAATCAGTTCGATCTGCACGGTGAGGATGCCCGGTCAAATTTTGACGTCCCGCGTCGCTTTGTCGCAAGCGCCGTCTGGGAGATCCCCTTCCTGCGAGAAAGCAACAACATGTTTGTAAGGAATGTGATTGCCGGTTGGAAGGTCGCCCCGATCATTACGATTCAGGATGGATTGAGAGTCGCGGAGAGCGTCAACGGAAGTCTCCCAACGAACACCACATTGCCTGATGGGTTTAAGATCGCCAGCACACCCAGCAGTGGCCCCAACGGCAGCGGCGGCTCGTTCCGAGTTCCGTTTGAGCCGCGGAATGCTTTTCAACTCCCGGCCCTCGAGAACATCGACCTGAGACTGGCCAAGGAGATCCGCTTCAAGGAGCGCTATAAGGTCGACTTCATCGCTGAGGCGTTCAACCTTTTCAATCACACGCTCGTCTTTGGAGCATCGTCAGGTCAATTCAACCTCGGAAAGACGGTTGCGTCGGCGGCGCAATGTAACTCTGGCGTCACCGGGACCTGCTCTCAGCTAATCTTCACTCCGGTCACGGCTGGAAGCTTCCTCGCTCCCAGCGCCGATCAATCGACGCTCTTCCGCGAGCGACAATTGCAGTTGGCCGTCAGGTTCAGCTTCTAGCTGAATCATCCAAGAACGGATTGGCTCCGATGGGCCATCGAAGGGGGAAGCGAAGGGCATCTTCGTTTCCCCTTTTCGCTGTTGCTGACCAAGCGCCCGTTAGTCCGATCTCCAGACCACAGATTGTGCAGACGTCGCCTAGCCTAGAAGAGGCTGAAAGTCGAACTCACCTTCAATATCCCGAACTCACCCAGAGGGCCGTTTCCGGCGAAAACTCGCTGCGAAATCTGCTTCTCAGACTTGATCCACAGGTCCAATAGGGCTATGATTGCCGAAAATAGAACTGACCAGGAGGTAAGTTGTGAGGAAGCTTGCTGTCCGAGTTGTCTTCTTTCTCGTCGCCCTCTCGATGTCGATAGTGGCCGGAGTATCGGCTAGCGCGCCTATGGATACAAAAGTAACCTTTGACAAGGACGTGGCTCCCATTCTCTACAGCCACTGCGTTGAGTGTCACCGGCAAGGTGAGGTCGCGCCAATGGCGCTCGTTACATATAAGGATGCCCGACCATGGGCCAGATCGATTAAGGAAAAGGTCGCTAGCCGGACTATGCCCCCGTGGCTGGCTGCTCCCGAATATGGTCATTTTCAGAATGATCGCAGGCTCAGCGAGCATGAGATCGAGACGATCTCAGCGTGGGTCGACCAGGGAGCCCTCGAAGGCGATAGCCGGGACCTTCCGCCCGCGCCAAAGTTTGTCGAGGGGTGGTCCATCGGGAAACCAGATGCCGTTATCGAGATGCCAAACGAAGTCAAAGTTCCCTCCGACGGCGTGATTCCATACATGTACGTCACCGTCCCAACCAGTTTTGGCGAAGACAGATGGGTACAAGCAGCAGAAATCAGGGCCGGCAACCGGAGCGTAGTCCATCACATAATAGTCTTTGTTCAGGATCCGCCAAGGAGCAAGCCTGGCCAAAAGGGGAATCAGACAGAGAGCCGCGGCGAGGCTATGGGTACAAAACTATGTGGATTTGCGCCAGGCGAACAGCCCAAGGTCTACCCGCCTGGCACGGCCAAGCTGATCAAAGCCGGATCTAATCTAGTATTCCAATTGCACTATACGACGAACGGCGAAGCGGCGGCTGACAGGTCTTATGTTGGGTTGATTTTTGCTAAGGGACCTGTCCAGACGCCGGTTCAGACTGGAACCGCGACCAACGCCACGTTCGTCATACCCCCGGGCGCTTCAAGCTACGAGGTTAAATCAACGTGGACCGCCAAAGAGAATGTGCGAATTGTCGATCTCATGCCGCACATGCATGTCCGCGGCAAGGATTTTACGTATACGGCGGTATATCCGGACGGGACTTCGCGGGTGATACTCAGCGTTCCCAGATATGACTTTAATTGGCAGCTTCTATACAGGGTGAAAGAGCCGTTGTTGCTGCCAAAGGGGAGCAGGCTCGATTGTGTGGCGCATTTTGATAACTCGACTGGTAACAGGTACAATCCGGATCCTAGCAAGGAAGTCAGATGGGGTCCTCAAACCTGGGAAGAAATGATGATCGGGTGGTTTGATTATGTGTTCGACGATGAAAGCGCGGCTGCAAGGGCATCCGCGGGCCGCTAGCAGATTATGGCGGGGCTGCTGAGAGCGGCCTTCTGACACCTTATTCAGTGGATGTGACGGCCGATTGATAGTTGGAAGCTGATCGTCGAACCTGCAACTAGCAACCTTCAACCTCTACAAGGAGAAACGAGATATGTGGATTCGGAAAGGCAAGCGCGATATGTTGAAAGGGGTTGACTCCCCCATGCCGACTCAGATCGTGTCAAACGAGGAGATCATTCCCCGCCCCCAAAACCGGCAGCAAAAGCAGGTCGAGCACCTGATCGGCGAGATGGCCGAAGAAAAATCCAAGAAGCTGGGGGTCGACCGCAGGACTTTTATGGCAAGCGCTTTAGGTCTTGCAACCTGCTTCCTGGCCCAGAATAAAGTGTACGGCAAGGTCTGGGATGTCGACGAAGTCGAATCATTGGAACTGGCGGCCTACGACGAGAAATGGCCCAAGAACGAATACTTTATAATGGATGTCCAGTCCCACTTCACGAATGGATACAAGTTGCCCTTTCGGGACGATCCTTTCGTGAAGGGCATGGGTTTCAATCTCAAGAACGACGTTGAAGCCTACAGCTTTCAGAACTTCGTCAAAGAGATCTTTTTCGACAGCGAAACCATGATGAGCGTGATATCCGGTGTGCCTGGTAAGGAAAATCAGAAAGATGCCGCCGGTAGAATGCTCGAGGGCGCAGACCGGAAAGGGGGAATCCTGCCTAGCTGGCTCATGTCTCAATCCGCCAAGAAACTGAATGAGATGGCCGGGTCACAGCGCGCGATCTGCCAGGGGAACCTCGCCCCGAATCATTACTGGGACAAGGTTAAGAATGCGCCCGACAAAGTTGCGACCCTCGAGCAGATGGATAGAGAGCTCAATCAGTATGGCATCAGCTCGTGGAAGTGGTACTGCCATTCAGATCCCGGTCAATCAGGTCAGGGTTTCCAGCTCGACGACGACAATGCCAATTGGTTCTATGAGGAGTCGCGCAAGCGGGGAATGAGACTCCTCAGCGTCCACAAAGGCTACTCCTATCAGTCCCGAACGCTGGGCCACCTCGCCAATCCCAAGGACGTTGAAAAGGCGGCGCTGAACAATCCGGATTTCAACTTCGTGGTATATCATTCGGCCATCCAACATGGTCCGAACGAGCAGAACTGGGTCGAGGCCGACAAGTTCGATCCAACGACTGGCGATTTCGAATGGCACAACATCCTGATGGACATCAAGAAGCGGAATCCCAGGATGAATAATGTCTACTGTGAAATAGGGAGCTTCTTCGGCGTCCTCGTAATCGCAAACCCAATCATGTGCATGCACGGTATGGGCAAGAACATCAAGAACTATGGATCAGATCACGTAGTGTGGGGCACCGACTGCCTGTGGTGGGGCTCTCCTCAGTGGGTGATCGACGCCTTCAAGAGATTCCAAATCACCGACGAGTTCTGCGAAAAGTTCGGCTACAAGCCTCTCACTAAAGAGGACAAGGCCAAGATCTTTGGTCTGAATGCCGCGCGCCTTTACAACGTGGATGTACACAAGAAGCGGACACAGTTTCCGAACGACACATTGGAGAAGCTGAAAGCCGAGTACGTAAACAAAGGCGGTCTGCGGAGCAACCTGGCCTATGGCTGGGTCCGCGCCGACGATTAGTCTCGGCCTCACGAGAAAGGCTGCAAAGGCGGCGCCCTGTCAACCGCTCCGCACTATCTTGAAGGCGGAGACGAACTGTCAGGGCGCCTTATGTCTTTCTTGGATCCAGTTCAACGACACCCTCCGGGACTGACCGATGCTCTCGCGGCGTTTCACCGGTGGTCCGCGCTAATGACCGAGATTTTAGATAGGGGGCGACTATGGGACCTGAGCCTATCAGCCGTCGGAGTATGGCGGCAAACAGGCAGTTGCGGTTTGCGCGAATAACTTTGATCTTTGGAGTATTAGCAGTCGCACCTGCCATCTCCGGTTTAAGGTATGCCCAATCATCTCAGCCTGACTCTGCCCGTCAGGCTCCTACGCCGGGCGCTCATTTTCATCATTTGCATCTCAACTCCACTGACCCGGCCGCCGCCCTAAAATTCTATGCCAGCAAATTCGATTGTGAGCGAGCGAAATTGGGCGACACGATCGATGCGATTTGGGCACAGAAGTCCTGGATTCTCGTAAACAAGGTTCAAGCCCCGCCAGCGTGGCAACTAACCGCGGCTATTTGGCATTTTGGATGGGGCGCCGAGGATATGGAGGCTACCTATCAGAAGCAACTAGACTCCGGAACCAAATTCTTCACCCCCATTACGCAACTGGCGCCATCGTTCTTCTATGCTTATGTAGAGGGTCCGGATCACGCACTGATTGAGCTGAACACTGCAAGCCACCACCACTTCGGTCACCTTCACTTGTTGAGCGAGGACCCAATACCGGCGGCGGAATGGTACATCAAGTACTTTGGCGCTACGCCTCGGGGAACATGGCCGCCATCGCGGGAACCCAGGTTTCGCAAGGAGGTTCAGATCGGTCCGAGCGCCTCTCTGATGGTCGACAACGTGAACATAATTATTTATCCAATCCAATACTCCAGGCTAGTCTATAAAGACCATTGGAAGGACCAGACTGCTATGTCACCGACGGAGGGTCGGGTGGTAGACCACGTTGCTTTCAGTTTTGATAATCTGGAAGAGGCTTTGGCTCAATTCCGAAAAGAGGGAATGCAGATCACCCAGCCCATCAAGCCAACCGAGAAGGGGAAACTCAGGAGCGCCTTTATCCAGGGTCCCGACAAGATCAAAATCGAGCTGGTTCAAGGTCAGGCGCAGAGGCAGTAATGGTTCTCTCGCCTTCAGGGCTCCAATGAGGAGCGCCCCATATTAGACCACGAGCCATATGGGTGGACAATATCCTTTGAAGTGCGGCGACTCCTCGCCGCTGTTTCCGGCCGCGGCTGAAATGTTCATCCAATGGACCGGGCCTGAATTTCAGGGTCATACGAGGGGAAGCACCCGGTCCCCTCGCCGCAGCCGCACGGGTCTCAATCTGCAAGCCGCTCAGAGGCGGGCTCCGACTGGCTCCGGTCATGGATCTGGATGATTGAATCACGAGCGAAATCCGCGAGCGCGTCCATAAGCCTCGAAACAGCGACGCCTCCTCCCTCCTCCTCTATCGCTTCCTCGAGGAAGCTATCCTGCAGCCGCCGGTAACCTCTTACGCTGCCATCGCAGTCGAAAATCGCAAACAAGAGCGTACCGCCAGTCTTCGTATGTGCTATCCCAACCAGCGTGCTGACGCCTCCATCCAGGGATGCCAGGGTCCCTGTCTTAGCCACTATGGCCCCGCGGACTGAGTCGGAGGAGAACCGGGATCTTAAAGTCCCGGAATCCACGCCCGCCACCGGCATGACGTCTTCAGGCTTCAGTGAATGATCGTCCAACACCGAAATCAACGCTCGCAGCACTTTAATAGCGCCATCAGGCGTTATTCTATTGAAATCGAGTCCCGAAGCCCTGCTTATGAATATATCGGATTCAGGAATCCCTAAGCTCGTAACCAAAAAGCTCTGTATTTGACTCGGGCCACCTACGGCATCTCCGACAACCTCAGCCACCGGATTGCTGCTGTGCGCGTTCTGAAACAGCAGAATCCTGACCATCTCGTCCGAATAATGAGACAGAAGCAGTCTGCCAGATTTTCCCCCAAACGAGATGCCTCCTTCGATGCGGATTCCGGCGCGGCGCAGACCGGCGAGCAGTTTGGATGCTGAGGTCTGTGGCTGGAGTTTGTCGTGGTAACCGTTGGCAAAATAGCAGAAGTTCCCGGTCAACTTCAGGCTGCCCCTCACTCGCGATACGCCTGCCTGTATCAATCCCCGCGCCACTTGCTCGACATCCGCCTGAGAGAACATCGGGTCGCTGTTGCCGCTGACGACCAGGTCCCCCCTCAACCACCGGGTTCCTGGATCGATCTCTCCATCGACAAGAAAATCTGTTCTGAATCGGTAATCGGGGCCGAATTTCGAAAGCGCGACCAGTGAAGTCGCCAGCTTCATAACGGACGCCGGGTTAAATGGTGTATCCGAATTCTGCTCGGCGAGTCTTTCGCCACCGTCCAGGGTTTCGATCAGTACGCCCTGGTCGGCGATCCGTTGTCCGCGGGCCTGAAGTTGCTGCTTGTAGTCAACAAACGCTCTCAGTTCCGGATGGGCGGCCAGCATCTGAGGCTGAGTGCCATGGTCTGGTGGGCCCGGTTCGCGCTTCTTATCCTGCGCAGGTATGGAAAACGATATGACTATGAGCAGAAGGACAAATAGTTTCCTCACCAACTACCACCTGCCTCTAATGTTGAGGGTATTTCGGGCTAGTCCACCTGCCGCAGTTGATTATATGAGAAACGTCGGTGAATTGCGAGTAGCCGCGACACTGGGCAATGCTTTGTAATACCTTTGCAACTAATATGCGCAGACGAAGGGCTCGATCCTGTGGTATCTCCTCTCACCGAATCCGTCGATAATAATGAGTCCTGTGGGCGCTGGAACGCGCCGTACCTGGTCCGGTACTGGATAATCTTGTCCGCAAGTCCCGGCCCGATGCCCGGCAGACTGATCAGCGCTTCGGCGCTGGCCGTATTCAGGTTGATGCAGGCCCGGTTTTTGTTTTCTGCGGCGGTGCCAGGCCGATTCGCTGCTGCAATATTGGCGCTCTCCGGCGTTCTAACGGTATCCGCGGCTGTGCCCGCGGGTTGGCGCCGGCATGAGAGCCCACAGATCAGCGCCACGACAGAGAGGAGCAACATGAGTGCCCTGGTCATTGATAAGAATTTTGCCATGCGCCGCCAAAATGCTAAGCTTTGAATATTGTAATTCAAATACGATGAGGGCCAGGAAATCAAATTACCTCTGGACGGTTATTGCCGCTCTGGTGCTCCTGGCCCATTGGGGCTTGCCCTCGAGCAGCGGCGAGCACCTGAGCCAGTCCACGCCCCACAAGCCAAAGCCTGAGCGATTTGGGAGCAGCCTTGACCGCCTTAAGTGGGACTCTGCCGCCAACCACGCAATAGAGAAGGACCGCAAAACTGAAGCCGCCGGGACCGATGTCTTGAGGCTCTCGACTCTGCTCGTAGTGCTGAATACTCTCGTCACTGATAGTAGGTCACGGCCGGTCGCCGGCCTAACCAGAGATGACTTTACCGTTCTGGAAGATGGTCAGCCACAGGAGATCTCCGTTTTCTCTGGAGGCAACGAGGGCACGGTCGCCCGCAAGCTCCTCTTGATCATAGACCGGAGCGGGAGCGAGCGGGCCTACCTGGAATCAAGCCTCGAAGCCGCCAAAAGACTCGTCGCCGATCTTCTCCCATCGGATCAAATGGCGATCGTCACTGACGACGTGGAAATGATTGTCAGCTACACTGCCGACAAAATGAAACTTAAGATCGCTCTCGACGGTCTCGGGAGCGGAGGACGAGCCCCAACGCGGAGCGGCGAGTCTGGGCCCAAGAGCGCCGCATTCCACAGTCGCAGCATGCAGTTCACAGCCCTATTTGCGGCGCTGAGAGAACTGGTCAAGGACGATGGATCCAGACACGTCACTATTTTCCAGACCGATGGAGACGAGGCACCGACCTTTCGCGATCAGCCTGATGCCGGCGACTACATATGGAATATGCCTCGACGAAATTATGGGCTCGCCGACATCTACTCGGCAGCGCAGCGCTCAAACGCGATGATATACACAATAATCCCAAGTGAAAAGCTTCTTGGGCTTGGTCCGGGAGAACTGCTCGAACGCGGCCGCCTCCTGCTCGAACGAATGGAGCGAGCGAGATTCAATTCCGAGCGCGAGTATGTGAGCTATAGCATTGCACACCCGATTTCTGATGCAAAAGTAAAGCTGTTCGCCGGGCGCTTCGCCGCGGGTCAGCTTGCCGCTGAACGCGTTGCTGAAATGACCGGCGGCTGGGCCTCATACCTCGAGCATCCCGAACAGGCCGCATCCATCTATTCCGCCATACTATCCGATATGAATCATCGCTATGTGATCGGCTACTATCCGTCAGACAATCACACGGCCAGCGCCCAAGGCGGGCGACTTCGCCATTTGAAAATAGCTGTCAAGTCGCACCCCGAATATATTGTCCGCGGCCGCGACAGCTATCTACCGCCCGACAGATAGTTGGAACGTTGGAAGGTTAGAACGTTAGAAGGTTAGCGAGACTCGGCAGAGATCGGAGGAAGCTGAGTGTGCCCAGGTGCTGAACCAGAGTGTGACTTTACCAACTTCCTTAACGTTAACCTTTCACGTTTCTTAGCTTCCAACCCTCAAATTCCCCGCAGTTCTAGTCGGAATTCATCGGCCTGGAGAGAGATGCGCGGCTCGCGCTTTGAAAAGGCATGATGCGCCCGCCGCAACGCTGGTATACCGCGGCGTATTCGCTCCAATCCGTATTCGGCGCTCGTAAAGACGCGATGGAGGCGCGGATTTGGCTTTGCAGCGACTCCATATTCTATCGATTTCTTGGTATCGTCCTCGTTCTTGAAAGGATTGATGAACTCCAGGCGGTCATCGAAGATCAACACCCTTGATGGCTGCGCAATAGTGGAATAGCTTCGATGTACAATGAGATTGGTCAGCGCTTCCGTGACCGGGTCTTTTGGATAATTGGCGCGGCACGGGATTGGGTCCGCTGCTCCTTCCGGCAGACCGAGAATCGCCCTCGCAGGCCGTGACTCCCACAGATCAACGTAGCGCTTGATGAAGGACAAGCCCTGGTCGAACAGCGACCCCACGTTTCCGAAGAACTGAGCTCGCTCGACTACAGCAGAGCGCGAATCGCCTCCCGAGTATCGTACCAGCTCGATCTGGCTTTGCGGAATGATCGCCTGCACCGAGGAATTCGTTCCAAAAAGCAAGAATCCCGCTACCGTCGGAGTGATCCGCGCACCATAATCCACAGCCAGGCGGAGGTCGCGCAAAGCCTGGCCTGTCGGGAATCCGTCCGGTTCCCGGAAAGCCTGGCCCTCGATATCACGAATGTAGCTCCACACAAGAGCCTCGTCCACATCCTCGACTGTGCTAGCCACCAGAGGGAGGTCCTCAAAGTGCGCACAGCGGAACCTTGTAAACAACTGGGCGAGTTCATCTCCGTCGGCTTCCCTCTTGGTCGAGCCGATCCTTATATAGTAGCGGTTATCGAGCGCCGAATGCGGACCCCGGCGGTCGTCGACTTGTAATACAACCACTCTGATTCCGCTGTCGTACGATACCTTGTCGATCCGGGGTAGCAAAGCCGGCTTGATCTGGTTGCGGCAAATGTCGATTAGCATTTCCTCGATCTGCTCGGGATCATCCACGCCTTCAAGCCGCCGCTGGTCGTTCACGCCGAAAATGATCACGCCTCCGCCTGAGTTCGCCAGGGCCACGATTTCCGCCGTAACTTTTTCCGTATTGACGAGGCGAATCTTGAATTCTACGTAGGTATCTTCACCGCCTCTAATCAGGTTTAGTAAATCAGTTCGGTCTAGCGTACGGCTGTAGCGGCCATTGAGCTTTTGCTCGAACATCGACCGCTCGCTCCCAGGAGTGCGCCGGCTCGATCTGAATTTTCTACCGTGTGCCATTATAGGTCCTCGCTTTTCAGACATGCCGCGGTCAGCCGCAATTATCAGAAGATGGTTGTGTCAAGGATTGAACTCATAGGCAGGGTTGCCACATCCCATCCTATCCAGCGAATCTGCTCGTGGGCTCCGGAGCCGCTGCTCTACCTGGTTTCAATGATACCATATTATCACATAATTATATAAAGCCGGGCCTGCTCAGCCTGCTCAGCCTGCTCAGCAGGACCTTACTAGCGAGCGCTGATTCCGCGGTAGTGGGCTGCCCGCTTGTAAGTTGAACGGCCAGGCGCTACAGTACCATTGATTCTTCGCCTATGCGGTTGACAATTGAATGGACCTCACCTCAGAACCGAGGCCGCTCGTGGTCTATTCAAGCGTTGACAGCAGGGCGGATGTGATGTAGGTTTTGGCGAATGCCGTTTGCTCCGTACCGGAGCACGGAAAAAACTAAGGACACTGTGCCGCGTGAAGTCAGAATAGAGATTCGAGGAAAGGATGAATTTTGGGCTCGCGCCTTCCACGTGGAGTGGGAGGATCAGTTCCCCCGACGGAAGCTGGCCCCCCAAGGGTCAGGCCACTTCCTGGCTGATAGTGATTGGATTGAAGATTTGGAGCGCGTCGGGCGGCAATGTTTCTGCCGCATCTTCCGCGCCCCAGACAATCCTGAGCGCAGGCGCTGGTTTGGTTTGCTGGTTCCGCGCAAGCCGGAATCAAGGTGAGTTCAGGGCGTTCGCGCACGGCGGTGCCTGCGTTTGGAAATCCAGGTGACAGGGCCGATTCGCTAACCTCAGTGCCCCCTCGCGGGATGAACCAAACAGATCGGGCCGTCGAGAATAGAACGACTTCGGCGAGGCGCACCCGCTGCCCTAATTACGGAGACCTCAATGAGGCTACCAATACTTGTACTCATTTGTGCGGCTGCCTTATCATCCGGCGGTTTTACATATTGCCCTGACAACAATGCCGGACCAGGGAGCGCGAAAAGAGTCCTCTACATCACGCTCTCCGCGGGATTCCACCATCAAGTTGTTCCTCTGTCGGCCAAGATCCTCACGGACATCGGTCGGAAGAGCGGCTTTGAGGTGACCGCTACGGACGATGTTTCTGTCATAACTCGGGAAGGCCTGAAACAATACGACGCGATCGCATTTTACACTACGGGCGAACTCCCAATCTCGGACGATCAGAAACAAGCCTTTCTCGATTTCGTCAAATCAGGTAAAGGGTTCGTGGGTTTCCACAGCGCTACTGACACCTTCTATAAGTGGAGTGAGTACGGCGAGTTGATCGGAGGCTATTTCGATGGCCACCCATGGCACCAGGAGGTCACCGTTAAGGTCGAAGACAGCCGCAATCCGGCCACACAGCACCTGGGAAGCTCATTCGTCATAAACGACGAGATTTATCAGTTTCGGAACTTCTCCCGAGACCGCGTCCACGTTCTATTGACTCTCGACACGGCCTCGGTAGACATGAAGAAGAATGGTGTACATCGGACCGATGGGGATTTCGCCCTGGCATGGTGCAAGGACTATGGCAAGGGCAGAGTATTCTATACCGCTCTGGGCCACGAACCCGCCGTTTGGCAGGACGAGCGGTTCCAAAAGCTGGTTGTAGGTGCGCTCCAGTGGGCCACAGCCCACCGTAAATGACGGGTCCATCACTAAAACCGTTTTGTCACCCGGAGGACTATGATTAGATCTGCGAATTTGGCCTGGATCGACTATGCCATCATGTTGATCTACTTCGTCTTCGTGCTTGGCATAGGCTACGCGCTCAGGCGGTTTATGAAGACAAGCACCGACTTCTTCCTCTCGGGGAGGTCGATACCAGCCTGGATAACCGGGCTGGCGTTCATATCAGCCAATCTCGGTGCGCAGGAAGTCATCGGTATGGGAGCGTCAGGTGCGAAATATGGCATTCTTACGGCTCACTTTTACTGGGTAGGGGCTATACCCGCGATGGTTTTCGTCGGCCTGTTTATGATGCCTTTCTATTACGGATCCAAGGCCAGATCAGTCCCCGAGTATTTGAAGCTCAGGTTTGACGAAAAGACTCGCGCTGTCAACGCGGTCTCCTTCGCGGTGATGACCGTCTTCTCATCCGGGATTTCCATGTATGCGATGGGCAAACTGTTCAAGCTGCTGCTGGGATGGGACTTCAGCTTTAGCATCTGGGTGTCAGCTCTAATCGTGCTGGTTTACATATTTCTCGGGGGATTGACCAGCGCAATATACAACGAGGTGCTGCAGTTCTTTCTTATCGTATTCGGATTCTTGCCTCTCGTCCTGCTCGGGCTGCGCAGCGTAGGAGGCTGGGAGGGGCTCCGTGACCGGCTGATGTCCGTCTCCACGGGCAGGGGACTCGAGCCGACAGCCTTGACCAGTTCCTGGACGTTTATGGGGCACGCATCCAGTAACCCGATCGGCGTCGATTGGTTTACACTGGTGGCTGGGCTTGGTTTTGTGCTCTCCTTTGGGTATTGGTGTACGGACTTCCTCGTCGTTCAACGTGCGATGGCCGCCGATTCGATGACCGCCGCCCGGCGGACACCGCTGATCGCCGCCTTTCCTAAGATGTTCTTTCCATTCCTCGTTATCTTACCGGGAATGATCGCGCTGGCCGCTGGCGCCGGCGTCTACAACAAGACCGTTAGCCAAAAGACGCAAGGTGGGGACCAGGTCGCCGCTGTCCAGGTCGCTCAGGTAACCGCCGCCCCGACGGCGAGTCCGTCGAGCGCCGCTGCCGGGGCGGGGCAGGGAATAATCCCGCCTAAGGAGGACGCGGCCACTGGAAAAGCCGAGGTCGATAGCAATGGCCGGCCCGTGCTGGACTATGATCTCGCCACGCCAATGATGCTAGTGCACTATTTCCCCGCCGGACTGCTGGGACTCGGCCTGACCGCGCTGTTGGCGTCCTTTATGTCGGGGATGGCCGGCAATGTGACTGCCTTTAACACCGTATGGACCTATGACTTGTATCAGAGCTATATGCGTAGAGGCGCGTCCGACCACCATTACCTCTGGATGGGACGCTTCGCAACTGTCTTTGGCATAGGTCTATCGGTAGCCGCCGCCTATGTTGCGGCGTCTTTCAATAACATCATGGACTTGCTGCAACTCGTCTTTGCTTTTGTTAATGCCCCTCTGTTTGCCACCTTTGCGCTGGGCATGTTCTGGAAGCGATCCACTGGCCACGCGGCGTTCACCGGGCTCATTTCTGGAACACTGGCGGCTGCTATCCACCATGGACTCACGCTACCGCGAGGAGCTGTCGCTGGGGTTAAAGGCGGTTATTTCGGGCTCGTGACCGTCTATCCAAGCGAGTTGGCTCAGACCTTTTGGACGGCGATCTTTGCCTGGACTACCTGCTTCGTCGTAACAATAATAGTGAGCCTGTTAACCAGACCAAGGCCGGACGACCAGCTCAAAGGCCTCGTTTACTCGCTCACTGATAAGCCGAAAGAGGGCAGCCTCCCCTGGTATAAGCGGCCGGTCGTGATGGCCGTCGCAGTGTTGATTCTCACTCTGGCTCTCAACTTCATCTTCGCTTAACCGGAACCGGTAAAATTGAAATGGGACTAGATATCAGATTGCCAATAGGCGGAATGTTCTTCATCGTAGGGCTGCTTTTGACGATATACGGTGCAGCTACTTCTGGTGACCAGGCGGCCTATGAAAAATCCTTGTCCATAGACGTCAATTTGTGGTGGGGGATTGTCATGCTCGTCTTCGGCGCCATCTTCCTGGTTTTTGGGTTTCGCGGCGCTCGCAGAATAAAACACGGAACCCAGGAGTCTCCGGAAGGGCAGGCAATCGAGGCCCGGGAACACGAGGCCGGCCTCGAAGTATAAGGCCGTCAGGCAGAGTGCCCGGAAACCATTCGTGCCACGCTGGATCGTCGTAAGTGAGGATATCAATCGTAGGCGCGGGCAAGGTCGGTCGGACCTTAGGTAAGGCTGCTTTTCTAGCCGGGTATGAGGTCATTGACGTCGTGTGCACTTCGCGGCGCGACGCTCTGGCAGCGACTCGTTTCATAGGCGCCGGCACACCTGACGGATCGTCAGCGGCAGTGCTGGGGCTGGCTGACCTGATCATCATATCTACCCAGGACGACCGCATCCCCCTGGCCGTAGAAGCCATCTGGCGCGGCGCCCGAACTCGTGTAAGAACCTCCCGACGAGGACCGGAGGGGCGTCGGCGCCCAATCGCCGTACTTCACACCAGCGGCGCCCTATCCAGCCAGGTACTCGCTCCGCTCAGGCGCGCCGGGTTCGTCATCGGTTCTTGCCATCCGTTGCAGACCTTTGAGAGTGCCGGGCGGTCTCTTGCCTCGATCAAGCAGAGCTATTTCTGCATAGAGGGCGACCCACTCGCCGTCCGGGCTGCGCGAAGATTGGTACGAAGCATAGGCGGCCACTTCTTCGAGATTCCGACGGAGCATAAGGAACTCTACCACGCCGGGGCTGTGCTTGCCTCCGGCGGCCTCACCGCGCTAATCAGCATCAGTCTTGAGATCCTTGGCCGTTGCGGGCTCGGCGAAAAGGAGGCAAGGCGCGTGCTCTTCCCATTGATCGAGGGCACCATCGCCAATATCAAAGCCGTTGGGCTGGCCCGCGCGTTGACTGGACCGGTCCGGAGGGGTGATACCGGTACGATAAGGCGAAACACACGGGCGCTCGCCAGGCTTCAGCCCGAGTGGGCCAAGATTTACAAGCTGTTGGCTAAGCGAGCGCTTATTCTTCTCTCGTGACTTGTGGTACTGGATAGGCTGGTTGCGGACTGCCGGTTGACGGGATGAAGTGCCCGCGGATCAGATCGATCCCGGTAATGATGCCGTGCGGTGGGCGAAGCGTGAGTTGATCGTTTGAGGTGGCCTCGAACCATACACGACGATCGCCGGTCAAGATTGCAAACGCCTTCTCACACTGCCAGAAGTATGTCCGCTGTAGCGTTTCGAGCCTCGCCGAGGCCGGCCGGCTGCGCTCCATTCGACCCGGATGGAGGCTGGAACCCCCCTCGCGATCGATGGTAGCCGGAGCCGCCTGCGTGGACACGACCGCGTCGGCGATACAAATCGCCGCTGAACCATCCTGCAGGGTAGCCACCGGCATACCAGCTTCCTGATATCCACCGGCGCCGTTGACTGGCACCTTTGCGCCCAGCTTCTCGAACAACTCCAGTGACCCCTTGCCGATTATGTCGGCCATCTCAGCCAGGTATGCCGCGATGCTGATTTCGTTGTCAGCCTCCAGATACAGCACCGAAGCGCTGAACCCTTGCTGGATCCCCCTCAGCCGCACGTCACTGTAGCCCGGGTGCGCCATCTGGAATTCGGAAAGGTGCGATATCAACTCGGCCCAGACCTCGTCCGCGACATGGCCCTCGAGCAGGATTTGGGCCATCGGCTTTCCCATGATTTCGGCGAAGGCCTCTTCCAGCGACGCTCTGGTGCTGCCCGAGCCGTCTTCGCTCAGGTCGACCCATTCAGCCCATGCATCGTGCAGTGTTACGCCTTCAAAACGGATCCCACTGAGCTTTGCTCCAGTGAGATTACACCCGGTCAGGTCGGCTCCCGACAGATTGGCCCCACGCAGATCGCAGCCGGCCATGTAGCTCCCAACTAGATTAGCCCCTGTTAGGTTGGCGCCGACCAGCATCGCTCCATCCAAACGAACACCTGAGAGGTTCGCTTGCGAAAGGTCGGCCCCATCCAGTTGGGCTGTCGACAGATTGCTCCCAGTCAACTGGGCCATCCTGATGTAGGCTCCGCTCAAGTCCGCACCGCCAAAACTGGCTTCGTTCAGGTAGGCCCCTACCAGATACGCTCCAGCGAGCTTCGCTTCATCCAGATTTGCGCCGGTAAGGTCGGCCCCGCTCATATCGGCTCTGCTCAGGTCAGCGCCTTTCAGTGTCACCCCGATCATGCTGGCTTCCACCAGATTGGCCCCGACCAGGTTCGCCTGGCTCAGCGTTGCTCCCGACAGGTGAGACCCTGTGAGCCTTACGTCCCTCAAATCTCCGCGGCTCAAATCCGCCATTCTCAGGTTCGAGCCCGCAAGATCTGCGCCAGGTAATGCAATATCCGAGAGGTCCGCCCTGATCAGGTTTACGCCTCGCAGGCTCTCACGTGAGGCCAAACGCCCAAGTATCTCACCTCGTGATAACTGTGACATATCCTGCAAGCTTGGGGGGACGCTTATCTCTGTTGTGGCTCTGGACTGGACGCAAAATGACCGATTTGATGCACTCGATCTGCCGGAACCGAGAGTAGGGGCACTACTAGCGCACTGCGGAGTTTAGCCCGCTCGACTAATGGTAGCTACAAACACCCATCTAGTAAATAGAAATCTCAGCCAGGAAGCCTAATTCTTTCAACTAAATAAGTAAAATCCTGCCTTGCTACCTCGATCCCGATCGAGCCCTCGGCAAATGCCGGCCGGCCTGAGGTTCGCAATTGGGCCTAACACCCCGGTGCCCGGCTTACTCCCGCCTTGAGCCGGGCCATCTCCTGGATCTCCTCGGCTAACTCTATCGTCCTCAGGGCAGCCTGGCTTGCCTCAGTTTGCTCCTGTGAGCTTAAGGCATATCTGGCCAACAGGTGGCGTCCCAACTCATGATGGTGCCGTTCATCCGGCTGAATGATATCTCTGTAGAGGGCCGCTGTCTTGGCGTCACCAACAGCATCGCAATAATCAATGAAGCACTGGTTGCGCACGACTGCGATTCCTTCCCTGGCAAACTGCCCCGCCGCCACTCTCGCGATAGTGGATTTGAGTTCTCGCAGGTATTGAAACATTGGCGAGTAGCCGCTCTGGCCAGGGTCTATACCGTCCGCATCGGTGCCCAGTTCCTTCAGCCTGTCACATATCGCTCGATAGTGTTTCGATTCGTCGCCCACCTGGCGGCCAAGCGCTAGCTTGACATCCAGCTCCCGCGTGTCTGCCAACCAGATGGCCGCGATTTCGGTCGCCTCGAGCTCGTTCTTAAGAGCTATTGTTAACAAACGGTCAATGGTCAAGTCCTTGGAGGCTTCGCCCGCTCCGCTCAGCCGGCCCAATCGCTCAAGCGCTTCACCGATCTTGCCATCCAGGTGCTCGACGAATTCGTTTCCTGTCACGCTGTCCTCCTACGCTTTCGGTTGACCTCTGCTCCCCGGTCCAATATTATCATTAGCTTAATCAACATGACGAGGTAATGGCACATGACCGAGGCCGGGCTTGCTGACATCAAGTCAAAAGCGATTCAAGGACCAACAGGCGATAACCACGGCGAATATCTTCCGCTCGTAGCCGGTCAGACGGTTTGCACGGTAAAGGACGCAAAGGGCCAGAATTGCAGCGGCCACGTCAAACAATGGTACACGGCGAGCCCGGAGGTTAACGCCAAAGCTGCGCCCGGCAACACTTTGCACAGGTGTCAGAGGTGCTATGCCATCTATGAAGGTCCGCCCCAGGAATATCTACATCCGCAATCAACCAAGAAATGACGTCTGAGCGGTAACCAAGGATGAACTATGACCAGAAAGGCGCTTTTACCATCGGTCGAAATTGCAATGTTGGTCTGTCTCGTAGCGCTGGTTCCCCAGGGGCGCTCTAAAACCAGAATGACTGAAACGAAATCACCGGAACTCAAAGATGAATACGCCGACGTGAACGGGGTCCGATTGCACTACGTCAAAGCAGGCAGCGGTAACCTGATCATGTTCGTCCATGGATTCCCCGAGTTCTGGTACGAGTGGAAGAACCAGTTGAAGGAATTCGGGCGCGATCACCTCGCGGTTGCCCCGGACATGCGCGGGTACAATCTATCGTCGAAACCCGCCGATGTCGACCAGTACCAGGTAAAGTACCTCGTGGAAGACATCCGCGCGCTGGCCGACCATCTTGGCAAGAAAAAGTTCATCCTGGTCGCCCATGATTGGGGTGGCGCCGTCGCCTGGGCATTCGCTATAGCGCATCCTGAGTACCTTGATAAACTGGTCATAATTAACGCTCCACATCCCGGTGTGTTTCAGCGCGAGCTCAAGGACAACCCTGCTCAACAAAAAGCCAGCCAGTACATGCTTATGTTCCGCAGCGCTCAGGCCGAGCAAATCCTGTCAGCAAACAACTATGCCGCGTTGGTTCAGGCAGTCCTTGGCCACGGATTGAAAGAGGGTTTCTTTACCGAAGATGATCGCAAGGCTTACATCGAGGCCTGGTCGCAACCAGGCGCCCTCACCGGAGGGCTGAACTATTACCGGGCGGCCAGAATCGGTCCGCCAGCCGGTGAAAAGCCTGAGGAGCCCGCGAATTTTGCGGCAAGTCTCCCTTCGCTCATGGTGAAGGTTCCGACACTCGTGATATGGGGCGAAAAGGACACCGCACTGTTGACCGGGAATCTCGATGGCCTGGACAGGTTTGTCCCCCAACTGGTGATCAAACGGATTCCTGACGGCACCCACTGGGTTATCCATGAAAAGCCCGAACTGGTCGACTCCTACATCAAAGAGTTCATCGAGACCAAATAGCAGCTCAATCCCTTTTCGGTCACGATTTGGTCCATACTTGGCCCTCTAAGCGTAGACCGACGATTACTCCTTGTCGCCGTCGTCGCCGAAGAATTCCTTGTCTTCTTCGATAACACGCCGCTCAAAGCGTGAGATCGCGTAGATTGTGATCAGGATGATTACGGCTAGTAACAGGATTATCTGAAACCGCCGGATGTCCCCGATCAGTTTCTCCAGGCCCGTCGCAAACGTAAACCCAAGCCCTGTCAGAATAGCGACCCACACGCCGCAACTGGCCACAGTAATCGGCGCGAAACGGCCGAAGCCGAAGTGGGCCAGTCCATAGAACATTGCGCTCGCGGTTCGCAGCCCATAGACATACTTAACGATAAACATCGACAGCACCCCGAACTTCCGCATTAGCCGCTCGAGGCGCGGCTGCGCCCGCTGGAAAAACTTTAGGGATTGAGCCCGGCCGCGAAATCGCGCGCCAATGAAATAACTGAGAGTGTCACCTACAAAACCGCCCGCCGTTCCTACCAGAAACGCCTGACCGAAGTCGAAGACCCCGGCCCTGGCCAAAACCCCGGACAATAATAATGTCAGGTCGCCTTCTATCATTGTTCCGAAGAAAACTGCCCATAACCCGTATCTACTCAGTAGTTCTTCCATATTTTAGAAATGACCGTCACCCACCCCTTCGCTCGTCTACACTTTGCCTTTCTCGCTGGGTCATACTCTTCGCTGGGTCATAAATGATGCGACCTACGCCGGGTGTGTGATTGTAACCCAGTTGGCCAAAAGCTACGAGCGCAAATCAAGGCCCCAGACCACTTGACAAAACCTGGCCGCACTAAGGCCACAATAACAACAGCCCCGAAAGCCCCCAAACCATTCCTCAGTGCGGTCGCTCTTGTCATTGGATCCTGTCACTCCCCTGCACTTCGATCGGTCCTGGCCATATTGCTTCAGCCAGAGTCTCAACCCCTTGCTCGATAACCTTGACATCCAGGTGCGTGTAAACGTCCGCCGTCGTTGCGATCTGGGCGTGCCCCAGAAACTCCTGGGTCTGTTTCAAATCGCCCCTTTCGGCATACAGAATTGAGGCGGCCGAATGTCTGAAGATATGAAACCCATGCGACCTCAGCCCCCGGGTGATGCCGGCGGCATCCATTGCGGGATAGAGCACCCGCTTTCGGAGTCCGTCCGGCAACTCAGGACTGCCGTCATCCCGGACAAAGATGAAATCCCCGGCGCATGTCCATTTCGATCCTTGCCGATGTTCCAATAGGCGGCCGGCCAGTGTGCTAGACATTCTGATCTGACGCTTTGTCGATTCCGTCTTGGGTTCCACCAGCTTCCCACGATAGAGGCTATGCGAGACGGTTAAGGTCTGATTTGAAAAATCGATATCACTCCATCGAAGTCCAAGAAGCTCTCCGAGCCTCAGCCCTGTCAGGGCCGCACAGACGCATAAGGCGCGAAGCCGAACTGGAAAGCCCTCCTCGACTCTCCGGATTTGTTCGGGCGTGAGTGTTGGTTTCTTCTTTGTCTCCTCGATTGGCTGATGAAGCTTCGGCCGAACCGGTGACTTGTCGACCAGATCGACTTGCCACGCTACGTTAAACATCACCTTCAGCATTTTCAAAACATTCCGGACGTAACCACGCGAACCACCTCGAGCTTCGATACCGTCTAGCAGCCGGCTTATGTCCTGCGGCGTGATTTCATTGATGGGACACTCCCCGAGTGCCGGCAATGCAATGTTGTTGAGCATTGATTTGTAAACATCCCTCGTCGACGGTTTCATCCGGCGCCTTTCGACGTAGCCCTGCCAGTCAGGGCCTGAGACAAAGCCCGCGAAGTCCAGCACGGCATGAGTCCGAGGATCGTTTGTCGTGTTGATTTCCAGCATTCGGCGATCGAGAACCCTTCGGGCGTCACTTTCATTTTTTGCTTTCGGAACTGCTTCGACTTTCTCAACCCAGCCAGCGCCGGATCGGACGCGGTATCGGATGGTCCATACATCCTTTCCCCGCTTCCGCCCCCGCAACCGGACGGAGCCTTTCTGAATTCTTGAACGAGCCATAACAGTCACCTCCTGGTTTGGCCCGTCCTTTCCGATCGCCGGGAGATTATTCACTGGACTGCCCTCGTGTCAACTGCGCCGACCTCGTGCCTCTTGAGCCACGCGAGGAATGCCGGCGAAGCAGGATCGAATCTGAGATATTTCCCAAGCTTGGAATGAGGGATTTGCTCCGGTCCCTCACGCCTGGTCCGGTCATAAATCCACCCCACCGGAACGTCGAGATAGCTTGCCAGATCTTCAGGCTTCCACAGCTTCGGGCCTATCCGGACACCAGGTTTGCTGACTACGGGTGCCGACTCACTCACGAGAGTCAGGGCCCGTTGCTGCCGAGTCGGCACATCGCGCGACCCTTTATTCTCGACTTTGCGAGTCACCTTCATCTCCGTTCACCCTCCCAACTCTTCGGGGCCTGCTGACTCCTGTCCTCCGCCTGAGAGCGCGGCGCAAAGCCCAGGCGCGACGATGGTGATCATTGTCCCGCAGGCCGGACAATGGGCCTGTCCCGTTACGAATCGGATCCATCGCTCGCAACCCTCGACAGCGCAGCGGCGCCAATCGTTGAAATCGAGCGGACGAAAATGGGCTTTGAAATCCGAGAG
>Ga0207158_1020_pt1 | contig 44170 bp, 31 predicted proteins | sample Alteio_BWMinHeat_22_FD_153512 | JGI IMG/M metagenome (GOLD analysis project Ga0207158, IMG submission 153512) | Enriched cells from forest soil in Barre Woods Harvard Forest LTER site, Petersham, Massachusetts, United States -... | ecosystem: Environmental > Terrestrial > Soil > Temperate forest >... | reverse complement strand
GGGCTTTGCTCGGGCCTGGCGGTGTTCGCTTCGGCCGCCGTCGAGGAGGCGGTGAGCCCGGTCGTCACGAGCGTACGCGTCTATCCCGATCCCTGGCGTGCGGATCTTCATAGCAACCTCCTTATTACGTTTGATCATATGGCCCTGCATTCGACCATTAAAATTTTCACCGCCTCCGGGCACCTGGTCCGGACCCTAAGCGCCGATGGGGGTAGCACCACCTGGGACCGCAAGAATGAGTCCGGTGATTTCGTTGCTTCGGGCGTCTACCTTTATCTCCTCACAGACGGCCAGGGCAACGAAACCAAAGGCAAACTCGCCATCGTCAAATAAACCTATCCGCAGGCTCTGCAAAAACTACATCTAAATCTAGACACAAATACGGGCATTTCCGTCGACGCAGCCAAGGTATATTTCCTGTAACCTAAATTTAACTTGCGCGACATCCGTTCGTAACACTCGTAGGACATACTTAGCCCATGAAAAAGATTCTTCATCGGGCGGCAGCGGGAAGTATCCGGATCGCGGGGAGCATTGCAGTTCTGAGTCTTTCTGTGGCCTTTTCCTCGTCGAAAGTGATGGCTTCTGCAGGTACCGAAGGGGCCTCTTTCCTGGATATCCCTGTGGGAGCCGGTCCGGCCGCTCTGGGATCGGCCTACACCGCTTTAGCCGCCAACGCTTATGCGCCGGTCTGGAACCCGGCCGGTTTGGGGTTTGTGAACGGAACGGAATTGGCCGGTCAACATCTTTCCTATTTAGAGTCCATCAATTACGAGTATCTGAGCGCGGTTCATGCCTTTGATAAACCGCGCGATTCTAATACCACTCGAGGAATCGGCATTTCAGCTCAATATTTAGGCACCGGCGACATTCCGAAGACGGACGTTCAGAACGGCAGCCCGGTCGATCTGGGCAGTTTCTCGAGTTACTACGGCGCCTACAACCTTTCTTATGGTCAAACCCTGACCGATAAATTAGCGGTCGGTGTGACCGGTAAACTCATCAGCGCCAAAATCGACGATGTTTCGGCCAATGCCTATGCAGCGGATCTGGGAACCCTGTACAAAATGAACGACAAACTGAATCTGGCGGCGACGGTGACCAATCTGGGTACTAAATTGAAGTTCATAAGCGAAGGCGATTCATTGCCGATGTCGTTCCATCTGGCGGCCGCTTATCAGCCGAGTTCGCATTATTTGGTGACCTCCGAAGGAGTTTATGAAGAGAACGGATTAGCGAGTTTCCGTGCCGGGGCGCAGTGGCGGCCTCTGGAAGCGATTGCACTAAGAGCCGGCTATCGGACGGACACGCTGAAAGGCCTGGACGCTCTGGCCGGCGTCAGCGCGGGTATCGGTATAACCGCCTGGGGGCAGGAACTAGCCTATGCATGGGTGCCTTACGGGGACCTCGGTAACACCCAATATTTTTCACTGCTGGTCCGTTTCGGGGAGCAGGAAGAAGAACGACGCAACCTGATTCACTATCAGACGATCAAAAAGCATCGGACGGCGCAGGGCGACAAAGCGATTTCAGAACCGGAATACCAGCAGTTGATGCAGTTGCTGTCTGACGATGACACCCACACGGCGCAGGTGGGCCATGCCACAGACGCCGGTAATCAGTAAACCCTCATGAATTTAAAATCCCGCTTTCCCCGTACCCTTGTACTCTTCGGGCTTTGCTCGGGCCTGGCGGTGTTCGCTTCGGCCGCCGTCGAGGAGGCGGTGAGCCCGGTCGTCACGAGCGTACGCGTCTATCCCGATCCCTGGCGTGCGGATCTTCATAGCAACCTCCTGATTACCTTTGATCATATGGCTCTGCATTCGACCATCAAGATTTTCACTGTCGCCGGCCGCCTGGTTCGGACCCTGGACGCCGATAGCGGCAGCGCCACCTGGGATCGCAAGAACGACTCCGGTGATCGTGTCGCTTCGGGCGTCTACCTTTACCTCCTCACGGACGGACAGGGCAACGAAACCAAAGGCAAACTCGCCATCATCAATTAAGTCCCTTCCATTTATAATAGCCGTATGATTCCGTTGAAGAGACTCCTTCGCGGTGTCCTCTGCGTCTTTCTCCTTTCACCTCATTTTTTATGGAGTGATTGCCGAATGGATGACCCCGGATTCAGCCAGGCGGTCGCAGAAGGTCGCTACGATCGTGCGTTGGATATCATCCTGCAGGATTTGCATGTCGCTAAAACGGAGCGCCAGCATTTCAAAATCGATACAGGACTGAGTACCCATACGGATGATTTGCACGCTCAATCTGACGCCGATACGCAGGAAACCAGCTTGGACCCGGCTTTGTTTATGGAGGGGAAATCAGGCGCCTGCCAGGGGGTCGCTCATGAACTGGATCATCTGCGGCGATTTGAGCATGATCGGCAGCGACTCCATGCCTGGTACAGTCGAAATTCACCGCGGGAGGCGGGGTGGTCAGGCTGCGATCACTCGATTTTGGGCGGCGCTGACCCCGCCCGGGCTGAGCAGGATGCTTATGATTGTGTCGTGGATGATGCCCTGGCGACGCATGCAGCGGTCTACGAGATTGCCGGCGTCCTGGCTCAGGTGCCTTATTCTCAGGGCCCGTTGCGTGACGAAGATCGCGATTACCTTCATGACCATTTGAAACTATTTGTGGATCATCAAGCGATGATCACGGACTTATCAAATGAGAGTTACTACCTGCCGGAGATCAAGGCAGAAGATACGCGAATATTTTGCCGGGGATTGATTTATTTGAACCAGACGGGCGGTCGTTTACCTAATTATGAAGAATCCTGGAAGGCCTATTGCCCGGGGGTCAAGCTAGGATCAGGTCGGTTTTCCGAAGGGTTTCCATCACGGCACTGAGCGCCGCCTTGTTTCCCGGTAATAGCCGTCGCCTCACCGGTTCCAGGTCTTCCAGCTGAGCGTTCGCCTTTTTAAAATGGTCCATGACGAGCAGCATGAGGGGATCGGCGTCCTGGATATGGCAGGAATTGCGGCTGTCGCGGTAGAAGACCAGCACTTCCGGTATTTGTTTCGGAGGCTGGGCCGGTGGGGCCCCGGCCTCCACCCAATAGAAGATCTGATGCTGATACACCCCAACGATTGCCGTGGGATTCGTCACGCCGGCTCCTCGCCGGACCGGCAATCGGTCGATGAACGCCTTCAGATCGTTCCACTCGTAATCGGCCAGCTCCTTCACGTAGGATTTGATCTTCTGGGTCTTAAGCCATGGCACGAAGGGTGCCATCGAGGCGTTCAACTCCCAGTGCTGAGGCGGATGTTTGATGAAGTAACGTCGTCTGAGGGTCTCCCATTCCTCTTCGCTGAACTGCTTTTTCGTGAGCGGGAAATCATGGTCCAACGTATCGGTCCAGTTGGAGCGTGTGTTATTGCGGTAAACCCCGATCCGTGCGGGGATGGATTTTCCCCATAGAGCTGAATCGGATGGCTCCGGGTCGTGGAAAAATACAAGTTTCTTGATTTCTTCCTGGAAGGTTCGGAGGTTCATACGCCCACGGCTTCCCGGCGTTCGGCGAGTCGCCACAATTCTGACTCACCCGCCCCGCTTCGCTCCGCGTCGGGTCCACCCTCTCCCATCGGGAGAGGGTATGGCGAAACCGTGGGTGAGACGGCTTCGGCCAGTCCCAATTGTTCCACGATCCCCTGGGCGTGTGTCGCCTCCGCGACGACGTCGGCTAATGCCGGCACATTAGTATCCCATTCAATCAGCGTGCTCACCGGGCGCCCGATGGCCTCGATTGTAAATTTGTAAAGCTCCCAGACCGGATCGATGATGGGCCCTTCGTGCGTGTCAATGATGACATCGCCGCGGTCGAAGTGCCCCGCCATATGGATTTGCCCCACGCGGTGAAGGGGCAGCCGGCGGATAAATTCTTTTGCATCAAAACCATGATTGCGGCTGTTGACGTACACATTGTTCACATCGAGCAGCATGCCGCAGTCTGCGTCCTCCAGCACTTTGTTGAAGAAGGCCGATTCTTCCATCTGAGCGCCCGGCATTTTCACGTAATAAGAGGGGTTTTCGAGAAGAAAGGGGAGCTGGATTTTCTTTTTGAGCTGCTTGACTCGGGAAACGACATGGTCGGCCGCTTCATGAGAAAACGGCAGCGGCAGAAGGTCGTGGAAATATTCTCCACCCACGCTGGTGAAGCACAGATGATCGCTGAACCACAGGGCCCGGGTCCGCACGAGAACGGATTTGAGCCGGTCGACATATTCTTCGTTCAGGGGGTCCGTACTCCCGATGGACAGATTTACGCCGTGGGACACTATGGGCCAGCGCCCCGCGCAAAGATCGAGGATGGCCTGAGGGTAGCCGCCGAAATTCATGAAATTTTCAGGCACGATTTCGAGCCAGCCGACAGGCAGATCGGTCTTTTTCAGCTCGCCGAAATGCTGCTTGCGCAGGCCGATGCCGGCGCCTAATACAGGGAGGGATTCAAAATCGGAATGCGCCATCATGAGTCATCCGCGCTCAGCGAACAGAGTTCAGTGGAGAAACAACGCGTACCCCACTGAACTCTGAACACTGGCCGCAGAATCCTTTTTTAGCCAGGCATCTTGCTGCCGTCTGTAGCGCAGCCGCCTTTGCCTTTGCAGGAGTTTTTGCCTGAGCAGCCGCCGTCGCCGGTCTTACAACCGCCCTGACCTTTGCAGTCATTCTTCCCTGCGCAGCCATGCTTGGCCATGGCCTTTTTATGCATGTGATGCTTGTGTGGCTTGGGTGTCGCCGTCGGTGTGGTCGCCGCCGGTGCCGTATTATCTGCCGGAGCGGTCGCTGCCGGAGCGGCGCCGCCTGCGGCGGGTTGTGTCGCATCGTCCGCATAAGCTGCTCCGGAGAGGAGCGCGGCGGAAAAAACGCCGGCGGAGATGAGTGTCTGCAGTTGTTTTCTAGTCATGTTGACTCCTTTGTCTTTTCCTGGTTCCTAGGTCCCATTACCCAACGTCTCGACGTCGAAAACGGTCAGTGCGGCGGCTCTTTCTCGCAGCGCTTCGCGAGGAATCCGTCGACGGAAAGCGCGCCCGCCCCTTTGATGATCAGCCAGACCAGCAGCACGATGAAGAGATACTCCGAAAGACTCAGAAAATCGGAGTACTCCTGGACTTCCTTAAATTTAACGGTAATGATGGCGACGATCATCGTGCCGATGAGTGGAATAGCGGCCACGCGCGTGAAAAGACCGAGCAGCACCAGCGTGCCACAGCCGAATTCCACGGCGGCCACGAAAGGAGCCTGGATGCGGGGGGCCGGGATACCGAGCGACGAGAAAAATTGAATCACTTTATCGAGATGGGTCAATTTACCCCAGCCTGTCTGAATGAAAATCCCGCCGATTGTCAGGCGGCTGATCAGGCCCGGAAGCCAGTCGAATTTCGATGTGAGGGTATGGATGAGATCGCGAATCTTGCACATAGAGAACTCCTTATTAAAGTTCGTGCGTGGACGGCCCTAAATATTACACGATCACGGGGCGCTTGGCTATAACACATTCTCGCAATTTAACGCGCGACCGGAAAAGGGCGATACTCACGATCGGGAGACGCCCGCCGCCTTCTTTTGGGCCACGGGGACATTATGTCGACAATGTTCTCCGCATTGCTGCAGCAGTTTGGCCACCAGGCCGGTCCAGCCCGTCTGATGGCTGGCGCCGATGCCCGCGCCGTTGTCCCCGTGGAAATATTCATAAAACAAAGGGTAGTTCTTCCAAAGGGGATCGGTCTGGAAGGTCGACTGCCCGCCGAAGACCGGCCGCCGGCCCTGCGAGTCTTTGAGGAAGATCGCGATGAGCCGGTGCGATATATCCATCGCCACTTCCCAGAGAGTTTTCATCTGTCCGGACCCTTTCGGACATTCCACCTTGAAGTCGTCCCCCAGGTAATGATGAAACCGCTGAAGCGCTTCGATCAGAAGAAAATTAATCGGCATCCAGACGGGTCCCCGCCAGTTCGAATTGCCTCCGAATAACCCTGTGCTTGATTCAGCGGGTTCGTAGGAAATACTGTGCGCTTGACCGTCGAGCGTCAACATGTACGGATGATCTTTGTGATATTTTGAAAGGGCGCGGATGCCATGGTCGCCGAGGAATTCGGATTCATCCAGCATGCGCTCCAGAATACGTCGCAGCATTTCGGGTGTCACGACGGACAGGAGCCTCCGCTCACAGGCGCCGCTTTGGCCGCTGCAGGTGACGTCTTTGGCGAGATCGGGACGATTTTCCATAAACCAGGCCATGCGCTTGGCGAATCCCGGGAGTTTGAAAAGGGACGTCACTTCCAGTGTCTCAATGGCAAAGAGCGGGATCAGTCCGACGGCGGAACGGATTTTGAGGCGCTCGTGTCGGCCGTCGGAAAAATGCAGCTGATCGTAGAAAAATCCGTCTTCATCATCCCAGAGCGCTTCATCCGTATCTCCCATCTTCGTGCGCATGGCATCGGAAATATAAAGGAAATGCTCGAAAAATTTGCTGGCGATGTCCTCGTAGGCCGGGTTATGGTGCGCCAGCTCGATCGCGATTTTCAGAAGATTCAGGCAGTACATCGCCATCCAGCTCGTCCCGTCTGACTGCTCGATAAAGGACCCGCCGGGCAGCGGCAGATTGCGATCGAAGACCCCGATATTATCCAGACCGAGAAATCCACCCTGGAAAATGTTGTTGCCCTCGGCGTCCTTTCGGTTCACCCACCAGGTGAAATTCAAAAGCAGTTTCTGGAATACTCGCTCCAGAAAAAGCAGGTCGCCCTTTCCGGTAAATTTGCGATCGATTTGATAAACCCGCAGGGCCGCCCAGGCATGCACTGGCGGGTTGACGTCTCCGAAGGCCCATTCGTAGGCGGGAATCTGACCGTTGGGGTGCATATACCACTCGCGTGTCAGAAGCTCCAGCTGCCGCTTGGCGAAATCGGGGTCCACCATCGATATAGGAATGCAATGAAAAGCGAGGTCCCAGGAAGCGAACCAGGGATATTCCCATTTATCCGGCATGGACAGGACATCCTCCGAATAGAGATGTTCCCAGGCTTTGTTGCGTCCATGCCGGTGTCCTTCGGGCGGCGGGGGAAAATTCGGATCGCCTTCGAGCCATTCCTTCACAACAAAGTTGTAGGACTGTTTGCCCCAGAGCATCCCGGCGAACGCCTGTCGCTGGATATTTTTGGCGTCCTCGTCGAGATTGGCGGAGGTAATGTGACTGTAATATTCATCCGTCTCTCGCTTTCGAGCCTGGAAGGTCTGGTCAAAGGCGGCGGCGAGCATCTCGCAGGGCGGTTTCTGGTCGGTCAGACGCAGCTTGATCGTCCAGGTTTCGCCGGGATCCAGAATCCGGCGGTAATAAGCAGACACTTTGGTCCCCATCTGACGCGGGTTGACCGCCTGCCGGTCGCCGTTCACGACGCATTGGTGGATGCCGTCTTTGACGTAGGGGCTCATGTTGGCGATGTTGTGGAGGCGCTGATAATTAGTTTCGTTTTCGGTAAAGAGAAAATGATCCGGACGCTCGCAGATCCACCATCGCTCTCCCATCTCCGCCTGCCGCGCCACAACCGTCGCCTCGGTTTCGCACGGAGAAGGCACTTGCTCCAGCAAAGGTTTGGGCACGCCCGGCTTCCAGGACCAGGTATTGCGGAACCAGAGGGTGGGCAGCAGATGCAGCGGCTCTGCGCTCGGACCGCGATTGGTCACAGAGATGCGGATTAAGATGTCTTCCGGGGTATGCTTGGCATATTCCACCTGCACGTCAAAATATCGATTACCGTCGAAAGCGCCCGTATCAATCAGTTCAAATTCGGGGTCCTGGCGCGTTCGCCGTTTGGTCTCTTCCAGAAGCAACGTGTACGGATAGGCGGCCTGGGGGTATTTGTACAGGCCTTTCATGTAGGAATGCGTGGGGGAGCTGTCGAGGTAGTAGTAATACTCTTTGACATCCTCGCCGTGATTGCCTTCGTTGCCGGTCAGGCCGAAGAGGCGCTCTTTGAGGATCGGATCTTTTTCATTCCAGAGCGCGAGTGAAAAACAGAGCCGCTGGTGGTTGTCCGAAATACCGAGTAAGCCATCCTCGCCCCAGCGGTAGGCGCGCGAACGGGCGTGGTCATGGGGGAGATATTCCCAGGCGGTGCCGCCTTCGCTGTAGTCTTCGCGGACCGTGCCCCACTGCCGCTCGGAGAGATAGGGGCCCCACCGCCGCCAATAGGTTTTGCGTTCCCGATCGTCCTGAAGCCGCTGGTATTCCGCTGTTTGCTGAAGGCTCATGCGTGAGTCGCGACCGCGGCGGGCGCCGGCACGAATGTCAGCACCGTTTTTATCTCGTTGCGGTCCGTCCTTTTCACCGTTTCCTGAAAACGTTCGACCGGCAGATAGCCCGTAATGAGCGAACCCAGCGCTTGCGGCCAGCGTTTCTTAAATTCCACCAGGTCTTTGATTCCATTTTCGAATGCAATCTTGGGCGCGTTGACGGTCCCCAGGACCACCTGATTCTCGAGCACGATATCGCGCATCAGCGCCCCGGCATCGATTGTGATGTCGTTCATCGGAGCGGGCACCCCCGTGAAAATAAAAATGCCGTTTTTGCCCAGAACCCGTAGAAATTCAAAGGATGCCTTGGCGGCGCCGGTCGCTTCAAAAATCAGATCGATGTTTCCCAGGGGATCGGTCACCTGCTCGGCTGTTCGGCCGGCGGTGCCGGCGTAATGCGCTCCGAGGACCTCGGCGAACGTCGCCTTGGCGTTGGGCGCCGGTTCCCGTGCGATGACATGAACATCCATATTGAGAAGGCGAAGCGTCATGGCCCCCAGGAGGCCTACGGGTCCCGCGCCAAGCACCAGGGCGGTGTGACAGGTCTGATTAGCGCCGCCCTGCTCCAACCGGCATTCCCAGGGCAGCCGGGTCTGAATCGTGTAAACCTGCATGAGTGCCTTCTCGGCGATGGTCAGCGGTTCCAGCAATACCGCCACGTCCTTAAGATCCGGTGGCACGAGGTTCATGTATTTTTCGTCATCGACGACATATTCCGTCATGTAGCCATGAGCCCCTTTGATGCCGCGTTCGGTGAAATGCCCCGTATAACAGAAATCCTGGCGCATCTGCTCGCAGGCGATGCAGTGTTCGGGGCACCCGCGACGGACGGTGGGAACGACGTAATCGCCGACGTTGACGGCGCGGACCGCAGATCCCACCTCCACCACCTGACCGAAAGATTCATGCCCCGTAATAAGATAATCCGAACCCGGCGGCGGGGTGCCGTACTTGAACTCCCAGATCTCACGGTCGGTGCCGCAGACGCCCACGTTGAGAATTTTAATTTTGACATCGGTCGGCCGTTCCAGCCGGGGCTCCGGATGGTCAATCAACTTCACTTCTCTTGTCTTTGGAAAAACAGCAATCGCCTTCATGGATACCTTGTGATTGTAGCTCCTTTTGGGTGCTGTCAGACGGCGCGATTTATCGGGGCCAGTTGGCTTCCTGAGCAGCCAGGATTCGCAGGGGGTCCCCTCGCACTAATACAACGATCTTCAGCTTGGCTGTATTCCAGCTCTCTTTAAGAACGATAGGAGCTTCCGCTCGCCCGGAGTGGTCCAGAGAGAGCGGAAGCACTGTACGTACGGCAGAGTCGCCGCTCATGGTGGCACCGGCATTTTCACCGCGTAGCACATGCACCGGTTCGGCATCTTCGACCACGAGGGCGGTCACCTGGCGGGCCGTGGAGGCCAATGCGGGAGGCAATTCCACATGAACTGCTGCGCCGGTCTCGGTTTTTTTGACCGATAAATTAAACGATTTCAGTGCGGCGGCAGTTCGGGACCCGACTTGATCTGTGGCGGCTTGGTGATCTGATCCGACAAAACCCACCTCGCCGTTCACCACCATTTCCGGCGTGTAAATGGAATCCTGATTAAAGACGGCTCCATATTGCTTCTGAAGCTCAGTATAGAGGCGATCCGAGAAGGTATCCTTCCAGCCGAGATAATCCCAATAATCTACGTGATAGGTCAGCAGAATGACCGAGTTGCCGAACTCCTGGCGCAGTCGCGCCATGACTCGTTCCGCTGGAGGACAGCTTGAGCAGCCCTGCGATTCAAACAGTTCTACAACAACCGGACTGGCCACAGCCGTTTTTGATTGAGAAATTAACATGATTAGCGCTCCCATCCATGCGATAAGGTTTCGCCGCCCCATGATAGTTCCATTGTATGTGTTTGGCAGGGGTCATGGATTACAGGGGACTGTCTTGCAGGATCGAACAATGTGCGTTACACTGAGATGGCTATGATGACCGATGACAGGCGGCGGGCCGCAGAAATGCTGAAAGATATGATCGTCGAGCGTAAGCGCTCGCGCTGGCCTATCGTCCTGGGCATGATCGTGCTTCTGGCGATCGGAGGCGGCGCTTACTGGTATTACTTACCGCCCAATCAACGGCCTGCGTTCGGCGACCTGGAAGCGCGGCTGCAATCCTGGGTCCATACCGCTATGAATACGCCCGTTGCCGCGGCTCCTGCTCCGCCGCCCTCTCAATCGCCCCAAAAATCGGCGTCGCCGCATGCGGGGAACGACACCGGCCTGCTATCGAATTGATCCTTTTGTGCCTTCGACGCGCTGTTTAAGCGCGGCGTTCATTTCGACGAATCCGGGCTTTGTTTCCCGGTTGACTTTTCCGTGCAGGAACGGAGCCAGCATTCCGCTGAAGTATTCGCTCTGAACGAAGCAGACTTTGCCGCCAGGCAGAGGTTCAAGAGCGAAATGATGTTCTCCCCGGAAAATCCAGGATCCGCCCACGGTCGCCATCCAAACCATCTCATGCGGAGGATCCAGGACAAGAACTTTGCCTTTTCCTTTGATCGGCTTGGCGCCCGGGGCCTGGACCAGAACGTCGATGAAGTTTCCTTTTTCCAGCGTCCCGCGGGCGTAACGGATGAAGGGGTTCCAATCGGGCCAGGCCGGCAAGTCCGTAAGAACGGCCCACGCTTTTCCCGGCGACGCGTCGATGTCGATCTCCTCGCGAATTGAATATTTCGCCCGCGCTAGAGACGGGCAGGCGGCCAGGAGAATCATCCCCAGGGCGACGGGCAAAAGAGGCGTCAGGCGATATTTCATCGGTCGATTCCTTTTATTTGGTTAGTGAGCGGCGGCGCCGGTGGTCATGGCCGGGACGAAGACTTCCGCGACGAAGGTTTCGTAGCGAGTCGGCGTGGTGTTGCGGGCCGAGCGGGGTTCCAGCGCCCGCATATAGCCCTTATTCATCGAGGCCGACATCTCCAGCAAAAGATTCGCCACATTGAGCGATATCCCCATCCCCGTCATGCCCGTACGCACCTGCTCGTCCGGAGCATGGACATAGCCGAGGTCCGGTTTATGGATGGCCTTGCCGACAATCGAGGCGACCTCGGACATCGGGAGATCGCGCTGCCCCAGAAGTTCACGTGTTTGGTGACCCTTGAACTTGAGCCCGGCCAATTCCTCCGCGGCTGCTTTTCCGATATCGTGCGTCGCAATCATATTCAGCTTGAGATCCGGCTCCAACGGGCCTGCCATCATCCCGGCCTGCTGGATGATCCCGATTTGGGCGAGCGTATTTTCCATGAAATATCCGGCGCGCAGATGCAGCACGTTTAATCCCGCGACACTGTTGAGCGCTTCCTCCAACTCGTGGAGCCCCACGACCGGCCCCGTTCCCTTCGGCTTGTCGGCGCCGATGCTGCTCAAGGCCACCGCGTACTTAACGCCGGCCGCCTCGATAGCGGACCGCACTGCGGCCGTCACCCGGTCCTGGTGCGCGCGAAAGTCGTTACTTTTCATGTCCGGTGGGATCACAACGTAAACCGCCTCAGCACCGCGAAAGGCCTGAGTCAACTTCGCCGCATCGGTCGTATCGCAGACGTAAGGTTCTGCCCCCGCGGTTTTAAGCGCCTTGAGACGTTCCTCACTTCGTCCAATGGCTCGAACCTTCAGCCCCATGGCCAGCAATTCCTTCGCCGCTACGGCTCCGGTATGTCCTGTTGCTCCCGTGATGACGTACATAGCTGTTCCTCCCGTTGTTCGTTATTTCCTTTCATCCATTCTACCTTTGCGGACAGGGGGGAATGACGAACAAAGATTCAGCGGGCGACGGGTACGGTTTCGCGGCGATGTTCCGGGGAGTCGGCGGCGGCGTGGGGGGCTTCGTCGATCACGGCGATGGAGCGTTCGATCAAGAGATCCAGCGTCCAATCGACCATGATGCGTACTTTGGTGCTGAGGCCGATCATTTTCACCAGATACAAGGTGCGCCAGACAAACCAGCCGATAAATCCGGTGAGTTTGACGCCAAGAAGATCGACAGCGGCGTAATGCTCGCCCACCGATACCAGCGCGCCGAAGTTGAAGTATTTGAACGGTTGGATGGGTTCGCGGCAGAGTAGCCGCGCGAGATTCTTCGCCATGTGATCGCCCTGCTGGAAGGCCACCTGGCCAAGCGGAGGGAGCGGTTTGCCGTCTTCGCCGATACAAAGCGCGCTGTCGCCCAGGACGAACACATTTTCATGCCCCGGTGCGCGCAGGCAATTGTCGACCGGGACGCGGCCGGATTTGTCCAGCGGCAAACTGCAATTGGCCAGAAGCGGCGAAGGTTTCACGCCGGCACACCAGAGAATCGTGCGTGTCGCAATCGCCGGCCCATCCTTCAGGACCACCGCATTGTGCCGTACTTCCGTCACGCGATTGTTTAAAACGAGCTTCACGCCCAGCTTTTTCAATTGATCGGTGGTCCGGCGGACCACGGAGTCCAGCCAGCCGGGAAGCACCTGCGGCCCTGACTGAATGATCGAGACCTGCGGGTGTTCACGATGGATCTCGGGATAGCGCTTGAGCAGGACCTCATGGATCAGATCCTGAATTTCCGTCGCGATCTCGACGCCCGTGGGCCCGCCGCCCACCACCGCAAAATGCAGCAGTTCGCGTCGGATGGTCTCATCCAGCACCACCGCGGCCCGTTCAAAACAATCGATGATGCGGTTGCGGATACGGATCGCATCAATCAGCTCCTTCACAAAAATGGCATGGTCCTCCGCGCCCGGCGTATTGAAAGTCTGATTGGTCGACCCCGGCGCCAGGACGAGATAATCGTATGGCAGATCCACTTCCGAACCCGCCGGCTCACCGTTCAGGTCTTCCCCTTCCAGGTGCACATGCATGCGCACGGTCTGCGTTTTCGGATCGATCTGCGTCACGGTGGCCTTCTTGTACTGAATGTTGGTCGTTTCAAAAATGCGGCGATAAGACTGCGTCACCTGCGGCATCTCAATGGTCCCGGTCGCGGCGCTGGGCAAAAGCGGCGGGAACAAGAAAAAATTCTTCCGGTCGATCACCGTGATGCTCAAGTGCGGGTGGTAGCCGAGCGCTTTGTCCAACCCCAGCGCCGCATACACGCCTGCAAAGCCGCCGCCAACGATCACGACGCGCGACGGCTTCGGGTTCGGCCAGCGCTTGTAAAACCACATCTGGTACAGTGGCGGCAGGCAGAGCGCGATCATCGCAACGGCCGTCGCGAGGCCGACATAGCCGGCGATGGTCTGGGAAAAGCGGAGCAGGGGAGCGGTGCACCAGACCAGGAGATTTAAGACGAGGAGCGTGGTCGCCACGGCTTGAATCAGGTTCTTCATGCGGCGGCGCAGGGAAGTGCGCGCGAAGAGCACGCGCGATGTCAGGTAAAGGCCGCCATAGGCCACGATCTGAAAGAAAATGAGGAGGCCAAAGAGGCCGCTTTTGTAATGCGCCAGCGCCCACAGATCATCGCCCAGAAGCACGCACATGTCGGAGGGGCGATTGAACTTGAGCACGCTCAAGGACACGTACCAGCTCCATCCCAAAAGCGCGATGCTGAACAGAATCGCCGCGGTGGACAATAGTTTGAAACTGACCAGCGCGTTCTTCAGCGAATAGGTGTCAGTTTTTTGCATAGACGGCTTCTTTCTTAAGACCCATTTCCTGCTTTAGATATTCCCCAACGCGCAAGGCGTTGGCGGCAATGGTGAGGGCAGGGTTGACCGCGGAGGCCGAGGGGAAAAAGCTGCCGTCGACCACGTAGAGGTTTTCCACGTCATGTGTTCTATTACTCGTATCCAGAACGGAGGTCGCCGCATTTTTACCCATGACGCAGGTTCCGACCTGATGGGCGACCGCGTTGATCGGCATGGACTGAGTCAGCATCACGCGGAAACCCACTTTCCATAAAACCTTTTTCCAATGGCGGATGAGGCGTTGGTGGGGAGCGATATTGGTTGGCGTCAGGTTCAAGCGAATTCGGCCGTCCGGCGTGAGAAAAACGCCGTTTTCCTTCCGCGGCAGGTCCTCCGTTGTAAACCACCAGTCCATGGAATGCTCGGCCATGAATTTGAGGATGAAGCGCGGAGCGAACGGCTTTTCGGCTTTTAAGATTCCTTCCGTGGCTTTACCGATGAGCGAAATGTGGCCGATAGGGTCCCTCGAGCCGCCGAAATAGTAATCATTGACCGCCATCGTCTTTTGAAAGATCGTCGGGTTCTTTTTGAACGGATCGATCGCCAGCATCGCCGAGTTATTGTGGCGCATGTAGTTGCGACCGACAAGCCCGCTCGAGTTCGCGAGGCCATTTGGCTGTTTAGCGTTGGCGGACTTTAAAAGAAGAACCGCCGAATTGATCGCGCCGCAGGAGAGAATGATCGTCTGTGCTTCGTAGCGCTCCGTACGACCTTGGCGCGTGACCTGAACGGCCGTGGCCCGAGTGCCGGAATCGTTCGTATCCACTTTCTCGGCTTTAGCGTCGGTGAGCAGCGTTACATTGGAATGCGCCAGCGCGTGAATGAGGCAGGCCCGCTCCGCATCCCCTTTGGCATTCACCAGACAGGGGAACCCGTCGCAGGTGTTGCAGCGGATGCAGGGGCTTCCGGCGATATTGTCTTCGAAGCGCTGGACGCCAATCGGCAGGTGAAAGGCCTTGATGCCCAGGCCACGGAGCTGGTTGTAGACCTCCAGCATGCGCGGTTCCTGAGAGAGTTTGGGATAGGGATATGGTTCCGAAGCCGGCGGCTCGGTGGGATCTTCGCCGCGCTGGCCGTGAACGAAATAGAGACGCTCCGCTTCCTGATAATGCGGCTCGAGCTCTTCATAGGTAATCGGCCAGGCGGGGGAAATACCGTCTTCGTAGACGATTTTCTCAAAATCTTTCTTGCGCAAGCGCAGGAGCGCCGCGCCAAAAACTTTGGTGTTCCCGCCCACCAGATAGGCTTGCCCGGGCCGGAATTCGTCACCGTCTTGGGTCAGCCATTTTTCCTGCGTGTGATAAATCTCCTGCCGGAAAACTTTCTCAGGATCCCAGTTGTCTTTCGAGCGCACGAGAAATTCGCCGCGCTCCAGAATCAGGATCTTTTTGCCGGTGGGCGCCAGCGAATGCGCGATCGTCGAACCTCCGGCGCCGGTTCCGATAATGATGATGTCGTATCGGTCGCTCATCGAGGTTCTACTTTATGACCGCAGAAGATGCAGCGATATCCCGAGTTGTGAATCAATTTCGCGCAAAAAACCCGCCGATCCCATGCTTTATAGATTTGAGCCGCGGCCAGCATGCCAATGAAGGGCGCCGTGAAATAGATCCAAAGGTGATCATATACCCTGGCCGGAATCGCCGATCCAAGCGTGCGGGCCGGGTTCATGCTCATCCCGGACAGGGGTGCTTCGAAAAGGACATACAGGGCGATCAGGCTGCCCGCAAAAACCCCCGTTCGAGAGGCGAGAGAAGGACGGTTGGACGTGATGAGAATAGTGGCCATCAGCAACAGGGAGATCCCGAACTCCGCGCCCCAGGCGATGGCCGTACCGGCCGGCCCGGGAACGGTCACAGCGAAAGCCACCCGGGGATCAGCGATCGCGGAACCCAGGACGAGCCCGGAGATCACAACGCCCAGCCAGCCTCCGAGAAATTGAAAAGCCATATAGAGAACCGCATCCAAGGTTTTGATTTTTCCGAGACGCCAGAACGTCCAGGTGACGGCCGGGTTCATATGCGCTCCGGAACGCTTCCCCCAGGGGGAGTATATCAAGCCGATAGCCGTCAATCCCATGGCCAGTCCAATGACGCCCCGGCGCACGAAATCGCTCGCGATGGCTTGATGCAGCGGGGAGGACGGATGTTCGAGCAGGGCGGTAAAAAGGCAGGCGGAAATCATGAACATCGCCAGCGCCCAGGCTTCAATCAGATACTCCGGCCAGTGGATCTTAAAAGTATTTCTCATCCTTAACCTCAAGTGCGGGAGATCTTGAGCTGCTTACACATTGTACTGGAGGAAGGCCCGAAGCCAAACGTCTTGGGGTCAGGCCGCGAGGCGGGCCAAGGATCTTTGCGGTGGATGATTCCATAACGCCCCAATAGAACCGACGATCAAGATGGCGGCCCACAGGGTGAGAGCCTTGCCCCAAGACCCGGTCAGCATCGATTGCATCGCGCTAAAGGCGGACAGCGAGGCGAGAAAAATCAATGCCATGGTCACAGGCCATAGATCCACCACCCACCCCCGACGGGTCTTGTCCGGGTCAGACGATTTATCTCTCCGACGGATAATCAGCTGAACCCGATTTCCTTTCTCCGATATGAAAAAATCGGCCCTTTGAGACGTATAGGATTTCACGATGTTCTCCATGACCTGCCCTCGGGCGGCCTGCGTGCCGAACAAATAATCGGACAAGAAAGGTTCGCCCATGAAATCAGCGACAAATCGTTTTCCACCTTCCAACTCGACCACGAAAGCGACGACTTCCGGCGGGTCAGAAAAAAGCGTGACCAATTTCAATACCCTTCCTTCACGCGGTCTGTATTCCGGAGGCAATAATTTCCGCAGTTTCGCGTTCTCAGCATGACGAGGGTTGAGCGTCACTTCGATGAATTGCGTGGTCGTCTGCTTTCCCCTGTCGGCCTGCCGGGGTACTGTTATCGCTGTAAAGTTCAAAAACTGAATTTCAGCATCCAGGGCCACGCGGTCGCCGTTCTGCAACCGGTCGGAAAGGGCGGCCGGGTTTCCGTTGACTCGGAGGCTCATGGTTTTCACCGTGTCCGCATCGAGTCCCATTCCTCGCACGAGAACTCCCCCGAGCATATGATCGGAGGAGTACACGTCAATGGGTCGACGGAATCCTCCGCGCCTTAGCTTCGTGCGAGCCGCATCCGTCAGTTGGACGGATACTCTCACGTCGCGGGTCCTGCCAGCGAACTCCGCGAAAGGTCCTGCGGATGGGTTCTCGTCATCCTTCCGATCGAGCAACAGGACGCCGACGGGAAAGAGAAACGCTAGATTCCAATCATGCGCGTGAATAAGTAGGTGCCCATGAGCCATGGCCGCATGATGAAGCAACGGCCATAGCAAAGCGAGAAGACCTATGCTCAGCAGCCCCGTCATCGCTATGAGGGCTACAACAGCAATCCCCTTGGGGTCTTTGGGTAAAGGCGGAACAAGGGGTGAAGCATGCTGCGACCTGGTTCTGCGCCAGGGAGCCGTCAAGCGATACTCACGCATGTAATAGAGCACGGCCCCTTTGCTCATGACTACGTTTCGCTCGCGAAGTCGATCCATGAAGTCATGGATGCTTGTCGTCCCGGATACAATGGCCTGGAGTTCGCCGAGTTTGATTCCATGGATGATAATGTTTGGATCAAAAGATGCTCCCGGCTTTTTAGCGTGACGCCAAGGGGTAGTAATTCCATTCCGGTCCAAATATTTCGTGAGACTGCTCGGTCTTGGAAACCAATTCAATTCCCTTCCCACATTGGCCAATGCTTCCCCCCGGGTGGGAGTTTGAACGAGGGGTGCAACCGCTTCCGGCGTCACCTGGGGCGGACGCGTGCGGTCCCAAAAACTTCCGCGCGGTGGATGTCCTTGGGTCAGGTCACGCTCCTGCGTGGCAACGCGCTTTTTCAAAGCGTCGGCGATTCTATCGATGGTCGTTCGTAACAGCGCGGGATCGGCGTCCCCGGGTTTTTCAAGATCGTTCTTCACTTTTTCGACATCTATATAAATCCGCCGAAGACCCAGATACGTGATCCATTCCGGGTGCTCCGTACGGATTTTTATTAATGCGTCTGTCAGTTCTATTGCCAATTGCTTCGCCTGATTGAGCATCGATAGGCGATCCAATGAATCTTTGGTTGACAGTATTTTTTGAATCGCTTTGACGTATTGCAGAAGCTTATTCAATTGAACCAGCTTTACCAGCCTTCGTTTGCTGACACCCATCGCCTTTAAATTCATATTGTGGCGGCGCGCATAGCGCCAAATGCTTGACCAATGTACCTGCATCCGTTCGCCGAGCGCCTTCATGGAAGTATGAATGTTGGCCCGACGAAGCGCCTCGATGGCATCGTCAATTCCCTGGCGCGTAATTTTGCGCTCTTCCGACTGAAAGGGCAATTCCGCCAGCACAATCCCAAGCCGGTTCGTGCCACTGAGGAAGGAATTGTATTGCACCCCCAATTCCCTCGCGACCGCTTCTCGCGTATAGGCCTGGCCATCCGCTTGCAGATTGGCAATGGCCGAGAAGATTTTTTCTTTGAACCTTGCTGCCCTAGCTGCAAGGCTTCGGGCCTTTTCATCGGACGAGAAGGGATTTCTCCCGCGACCCCGCTGTGATCCTTCGGCTTTCTTCTTCGGTGTATGTTCAAGAGACGACATAAGGTCATCCGGTCTCCGATTTGGGGTTAGTCCCTGAAATGCTTCGCGGCGCAGTACGTTATGAGCATCGGCGAAGTCGTCAACGAATTCCTTGGAGACTTCTCGCTCCCCGGCTAAACACCGCGTAAGGGCTTCCAGAGATCCCATTCCTTCGATGGGGGATGTAACGTTGTCGGCCAGATCGGCTGGCGAGAACCCCTCTTGTTTCGCTTCATGCACAATCTTGCGCAGCTGTTCGCGCCCGGCCGGTTCAGCCGGCACTTGGGGCGGCCCTAGGGCTGGATGATCCTCACCTTTTCGATCGAGCAAAGGGACTCCGAGGATAAATAACCACGCCCAAGGCCGCGGTATTAGAGGATTAATGGGTGCACGCTCTGGAGGTTGTGACCCCGCGGTATTGCCCCTCTGCATAGCGTTGGAATTTAGCGCGAGCGGGTCGATTTGCGCAATCAATCCCACGATGGACGGATCCAATCGGTTATTCAGGAGGGCCAGGAACGCGGCAACGGCCCGTTCATCGTCCGATTGATGAGTCACCGCGCGCAAAAACACATAGGCCTCGGGTCCCTCCATCTCTTCTATCGTGTTGCTCCTCGATTGCGGATTCATGGACTCGACATGCATTGTCACGTGGGGTGGCCGACGGCTCAGCAGGACCGTCCACGACTCCGGGTGCCTTTCCCCCCGGGAGGGGTCACCCTGGAAGGTGCCTTCGAGACTGATCGTGACCGACTCCGAACCCTCAGCGTAAGCGGATACTTTCGCCCGCTGGAGGTACTGAAAAATCGATGCACGTCGCTCTGAACTCAGTGTCCAGTCCCTCTCGAGCGCGCGCTCGATCTCCTGGCGCTTGGCCTCCACCAACGGTTCCAGGCGATCTTTGTAGGACGGATGAGCAAAGGCCCGGGGCGCTACTTCCTCTTCAAATTTCGGTGACGCGTCATCGGCCAGGGCGTCAAAGCTCTTTATCGCAGAACTCAGTTCCGACAATTGTCTTTCCCATACATACGATGACAGGATCACAGCGTCAGTCGGACGAAGAAGCAGAATCGCCCCCAAAAATAGAATTGCTGTGAGTGCCGCGGCTTGGCTCCATCTCCCCAATCGAGTCATACCTGGAACCTCCGCCTTACGATCCCGGTTCTCGCTGGTATGTTGTTGCGACTCCAAATAGGCCTGGCTGAAGACGTAGCAAGTCACATGGTATACAGCGACGCTGGTGAAGCAGAAAACAATGAACAGGACGAGGTGCGGAAGATCCGCGAACACACCTTTCCACAGGGATGCCTGCGACAGGCCATCGTTCATCAGTATCTTCAGGAGCGGGATCGCGGGGATCAACGAAAGTGCGAACGCGACCCAGGTGATCACCGCTGCCTTCCAATACGCGCGTCGAATCAGCAGATTCCAGGGCGGATGGAAGATATCGCGCCAATCAAGACGGTTCGCATAAGCCAGGCCAAAGAGCGGCATCAGGTGAGCGGTAAGACCCGCCCAGCCCATCCCGATGACCGGCGCCAGATAATGACTTAGCAGGAATGCCGGACCAATCACAACAACGGCGATCACGGCCGCAATCACAGCGCCACGATTGAACATTGCGATGACTTCGAATCTGGGATAGGGATCCTGCCCATGCACCATGCGATGCCCCATGCTCACGCGGTAACCGAGGTTTGCGAGCCAGCCTGCGCCCGTCATCAACCAAAGGCTCCCCACAAACCACGCACGCCGGGCCTGGGCGTTGTGAAATGGGAACATCAATGAGCTCAACAAGCGCAAATCGTCGCCAGCCGTTTGATCAGGCGATGGATTCGCCGGAGGGTTGGACTCTATCGTATTCTCGACCTTAGGCCGGGTTCCGTCAGTTTCGGATGCCGCCCTGGGTTTGTTGGGCGGGATCACCGCCGCACCAAGAGGCCGCAAGGGTTGACGCTGCTCCGTTCCGCGGAGACGTTCCTGCCAATACGCCAGCAGATTACGTTCTTGATCAATGAATCCGCCGGGACGCGTCAGTTCGTCCCAAAAAGCGGGGTTCGCTGCGCGCACTTCCGGCATTCGGGCGATATCTTCGAGCAGATGGACGCTGGTGTTGTACGTGTTGACTTCCAGTTCATCGCGTGGAAAAGTTCGGGAACTGTCGTGCAACAATTCATCCGCGCGCTTATGCGCTTCTGCGACGTGGGCTAATTCGTGGAGCGTCGCCACGACGTTCCTTCCCAGGTGCCGGACCGATGACTCTGATATTTCCACCTCGAGAAAGAGAGACTGGTCATGCCCTCCCTTGCTGGGGGAAGGAATTCCGATAATCTGCGTTTTCGCATCCATCGGGAAGTCGGAGGGATAAGCGGGATCTTCGATCGTAATTTTCCGAAGCACCCGAAAGGCGAGATCCATGCGTTTATCCTCCAAGGCTTCATTCAGGCCGGGAATGCGTGAGCGAGCAAACGAAAGTAGTCCCTTAAAGATTTCCACGGGCGGCCGGTTGTGTTCCGGATAGGTCAAAGGCGTCAAAAGCGGATTGGGTTCTTCTTTAAAGGTCTTGTCGACAAGCGTGGAGTAGTCTATGAAGAGATACCCTTCTGAAATGGCTCGGATGGAGAAGCGAACGCGCTTTACAATGAACAGGCCGTCCGGGGTGGCAAAGAGAAGTCGATCACCCAACTCCGGCGAACGCAGGCGCAGCTGATCAAAATCTTCCAGGAGATAGACGCCATAACCTTCCGGGGAATACAGACTCTGCGATTCAGGCGTCAAAAGAAAATTTTCGCCCTCCGATCGCTCAAATAGTTTCCTGCCCCCGTAAGACAGTGTCGTATCAGAGAAATCCAGGCCGATTTGGGGCCTTCGACCGAGTCGCGGCACAAACGGCCATAGCGGCAGCGTCGTCCACTGCCACCATCGCCGTCGCAGAAATTTAGATCCGCTGGCCCCAAAGAATCCAATCGAGATTTTGGTTAGAAAATTTTGCACTTTATCGTTCCCCGGCGCCAAGAGCTTTGCGCCCTCCGGGCTGATAGTCCAGTTGTGATAGGCAAAAATCTTTATTCGGGGAGGAATTCCGAGGCCGTTGTAAACCGCTTCTTCTCCATTCAAGAGGACGCTGCGAATTCCCTCCACAAACCTGCTCACATAATTCATTTGGTGAATGTTCGACGGATCGACGCGCCGTGCCTCCGGCGGCAGAGTCACGGGGGTTGCCACAGGATTCGTCTGCTGAGCCCGGCCTGGCCCGGCTGCCAAGATCCCCAGGATCACCGACGCTCCGACCCCGATTCTCCGCAGCGATTCCCGCCGCGAAATTCCGTCGCCATAGATGGACTGTTTCAAAGGAATATTGTGCTCGCCCAGTTCAGACTGCAAGAATTCCCTCGTCCAGAACCACAGGGGCCCGTGCCAATGGTTTCGGGTGGAGGACGCCAGCTTGCCGGCAAGAGCTTCGCGGCCAAATTGTGAGGGAATCATTCCGGTCGCGCTATGCCAGAGTGTCGGATCGATGACGGCGGCCGGGCAATTGACCGAGTTGGCTGCGATCGTGGGCACGAGGAGAAAAGCGATTCCGCGAATAAACGCGTTCGGTTTCATCAGATCATGCCGCCATGGGTGCGAAACGCTGCCGTTGCGATCGCGAGTCCCAAATCGAAACGGCTGCGGCGGCCATCGCGACGATGATTCCCACGACTATCGCGTGCATATTCATCCAAGCCCGGAACTCGGGAAGCCATGGAATCCAGGAGAGAAATGAGATGATTCCAATCGGCACGATGACGTCGAAGGAATTGGCGTTTCCGTTGGATTCGGCCGACGTAGCCGCTCGCCAAAGCTCCAGGCCTTCTGCGGAGAATGTCGGATGGGCAGATTCGTCCAGCAAGCTTTCCAAGCCGCCCTGCGCTCCCCAGGCGCGCGCGAACTCCCACCAGGAACCGCTTGCCTTGGCGTCGCGTCCGATACGATCGATCGCCGCAGTCAATCGATAGCGTATGGCGGTCAGTTCGTCCGGTCCCATCAAATTGGCAAAAATGAGCTGCACTCGGAGCAGCCCCTTGGCAATTTGCAATGGCGACAGAAGAATCCGAGCTCCGGTCAGCTCGAGTTCCTCGGCGGCGCGCTGGATCAGTGCCGGGATGAAATCCGCCTTCAGCGGTGCGTCGACGCCGAGAGTATCGACGGATCGGCGATACCAGTATCCGTTGGACCAACGCCTTTGACCCGCTTGAGCGCGCCGCCAGGGAGGTGTTAGGAAAGCATAGACGTCCTCCGGGTAAAGCTCTGGGCGCCTGGCGGGATCAACGATGGCTAAGTTTTTAATTTCTAAAGCGCCGACATATTCGACAAAGGAGACGTGGTCTAATTGACGAAGATCTTCGAGCGAAAGGTCGGCGCCCAATCGCCGGAACGTCGTGAGAAGGATCGCCTGGGATGGATCCAGGCGATATTCCCAGGCGCCCCCCGGTCCGCGGCGGCGTTCAACCCCGCGATTTCCGTGCAGCGCGAGCCATTCCAACTTTCCGGGTAGGAATGAAAATTCCCTAGCCACCTGCGTGTACTTTTCAAAATCCGATAGTTTAAGCCAGAGCCCAGGAGAATGAACCGCGGCGTCTCGGAGAAATTCCAGGGGGCCATCGAGTTCTGGGTCCTTAAAATAAAACCCGCTGATTCCTGGCTCACGAGGGATCGTTCCAATGAATTGAATTTTCGGGATCCGTTCCATAATGGTTTGAATCATCAGGACCGCGCGCACCGCCTCCGATAGCGAACCGAACGTCTGCGTTAGGGTTTCCGGCTCACGCGTGGGAATCCTTTGCGCCCTCTGGTTCTTTTGATCCTCGGCCCGAGCGATGACGAGATTCACCAGCGGCCGGATGGGCTCGCCTAACCGTTGGAGGGGGTAATGATGAACAAGAATATGCTGGTCCCAATCGCCCATGCCGCCAGACTCCTGATTATTCATTTCAATCACATAAGGAGTCAGTCGGCCCTTCTCACGGCGCACCATAAAATCGATTCCCATCAGATCCACGGCGAAATTCGTCACCGGAAGGGTGCCTTCCAGCCGAATCGCATCGTGCAGTGCTTCGAAGGCTTTCGCGCCAATGCCTTCGATCTCTCGCCGAAGCGCGTCTCGCTCGGCATCGGGCCAATGCAGACGTGCGGCGAGTTCCTCAAAGAGCATACAATCAGCGCCGCGGCTCAAATTAATGGCTTTGCCAGAGGGGCCGATTCGCACAACGATCCCGCGGCCGACCACGGGCTTCAGCGTCTTGGGATCCCAGGAGACGAAGACTCGGAGATTCCAATCCAGCGTCCGGCCGTTGTCCAGAACCATCGGCGGAACAATCCGATCTTGAATGAGAACGGACCGGCCTTCGTTTAAGAGGACAACGGCTCGTGCGGCAGCCTCCGGCGAATTTTCCTTTTGAAAGACGAGGACGTCGTTGCCCATATGACCGTCCGCCGGCTTCAATACGGCTTCGGAGAAATGAAAGCGTTCAAGGAAACCGTCGATGGCGTCTTGTACGCGCTGCGCATAGGCCGCCACTTTGGCGCCGTCGCCATCTCCCCGGCTGAACAAACAGAGCGTTTGCGGAATGCGGACGCCCGCCGCGTCCAGAATGCCCATCGTCATTGCTTTCTGTTTCGTAAATTTCTCGCCGTGCCGCCTTCCGGGCCAGGGAGTTTGCGTCAGGAACTCGGCGATTCCGGTGGAAGCAGGGTTCCCGTAGAAATAATCGACGGGCAAAGGCGGATCAAAATGCATTAAGCGCGCTTTTCCATTACGCATGACGATTCCCTGTTTGATCGTGACGGGATCCTGAATATTCTCCGGAGGTTCCAGATCGGCGCGGTCCAAAACGCCGATCGCGTTGGCGTTCGGATGATTTGAAATTTCCCGGGCGACGGCCAGTTCGTCTTCTCCGAACGCTGGGTAGAACACAATATTGATGGTATCCAGCCCCTTAGCGAGGGTCGAATCAGGCGGATCGAAATTCAGGTCCCCGAACCCATGGCGCCGCAGAGCCAAGAAGGCGTACAAGAGGATGTCAAAGCGTTCCCGGCTGGCGGATGATTCGAACCCCTTTGACTCAGCCAGCCATCCAAACATGGGTGGAAAATTTGATTTTTTGCGCAGGAATAAAATCACCAGGCGATACAACGCATCCGTCGCATTGCGGAGCGACTGATCGTTCCTTTCATGAACTGCCAGGATCAGCGAATTCATTAACCAGGGAAAAACGCTGACAGTCATATAGACACAGGCGCGCAGTTTACGAGGTGTACGGCTCAGCCATGGGGATTTGTCGATCTCGGCTCTTCCCATGGCGTTTATCCAGAATCGGTGCAGCTGTTTTTTTGCGGTTGGACGGGTAATTTGCGCCGGTATGCCAAATACCGAGCTTTTGCCGAACGCCGGCCCCCAAACCTGGTCAAAAAGCGCATCGGACGCTTCGGGCGTGAGAATGGGTCCGGAATATCTCTCAAACATTTGCTGAAGATCGTGCAGCACGATCAAACGATTCAGCGGAACCATCTCCTGGCGGATGCGACCTTCATCCCAGAGCGCTTCGAGGGCCTCCAATACAAGTTGGCCGTGAATGGGGCGATCAAAATCGATGGGGCTGGCAAGATCCGCCGTTAGTCGCGGTCCCGTTGAGCCGTTGGCCCGCACTCGCTTTAGGAGGAGTTGGCGGGTGACTTCAATGGATTTGCGCAGACGACGTGAAGCGTCCGCCTGGGCCCCGGGATCGGAGGTTTTCTCGAGCAGCCCGCTGATCTCCAGAAATTGCTTTTCAAACCTGCGATGCCACAGGTATTCGGAGAGAACAGCGGCCGCTGAACGCACAGATGACACAAGAAGGCCGGTCGCAAGCGTCAGGCTGATCACTTTCGCTGTCGAAGCTCCACGCGCGGCCAGAAGAAACGCGATGCCCCCGCTGGCCCACTCGAGCATTGTTGCGGCGGCGCCGGGAATGCCTTTCCAGCGCGCCCGGGGATCTCCCAGCCGACCGATCGTAAAATACCAGGGACCTTGGCCGCGATGCCAGACGGGAAACCCGTAAATCCTCATGTGGAGTAAATGCAACGCAGCCAGAAGCATTGCCGATACCGGACGGCCGTGAGTGGCATTCGCCAGAAGCGCAGCCGCTATTGAATCCCTCAATGCGTAAAGCTGCAGAATCGGAAAGGACCCGACCCACTGCGGCTTTCCAAAATGCGAATTTCGCTCATAATAAAGGAGTGAGAGAAGAACCGCGACGGCCACGTGGAGCCAAATCACCCGTTCATGCGGCGTCATCATCACAAAGCCAAGGACACCTATGATGACCGTGATGGCCCAGATTGTCGTTTGCTTCAGTCGCAGCAATTGATTTTGGATTACGATGACGAGCCTTTTGTATTCAGCAAGCAGAGTTTTTAAATCATTCACGAACGGGGCAAATCCCACGGCAGCTGCGAGCAGGAGGCTTAGGCCCGCAATCGAAGAATGGCCATGGGATACGTGCCAGGCCGATAACGCCGCGAACAGGCCCAGACCCACCACCCCCGTCATCGCCATGACGGCCAGGAGGCCCTTCCCTTGGGGGTTTTTCGGTGCAGGCTGGGTGACCGATGGTGCCACGCGAAGTTCTTCGACATTCACGCCGGAGAAATCAGGTGTTGCGCCAGTCCCGCGCCCGCGGATCAACAATCCGTTCGTTCCGATGATGTCTTCAGGGATCTCAGCGGTCAAAATGCCATCGACGCTGATGGAGACGCGGCCCAGTGCGATGGGACCATATGGCCATCCGCTCGGCAAAAGCGCTGCCTGCAAATCTTGATCCACCAGTTTGGCGTAGGAGCCGGTGAGGCGCAGTTGCAGCCGCTCTCCTTTTGTGAAGGACTCCCATGCGTTGCGGAATGTGACCGTGATGATCGAATCAATGCGCGGATCGGATGGCACAAGCGCAGGAGAGGGTTGCAGCGATCGGCGAATGGCAATCGTTCGAGCCTCCGACTGCTTAGGGGTATCACCCGAAGGCTTAGTCGGCGCAGGCCACAGTCGTTCCAGGGTGAACAGATGATGATAATGATCCGTGTGCAGTCCTACGTCGCGAATTCGAAAGAGACCATCAGACTCCGCGAGCAGCAAAGTTGATGGATCCTGGGTTCGATAAACGCCCCATCCTTCAATCGGATGGTAATGCGCCTCATACCTGAGTTGTTTGCCGGATGGATAGTGCCAGGGAAGGATGAGAGGCGCACCGTCGTAGGTAATGATGGAGAGCTCCGCGTAAGCGCGCCAAAGATTTGGAATTCCCCACGGAGGCGTGAAAAGCCGCCAGGGCGTATGGAGCACATTCCGTCGGAACTGGCGCCAATATCGGATAAGCATTCCGTATCTTCCGATTTCGAGTTTTCGAAGCACCGGCCAAGCGTCATTCGCAATGGTCCATTGATCAGCAGGAATGCGCCGGAGCACGAAATCGCGCCATAGCCCAACGTCCTCAAAGAACTCAACCGCCCGGTTGAGCTCGTCGGTTTGGCTCAGGCGCACTGCCCCAAGTTTGGCCAATGCCTCTTCCAGAGTTGCCGGTTGCGCTCGAGTTTCGCCCGGTTCTTGCGCGCGCGCCATTAGCATCGGCAACGACGCTCCAATTCCCAATCTGCGCAGCGATTCGCGCCGGGAAATTCCGTCGCCATCAGCGGTAGATTTTTTCCTCTTGGGGGCAAGCAAAAGAACGCCGAGGGTAAACAACGACGCTAAATTCCAGTCATGAACGATGGCCGCATGCTGGAGCAACGGCCCCAGCAGAGCGAGCAGACCAAAGCCCACCACACCGGTCATCGCCATGACGGCCAGGACGCCCATCCCGGTCTCTTCGGTCGGCCGGGTTCTTTGGAAATCTAGCTGGAGTTCCTTTTGGAGATCTTGCGCCTTGAGATTACCGGGCTCTTCTCTAAGAATCTCATGAGCGAGCGCGTTCGCCTCCACATGTCTTCTGAGATCATGCAGAAGTTGGGCTTTGAGCAGTTTCTCATCTACATTGATTGGTGTGATATGTAAGGCGGGTTCCGCCCATTGGGCGGCCAGGTCCCGTTGTCCGCGTGCGTTATAGATATGGACCCCGACCAAATACGAACGAAGGTGATTGGGGTCCCTTTCAAGGGACTGCTTGAGCAATTGGAGCGCGTCGTCATTACGATTTAAGTGATGCAAAGCCTGCGCACGCAACGTCAACAGGTCGTGTTCATTCCAGCCGTTCTTTTCAAGTAAATCCAGGACTCCCAAAGCTTCCTCATAATTTTCCAGACCGACTAAAATCGTCGCCTCTTTGAACCTTGAAAAGAAATCCAACGGGTCCGTGGCTAGAGCTTCTTTGACTTCGCGCAAAGCCTTCCCTAACCGAACTTGCCGATTAAGATAACGAAGAATGCGATTTAATTGTCGTTGATTCACGGCGGCGACGGGTGTCTGCGCGATCGGTTGGTTTGAAGGGTACTGTATGGCGGCGGGCGGCGAATTACGTTCGTTGGGTCCGGGTGTGTCGACCCATAGAATCATCTCGACCAGGGTTCCTTGTCGAACGACAGGGAGAGGATGATCTGGTGGCCCCGTAACCATTTTCGTTTGGCCCATCGAGCTAAATCCATAAGAGCCATGAAAGATTTCGGCGAAATCTTTCAGCACCTTGAGCCCGAATCCAAAATTTCCATCCGGATTGTCTATGTCCGGACGGGTCTTCAGCGCGGTATCGATATTCGGTATTCCGTCGCCCAGGTCCCTGGCCAGGATTTGCAGGCCCCGCCGCCCGTTGCCGGCTTCGGTTATCTCGCGAAACAGAAGGAGGCCATGGCCGCCGGCATGCTGGATAATGTTTTTCGCCATCTCCTGAGCGGCATAACGGACCACGCCCAAAGAAGGCCGTTCGTAGCCGTCCTTGCTCGAATGCAGATCATCTCTCTCGTGCAGATCGGGTACGCCCATTTTTCGCGCTAGACGTTGGATCGCCAGGGCGCCGCGCTCGCGCCACGCAAAAGAGTTTGGCTGCCCCGGGCGCAACCGCTGATAGCTGAAACCCGCAGCCTTCAATGCCGCCCCCGCTGGTCGATCCCCCGTTTCCAACAGCCGGTCGGCATTGCCGATGATTTCTTTCAAATCTATCGTTGATCCCGGTGTTTCTTCTTTCGAGATCGGGATGGGTATTCCGAAGAATGGGCTGTTCGAGACGGCAAAGCGGTCAGGTCCCGGCACCAATTTCCAGAGGGTTTTAAAGAGATTGCCGATGGTCAGCGTATGACGCCGCAGTTGGACAACGTACAACGGCTGGATTTCGTTCAGAGCGGTCTCAGCCAGAGCCTGCCCAGCGAAGTAGTCTTTTACCGATGACTCGTGCAGTGTAGATCGACCGCTGATCATCGTCCAGGCGTGAGCGGATACTGGGTCGACCGAGATGCTCGGAACCAGGAGAAGGGCGATGATGCGAAGAAGAGTTTTGGGCATAATCCTCGTACGCGCGCGTAACGCGGGCCTGCGCGCGTAGGGAGAAAGAATACTAGCTCGGGCGCGGCGAAGGTATCCGACGAAGGACTCTTTTTGGGCTGGGCGGTATGGCCCAGGAAATGTGGGCCTAATCCGTATCGGCGATTAGATGCGTTCGAGGCGTTTGCGGAGTGCCTCGGGTTTACTCATGGGAAAGGAACAATTTTCCTGGGCGCAGACGAATGCCGCCGGCGCTTTGAGTTGAGGGTACGTCACGTCCTGGTTGGGCAGGCGGCCTTCGCCGGGGTCCCACCATTCGATGCGTTTATAGCCTCCGGGGGCGGTCAACGCGGTCACAAAAAGTGCCGACGCGCGGGGATCCTTGCGCGGCCCGACGATCGTGATATGGAGGGGATCGAGAGACAGTTCGTCATTGGCGAGAAGAACGCCCGCGGTCTGCAGCCGTTCGGCGATCTGAGGAATGGCCAGATAGCGCATAGCCCGCTCGGCCATCTGCCGGTACTCCTTGCGGCCGGTGTAGTGAAACAGCAAGTTTGCGAATCGCGCGACAGCAATATTTTCGTCACGTTCCAGCGAGGGGGAAAGCTGATCGACCGGTTTCTCCGCAGAGGTGAGATAACCGACGGCCGGCCCATGGCGCCCGCTGTTCTGGAAAGTCCTGGCGATGTAATCCGCCGCTTCTTCGGCATGCGTCAACCATTCACGCTCCGCCGTAGCCGTATAAAGATCAAGAAAAGCGCGGCCCATCGCCAGCGTATCCCCCAGATAGGGCCCGGCCGCATCCTCGCGGTCATGACTGAAGCCGCCGCCCTGCAGCGTCCTGGTTTTCAGAATCGCCCGCGCCGCGCCCTCGGCCTCCTCCAGATAAACCGGTTTACCCGATGCCATATAGAGATTCACCAGAGCCCGGATCGCCCAGCCGTTTTCGCGCGCGTAAATATGCTGGTCGATACGCGGGATGCCCTTGCGGCGGCGGCCGGCGTCATTAAGCGCGAAATAATCGGCGCTGTGCACGCCATCGACCAGATCGGCGTCCTGGCTGGTATAAAAGGATCCGTCCGGGCTGGTAAGAAAAGTGCTCAGGAAACTGCGGATGCTCTCCGCCATTTTTAAATAGGCCGGGTCATGATACTGGACGTACGCCAGCGCATAGATGCGCATGTTTTCGGCCTGCATCTGCATGATCTTTTCAAAATGCGGCTCCTTCCAATCGCCGCCGGCGGAATATTGATACACCCCGCCCCAGACCGGATCGAGCAGCGCCTGCTGCGCGTCCAAGGTCTGCCGCGCCATGTGATCCGCCTCCTTGTCGCCCTTGCGCGCCTGTGCCATGGCGTATTCCACGCAATCCCAATCGAGAAACTTCAGTGTCGTTCCCCACGCCCCGTGCTCGGCGTCATAGTATTCGGCAAAACTCTGCCGGAGTTTCTTTTGCAGAGCGGCGGACAAAAAAGGACTTTCCACGGCGCTGAGCGCATCTTCCTTTTGAACCGATGGCCCCGGCGTGGGGTCATCGATAAACGCCTTCAGCATGGACGCCATGGGTTTCGGAGGAATATACCCCTGGCGTTTGGCGAGTTCGCGGCCGTTGGAGTCAAAAATAATTGTGGCGGGCCAGCCATAATTCTCGTAACGGTTGGATAGATCGGGGCGTGAATCCTGGTCGACGCGGACGGTGATGTAGCCGGAACGCAGGAGCGCCTGCACCGCCGGGTCGCTGTAGGTTTCGTTGTTCATGACGTGACACCAATGACACCACACAGCCTCCAGGTCCAGGATGACCAGACGATGTTCCGCTTTCGCCTGCTTGAAGAGGTTATCCGACCAGGGCTGCCAGGTGAGTTCCGCGGGCCATGCCGCGGTTCCCAGGACCCACGATAATCCCGCCGCCATGTAGAGTCGTTTTTTGATCACAGTGATTTCCTCGCTTCTGTGCCCTTTGATCTGCCTTTAATGTAACAAAGATTTAACCCGACGGTAACATCCTATTAACATGCAGCCGGCATACTTAAAGTGAAATGAAACTTCGTCTCTTGATGGCCCTGACTATTCTGGCGAGTGTTGCGATTCTGGCCCGCGCGGATATGAAAATAAACGCCCAGCCGGCGTCTGAAGTCACGCCCGCCAATGCCGGAGTCAGCGATGATCTCCCCGATTTTAGCGCGCCCGCTCCGGCCGTCACCGCGGCGCTGCCCCTCGTTTCGGACAAATCGGATATTCAGGCCGCGCCCTCCAATATCAACAATGATGTCGACCTCATGCTGGGTCGCTCTGCCAACCCGCAAGCTTCCTTAAACCCTTCCTCCGCCCACTAAGAGTTAGAATCACTTCACCTTCGGCACAGTTCGCCTGAATGGCGAACTGTTTTGCCGATGGCCATTGCTACCATAGTAAAAAGGAGGGCAAAGGTGATCCTTCGACCGGTCCGCATTGTGCTGGTCCGTCCGCGCAATCCCCTGAACATCGGCGCCTGCGCCCGGGCGATGGCGAACTTCGGGCACAGGGATCTTGTGGTTCTCAACCCTTTCGAGCCTGTTTGGCGCGAAACTTTATCCGCGCCGGGCGCTGAAAAAATTGTTCAAGAGGCCCGGCTCGCTTCGACATGGGAAGAGGCTGTTAAGAATTGCGACATCATCGTAGGCACCAGTTCCTTCCATCAGCGCCCGATTGAACAGGCGACGATTGAACTGCCGAATCTTGTTCACCACGTGTCCTCTTTTTCCGCCAGCGCTCCCCTGGCGATCGTTTTCGGTTCGGAGCGTAGCGGCCTGAGCAATGAGGAGCTGGCCCGCTGTCAGGCTGTTCTGCACATTCCTACCCGGCGTGACGCGCCCTCGATGAATCTGGGCCAGGCGGTCGCTGTGATTCTGTATGAACTTCGGAGGGCTGGGTGGGAAACCGGGGCCGCGCCCGTCTCCGCTCCGGCTGAAGAATTGGAGCCGCTGATCGAAAGCCTCGCATTACTGGGGGAGAGGGTGGATTATCCTGCGGGGTACGAATCCGCCGCCCGTTTGGGACGCATCCGCCTGGCGCTTCAGAAAGCGGTCTTGCCGCCTCCCGCCGTTCGATTCCTGCTCAGTTTCGTACGTCGGCTTCTGAAACTCCAGATCACTGGATAAAAGGCGGTAGCGCTGTCAGAGAGGTGTCCGAGCCGTCCATAATGGGCGGCCTTTGGCATCGCGTAACTGGATCACCTCGTCACCTTTGCGGATCTCCGCGGCCGACATCACAATCTGGCCGTTGCAGGCAAATCGTGATCCTTTGACTTGCACTGTATCCTGAGGTTCTAGATCGATGTCCTGGTTCTCAATGTACCAGCGAGGTCCGAGATGCACTGGAATCGTTTCCTTCGCCGTTTGTAGCTGGACCTGTACGCCCTGGCTCATGCCCGGCAGGGGGGTCACGTTATCGATTGAAAGTATGGTTCCGTGAATGGTTTCCACATTGCGCGGATCGAACAAACTGCAGTACGCGCTCTTGTTTCCCCAGCCGCCGGTGCCATGCCAGATAATTCGGAAGGGTTGATCACAGGCTGCCGGACGGGCTAAAAAACTAATTCCTATGGCGGCTATCAGGACTGCGTCTCGCGTTTTCATGGTACCATCCCTATTGTTATACTTGGTTGAATTCACCCACAGTTCCAGCCACCGGAGGGAGAGGGATTCGAACCCTCGGTACGGATTTTCATCCGTACAGCGGTTTAGCAAACCGCCGCACTAGACCGCTATGCGATCCCTCCGGTCGCCGGACTGACGAGGCCAGAATGCCTAACGATCATATCAAATCTGATATTTCCTCCTATTTGAGCGGAGATCTGCCGGAATCCCGCCGGCGGGAGTTTGAAGCCCATGTAGCGGGGTGCGATTCCTGCCGGATCGCGTTGTCCAAGGCACGCGCCAAACAGGCGCGCCATAAACGGCAGGCTCTCAAGGACGCTCTTCCGAATCCCATCCCCAATCTGCTGGTCAAGCGGCTCGACCGACAGGCAGGCTACAACCCGGAACCCAATCGCCGGCTGCAGATCTGGGTCGGGCTCGTCGTGGCAGCCTCTTTCGGCGGCCTGGCTATTTATCGAGAATGGATTCCCATGCATGCTCTGGTCGCACTGAAAAACATACATCCCGCGCTGCCGTCACCGAAAACGGAGAGTGCGCCCCCCGAAAAAGAGAGCCCGTCCGCCGACTCGGCGGTACCGGTCGCATCGACAGAAACGGTGGCTCCCACTCCGGCGGCCGCGCCGGCAATGGAGGCGGCGGCTCCCGTGGCGGTTCCAGCTCCAACGGAACCTGAAGCGCCTAAAGTCTGGAGCAGTTCCGATAACAGCATCAAGGAATTCCGGACCACCGTTGTGCGGGGCCGAACGTCGTGGGGCAATCTCTGGGATGAAATGGGACAGCCCGGTACCGCCCCGCATGTGAATTTCTACGACAATCTGGTGGTGGGCGTGTTCGCCGGCGCGCGCGGCGGCGCCGACGCCAAAGTATTCCTCGGGTCGCCCCAGGAAAGTGACGATGAAGTGGTCATCTCGTACCGGATCACCGGCACCGACATGACCAATGTGAGTTCGACCACCGTGACCGGCGTGTCGCACCCGTATTCGCTTTCAACGATCCCGCGGACGACCAAGAAAATTCGATTCTCACCGGAGTCTTGACCCGGCATTGGCGTGGTAGAATGAAAACAGGAGGTCTTATATGAATCCCTTACGCGAATTGGAGCAGCAGGGCCAGAGTGCCTGGCTTGATTTCATTACCCGCCAGTTCATGACCGACGGGAAATTGGCGAAACTCATCAACGAAGACGGTCTCAAAGGCGTGACGTCCAACCCCACCATTTTCCAGAAGGCGATATCCGGAGGCCGGGAATACGACACGGCGATTTCTCAGTTGATCCGCGAAGGCAAAGCCGCGCCGGCGATTTTCGACACCCTGGCTATTCAGGATATTCAGAACGCCTGTGATATCCTGCGCTCCGTTTACGATAAAACACAGGGGGCCGACGGGTTCGTTTCCATTGAGGTGAACCCGCATCTGGCCCGCGATACGCAGGGAACGCTTCAAGAGGCACGCCGCTTGTTCCGCGCCGTCCAACGGCCGAATGTGATGGTTAAAATTCCGGCGACGCAAGAAAGCCTGCCCGCGATCGAGCAGGCGCTGGGCGAAGGAATTAATATCAATATCACTCTGATTTTCGCGCTGGAGCGCTATCAGGAAGTGATCAACGCCTGGCTGGGTGGACTGGAACGCCTGGCGAAATCGGGAAAGCCGGTATCGTCCATCGGCTCGGTCGCCAGTTTCTTCGTCAGCCGGGTGGATACGCTCGTGGACGGATTGCTTGAAAAGAAAAAGCGGCCGGACCTCATGGGCAAGGCCGCCATCGCCAATGCGCAGCAGGCCTATACCATGTTTGAACAAACCATCCGCTCCCCGCGCTTCAAGGCTCTTGAAGCCAAGGGAGCGCGCGTGCAGCGCCCTCTCTGGGCCAGCACCAGCACGAAAAACCCAAAGTATCGAGACGTCCTTTATGCGGAAGAGCTTATCGGCAAAGATACCGTCGATACGCTGCCGCTGGCGACGATCGACGCGTTCCGCGACCATGGGAACGCTCGCGCGAGTCTGCCGGTGCCGCCTGAGACTTCGCTCAAGACGCTCCAACAGCTCGAGGATGCCGGCATCGATATGAAAGCCGTCACGAAGCAGCTGGAGGAGGAAGGCGTCAAGCTGTTTTCTGATTCCTACGACAGCCTGATGAAAACCCTGGAGGAGAAAAAAGAAGCTTTGAAAGTGGGGGCGTAACATGCAAATTGGACTGATCGGTCTCGGACGGATGGGCATGAACATGGGCCGCCGCTGGCTCAAGGGCGGCCATGAAGTCGTCGCTTATAACCGGACTTTCGCTAAAACGCAGGAACTCGGCAAAGAAGGGGCCAAGCCGGCCCAGACGCTGAAGGACTTCGTCGCCGAACTCAAGACGCCGCGCGTGGTGTGGCTCATGCTTCCCGCCGGCCAGACCACCGAAGAGCATCTGGAGGAGCTGACGCCGCTCTTGAGCAAGGGGGATCTCGTGGTCGACGGCGCCAACAACTACTATAAGGAAGACATCCGCCATGCCGCCGAACTGAAGACCAAAGGAATCGATTTCATGGATGCGGGTGTCTCCGGTGGAGTCTGGGGTTTATCGGTGGGCTACTGCACCATGGTCGGTGGCGAGCCCTCTTCCTTTATGCGCATCGAACCTCTGCTCAAAACGCTCGCGCCCAAGGATGGCTATCTGCATTGCGGCCCCGTCGGTGCGGGACATTTCGTGAAGATGGTGCACAACGGTATCGAGTACGGCATGATGCAGGCCTATGGGGAGGGATTCGAAATCCTTCAGGCCTCGCCGTACAAACCGGATTTAGAGAAAGTTTCACATCTCTGGAATCAAGGAAGCGTCGTGCGATCCTGGTTGCTGGAGCTGGCGGAAGAGGCTTTCTCGAAAGATCCCGAATTGAGCCAGATTGAAGGGTACGTGGAAGATTCAGGCGAAGGCCGCTGGACGGTTCAGCAGGCGATCGATTCGGGCGTCTCGGCCCCCGTGATCACGCTCTCGCTTTTCCAGCGCTTCGTCTCGCGGCAGGAAGATCCCTTCAGCTTCCGTGTGCTGGCGGCTCTCCGTAACGAATTCGGCGGGCATGCCGTGGTCAAATCGGGCGAGAATAAACGTTCATCGGCCGCGGGCGCTGGCGGCGTCAGGCCGGCCGCGGCTGCGGCCCATGTGAAACCCCGGTAAGGAGCTCCCATGCCCACGACCCCCGTTGTTTCCCGCGTCATCACCAAAGAAGAACTCTGCCTGATGGAACAAGTCCCATCGTCCTGCGGCATCGTGATCTTCGGCGCTTCCGGCGATCTGACCCATCGTAAACTTCTTCCGTCGCTCTATTCCCTCGTTCTCGAAAAGGTACTGCCCAAACAGTATTACATCCTCGGGCTTGCGCGAACCGCCATGAGCGATGCGGAATTCCAGGCCAAAGCCCGGGAAAGCCTTGGCTCGGCCGGCACGCCCGCGCAGCGGGATGAATTTATCCGCCACTGCTTGTATATGGCGGGGGATTATCAGGACATCAAAACCTACATGACGCTCAAGCAGAAGCTCGCCGGGCTTGACCAGGTCTACGAAACGCAGGGGCGACATATTTTGTATCTCTCCACCCCGCCCTCCCTTTATGAGTCGATCGTGCAGCAGCTGGGTTCGTCGGGTTTTGCCGAAAGCCGCGGGGAGGGAGGATGGGTGCGTCTGGTGGTCGAAAAGCCTTTTGGCTCGAGCCTGGCGACCGCCGAGCATCTGAACCAGAGTCTCCACAAAGTGTTCCGAGAAAAGCAGATTTACCGCATCGATCACTATCTGGGGAAGGAAACGGTTCAGAATATTCTGATGTTCCGTTTCGCCAACGCGATTTACGAGCCCGTCTGGAATCAGAAGTACATCGATCAGGTACAAATCACCGCAGCGGAGTCCGTGGGCGTCGAACACCGGGCCGGTTACTATGATCAGTCCGGCGCGCTCCGGGACATGTTTCAGAACCATCTGTTCCAGCTCATGTCGCTTATCGCGATGGAGCCGCCCAGCTCCTTTTCGGCGGACGCGGTGCGCGATGAGAAAACCAAGGTGATGGCGTCGTTGTGTTTTCCACAGGGCCAGCAGATTGATGAAGCCACGGTGCGGGGACAATACGAGGCCGGAGCGATCGATGACGAAGTCGTCCCCGGCTATCGCAAGGAAGACGGCGTGCGGGCGGATTCCACGACGGAAACTTTCGCCGCACTGCGGGTCAACATCGACAACTGGCGCTGGCACGGCGTTCCATTCTATCTGCGCTCCGGCAAACGCATGCCCAAGCGGGTGACGGAAATCACCGTGCAGTTCAAGCATGTGCCCAGCTCCATTTTCCGCCCGCTTATGGCGGAGCAGATCTCGGCCAACGTGCTTAATTTCCGCATTCAGCCCAATGAAGGCATCTCGCTGCAGTTTGAGGCCAAGCACCCTGGCCCGAAGCTCTGCATGAGTTCGGTGACGATGCATTTCGATTACGAAGAAGCCTTCGGCATCAAGCCTCCGGAAGCCTATGCGCGACTTTTTCAGGATGTGATGCTCGGCGATCAGACGCTATTTTCGCGCCAGGACTGGCTATCGCATTCGTGGACATTCCTTGATCCGATCATCGAACGATGGGCGGAACAAAAAGGAAAAGGTCTTGCCTTTTATCCCGCGGGAAGCTGGGGGCCGCGGGAAGCCGATGAATTGCTTCAGAAGGACGGGCGGCAATGGCTGACGACGTAATCATCTCCGAAACACCCGAGGCGCAGGCAGAACGCGCGGCCGCGGATTTTGCCGCGCTGGTCGCCGACGTGCTCCAGCGTCAGGACCGCATGACGGTCGCGCTGGCGGGCGGCCAGACGCCGGAGTCTTTTTATGCCCGGCTGGCCAAAGAACCCTACAAGAGCTCCATTCCATGGGCCAAGGTGTGGATTTTCTGGGGTGACGAGCGCTGTGTGCCCAAGGATCATCCCGAAAGCAATTTCCGCATGGCCAGCGAGGCGCTCTTGCAGTATGTGCCGCTGAACTCCGCCCACGTTTTCCGCATGCGCGGGGAGGATCCACCCCCGGTCGCGGCGCGGGAGTACGAAAAAATTTTAAGGGAAACGTTCGGTGCCGCCGCCGTGTGGCCTTCCTTCGATATCATTCTCCTCGGTTTGGGGACGGACGGCCATACAGCGTCACTGATCCCGGGTACCCCCGCGCTGATCGAAGGGGATAAATGGGTTGTCGGCAACGTGGTGCGGTCGCTGCAGACGGTGCGAATTACACTGACGATGGAGTCCATCAATCACGCGCGTCACGTGTGGTTTCTTGTGACGGGCGCGAAGAAAACCGCCGCCTTCCAGCGAGCGCGCGAACGCCCCGATCCGGCCTGCCCGGCGAGTCTGGTAAAACCCGAAAAGGGCGAATTGAGATGGTATGTCGACAAGGAGGTTGTTTATGGCCGACGTGAAGATCCAAGCGTTGAAGCATGGCCCGCTGCTCGTAAACGGAGCAGTTGATATCCTGGACAGCAACGGCGACGTGATGCAGACCGGAAATCAAGTGGCGTTGTGCCGTTGCGGCCAGTCCAACAATAAGCCCTTTTGCGACAGCATGCACCGAAAATCGGGATTCCAGAGCGTCTGCATTCGTCAGGTGACCTCCTGACGTGATATCCGTTCCTATCCTCCCCCGTTAATTCATCGTTCTCTTCCTAGTTTTCAATTGCGCGATATGCAAAAATGTCGCCTGTTAACCATGCGAAGACTTGTTGCCATCGGTTTGTTTTTATCGGCGATCTCTCCCGCATACGCCACCCTCGGAATTCTATCTAATGCTGACCGCCAGGAATATAACACGGTCGCTTCAACGCATACTTGGGCGGCCGTCCCTTCGGCCCATTACCGATTTTTCATCGATATCTATGATACGGCCGCCTATTACGATTCCGAACCGAATGGAGACCCTCGTTTTTCCGATATCACGGCGCTGACTGATACCATCCGGCCCGTCGTTACCGCCTTGTGGGAGCGTTGGCGGCTCCAAGCGGGGGCGATTGCACAGCGAACCTTCGGCGATAACCCGGATTTTTCGTCCATCGACCCCTGGATCCAGATGCTCTGGCATCCGACCGATCATCTTTATACGGTCATGGGCGATCTGGATATCCCGCATGATTTTCTGCCGGCGATCTATTATGCGCCGCGCTACTTCGACCTTGAAAACAATGACACGGAAAAAGGCGTGCAGCTGCTCAATCGAAGTCCGAATTGGGATGATGACTTGTATTTCAATTATCGGCAGTTTGAAACCGCCAACCGTCAAGAAAAGTTTGACCTCGGATATGTTCACCACAATAAATGGGAAGTTGTAGACAAGACTTTTGTTGGAATAAGTTATCAGGCCCATTACATTCACACGGGCGGCGACAATTTTCCGCATCCGATACAGACCATCAGTGATGTGGCGCAGACCGCCGGCGTGGGCATCAAACGTCAGTTCGGGGATCGCTGGATCTGGGGAGTCAACTGGTGGTATCTGCATTCGCATCACCGACAGGACAGCAGCACCCCTTCGCTGGATACCGAGTCGAACGGAAATGGACGATACCTTCAGGCGTATTTTCGCTACAGCCGATTCAAAATGCTGGGCGGGTTATGGCGCGGTTACAATTATTTCCATGAAACGGGGGATCAATACTTCGAAACGGGGGTCATGCGTTTGGCCGTCGCTCACTGGGACTTGTTGATCAGCCCGGATTTTAATTTATTCGGTGAGGTGACAGGCTACTTCATCGGCAATAACACCCAGGGGTATAGTCGCTACGTAAAATCCACTTTCATGCTGCAGGCGTCCTGGCATTTTGCCATTCCTTCCAAAGGCTGGACCCCCAGCGGGGACGACGACGTGGTCCCCACCCGCTGGGACACTGGTCTTTAAGGTATATTAAAGCGATGAAACGGGCATGGATCTGGGCGGCCGGGGGAATCTTTTTGGTGGGAACTGCGTTCTTATACAAGGGCAGCCTCTCGGCCGCTGCGGCGCCCATGGTGCGAGTTTATTCGGTCGCCAAGAAAGGATATATCACCGTGGAAAAAGTCATCAAATCGGATGAGGAATGGCAAAAAGTCCTGACCCCTGAGCAATACCGCATCACGCGGCGTCAGGGGACGGAGTTGTCCTGCTCCGGGGCCTATTGGAATAACCATCGCGACGGCGTTTACCGCTGCGTCTGCTGCGGAAATGATCTTTTTCAGTCGCTCAAAAAATTTGATTCGAAGACGGGATGGCCCAGCTTTTTCGCCCCCGTGGATCCCGCCAATATCCGGACGCAGACAGATGACAGCTTCGGCATGCACCGCACGGAGGTTCTCTGCGCGCGCTGCGACGCGCATCTCGGCCATGTATTCGACGATGGGCCTCCGCCCACCGGCCTGCGCTACTGCATCAATTCCGTCGCGTTGAAGTTCGTTCCGGACGACAAAAAATAAGCGTTCATTGCAGGCGGTCCCATGGGTGAAACACCCTTCCATCCTCTGATCGAACAGTGGTTTCGTGAGCGTTTCGGCGAACCGACCGAAGCGCAGCGTCGCGGCTGGCCGGAAATCGCCGCCGGCCGCCACACTTTGATCGCCGCGCCCACGGGTTCCGGTAAAACGCTCGCGGCCTTTCTCGTCTGCATCGACCGCCTGCTGCGCCAGGGCCTCCAGGGCGAACTGGAAGACCAGATCCAGGTGGTCTATGTTTCTCCTCTGAAGGCGCTCACGAACGATATTCAGCGTAATCTCGAAGGCCCCCTTCACGAGATCGCGGCCGCAGCGGCCCGCGATGGCCATCACTTGCCTAAATTGCGCGCGTTGGTCCGTACGGGCGATACGCCGATGCACGAACGCACCGCCATGCTCAAATCGCCGCCGCATATTCTCGTCACGACCCCCGAATCGCTTTATCTTCTGCTGACGGCCGCCAAAAGCCGGAAACTGCTGGCGCATGTGCGGACCGTGATTGTCGATGAAATCCACGCGCTGGCGCGCGATAAACGCGGCTCCCATTTAACGCTTTCGCTGGAGCGGCTCGAGGCGCTGTGCGACAAGGCGCCGGTCCGCATCGGCCTTTCCGCCACGCAGAAGCCGATCGACGAGATCGCGCGGTTCCTGGTGGGTACGAAGCGCGTGTCGTCCTCCGGGGAGCCGGATTGCCGGATCGTCGATACCGGCCACAGCCGCCAGCTCGATCTGGCGATCGAGGTCCCGCCGTCCGAACTCTCCGCCGTTTGCTCCAACGATCAGTGGGAGGAGATTTATAAGCGACTCGCGGAGCTGATCAACGCGCATCGCAGCACGCTTGTGTTTGTGAACACGCGCCGCATGGCGGAGCGCGTCAGCTATCGCCTGCGGGAGCATCTCGGCGAATCGGTGGTCGCCAGCCACCACGGCAGCCTCTCGCGCGAGATCCGCCTTTCCGCGGAGGAGCGTCTCAAAAAAGGGGAACTCAAAGCGATTGTGGCGACGGCCTCGCTGGAGCTGGGCATCGATATCGGCTTCATCGATCTGGTCTGTCAGATGGGGTCGCCGCGATCAATCGCGACATTTCTCCAGCGCGTCGGTCGCTCGGGACATCATCTGGGCGTCGTGCCCAAAGGGCGGCTCTTCGCCCTGACGCGCGATGAACTTCTTGAAAGTCTGGCGATCGTGCGCGCCGTGCGGCAGGGACGCCTGGACCGCGTGGAGATTCCCGTCGCGCCGCTGGATATTCTGGCGCAGCAGATCGTCGCGGAGGTGGCGGCCGAAGATTGGAATGAAAACGATCTCTTTAAACTGTGCCGCGCCGCCTGGCCCTACCGTCATCTGGAGCGAAAAGAATTTGACCGGATCGTCACGCTTGTAAGCGAAGGTATCGCTCCCGGCCGCAAAGAAGGCGCCTACGTGCATCGCGACCGGGTTCATCACGAGCTCAAGGCCCGGCGCTCGGCGCGGCTGACGGCGCTCACCTCCGGCGGTGCGATTCCGGAGACCGCGGACTATCGCGTGGTCACCGAAGACGAAGGCACGTTTGTCGGCACGGTGAACGAGGATTTCGCCATCGAGAGTCTTTCGGGCGATGTGTTTCTTCTTGGGAACACGTCCTGGCGCATCCGCTATGTGCGCGGCGGGCAGGTGGTGGTGCGCGATGCCGAAGGCGCCCCGGCCAACATCCCTTTCTGGCTGGGCGAGGCGCCGGGCCGCACGCACGAGCTCTCCGAAGAATTGTCTCGCCTGCGCGGCGAACTGGCGCAGCAGCTGGAACAAGGTCCGGAAAAAGCAGCGGCCTGGCTGAAAACCGAATCCGGGGCCGAGGATTGGCCGGTCCGGCAGGCGGTTCATTACGTGGCCGCCCAGAAAGCGGCGGTCGGTATGGTGCCCACGCAACAGCAAATTTTGTTCGAACGCTTCTTCGACGAGTCCGGCGGGATGCAGCTGGTGGTCCATGCGCCCTTCGGTTCGCGCATCAACCGCGCCTGGGGCCTGGCGATGCGCAAACGGTTCTGCCGCACGTTCGATTTTGAACTGCAGGCGGCGGCAGACGACAACGGCATCAATCTGTCGCTCGGCCCTCAGCACAGTTTTCCGCTGGAACAGATGTTCAAGTTGATTCATTCCGAAGGCGCCGAGGAGGCGCTGGTGCAGGCGCTGCTGGCCGCGCCGATGTTCGGCGTGCGCTGGCGCTGGAACGTTTCGCGTGCGCTGGCCGTCCTGCGCTACCGTGGTGGTAAAAAAGTGCCGCCGCCTCTGCAGCGTTTTAAATCGGACGATCTACTTTCAGCTGTGTTTCCTCTCCAGACGGCCTGTTTCGAGCACCGTCCTCCCGATGTGCCGCTTCCCGATCACCCCCTGATCGCACAGACGGTGTATGACTGTCTGCACGAGGCGATGGATGTGGAGAGCTGGACAAAGGTACTGAAGAATATTGAAGACGGAAAAATTCAATTGGTCGCACGCGACACGCGCGAGCCCTCGCCTTTCAGTCATGCCATCTTGAACGCGAATCCCTATTCGTTCCTGGACGACGCGCCGTTGGAAGAACGCCGCGCCCGCGCCGTCACAGTCCGCCGCACCCTTTCGATCGAGGACATGGGGGACCTGGCGAAACTTGACTCCGAAGCGATCGAGCGCGTACGGGCGGATGCGGCGCTGGTCATTCGCGACGCCGAGGAACTGCACGATGCTCTATTGACGCTGGGCGCCATGCCGGCGGCCGAAGGACGCGCATGGACACCCTGGTTTGCGGAATTGGCAGCGCAAGGCCGCGCCACGGCCGCCACGATTACATCGTCATTCCCCGCGGTCTCTGGCGGGGAATCCAATCCAAACCCGGATGGATCCCCGACAGGAGCATTCGGGGATGACAGAAAAAAGGTCTTATGGGTCGCGGCCGAGCGATGGAACTCCGTCAAAGCGCTTTTCCCGGATGCTCAGCCGGCTCCGGAGTTGATCCTGCCGGAAGAACTTCAAGCCGAGGTCGATCCTGAAGCGGCGGCGGTCACTCTCGTGCGCGGCCGGCTGGAAATCGCCGGTCCCGTGACGGCGCAGAAGATCGCCAACGATTTAGGAATGACGCCATCGTCGGTTGACGCAGCTCTGGCTCGGCTCGAAGCCGAGGGTTTCGCACTGCAGGGGCGTTATACGGCGAATGCTTCAAAGGCCACCGCTCCGGTGGAGTGGTGCGAGCGGCGGTTGCTCGCGCGCATCCACCGGTTAACGCTCGAAGGCGCGAGAAAACGTATCCAGCCCGTGCCGCCGGAGGCCTATTGGCTTTATCTCGCGGAGTATCACCATTTGCTACCGGCCAGCCACCGCGACGGACCATTGGGGCTGCGCGAGGCGATCGGCCAGTTGCAGGGGTTTGAAATGGCGGCCGGCGCCTGGGAAATGGATATCCTCGCCTCGCGTGTGGAAAAGTATCAGAGCGAGTGGCTGGACAGCCTTTCATTTTCGGGTGAGCTGGCGTGGGGCCGCCTGCGCCCGCCTCAGAAATCCGATGAGGAAGAGCCTGTGCGAGGAAGTTTTACGCGAGTGGTTCCCATCACGCTGGGCTTCCGGGAAGACCTGCCCTGGCTGCTTCCACCCGATCGTCAAGCGTCCGTCCATGCACGTTCCGAAGCGCAGACGGTCTATGGCGCGCTGAAGGGGCATGGCGCTCTCTTTATGCACGATCTCACTCAGATCACCGGACTGGTTCACACGCGTCTTGAAGCGGCGTTAAGCGAGCTGGCCGCCCTGGGATTGGTGACCGCGGATGGTTTTGCCGCCCTGCGGGCGCTGGCGCCGGTCCGGCGATGGGAAAAGATTCGCCGGCGGTTCCATACCGGCGTCCCGCGCCCGGCCGCCTATGGTCGCGGCGGCCGATGGACGCTTTTCCCCGATCGCGTTCAGGACATCAAGAAAGAGGATCGTGTCGCTCAGTGGGCTGTGCA
>Ga0207158_1022_pt2 | contig 44288 bp, 35 predicted proteins | sample Alteio_BWMinHeat_22_FD_153512 | JGI IMG/M metagenome (GOLD analysis project Ga0207158, IMG submission 153512) | Enriched cells from forest soil in Barre Woods Harvard Forest LTER site, Petersham, Massachusetts, United States -... | ecosystem: Environmental > Terrestrial > Soil > Temperate forest >... | reverse complement strand
GGCGCCATAGGCCTCGATCGCCCACACTTCCATTTCGCCGAAGCGCTGGCCGCCGAATTGCGCCTTGCCGCCCAGAGGCTGGCGGGTGATGAGGGAATACGGACCGGTGGAACGGGCATGGATCTTGTCTTCCACCAGATGGGCCAGCTTAATGATGTACATGTAGCCGACGGTCACCTTTTCTTCGAACAGCTCACCCGTGCGGCCGTCATACATCTGAAATTTGCAGTAATCGGAGGGCAGGAACTCTTCCGCGACACCATCTTTACGCAGCTTGTCCTTCGCCTTGCGAACCATCTCGATGACCTGCTCTTCTTTGGCGCCATCGAAAACGGACGAATTCATCTGCGAATCCAGTTGTTTCCCGGCCCATCCCAGCATGGTCTCAAGCAGCTGCCCGACATTCATACGGGAAGGAACGCCCAGCGGCGAAAGCACGACGTCGACCGGCGTGCCATCCGGAAGATACGGCATATCCTCCTGCGGCACAATGCGCGAAACGACACCTTTGTTTCCGTGACGTCCGGCCAATTTGTCGCCGACCTGAACCTTGCGTTTGATGGCAATATAGACCTTCACGATCTTGTTCACAGTGACGGGAAGTTCATCCCCGAGTTTGAGGCTTTCTTTCTCCCGAGCCATCTCTAAACGCAATTGCTGTTCTTTGCGCTGGGAATAGGACTTAATTTTTTCTTTTTCATCGTCCGCTTCGCGCGAGGTGAGCTTCTTCGCTTCCTTCAACTCATCGACATGCGCCAGACGGGCCTTGCGATCTTCCCGCATTTCTTCGATGAGCGTTTCAAATCGCGCTTCAATTTCCCGGCCGCGGCGATTTTCCTCTTTAAGCGCCATTTTTTCCCGGCGGACAAAAACGCGTACGCCGATGACTTTCCCAGCGACGCCGGGCGGAACGCGCAGAGACGCATCCATGGTGTCTTCGGCTTTCTTACCGAAAATGACTTTCAAAAGCCGTTCTTCAGGGGTGACCTGCTGCTCGCCTTTCGGTGCGACCTTGCCAACCAGGATGTCGCCAGGGATCACTTCGGCGCCCGGTCGCACAATGCCGGTCTCGTCCAGATTGATCAGCGCATCGGCGCCTACGTTCGGAATGTCACGCGTGATTTCTTCGGCACCCATCTTGGTATCGCGAGCTTCCATCTGAAACTCGTGAATATGAACCGAGGTGAGAAGATCATCGCGCACAATGCGTTCGGAAAGCAGAATGGCGTCTTCAAAGTTGCAGCCTTCCCAGGGCATGAACGCGACCAGCAGATTGCGGCCCAGGGCCAGCTCTCCACCGCTGGTGGCCGGTCCGTCGGCGATAATTTCGCCGCGGCGCACTTTCTGGCCTTTGCGGACCAGGGGCGTTTGATTGACCGTGGTGTCCTGGTTCGATCTCAGGTATTTGTTCAGGCGATACATATCGATATGCGCATCGCCTTTGGACGAGGTATCGCCTTCAGCCGGCGCCTCATCGGAATAAATTGAAATTTCATCCGCGGCAACGGCCAGCACCTGGCCTCCGCGTTTGGCGGTAATCGCGGCGCCGGAGTCGCGGGCGACGCGCTCTTCGATGCCGGTCCCCACCAACGGAGGATCCGCAATCAGCAGCGGGACGGCCTGGCGTTGCATGTTCGATCCCATCAGAGCGCGGTTCGCATCGTCGTGCTCAAGGAAGGGAATGAGCGCGGTGGACACGGATACCACCTGCATGGGTGAAATGTCCATGTAATCGATGTCTTCGGGTGCAAATTCTTTGAAATCGCCGCGGTAGCGGCACAGCACGCGGTTGGTCTGGAACTTTCCACTCTTATCCAGCGGAGAGTTCGCCTGCGCGACCACGAGATCGTTTTCGCGGTCGGCCGTCAGATACTCGACCTCGTCCGTCGCCTTGCCATGCGTCACTTTGCGGTAAGGCGATTCAATCAAGCCGTATTCATTGACCCGCGCGTAGCAGGCCAGCGATGAAATCAGACCGATGTTCGGGCCTTCCGGTGTTTCAATAGGACAGACGCGGCCATAGTGCGTATGGTGAACGTCCCGCACTTCGAATCCAGCGCGTTTGCGATGCAGACCACCGGGTCCGAGAGCTGACAAGCGCCGCTTATGGGTGAGCTCCGCCAGCGGATTGGTCTGGTCCATGAACTGCGAGAGCTGCGAGCTGCCGAAAAACTTGCGGACGATCGCCACGACCGGGGCCGCATTCATGATGGCGCGCGGCGCCAGAGTCGCTTTGTCCTGAATATTCATGCGCTCGCGCACGATACGGGCCATCTGTGAAAGCCCGATGCGTACCTGGTTTTCAAGCAATTCGCCGACCGCGCGCACGCGCCGGTTGCCCAGATGGTCGATGTCGTCCATCTCGATGGGGAACGTTTCGCCATCGGCTTCGATTTCGCTGACATCGTTATTAAGGAGAATGAGATAGCGAAGGGTGCAAATGACATCTTCCACGGTGAGGGTACGCTTGCGATCGTTCGGTACTTCAAATTTGAAACCCGGGCGATGGGCCACCCAGTGCGCCAGAGGAGCCAGCTTCTTGTTGATTTTGTAGCGGCCCACGCGCGTAAGGTCGTATTTGCGAATGGACTTGAAAAGCAGATTGTCGAGATAGGTTTCGGCTTGGTCCGCGGCGATGAATTCCTGCGCGCGGAGAACCCGGTAAATCATGTTGATGGCATCTTTGCGCGTCTTCAGATTATCTTTGGCCAGCGTGTTGCGGATCGTGACGTCATTGACGGCGGGATCGAGGATCAGCACTTTGACTTCAGGGACTTTCTTCGCATGAAGCTGCGCAAGATTTTCGCGGGTCAGCTCACGGTTGGCTTCGAAAAGAATTTCGCCGGATGATTTGAGCACAACATCTGAAGCGAGCACTCGGCCCACGAGCGCTTCGCCCTTGGCGCCTTCCACGGGAATCGCTTCCGAATCATAAAAGACGCGGAGGATATCCTCATCGGACTCCAGGCCCATGGCGCGGAGAAGAACCGTCGCGGGCAATTTCTTATGCTTGTCGAGCCGCACGAACAACGCGTTGTTCAAGTCATACTCAAACTCAACCCAGGCGCCGCGGTACGGAATCATACGGGCGAAATACAGATTTTTGCCGTAGGAGGAGATCTTTTTCTCTTCATCCTCTTCGAAGATAACGCCCGGCGAGCGGTGCAGCTGGCTGACCACAACACGTTCCGCCCCATTAATGACAAACGTCGCGTTATCGGTCATGAGCGGAATGTCGCAGATATAAACATCCTGTTCGGCGATCTGCTTGACCTTGCCGCCTTCTTCGCGCTGGAGAATGCGGAACGTCGCTTTCAGCGGCGCGGAGTATATCGTGTCTTTCGACAGCGCTTCTTCCATTGTGTAGCGCGATTCTCCCAGCTCATAAGCAACGAATTCCAGGGTCAGGCTTTCGTCGTTGTTGCTGATGGGGAATACATCCATGAATGCTGCCTGCAGCCCCTGGATTTTCCGCTTTTCGGGCGGAACATTCCATTGCAGAAACTCCGCCATGGAGGTTTTCTGCATGGCCAGCAGTTCCGGAAGATTAATAATGGAAGGAATTCGCGAAAAAGATACCTTTTCCAAGCTGCTCCTCCTTAAAACTACTTTATTTCGACAGTCGCGCCGACGTCAGTAAGCTTCTTCTTGATTTCTTCGGCCGCCGCCTTGTTCAAGCCTTCTTTCACCGGCTTGGGCGCGCCTTCCACGAGATCCTTCGCTTCTTTCAAGCCCAGACCCGTGATTTCACGGACGACTTTGATAACGGGAATTTTGTTCGCTCCGCCGCTGACGAGAACCGCCGCAAACTCGGTTTTCTCTTCCGCGGGAGCTGCCGCACCGCCGCCTGCCGGAGCGCCGGCGCCAGGTGCGAACGCCATAGGCGCCGCCGCTTTCACGCCGAACTTATCTTCCAAAGCCTTGACCAATTCCGAAACTTCGAGCACGGAAAGTTTCGAGATTTCTTCTACCAATGCCGCTTTGTCTGCCATGACGTCCTCCTAGGGTGTTTTCTTCGCTATCTGGTCGAGAACACCCACCAGATCGCGCATAGGGGCCTGCAGGACACTGACCAAATTAACCATCGGCGCCTGCAACGTCCCTAAAAGCTTGGCCAACAGAACTTCGCGCGACGGGAGCGAAGCGATCGCTTTCAACTCCGCCGCATTTAAAACTTTGCCCTCGAAGAAGCCCCCCTGGATTTTTACGTTTTCGTGGGTTTTGGCAAACTCGAAAACGGTCTTAATGGCGGCCAGCGGATCTCCACGCTCGATGACGACGGCGCTCGGACCTTCCAGAGCATTCGCCAGGGCTTCCATCCCGGCGTTCTTCAGAGCAATGCGCGTGAGGCTGTTCTTCACGACGTGATATTCGCTCTGCAGCGGGCGAAGCTTCAGACGCATCTCATTGAATTCGACAGTCTTGAGACCTTTGAAGCCGGTTAAAACCAGCCCCTTGGCCTCCTTAGCCTGTTTCTCGAATTCTGCGATGGTCTTCTTTTTTTGTTCTGTCGGCATAAAATTTAGAAAGCGGCGATTGTAAAACCGGTCGTGACGGCGGTTTCATTCACGAAACGTCCTTCCGCCACTAACCGCACATCCTTTGTGATCTGAATATTCAATCCGGTGACCAGTGAAACATTTCCATGCGCATGCCCGGTGATGCTGCTTGGAGTCTGATTGTCCTGCCAGTTCACCGTACTTCCGAATCCGCGAACGCCGGCATACGGCTCTGCCGGACCGGCCTTGAAAACTGCGAGTACGGCCCCGTGATACTCATACCCGGACATCTTCTGGTCGATGGTCTGCCATGTCCCGCTGACATTGGTCCGGTCCAAAGGCACCTGGAAACCGGTGGCTCCCCCGCTCAACTGAATTCCTGGAATGAGCCCCGGTGTCGCCGGGAAAACTTCGTTGAAAAGATCAATTCCGTAAATATAACCGGCCCGGCTCTGCCACTGGCTTCCCTGCGCGTCTTCCTGCGGGTCAATTAAGGTGCCGCCTTTGATCGAAACGGCGATCTGATCGGTTATTCCGTAACTGAACTGCGCGCCGGCCACGTTCGATGTAAAATCGCCCTGGCCCCGGGTGTCAAAATCATCCGTCAGCTTCAAATGCTCGTACAGAAGCGACGACGTCCATTTACCCTGATGAATCGGCAGTACAAGGACGCCTAAATCACGGGCAAAAACTAACGGAGCGGCCGTAAGCACCACTCCCAACACCGCGGTCGCGATGACGGACTGTTTCAAGCTATTCCTTATTGAACGAGCAGTAAAAAATAACCCCGGCAGCGACCTACTCTCCCGATCCCTTGCGGGATCAGTACCATCGGCCCTGGTGGGCTTAACTTCCGAGTTCGGAATGGGATCGGGTGTGGCCCCACCGGAAAAACCACCGGGAAATCTATAACCAAAAGGTTTTCAACATCAAACACCTTCAAGGATCGAATGATACGGCCAAGCCGCACGACCAATTAGTACGGGTTCGCTACACATCTTGACGATGCTTCTACGCCCCGCCTATCAACGCAGTAGTCTTCTGCGGGTCTTTAGATGCCTTACGGCATGGGAATCCTCATCTTAGGGCAGGTTTCACACTTAGATGCTTTCAGCGTTTATCCTAACCGAACTTAGCTATCCAGCCATGCTCCTGGCGGAACAACTGGTACACCAGAGGTTCGTTCATCCCGGTCCTCTCGTACTAGGGACAAGCCCCTTCAAGATTCCTACGCCCACGGTAGATAGAGACCGTACTGTCTCACGACGTACTGAACCCAGCTCACGTACCGCTTTAATTGGCGAACAGCCAAACCCTTCCCACCTACTTCAGCGGGAGGATGCGATGAGCCGACATCGAGGTGCCAAACCGGATCGTCGATATGGACTCTTGGATCCGATAAGCCTGTTATCCCCGGAGTAGCTTTTATCCGTTGAGCGACGGCAATTCCACTTTCGAACCGCCGGATCACTAGGTCCTGCTTTCGCACCTGCTCGACTTGTAGGTCTCGCAGTCAAGCTCCCTTCTGCCCTTGCACACGATGCGCGATTTCTATACGCGCTGAGGGAACCTTTGAACGCCTCCGTTACTCTTTAGGAGGCAACCGCCCCAGTTAAACTGCCCACCTGACAATGTCCTTCGTCCCGATAGAGGGAGCGAAGTTAGAATCACAAGACCGGGAAGTTGGTATTTCAAGGTTGGCTCCATCCCGCCCGAAAGCAGGACTTCATCGCCTCCCAACTATCCTACGTACCTAATCCCGTAATTCCGTATCAAGATACAGTAAAGCTTCACGGGGTCTTTTCGTCTAGCCGCGGGCAGCAAGCGTCTTCACTTGCACCCCAATTTCACCGAGCCTCTGGTTGAGACAGCGCTCTCTTTGTTATGCCATTCGTGCAGGTCGGAACTTACCCGACAAGGAATTTCGCTACCTTAGGACCGTTATAGTTACGGCCGCCGTTTACTGGGGCTTAGGTTCAATGCTTCGCACGGTTACCCGCACTGACATCTCCCCGTGACCTTCCAGCACCGGGCAGGCATCAGCCCCTATACATCATCTTGTGATTTCAGCAGAGGCCTGTGTTTTTGTTAAACAGTCACGAGAGCCATTTCACTGCGACCCGCCAATCCTTCCCCTGTACGGAGTTAAATCGGCAGGCATCCCTTCTTCCGAAGTTACGGGACCAGTTTGCCTAGTTCCTTAACCAGAGTTCACTCGCGCGCCTGAGTATATTCTACTCGTCTACCTGTGTCGGATTGCGGTACGGACATGTCTGGAACTCCCTACGAGGATTTTCTTGGCAGCGTGATTGGGCCACTTCGACCGGGTTTCCCCAGCCTCGTATTCAGGTCTCGGCTATCCCGGTGGATTTACCTGCCAGGAAATACCTTCGCCCTTAAACCTACACATCCAGTCGTAGGATGGCTTACTCTTCTACGTCCCCCCTTAGGTGATAACGCTCCAAACATGGTTCCGGAATATTAACCGGATGCCCTTCATGTACGCCTTTCGGCCTCCACTTAGGACCGACTAACCCTGAGCCGACGAACGTTGCTCAAGGAAACCTTAGACTTACGGCGGACAGGAATCTCACCTGTCTTATCGCTACTTATTCCGACATTCTCACTTCTGGACAGTCCAGCACTCCTTACGGTATGCCTTCGTCCCGTCCAGAACGCTCCCCTACCCCTTCCATTGCCCGTAGGCGATGGAAAGCCATGATTGCGGTACCGGGCTTGAGCCCCGATTATTTTCGGCGCAGACTCGCTTGACTGGTGAGCTGTTACGCACTCTTTAAAGGATAGCTGCTTCTAAGCTAACCTCCCAGCTGTTTCAGCAAATCCACAACCTTTACCACTTAGCCCGGATTTCGGGACCTAGATCGATGGTCTGGGATGTTCCCCTCTTGCCCACGAAGCTTAGCCCTCGTGTACTGACTCCCACGCTTCCCCTGAGGTATTCGGAGTTTGGTTAACTTCGGAACCAAGGTTATTGGCCCTACATTATCCAGTGCTCTACCTCCTCAAGTCATCGCGTGAGGCTAGCCCTAAAGCTATTTCGGGGAGAACCAGCTATCACCAAGTTCGATTGGCCTTTCGCCCCTAACCCCACCTCATGTAGGAGTTTTTCAACACTCAACACTTCGGGCCTCCACCACCGATTAAGGTGGCTTCACCCTGGACAGGGTTAGATCACTTGGCTTCGGGTCTATTGATGGCTACTGAACGCCCTATTCAGACTCGCTTTCGCTACGGCTTCCGCGGCAGCTTTTGACAACCACGTTAACCTTGCAACCACCAATAACTCGCCGGATCATTCTTCAACAGGCACGCTCTTACCCATTCCTCGTCTTGCGACAAAGCATAGGGCTCGAACTGCTTGTATGCATACAGTTTCAGGTACTTTTCACTCCCCGTCAGGGGTACTTTTCACCTTTCCCTCGCGGTACTGGTTCACTATCGGTCGAACGCTCATATTTAGCCTTGGAGAGTGGTCTCCCCAGATTCCCACCGGATTTCACGTGCCCGATGGTACTCAGGAGCTTATCCAGGAAGCCGGTCCCCTTTCGCCTACAGGACTGTCACCCTCTTTGGTCAGCCATTCCAGGCTGTTCAACTAGGAGACCGGTTTTTGACTTCCCGACCTTGCGGTCCGATAAGTCCTACAACCCGAACATAGCTTGCGCCATATTCGTTTGGGCTATTCCCCGTTCGCTCGCCGCTACTAAGGGAATCTCTTTTGATTTCTATTCCTCCGGGTACTGAGATGTTTCACTTCCCCGGGTTGTCCCCGACACACTATGAATTCATGTGAAGGTCTTTGATCTCACGATCAAAGGGGTTTCCCCATTCGGAAATCGACGGATCAAAGGCTGTTTGCGCCTCCCCGTCGCTTATCGCAGCTTACCACGTCCTTCATCAACGGCGTCCGCCAAGGCATCCACTATATGCACTTCGTAGCTTGGCCATATCACTTAATCCTTCCGGCTTTCGCCGAGATTCATAAGGATATGATCATTCGTTCTAACTTCTCACACCTTCATTAATTGAGGTGCTTGACGTTTGCGCTGACTGCAGTTGCAGTCAGCATCCCATTTTGGTTATAGACTATTCGTATGTCAAAGATCCATCGATACGACAGGCAGTCCCTGGCTCTTAAAACGCCAGGGTAACTGGCTGAAAATCCGCATGGTTTCTGAAATTTATCTGGAGGTGACCGGGTTCGAACCGGTGACCTCCTGCTTGCAAAGCAGGCGCTCTCCCAGCTGAGCTACACCCCCAAAAGGAGGCAAATCTTCTTAAATCTGGACCCGGACAGATTTGAACTGTCGACCTTTCGCTTATCAAGCGAACGCTCTAACCAACTGAGCTACGGGTCCTCAAAGCCTACATGCGCGAGCAGATAAACGCCCCGGACAGCCTGAGCATTCCTATCTTTTGAACAGGACACTCACTCCCATTTTTGCCTTCTGGGAAAAGAGATCGACTTCCATTCCTTACCCGACATCGGTAAAAAATAGAAAGGAGGTGATCCAGCCGCACCTTCCGATACGGCTACCTTGTTACGACTTCACCCCAATCACCAACCACAACTTTGGCGGCTTCATCCCTTGCGGGTTAGATCACCGACTTCTGTTGCAGCGGGCTTTCGTGGTGTGACGGGCGGTGTGTACAAGGCCCGGGAACGTATTCACCGCGACCTGCTGATTCGCGATTACTAGCGATTCCGCCTTCACGCGGGCGAGTTGCAGCCCACGATCTGAACTGAGGCCGGCTTTCAGGGTTTGGCTCCACCTTGCGGCATTGCTTCCCGTTGTACCGGCCATTGTAGCACGTGTGTAGCCCTGGACATAAGGGCCATGAGGATTTGACGTCGTCCCCACCTTCCTCCTTCTTATCGAAGGCAGTTCTCGAAGAGTGCATCCCTTGCGGGATTAGCAACATCGAGTAGGGGTTGCGCTCGTTGCGGGACTTAACCCAACATCTCACGACACGAGCTGACGACAACCATGCAGCACCTCTGCTCGCTCCCTTGCGGGTCAGCCAATGTTTCCATCAGCTTACCACGAGTAGTTCAAGCCCAGGTAAGGTTCTTCGCGTTGCGTCGAATTAAACCACATGCTCCACCGCTTGTGCGGGCCCCCGTCAATTCCTTTGAGTTTCAACCTTGCGGCCGTACTCCCCAGGCGGCTCATTTAATGCGTTAGCTTCGGCGCGGGAGGGGTCGATACCTTCCACACCTAATGAGCATCGTTTAGGGCTAGGACTACCAGGGTATCTAATCCTGTTTGCTCCCCTAGCTTTCGCAGATCAGCGTCAGAGATGGCCCAGAAGCCTGCTTTCGCCATAGGTATTCCTCCCGATATCTACGCATTTCACCGCTACACCGGGAATTCCAGCTTCCTCTGCCACACTCGAGCCCGGTAGTTTCCCTTGACCTCTCCCAGTTAAGCCGGGAGCTTTCACAAAAGACTTACCGAACCGCCTACCTGCGCTTTACGCCTAGTGATTCCGAGTAACGCTTGCCACCTACGTATTACCGCGGCTGCTGGCACGTAGTTAGCCGTGGCTTATTCAAGGAGTACTGTCATTCCTGGCTATTCACCAGGCCATTCATCCCCCTTAAAAGGAGTTTACAATCCGAAGACCTTCGTCCTCCACGCGGCGTCGCTGGATCAGGGTTGCCCCCATTGTCCAAAATTCCCCACTGCTGCCTCCCGTAGGAGTCTGGCCCGTGTCTCAGTGCCAGTGTGGCCGGTCACCCTTTCAGGCCGGCTACCCGTCAAAGCCTTGGTGAGCCGTTACCTCACCAACTAGCTGATAGGACTCGGGCTCCTCCTCAAGCGCCCCTTGCGGAGCTTTGACCCCTGGAATATGCATCCCTGTGGTCTTATGGGACATTAGCCCGCCTTTCGGCAGGTTGTTTCCCTCTCGAGGGCAGATAGCCCAAGTATTACTCACCCGTCTGCCGCTAACTTCAGCGATACGCTGCTGAAATTCGCTCGACTTGCATGTGTTAAGCACGCCGCCAGCGTTCACTCTGAGCCAGGATCAAACTCTCCATTAAAGTTGCTGATGGCCACCCGAACTAGGGATGGCACCAAATCCATAATAGAGGTTTGCTATAAGGCTCTATCTGGCCTCCCCACAATATCTGTGGAGAGTCTTACACCAAAGTCATTTTCAATTGGCCCTTGGTTGCCCCTTAACATGATTTCCAATACGCAAAACATCTGCGCACCGGCACCCATGCTGGGGCGTTTATCGGCTTGCGCAATATGTAGACTTCAGTCAAAGAACAATTTTACGGAAAACAAAACACTTGCAAGTGGAATTGGTTCCCCTTGCGAGGTGTGCAAGATAGTACGAAATGATGCGATTTTAAGTCAAGTATTACTTTTCTAATACGTCCCGCCAAAAGAAAAGGCCCGCGGTGGCATTTAATGCGCCACTCCGCGGGCCCTCTTCCGTTACAACCGTTTCGGGTTTCTGGTTTCGTTTTTACGCCGCTTGATCCATGTGGGCCCCTTTCTCGTGCTCCTTGGCGACGAAGTCCGCGAGCGCGATGCGCAAGTGCCGCATGTAGACCTCATCAACCTCTTCGACGGCCGTCGGCATCGTAGTTCGTATGTTGAGGAACTTCCCTTTCTTGACGAACTGGAAAGGTCCGTTATCGGTCGCCAGCTCACCCGGCGTTTTGTCCGCTTTCGCCGGACCTCCGGCGAGCGCGCGACTGACTTTATCGCGCAGCACCTTCACGGACCAGCCCTGTTCATCACAGGCATGGGCCATTTTGGTCTGACTATCAGCATCGGGCAAGCGTAGCAGCTCGCCCAAATGACTTCCGGATAACTTTCGTTGACGAAAGTCCTCCGACTGTTCGGGCGAGAATCCGAGCAGAGCCAGCGTATTGGAGACCGCTTGCTCGGATAGGCCCAGACGTTCAGCCATCTCTTTCTGGGTGCCAACTCCTGCGTTAACAGCCCGCTGGTACGACAGCGCGCGGTCGAACGGGTTCACGTCTTCCCGCTCGTCGTTCTCCGCGATCATGATGAGCGCCTTCTGCAGCTCGTTCAGGTTTTCCATGACTTGCGCGCGGACTTTTTCCCAGTTCAGATGCCGCATCGCCAGCGTGCGGCGTTTGCCGGCGACCAGCTCGTAGCGACCTCCGTCCTTCGGTGTGACGACGATTTCCTGGAGCTGGCCGTTGCGCTGAATGTCCTGCGCCAGCGCGTCAACCGATTCCATCGTATGCTGACGGAAACACTCCGGGATGTCGATGAGACTTAACTGCACTTCTTGTGTGATGTTCATGATTTTCTCCTTATGGTTCTGGAGTAGATCACTCTCTACTGGAGGGCCGTCAATGCTGTGGCGGACAGGGGCGGGAAGTTCTTTTCTCGCGAAGCCTGAGGTTTAGGGGCCTCAGGGTACGTTGGACGCGGGACCGGGCTAAAATGTTCCCGGCGCTACATCTTCTTAGGCTTCCAGATACAGAGGGCCGCGCCGGCAGCATATGACAATCATGTAAAAATCGATCTATAATGACGCGGGTCCAGCCAACTCCAAAGGGAGGCCAATCATGACTCTCACCAAGTTCGTTCGAAATGTTGAAGATCTTTCCGATGACGGCGGCTTCAAATTCAGATTCAAGTGCGATCGCTGCGGGGACGGGTTTGAAAGTACCTACGTCGCGGCCAAGACCAATGTGCTGAAGACGGCCATGGATGTTTTCCAGGTGTTCAGTCCCTTTGGCGGGCGCGGCGGCAATGTGGTGAATGATATCGACCGGGGCCTGCGCGGTAAGGAGCACGACGCCGCGTTCGAGCGCGCGGTGGCCGAAGAGATGGCTTTCTTCAAGAAATGCTCGGCCTGCGGCCATTGGGTCTGCCCGGAAAACTGCTGGAACGACAAGCGCGGAATGTGCGATGACTGCGCGCCGGAGTCCACGCAGGCCGGCGCCAAGGAAGCCAACAAGATCGAAGCCGAGCAGGCGATCAAAGATGCGGACGGCGGCATAAGCGCCGTCGTCAGCTGCCCGGCCTGCGGCGCCCGCGTCCACGGCGGCAAATTCTGCGAAGCGTGCGGAACGAACCTTCAATCCAAAAAGAGTTGCCCCGGCTGCAAAGCCTCACTCGAGCCCACGGCCAAATTTTGTGGGGAGTGCGGAGCCAAAGCGTGAAATGCCCCGTCTGTTTAATTACGTGGGATGATGCAAAAGGAAGCGTCTGCCCCCAGTGCCATTTTGATTCGAGTTCACCCGACGCCCGCGACACGACCAAAGTTCTGCAAGCCCGCGAAGCGTTCAAGACCCGCGTGTCCGCCTACGATCCAAACGCTAAAATCTCCCGCTGGGATATCATGAAGCCCTGGCTGGCGGTGATCCTGGGATTTGGGATTTTCATGCTATGGCTGAAGGCCTGCGGGTCGATGATCGGAGGGCGGATGATGCGGTTTGGCCATCACTCCTACTCCAGCCAACACTGAACGGCAGCTGTCCTTAACAGCGGCCGTCCAGAACTTCGGCTATCCTGAACATCGGCGAGTGGAATCCTATTTAAACAGATTACCTTTCGCTGCAGTTTGGGATGGCCGCAGTCCTCGATAACCGCCTTTCTGGATGGCCGTCGTCATGAACTTTTCCCTCATAGAACTGCCGCCTTTGGGTGAATAAATCTGCCGGATCGCCCTCTAACCTGTTGATGATTCCTGTTACCCACCCTTTGCCCGGGCGTCTTTGGGTTATTCGTTTAGCCGAAGCGATTGGCTCGCGTATCAAACGCCAAGTCGCGTGTTGGCCGCGTACCGAAAGGGAAAATCTTGGGGACCAGTTGGTTCGCGCCACGGACTCAATCGGCGCCAATATTTCGGAAGGGTACGTTCGAATTCATATAAAAGAGCGTCTGAATTTTTTCTCGATCGCTCAAGGCTCGCTGGAAGAGAGCCTGTTTCACTTGAGGTTAGCTCGCGATAGGGGACTTGTGACGAGATTGGAAGCGTTTACACTATCTGAGCTCTTAATTAAGCTGAGCAAAGCGCTTGAGGAGCTCGGTAAATCGCAGACCATTCGATACTGAACGGCGGCTATCCAGAACGTCGGCGAATGGAATCCTATTTAAACAGATTACCTATCGCTGCCATTCAGGATGGCCGCCTTTTGGGATAGCCGCCCCTCAGGATAGCCGCAGTTCTTACTTCGTTAGGGGCGGGGGCAATGGAGTCTGCGTAAAGTCGAAGCAATCGCTCATGTCGTCCGCTTGCTGGACGCGGGTGTTTAAGGAAGGAAGCTGGAATAGTGTCTGGCAGAATTTGACCAGGCTGACGTGCGAATGGAGAACCTTCGAAATATAGCCCTTCTTTGCATACGGGCTTAGCACCAGACAACCGACCCTTCCCCCATAGCGAAATTGCGTGCCATCCGCGGGCCACGTCTCCACCAGCGGCGGATCGACGTGGTCATACCAGCCGCCCCAATCATCCCAGGTAATAAATATGGCGGTTTTCGGCCAGAGGCCGCCCTGAACGATCGCGTTCACTTGGTCGACCGTCCATTGCATCCCGTGCGTCACATTGCCCACCAGGGGATTTGAGCGATTCTGGGGATCGGCTGGATGTTCGCTCGTGTCCACCATCCCATAGACCCAGGATACGTCGGGAAGTTTTCCCGCCGCGGCGTCCACCGCGAAGCGCGGGGAGGTTAAGTCGGGCTTACCCACCAGATCCGTAATGTAAGCAAAGGCATAGCCACCATAGTTGCCCCAGGAACGTCCGGCTTTATCGAGCAGAGCCGGCAACGAGGGCAGATTGAACGTTTGTCCCTTAGCCACCCGGTAGCTGGGCGGGTTGACGATAATCGGAGAATCTCCCGCGATGAGCATCAGATGATTGGGCGAGGACGGCCCCGTCACATCGGTGTAGTAGTTGTCGCAAAGTGTGAATTGCCGGGCATAGGCGAAATAGGCGGGGATGTCTTGTTCTACAAACTGCACGCGGGGGGCGGTTGTCTTCCGCGTCAGCCAGGCGGGGTGACGATGATCCGGATCTTGGGGTGGTGGGTTCGGCGAGCGCGCCATGGACATGCCGTTGACGCCCGGAAAAGTGCCGAAGTAATTGTCGAAACCGTGATTTTCCTTGATTATCAGGACAACATGTTCAATCGGCGAGTTAGCCATAGGTGATCCCTAGACGCAGGCGTTGGCTTTATTGGACCATTCAAGCTGGACGGTGTAAGCTCCGATCTTCTTCGTTTTCCAGGCGCAGATATCGCCGATCTCGCCATTTTGGTCGTCATACCATCCCTGGCCGGGCACGGGATCGGTAATGGCTTCGCAGAGTTCATGCGAGCTTGTTGATGTTAAGGCATCGAAAATGGATAAGCCGCCCTGACACCCCGTGCAATTGGCATACGGCATAGCGGCGTAAAACATTTTCCCGTCAATCGTGTCGTGGTATCCGCAAAACGCCTGGCAAGAACGGCTGTTGCCCTGCACGAGAGAGACGCCCGGCTCGAGATATACAAAATAAAGCCGATTCGGCCCGGGAGCGGGCAACGCGGCGGTTTGAAGCATTTGCCGCAGAGCCGCATCGGTGACGCTGCGGCCGAGCGTCGGTGTCGTGATCGTTGTTGTTCCGCTGCGTTGGCCCCGGCCGATCTTCAGATTGGGTGTATTGTATTCTGACAATTGATCCAGCAGTGGGCTCGTCAAAATAAAATCGAAGAAGCCATTGATCTGATCAACCATCGGTTTTTGCGCCCCCGTCTGCCAGGCCGAGCCCCAGAAAACCGTATGGACATCAACGTTGGTCAGGAGAGGGCCGCCGCGGTAGGTCAGCTGGGGAGCCGAAATCGGCGCAGCGTCGCCCACATGCGTAAGGAGTTCCTGGGGAACGTAGAGCGGAACAATGCGAATCGAATCCATAACTAGGTTATAGCCTTTTGCGGACAGGCAAGGAAAGCCGTTCCCCCGGGAGCGGTAGGGCTACGCGGCGGCCTGAGCACGCCGCCGATAGCTCATTTTATTTCCATCAAAAATCCGAAACCCGCCCATCAGTCGGGAGGTCATCCAGAGAAATCCGCCCAGAAGAATACATTGACCGCTGACCAAGGCCGCACTGGGACCCCAGAGCGCACCGAGAAGCACGGGGATCGCCGGCAAGAATAACCCGGAATACATATGGAAGACGGTGCGACGTCCGGCTATGGGCTTCGCGCCATAAGGGCTAAAGGCATCGTAGGACGCCCGCTTATGCACATCCCGCAGGACGCCGGCGGCCTCCGAAACGACGGTCAGCAATCCTTTAATCAACAAATCCGTTCTTTCCGGATTGGCCAAAGCACTGATGCCGTCCTGCCGCCATCGATCGACAAAATCACGGTCGCTGGAATTGCCTAAAGCGTCGAAGAGCTCCTTCGGCAATTCCGTCAACAGGTGATCGATCGCCTGCACATCAAAATGTCTCACGAAATCTTCGTGCAGCTGCCGCATCCTCATGCGATAGTTTGTAAGGACAGCCGCCCCGTCGGCTTTATTATTCTCAAGGCCGAGAATCGCGTAGTAATTTTCTTCATAACGAATGCCGGGATCAAAGAGAACCTTTGCCGCGGGTTCGTCCGGGTCTGATTTTGGCGGGGTTTCGGACCACGCGGTTGAAAATACCTTTTGAAACGCCTGGCCTAAGCGCGGGCTTTCTCGTTCCAGCGTAGAAATTATTTCGGCCCACCGGCCGTGTGCAAATAGACGCGTGCTCCAACGCCGCCAAAGGGGATAGAGGTCCGGCGTAAAAACGACAATTCGCGCGATATCCAGAGGAGGCATTCTTGCTAACACCTGGGCCATCGGATTCCAAGCCGGGCCGTCAAAGCTGTTTGGGTCAAGCTTTCCTTTTTGAATGCACTCATCGTAAAATCGCATCATCGGTTCAATCGCGCGGGCATCCCCCAAATCAGCAAGCAGCTCCCACGCCCTGAACGCCCGCGTATGCAAAAGATCGACGCGATCCGTCCAATCCCCCCTGTAGGCTAAATCGTCCAATAAGATTTGCAGGAATCTCTCCCGCAAAGCACCGTCGAGCGAGTTGGCGGGATTTCCGAGGATAAGACTCGGATCCCGCGCGAGACCTTCTTGTTCAAAAAGAATGCTTAGACCGTGAAGAACAAAACCGCGAAACTTGCTCAACGAGGAATCATGAAGACTATCCATCAGAAATGTGCCAACGAGAGTTCGTGAAGGCATGTGCAATCGAGCAAGGCGGCCCAGGACTAATGGCAACATACTGGCGTTATCCTTGGTCTGGCGTATGCGATCCTCCATCAGATCAATGACCAGGCGGCCATAGCGACTCAACCATGGATCGAGATGCCATGCCGGAACAAGTTCCTTGTCGGCGGCGGCGAAGAGCAACTGAAACGCCCTGCGCGTAGCGCGACGATCATTCTCGGTATCGATGTACCCTTTGGCGAACATATACGGCAACGTCCCCGCGGCGACATGCATCAGCCATTTATCTTCTAATGGGCTGTCCACGGTCACCCGCGCCACGAGGCGCTCCAGACTTTGCAGCAAGTCATCGATGCGCAACTCGGCATGGAGACGATCGATCGCGGATCGAATGATCTGCTGCTCCTCCCGCCACCAGAAATAATTTTCGCTCTCTTTGTCCTCTGTGAGGCCGATGTCATGTTCGGCCATGCTGAATTGAACGCCTTCATCGATGGCCATGCCTTGGCCTGGACCGTGCGTCCGCGACATAAAGGGCAGAAGGGACCGGTAAAACTCCTGAAGGTGCGGTTTTTCCTCCTCATACAAAGGATGATCTTCATAAGACTCGCGGTCGAACCGGTCAGACCCATAAAAGTTGCGGCTTTCCGAGCGCCCGTGATTCCAATGGAAATCTCGCTTTATGCGCTTGCCGCTCGCCCCATTTTGCCACTCGTATTGAAATACCTGCGCCCTGCCCCGGCGATATTGATCAGACACTCTTTCCGGCTCAGGGCCCATGTTGATCACACGAATCCCCTGCGTTGTCAGACCGAACTCTCTCCCGTTAAACATTCGATTGCGTATAAACACATACATATCAGCGGTTCGATTGTTGAAATCATAAAGATCCTGCCATGCCTGCCGACGGAATTCCTCTCCATTCTGCTCGAACTGCAAAGTCTTCCCGGTAATATCCTTCAACCATTGGGCGCTGGCCAACGGGATGTCAGGATATTCGCGCAGGCCCCGCAACAAGGCGTAAAGCTTCCAGAATCGAAATTCCTCAGGTAAGTAATCAATGAGAAATCGATCATGACGAATCGAAGCGGGAATGAGCGGACTGAGTATATCCGCGTGCTCTGCGAATGCTTTGTCGATAGTTTCTTCGCCTACAAAATAGAGCATCCAACCCAGGACGGTGCAGCGGCTCGCGCGGCTTCGGGTCCAGTCCTGGAGAGTCCACTGTTTCCAAGGTTCTCCCCTGGGAAAGGCGGGAAAATAGTGTTGGTCGAGTTCTTCCAACAATTGTTTGCGAATTTCTTCAGCCCGGGCGTTTCTCTCCTTTGTGGCCGTTTCTAGAGTGAAATCCTCCCAAGGAATTTTGGCAAGATCCGGGAAATTCGGGACGTAGCCTAATTTCTCCTGGTAATACCGCTTGTATCGCGATTCAGCCGCGAGGCGGATCAGTTCACCGGACGCATGGGCTTCAACAAACTTCAGGATAGGGAGAAGTATATTTTCAAGTAACAGGTAGTTGAACGCGGCGGCATCATCCCCGTAAAGCATAAGTCGGTGCATCCAGACCTTGTACGAAAAGTATCGCAGGAACACGGTCAATTCTTCGAAACTTAATGATCCTTGGCGCTCGGGCGTAGGTCCCGTTCGACGAATGAAGAACCCCAACGTCGATCGGCTGCCGATCTTGGCGGCGATCACGCTCATCGCGTCCAATGTCAATTGACGTTGAGCTTGCGTCAGACTCATAGCTTCGATAATTTCTCCTAACGAGGAGGGCAAAAGGCGAAAAGTCCCTTCGATATGCGGCTCGCCGTTCCTCTGGTGGGATTTCCTCACATACTGATCGAGGTACGCTTTACCGGCAAAGACGTCGCCTAAGCTATGCGGCTGCCGGTCCCGAGGTTTACCCTCACGATCGGCTTTTTCCATCCGCGCTCCAATTTCCATCATTGTGCGTGCATAGCACGCAAACTCCTGATCCCCGAGTGATATTGATTTTTCGTCCTTGGCGAACTCCGCTACTTGAAATTTGTGTTCGGCCTCATGGATCGCCGTCAATGTGGGATCCAGCCGCAACAATTGATTGTTGATCACGACAGCATCAGGCCAATCGGCTACAGCAAACCCGCCTACGAAGGTTGTATCCCCTGGATCCGGATTCACTTCGACCACCGCGCGAAAGTGACGCCAGCCGACCGGGATCACCCGTCGAATCGGTTCAAACAAGAGGAACATCTTCCCCTGGCCCGACGGCGAGGTATCGACCCCCAGATAACAGGCCCATTGATAAATTCGAAAGAATCGGTGCAGCCAATCTGTGGATTCATCCTTCTCTTGACCGGATGCCACAAGAGACCGTCCGGTCAAACCGAGAGCGATGCCCAGATGCCGCCGCAACTCAATGCGCAAACCCGCGATTTGATCCAGTGTTTTCCAGGCGTCCAGCACCGCATCGATGCGCTTTAATGTGGCGACGGTCATCGGATGTCGATATTGATCCAAAACGGCCGCACGAAGCTCTTCCATGGCTTTACGATCCTCGGCGCGGGGGATTCTCCAATCGGCGCTGATGGGGGTGTCCTCCGCTATCGGCTCCGCCGAACCGCTCAACGCTCTGAGCAACCGCAATTCCTTCTCATCCTCGGATTCATTGGAGGGAATCGTACGGCTTCCGCTGCCGCCGGCAATCACTGGAACCCACTGGTATCCGATCAAAGTCATCCGGCCGTCTCGCCAGCGTCTGAGAACAGCTGTCCAGGGAATGCGCGTCCCTATTCCGTTGATGACCGGACCGTAAAGTCCCGAGGATTTCAAACGCGTGCTGAAATAGCGATGAGTGTTCGATAACGTCTGATGAATCGGTGACAAAAGGGCCGCAGGAATCGCCTCTGTGGCAAAGCGATCCTGGCCGGCGCTGGGCGATCTCAAAACGTACGGCCGGCTCATTCCAATCGCGGCGATCGAAGAATTCGCAACCAGGCAGATAATAAGCCAAAAGGCCAAGAGGCGACGGGCCAAATTCATACCGCTATATCTTAAAGTAACTCTTGGATTAACCCCAGATGTCCTTCGGCTAATTAAATCTAGTCCAAAGGGCTCATATCGATGGGCCCTCCCGGCTGAAGGCCGGCGGGTCGATGATCGGCGGAAGGATAATGCGTTTTGACGGGACTCCTACTCCAGCCAACACTGAACGGCGGCTGTTCCTAGGTTATAAGGATGGCGGCAGCGGCGAGAGCGGCTGTTTACGGGAGGGGGCCAAACAACGCATGCACCTGATAAAAACCCTGTGAACTGATGCTCTGTGTCACAGACCAGTTGTTGGCCTTAGCCTGCTGGTAGATAAGGTCGCTCTGGCCTTGGCTGGCAGCGAAAAAGTTTACGTAATTGCCCTTTGGAGTTAATTGATACCAGATTCCGAAATTAAAGCTGGTATGAACTCCAAATTTGCCGCTGTAAAAGTCCCGAAAGAATTCCGAGCGGCCATTGGCCATGAAATAAATGTTTGATGTCACGGAATTATCAGGATTTTGAATATCTTGTTCACATATGACATTGTTGGGGCCATAGGGATTCGCTGAATATCCTGGTGCGCACATATTTTGTCCCCATGTCGTATCGCTTGCGGCGGCCTTAGGTAAATGCAAGCTCGCTTCCACAATGCGGCGCGCACGTTGAGTGTCCAATGAAACGACGGGGACGGCATTCTCATCCGGAGATAAATTGACATGGTGCTCTAGAGCATCGATTCCCGCCTTAAACTGGGGGAAGGGAATGATTCCGCTTTTGACTTGATCATTGAGATTCCCAATCGCCGCACCTTGCGGGGCGTAGTAGGACAGCGGACTACCGCCGACGGCCGTCTCCGCGCCATGAGATAGGGCCGGAACAAGAAAACATCCCACCAGCGTGAGAAAAGACGAAACAAATATATTTTGGCGCATGATCAATTCCTCCGATTGGGAACAGTTTACGGAATCAGGTTGGAACAAGGAATGGGGCGAAAGGCCAAAATTTAGCAACCAAATGGCCTCCAAAATTCGTGGGCCCTGCCCCCGGGAATCAGGTGCTTAAGGCGGCGGCCAGTGCAAGGAGAACGAAGAACAAGCCGAATACCGACATGGCGGGATGGGTGCGCAGGAAAGGAAGCGAACCGACGGGTTGGCGGGCGGAACGCTCTTTCGCCGCGATGGGTTCCATGGCCCAGAGGACCTCGAATTCGCGCGCGTAGGCCTGCACGATGTGGGGATCATTAAAGAAGTAAGCGTTTTCGTAGTTATCGTACTCGGCGTTGTTGGTCCAGTTATAGCTGCCGGTAAAGCCTTCTTGACCGTCAAAGACCGCGAACTTGTCATGCATGATCCCGCGTCCGAGTCCTTTCAGAATATGAACCTCGATGGCCGCCTGCTCCAGGACCACATCCTCGTCCTCCTTTTCGGATGTCTGGCTCAAGTCGCGAACCACGCGAACACGCACGCCGCGCTCTTTCGCCCGCGCCAGCGCGTCGGCAATCTCCCGGGAGGTCAAACTGTACATGGCGATGTCGATCGAAGTGCGGGAATGATTGATTCGCTTCAGAATCTGGTCGCGGATATGCCCTTTGGGCGAGAAATAAACTTCATTGGCCATCAGCAGACCCGGGAGCAGGAGGAGAACCGTTATTGTCATCCCCCGCGGTCTCTGGCGGGGGATCCAGTCGTTGGCTACAACTGGATTCCCGCCTACGACATGCGGGAATGACATTGGAGTGCCATGGTTACCGGACGCCGGTGGGTTGACGGCGACGGATTTCTTCGGCGGCGTGTAAGCGAGCGAGGGCGCGGCGGAGAGCGGCTTCGGCTTGCGCGAGATCGACTTCGGTTTGCGGAACGCGCAGGGCGGCTTTGGCCTTTTCGGCGGCCTGACGGGCGCGTTCGACATCAATTTCCTGCGCCATTTCGGCCGTTTCGGCAAAAATCGCTACGTGATTCTTCTGCACCTCGACGAATCCTCCCGACACGGCGAACAATTCGGTTTTATCGCCGCGACGCAATCGAATCTGACCTGCCTGCAGCTGCGCCAGGAGCGGCGCATGATTCTCGAGAATTCCGAGCTCGCCATCGGCGGCCGGCACCACGATGGAATCGGACTGCGTCTGCATCAGCACGCGCTCGGGGGTCAGAATATCAACGGTCAGAGGCATTTAGGCGTTCACCGCCTGGAGCTTCTTCGCCTTTTCGATCGCTTCTTCGATGGAACCAACCATATAAAAAGCTTGCTCCGGGAGATCGTCGTGTTTCCCCTCCACAATTTCCTTGAAGCTGCGGATCGTGTCCTTCAAGGAAACATAGCGCCCCGGCTGACCGGTGAATGTTTCCGCTACGAAAAACGGCTGCGACAGGAACTTCTGAATCTTGCGTGCGCGCGAGACCAGCAGCTTATCATCTTCCGACAATTCATCGATGCCGAGAATCGCGATGATGTCCTGCATGTCCTTATATTTCTGCAGAATCTTCTGCACAGCGCGCGCCGTATTGTAATGCTCTTCGCCCACGATCTTGGGATCAAGAATGCGCGAGGTGGATTCCAGCGGGTCGACCGCGGGATAAATGCCCAGCTCCGCGATCGAACGCGAAAGCACTGTCGTTGCATCCAGATGCTGGAAGGTCGTGGCCACCCCGGGGTCCGTTAAATCGTCCGCGGGCACATAAACCGCCTGAATCGACGTGATCGAACCCTTTTTCGTGGAGGTGATGCGTTCCTGCAGGGCGCCGACTTCGGTGCCCAGAGTGGGCTGATAACCTACAGCGGACGGCATACGGCCAAGCAGGGCCGACACTTCCGCCCCGGCGAGCACGTAACGGAACACGTTGTCGATGAAGAGCAGCGTGTCGGCGCCTTCCACATCGCGGAAATATTCCGCCTGCGTCAGCGCGGTGAGTCCCACGCGCGCACGCGCTCCCGGCGGCTCATTCATCTGCCCGTAGACCAGCACGGTCTTGGAAAGCACCGGCGCACCGTCGGATAATTTGGTGTGCTGCATTTCCAGCCAGAGATCGTTGCCCTCGCGGCTGCGTTCGCCGACGCCGCCGAACACCGACACGCCGCCATGCTGCTTGGCGACATTGTTGATGAGTTCCTGAATAATGACGGTTTTGCCCACGCCGGCGCCGCCGAACAAACCGACTTTGCCGCCCTTCTGATAAGGCTCGAGCAGATCGACGACTTTGATACCCGTTTCAAAAATCTGCGGTTTGGTTTCCTGATCGACGAATGAAGGCGCCGATTTATGAATCGGGGCGCGGTCCTTGGTCTCAATCGGGCCGCGTTCATCCTTGGGCTCGCCCAGCACGTTCATGAGGCGGCCTAGGCACGCGCGGCCTACGGGCACCGTCAGCGGCGCTCCGGTATCCGCCGCTTCCATCCCGCGCTGAAGGCCTTCGGTGGCGCCCAGCGCGATCGTCCGCACCTGATTGTCTCCCAGGTGAGACGCGACTTCGACTGTCAAGTGGCCGATATGAACGGCGTTATAGATAGCCGGCAGTTTGCCCGGCGAAAATTCAATATCGACCACGGGGCCGATCACCTGCACGATTTTTCCAGCATTCATAAGAACTCCTTTAGATAGTCAATGGACCGTGATGATTCTTTTGCAAAATCCGGCGCAGCTTCGCGAGATCCCGATATTTTAACCGCTGAAATTTGACGCCGTAGCGAAACTCGGGCGACGCATCTCTTCGAAATACGACAAGGCCTTCCAGCCGCATGCCGTAATCACCCAGGTGAACATCCACCTGACTGCCTTCCGGCCAGTTCACCGGTGCCACCACGCCGACGCCTCCGAGGCTCAAGTTCACGGTGGTCCCCGCGCTTTCCAATCCGAAGAGCCGGTTGTTCATCCGGCAGGCGACTTTCACCGGAACCCGTAAAAAGATTCGCCGGTCCCTGCCGAGCAGCGCTTCCTTTGGACTCCAGGCTTCTCTGGAGTGCCGATGGGCCATGTAAATCTCAACCAAACTACGAAACACGCGGCGTCATTTCAGGGCCTCCGCCCCGCTGACAACCTCGAGGATTTCTTTTGTGATCGATGCCTGGCGCGTCCGGTTCATGCGCAGCGTCAGCGAACCCATGAGCTCCGAAGCGTTCTTCGTCGCATTATCCATCGCGGCCATACGCGCGCCCAGCTCCGCCGCGGCGGATTCGAGCAGCACGCGGAACACCTGCGCCTTGAGAAATCGAGGGACCAGGCCTTCCAGCAATTGCTCTTTCGCTGGTTCATATTCAAAATCCGGCCAAGCGGGGCTGAGTTCGGTGTTGGGGTCAGACCCGCCCGCGACAGGTCCGGCGGGCGAGCGCCCGTTTGTGTGGCGCTCGGGTCTGACCCCTGGCGTGGTGATCGGCAACAGAGGTTTCACGACCAGCCGCTGCTGGATGACCGATTTAAATTCGTTGTAGAGTATGTCTACCGCGGCGACCGGCTGTCGCTCATACGCTTCGACCAGATCCCGCGTGATAATTTCGGCATGGGCAAAGTTCAAGGTATTGAAAATGTTGGCGTATTCCTTGACCACGGGACCGCCGATGCGCTTGAAGTAATCCCGCCCTTTTCGTCCCACAACATAGAGCTGCACTTGGTCGCTCCGGTGCTGCCGCAGATAGCGCAGCGCTTCGCGGATCAAATTGGTGTTGAAAGCGCCGCAGAGCCCTTTATCCGCCGTCACAAGCAGGAGAATCCGCCTTGTCCCCGGGCGCTGTACAAAGAGAGGATGTTCAGTCCGGCGCTCGACGACGTGTGTCATCAGTTCTTCCATCTTCTGTGCGAACGGCCGCGCCGCCAGAATCCGCGCCTGCGCCCGCCGCAGCCGCGCCGCCGCCACCATTTTCATGGCCTTGGTGATCTGCTGCGTCGACTTAACCGACTTGATCTTCTGCCGGATTTCCCGTAACGAAGGCATTAGGCTTTGAAAGTTCCTTTGAATTCTTTGATGGCGGCTTCGAGCTGAGGCTTGAGCGTGTCATCGATGATTTTCTTTTCCCGGATCGTTTTCAGGAGATCGCCGTAGCGTCGGTCCAGAAATGTCAAAAAGTCGGTTTCGAACCGGCGAATCTGTTCCGCGGGCACGTCATCGGTGAACCCATTGACGCCGGCGAAGAGAATGGCCACCTGCTTTTCAACGGCCATCGGCACGTATTGATCCTGCTTGAGAATTTCCACCATGCGTTTGCCGCGCTCCAGCTGGGCCTGTGAGGATTTATCCAGATCGCTGCCGAACTGCGCGAAAGCCGCCAGCTCGTTGTACTGCGCCAGATCCAGGCGCAGGCGGCCGGCCACCTGTCGCATCGCTTTGATCTGCGCGCTGCCGCCGACGCGGGATACGGACAGACCGACGTTCACGGCCGGCCGGATGCCGGCGTAAAAAAGGCCGGATTCGAGATAAATCTGGCCGTCAGTGATCGAAATGACGTTCGTGGGAATGTAGGCGGATACGTCGCCGGCCTGCGTTTCGATAATAGGCAGAGCGGTCAACGAACCGTATCCGTTCTTTTCGGAAAGCTTACATGCGCGTTCCAGCAGGCGGGAATGCAGATAGAAAACGTCGCCCGGATAGGCTTCGCGGCCCGGGGGCCGGCGCAGGAGCAGGGACAGCTGCCGGTACGCCTGGGCATGCTTGGACAAATCGTCGTATACGCAGAGCACGTGTTTGCCGCTCCACATGAATTCTTCGCCGATCGCGCAGCCTGAATAGGGAGCCAGGTACTGCAGGGGCGCCGGATCCGAAGCCGTGGCGCAAACCACAACGCTGTATTCCATCGCGCCCATATCCGTGAGTTTCTGCACGACCTGCGCGACATTGGACTGTTTCTGACCGATGGCGACATAGATGCAGATCGGGCGACTGGCGGCGGGTTCGCTTTTCTGGCTGATGATGGCATCGATCGCGACGGCGGTCTTGCCGGTCTGTCGATCGCCGATAATCAATTCGCGCTGGCCGCGACCGATCGGAATCATGGAATCGATGGCTTTGAGACCGGTCTGTAAGGGTTCCTTAACCGGGGAGCGTTCCACGATGCCCGGGGCGATCACTTCGACTAAGCGGGACTTTGAGGTTTTAATCGGGCCCTTGCCGTCGATCGGCTGCCCCAGCGGATTCACCACGCGGCCGATCATGGCTTCGCCCACCGGCACGTCCATGACCTTGCCGGTGCGCTTCACCGGATCGCCTTCCTTGATGAACTGGTCTTCGCCCATGAGCACCACGCCGACAGTGTCGGCCTCGAGATTCATGACCATTCCGTAAACCCCGTTGGGCAGCTCCAGCAGCTCGCCGGACAACGCCTGCTTGAGGCCGAAAACCCGGGCGATGCCATCGCCCACCTGCAGAACATAGCCGACTTCGGAGAGCTCGAGCTTGCTCTCAAAACCTTCCAGCTGCTTTTGTATAACGGAAGTGATTTCCTCAGACCGTATGGCCATATAAAACTCCTTCAAGTTTTTCCAACTGTCCTTTTAAACTTTGATCGAGCACATGATCGCGCGTCTGAATCACCAGGCCGCCGATGAGCTGAGGGTCCACTTGGACGTCCATGCGCACTTTGGCGTGAAGCCAGCGCTCCAGTTTCGTTTTGAGTGCCTGCTGCTGGACCTCCGGCATCGGAAAAGCGGCGCGCACGCGCAAGGCCTGGACATTCTGCGCACGATCCACCTCCGCCTGGAATTCCTGAACGATCAGGAGCAGAAGATCCAGCCGATGCTTGACGACTAATAGAAAAAGGAATTTCTCCAGCAGCGGCGTCGCATACTCACCGAGAGCGGAATGAATCATCCGCTGCTTCTCGCCCGGCGTGATGAAGGGATGTGACAGGATATCCTTTAAAGAATCGCGCAAACGGATGATGCGGGCGATCTCCTCCAGTCCCTGCTGGCAGGCCAGCACCTCATTTTTGACCTGGGCTTCCGCAAACAATGCCCGGGCGTATTTTCGAACGGCGACGGTATCGCGCATAACCCTCCAACGTCATCCCCCGCAGTCGTAAGCGGGGGATCCAGTCACGGCCTACAGCTGGATTCCCGCCTTCGCGGGAATGACAGACTAATGGTGTTCCTTGTCCAGATCCTTCATAAATCCCTGGATCAACGCGTCCTGCTCTTTGGCGTTCATCGTATGCTTCAAAAGCAATTCGGCCGTCTTGATGGAAAGGCCCGCCACCTGCTGGCGAAGGTCACGCGACAGCTTCGCCTTTTCTTCTTCCAGCTGACGGCGCGTCTGTTCCGAAATGCGATGCGCTTCGGCTTCGGCGTCCTTCAGGATTTGCTCACGGACTTTCTGAGCTTCGGCCTGGGTCTGAGTGAGGATCGCCTGGGCCTTCTCCTGGCCCTGCGCCAATTCCCTTTCGTACTGGGCTTTTAATTGATCGGCTGTCTGCCGGGCTGAATTAGCCTCATCGATGGCGCGGCGAATGCTGTCCTCGCGGTCCTTGAGCGCCTGCAACAATGGCTTCCACGCCACCTTGCTCAGCACAAGAACCAGGCAGACGAATGTCACGATCGTCCAGATGATGAGGCCCTTATCAGGGGTTAAAAGGGTTTCCATGTATCCTCCAGGATTCAGTAATCAGAGTTCAGAGTTCAGACAGCTGTGCCGCCTGAACTCTGTGCACTGACTACTTAATTAGCCTTTCGCCACGACGCCATTCAAGGCGAGTGCGACCAGCAGGCAGATCACCAGAGCGAAAAAGCCCAATCCTTCAATCAGCGCTGCTGGAATCAGCATGGTGGTCCGCAGATTCCCCGCGGCCTCCGGCTGACGCGCCGTTCCTTCCAGCGCTGCAGCGGAAAGCTTGGCGATACCGCTCGCCGCGGCGATCATGATGATTCCCGCTCCCCAACCGGCTCCCAGATATCCCAGACCAATGTGCAATAAGTTCATACGAGTCTCCTTTATACGTTAGTCCCAAGTGCTCATGTTTCTGGCCTCGGGGTGCGACCTCACACCCTCACCCGGCTTCGCCACCCTCTCCCTACTTTAGGGAGAGGGCTAGGGTGAGGGTGCGGTTAATGCTGCGGATTCACCGCGCCGCCCACAAACACGGCGGTTAACAGGGTAAAAATGTAGGCCTGCAGAAAAGCGACAAATATTTCAAGCAAGGCCAATCCCACGGCCGCGGCCACGGAAATCGGCGCGATCAGGATTGATCGAAATATAAAAATCAGTCCGATGAACGCAAGGATCACAATGTGACCGGCGATCATGTTCGCGAACAACCGGATGCACAGGGCGAACGATTTCGTAAAGAGGCCGAGAATTTCAATGACGAACATCAAGGGAACGAGCCAGAAGGGCAGACCGTGAGGGATAAAGGTCTGCAAATAATGAATCACGCCATGCTGGCGAATGCCGGAAATATTGATCATGAGGAAGGTGGTTATTGCCATGGCTGCGGTAACGGAAATATTGCCGGTCGCGGTCGCTCCGAACGGCACCAGGCCGAGCAGATTGCACAGCAGGATGAAAAAGAACAGGGTCAGGAAATAGGGCAGATATTGATCACTGGTCGGTCCCAGATTCGGCCGAACGATGTCATCGCGTATGAAAACGATAAAAACCTCGAACAAGTTGGCCCACCCATGGTTGACCAATCCCGTCTGCCGGCGGGCAACCAGCAAAACCGACAGCAGGATCGCACCGGCGATCACCATCATCAACCCGTGGAGCGTCAAATAAATCGGCGTCGTGCCCAGGGTGAACAGCTTAAGCAGACGATGATCGAGGATGTGATGTTGAAGAACCTCAACGAAATCCATCAGGGCACCTGCATGAAAAAGGGAATCTGAATCAAGGAGAGCACCAGATACGTCATGGCCAGCGTAATCAGGGGGAGGGTGAAGGAAACTTTCCAGAGGTAAAGCAGTGCCGTCGCCACACCCAACGTCAATACCCGCAGCAGAGCGTCGCCTACAAAAACGGCAAAGAAATCACGGTTGGAGCGATGAAGCGCCCAGAGCAACGCGTAAAACGCCGCCATGCTCTGCAGGCCGGCCCATAAAACCAGAGCCGCCACCGCGGCCTGCGCCCCTCTTATAAGGAAGCTGGCTCCCGTCAATAGAACCGTGACCGTCGCCAAAACGCTAAGTCCTTTTGCTTGAATGGCCTGTATCATTCAGAAACTCCCGAAAGAAATTATAAAAACCCACCGTCATTCCGATCATCGCCCCGATGAGCGTACCCCAGGGGCGTGCCGCCCAATGTTTATCGGCCCAGATTCCTATGAAAGTGCATACGAGGATGGTGAGCGCGAGGCTCGTTCCTGCGTAAACATGCCGCCAAATAGTGGGTGAACTCTGCGGCGGGATTGGACCCATGAAAGTATTGTATTTAACTTACAGGAAGACGCGAGATAATATCAAAATCTCCCTTGATATTTCCAAATTTCCCGCTATCCTTTTTGGGACGATGAAGAAACTGGACTTCAGCGATTTTCCGTGGCTCCCACCGTGGCAGCCGATCTCCCCGCAAGGCCGCCAGGCGTATGAGGCGGAACTCGAAACGGAACTCACAGAAGCCCATTCCCTCTTCGGCATTCCGATACGCGCCATTGCCCGCACCTGCGACGGGGACGATGTTCTCTTCGAGCTCATGGGCCAGCGCTGCCGCCTGGTCGTCGTTCACATGACCTTCAGCGGCCGTCGGGAACAGGACCCGCGCTGGCCTCAGGCGCAATTCTTTCAGGATATCGATGATTGGGTGATGCGCAGCATGATCCCCGATCTCGCCCGCTTCGAGAAGTCCCAATCCGACCAGGCCGCCTAGCGGCTTTCCTTAATCCGACGCGATTAACAGCAGGATAGCGACAACGAAGACGAGGGCTGTGGAGGCCCAGGCGAGACCCCGAACGAGGGACTTGCGGCGCGCCGAGCCGGCCTGAATTTCGGCGATTTCGACGAAGGGAACCGCCGCGCGGCGGAACCAGCCTTTCACGACGACGTGCTCTCCAGGAAACTGGCCAACATTCGCCACGCCGAACAGGCGGCTCAGAATATCAAAGCGCGAGAACCGGTTAAGCGCCAGTTCGGTCCCGCTATCATCGGTCAGGCTGGGACCTTTCGAATCTTTTCCGTCGCTTACCAGACGGCCCTTCACCACCACCGGCAGACCTTTCCAGGCTGTTGCCCGCGTTGAGGCGGCCACCTCGTTTAAGGGCAGCTCTTCAAAGGGTTTAAAAGGATACATCAAGACCAGCCGGGCTGCACGCCCCAGGCTCCAGCCCAGAAGGGCCCAAAGAATCGTATATCCCGTGTCAAAATCGTCTCCCCGCAAGGCATTGATCGCCACAGCCAGAATCGCCAGGGCCAGCGGCAGCCATCGGGCGATGCGGTCAGACCAGGGCGCAGAGGGCTTCTTAGAGCGTTTACCTTCTCCCCTTGTGGGAGAAGGTGGCCGAAGGCCGGATGAGGGGGATCGTCCCGTCAAGGGCAGTCCCCCCTCACCCCCACCCTCTCCCGCGCTGGGGAGAGGGAGTTTTTGAGAGGGTTGTTTTGGCCGAGGTTTAAATGCCGAAGCGAGTTTGCTCATGAGCCCCGGACCGCGTTCGCGTTTAGGCTTGGGAACCGCCACGGGTTCGGGCAGAGACGCCACCTTTGGAGGTTCAGGCTTGGGAGCCGCGATGGGCTCGGGCTGTGGCGCCACTTTCGGGGGTTCAGGTTTCGGAGCCGCTACTGGTTCGGGCGCCGATTTTGGAGATTTGTAAGCGGCCGGGTTACCGGCTTTCTTAAAAGCCGTGATCAGCTTCGAGAATACCCCATTCGATGGTGTCTTGGTCTCCTCAAAAATAACGGGTCCTGACATACCCTGGAGCAGCCGCCGCCGGGCTTCAGCCGCCTCTTCGTCGGGCTCAGGCGCCTCCTGAACCGGTGCAGGTTCAGGAGCAGGAGCGGGTTCAGGAATAATTTCAGGGGGTGGTGGAGTCTCAATAGGCAAAGGCTCAGCGGGCTGAATCGCCTCGACAATCGGCTCTGGTTCGGCTATGACGGGCGGAGGCGGTTCAACAACGGGCGGGGGAGGAGCCGGACGGGGTTCCTGGGTTTTCGGCGGGTTAGCGGGTGCCGTGCGGACGATGTCGGGCAGGACAGGCTTGTTTTCTTTCCGCCGGAACAGAGAAAAGCCAGAAGGGCGCTTCTCGGGCTTTTGAACCGCCGGCACCGGTTTGGGGGCCGGAGCCTCCTGTGGAAGAGGCGTAGGGGCTTCCTTATACTCCGGGACTGGTGCCGCCGGAGCCATGGTCACTTCCGGCTCTTCAAGCATCTCCGGAAGCTTGGGAGGCGGTGGGAAAATGGACTCTTTTTTCGGAGGTTTCGCCGGTTTTGCGACAGGCGGGGCGGCAGGAATCGTTTGGCCTGGACTCATCCGATCTGCCCAGCGATTCAAGGTGCGCGCGAGTGATCGAAGGAATCCCCCGATACCCGTTCCCTCCGCGGAAAAATCGATCGTTTCCTGAAAACCGCGAAAAGGGGCCTTCTCGAGGATGCTGGAACCACCCTGGGAAGCCGACGCTTCCATTAGCGCCCGCAAAGCGCGTTCAACCGGCGCTTCGAATCGCTGGAGGGTGGCGAAATCGGTCCAGAGCGACTCGCAGATGGGGCAGAACGTCAGTATGACCTGCCGGCTCTGCACACGGCCCTGATAGAGCTTGTTGGCGCACTTGGGACACCAGCGGTCTATGGGCAGCTGAAGCGCCTCGGTCTCGGCCAGCGCCGCGCGGCATTGGGCCTTATCCTCGCTGCAGGCCGCAATGGTCTTCTCCTCCACAAAAAAGCCGCCGCAAGACGGGCAGCTTTCGACTGGGCCGTGAATCGTGAGGACCGTTTCCAGAATCTGGTCGCCGCAGACCGGGCATTTCATCGAAAGAATACTGTCGCTCATTGTCCTTAAGGATAACAGCTCCGGGAACTTTTTGCCAGGCGGCGCGTCTAATTGGGTAAAAGGGATAATCTAAACCATCGGACAAGGAAGAAGGGAAGTGTATGAAACGCGACCAAAGTAACAAACAAGGTAAAACATCAAAAGCATCGAACCATTCAGAATTGAGAAATGAAGAATTCGAATGGCTCGGTGAAATTCACGCCGTTCTTTCCCCCTACTGGTCGGCTCGTTCCGGCTATCGCGATGGGGATTCCAGAGATTCAACTGACACCAGCAGCGATACGAACACCTGAACTAAACAAACTAGACTACGTCGCTTACCCCGCTCTCACGGAAATAAATCTGTGACGCGGGTTGACGTCTGCATAAAAAGTGACTTTGGCCGCTGGCGGTATTGGAGAGGTCACGCCCGGCTGCCAGGCATCCTTGTAAAAATATTGAACAAACCGTCGGATTTGCCGCGGGGACATGCCCTTGCGACCGGTGTCCCGATTCAAAGACATTTGCTGCTTGATCCGGTCCTCTGCGATCCGACGCGTGGATGGAGTTTTGAACAACCACAGCGCATCCAGCCGATCGAAAATCGGCCTATAGCTCCTGAGAGCCCGGGCGACGGACCGCTTCAACCCGGTTTTTGTGCGACCGACATTCACTCGGGTATCCGCGCCCACGAACCAGCCCTCCAGAATAAATATGGCGACTTTCCCCTGAAATTGAAATGACCGGGGCGATCGTTCATCGTTCTGCTTGTCAAATATCGGGAGACTAAATCGGGAGGCGGCTGTACTCTTTTCAAAAGCCCGGATGTCCTTCCATAGTCGCCGGGTATCGTGAGTCCCGGCCGGGCCGCGATTGGGGATGCCCCTTGGATCGTACCCGCGTGCTAAAAATTCCGGAGCGTAGCGCCGGGACCGGGGCAGGTAGTAATCATCCAGCGATCGCGTCAGCGCTTTCCCCTCATGCCGGGGCAACCGCGCATTCAAACTCTTTGCGAGGGCCTCGCAGAAAGTGGTTTTCCCCTGTCCGATACTGCCGTTAACCCCGAAAACGAACAGGCGTTTCTCGCCCCGCCGACACTTCTGGTCCAAAATCCATTCGGCCAGAAGCGCAAGAAATGCACGATCTATCGTCGAGCGGCCTTTAAGCTTTTTCAGCCACGGCAGGGAATCAGCAATGGCGGGCTTCGTAGTAGAGGAACTCTCTTTCCAGATCGTCAAAAGTCCAGTGATCCGGGGCAAAATAATTCACGAACTGGCCATAGCGATCGATCAAATACGCCCCCGGCACCATTTCTTTAGGCGCATCGGCCAGGACTAAGAGGGTTGCGTTCAACCAGTCCCATTGCTTCCGGTCCAGCTGAATGGCTTTGAGCCAATGCTCCCGCACGTCTTTTTTTGTCTGGGGTTCATAAATAAGAATGAGATGTGATTTTTGCCGGAAATCCCACAGCGTGTAGGCCTTCCCGTCATAATCCTCGATCTTCCAATTGGGAACCAACGTGCCTTTTTCGAGCATGAGCTTATTTGGTTAGTTTCTGGAAAATGATACCGGACCCTAGAACCTGCTTCTGATGGTCTCGAATGAGAATCGTCGTGTAGCCCAGGCGCTGGGATTGGCCGGCAACCGTCAGCGTGGTTTCCTGACGGGAGACTGTCTCCTTACTCGCAAGCGTCTTTTGTAGAGTTTCCACAAACCACGGAATGCCTTTCAAAACATCGCCGACCATCTTGCCTACGACGCCCTCGCCAACGAGTTCCAGCAGATGCGCAGCGGCAGGATTTAAAACGGTGATGGCGCCGGCACTGTCCATCGCGATTAAGCCGCCCGACAAATTCTCCAGCAGACTCTCCATCAATATCTTGGTTTGAGACACTTCTGTAATGAGCTGCAGGTTTTGATAGGCCACGGCCGCCTGCCGACCCAGCAGAGTCATAAACTCCTGATCCTGGGGCCCGAATTGACCGTTTTTCCGATTAATAATCTCCAGCACCCCATAAGCGCGTTTGATGGAAAAAACAGGAATACAAAGAATCGACTTGGTATGGAACCCGGTGACCACATCGGCCTGCCGATTGAAGCGGTTATCCTGTCGGACATCGTTCACCAGGGCCGGCTGATGGTACTGGGCAACCCATCCGCTGATGCCGGTACCCACGCGGAAAGGGACCTGACCTAGGCGCTCGAACGTGATGCCGTAGGCGGCTTTCACGCGCAGCTGTTGCTCGTCCTCCGATAGCTCAAAAAACGTTCCGGCTTCCGATTGAAGGACTTTGCATCCCTGTTCCAGCACAAATTCCCAAAGCTTTTGCGGCTCATACACAAAATGGATTTTATTCAGGATATCGAAGAGGGCCGTGAGGTGGTAAGTCCCGAGCATCGACTAAAAGTATATCAATTACCGACGAACTCTAATAAACCCGGCATGCGGGATTTCACGGCTTCCTCCCGTACCATCGGCCCGCAGGACATACAGCGGGTCTTCTCCGACGACCAGGGAGGTATCCTCCACCGCGGTCGCGGAGGGCTTCCAATCGTCCGGGTCCAGCGTCTGCAGCCGCCCACCCCAGACATCCGTCACCACCAGCCGGGCCTGGTCGTTTTCCGATGTACTGGCCGCTTCTTTGAAGAAAAAGAATTGATGCCCCGGAAAAACGCCGATCTCGCGCTGAAGAGGGCACTTTTTCTTATCGAGCGCGCCTTCGGGCAGACAAAATGGCGTGAACCGTTGTTTCCGCCGGTTCCAGACCTGAAAAATGTCGCAGTGCTTGGCCTGACTCGCCGTTTTGACGAGAATCTGATCTGGGTCGTCTGTAAATACGGCTTCCATCACAGGCTCTTGGATCAACAGAGTCTCCGTGTCCGTATCGACCCGGTATTCATACAGCCAGCTCGGAAGAGCGCCGGGAATCTTCAAATACAGCAGCCGCCGGCTATCCACCGACCAATCGGGCGAATATCCCTGTCCCAGGGCGATCGTGCGCTGGCTCTCTAGATCATGGACGGCAATCGTCGGCCAGGCGGAAAATCCCATGATTTGTAAGGCCAGCCGCTTTCCGTCAGGCGAAACCAGAAAACGGAACGGTCCGACCGCATTCTCATAAATGGGCTTTTCCTCCCCGTCCGGCCATGCCTTGGAATAGACGCGGTAAGGATCCTTCCTTGTGGGTCGCGCGGAGAAAAGCACGGTGCCGTGTTCGCGATCCCAGACAAAATCAATGAATTGATCGTAGGATTGCCGTAATGGGAAATCCTGCAATTGCTGGGTTTCAAGGTTATAAAAGGCGGGAACGGGCGGCTGCCGGTTGAGATCTTCTACAAAAAAACCACGCGGCAATTCGGCCGCGATGATGACCTCCGACGTCAGACCACAGAGTGCAAAGAGTAGAATTAACTTACTGCGGCTCAACAATTTGGGATTGGTCCTGGTTGGAGCCGGCGTTGGGGGCCGATCCCGCGGAAGGTTCCGAATGAATGTCGCCCACGGCCTCGGCTCGCTCACCGCGGAGCACCTTGTTACCAAACCGTTCCGAAAGATCATGCGAACGCAGCATCAAGGAATCGCCGAGCGCCTTGGCCGCCTCCGTGGGCCGCCGGTAAGTTCGCCGAGGTGCGGCCCCGGAGGATGGCGGAGCCGAAGCGGATTCCTCCCCGGGTGCGGGACCGCCGGTGAGCGATACCAGAAGCTTGCGAAGCTTGGGAGCGAGGGCATCATCGGGATGGGCTTTCAAAAAGGCCCGGAAATCACGGGCGGCTTCCTCCGGCTGCTCTCGCTTCAGATAAATGACGCCGCGACCAAGAAGCGACTGCGCATCCGTGGGATGACGTTCCAGAACGTAATTGAAATCTTCCAGGGCCTGATCCCACCGATCGGCTTCATAATAGACGGCTCCGCGCAGGGCACGAGCATCAAGAAGCTCCGGTTTAAGCCGAATGGCGTCGCCAAGATCCATGAGCGCCCCGTCCGAACCTTTCAAATAATAGCGGCAGGCTCCGCGCGCATAGTACGCGTCGGCGAAATCGCTGTCCGCCGATATCGCTTCATCAAACAGTGGAATCGCTTCGTTAAATTCGCGGGCATTAAAGTGTTTGACGCCTTCGTTGAATGCCTTCACGGCAGACTGCGGCGGCGCATCCGCGTAAACAGCATGGCAAAAAGCAAATGGCAAAAGACAGAGGGCGAAAATCCCTCCCCACCCCCCTTTTGCAAAGGGGGGAGCAAGGGGGGATTTGCCATTAGCCATGCCGTTATACATCGAAGCTTCTCGCTTTTTTGCAATCGTCACAAGAGCATACCTCTCGCAAATAATCATAAGTATATATACCGGTATTGTGCCCATCGCTCCAGTTGAAGTGCAGCGCATAATTCCCCACCACTTCGATGGCCGTCGGGCTTATGGAAGGCGGCACCTGGCTGGGCCGGACCAGGGTTTCATGGGTCCACTCATCCACGCAGGCGGCACAGCGGCAGGCGAGCCGGAGCTCGCGGCCATCATAGCGGCTGGCGTGCCGGTCGCTCCATACAATCGTCAGCTTTCCGCCAGCCGACTTAATCTCCTGGGGCACCGGCTTCATACTCAGAACTCCGTGTCCGTCCATGGCGTGGGGTCGACGGGAACGGAGTGAACGAGTATTTCCCAGTGCACGTGAGGGGCAGTACTGAGACCGGTTGAGCCCACCTTCCCAATGACCTGTCCCTTCGACACCCGCTGTCCCGATTTTACGAGGATTGAAGACATATGTAAATAAATCGACATGACACCCTGGCCGTGGTCGATGAGTACTGTGCGGCCGTGCGTTTTCAACACGGCCGCGATACGCACGAGGCCGCCGTTCGACGCCAGTACCGGTGTGCCGGCTGCCGCCCGAAGATCGACCCCCTTGTGAAAGCCGGCGTCGATCGTGCCGTTGCGTATGCGCTTCAAACCGAATTCGCCAATAACGGGGCCTTCGACCGGAGGGGAGAACGTCCCTTCCCAGGATTGCTCGGCGGAGTCAATCAGAGCCGTTTTGTGAATCAGCACACTTTCGCGATGTTCCCAACGCATCAGCTCCGTCTTTTCCGCGGTGAAATTCACATTTTCAACGGTATACGTGCGCGAAGCCACCGTGACGCTCGTTGCGGCCAGATTCGCGGTCCGTCCGGCCGACCGTACTTTTAAATCGAATGTACCGGCGGATGCCCCCAGTGGAACCCCGATCAACGCGCGCTGCGCGTTCGGGCCGACGACGAAAAATCGGTAGGTCTTGTTCATGAAAACGGCTTTCAAATGATCTGTGGGCGAGGCATCGTCGAGCTCGACCCGGAGGGTTTCCCCGGGCAAAATTGTCGAGGAGGATAAAAGGAGGCGGGGTTCGGCCGCATGCGCCGTCGGCAAAGAAAGAAGTAAAGCAGACAGGACAAGAAAAAAGAATTTGCACGGCAGGCGAAACAACGAGGTTAGGGTCATTCGGAAAGATGGACAGGGATGAATCGCATGAAGCGACGTTTGCCGACTCTCACAATGACGGGTTTATCAAACTTTAAATTAAAATCATTCCCCACACGCTTTCCGTCAACTTCGACAGCGCCCTGCTGCAATAGGCGCGTTGCTTCATTTTTGCTTTCGGCCAGTTTTGACTCGACCAAAAATACCGCGATGCGTTGATTATATTTCCCCGCATGCTCCGGGATATCTTCGGGCACCTCCTTTCTGGAAAACACCTTATCGAAGGTTTGCGCTTCTTTCTCAGCCGCGTCCGCTTCGTAAAACTGGGCGGTGATCGTTTTCGCCAGAAGCGCCTTCGCCTCTCGCGGGTGCATGGACTGCAGCAGCCGGGGGTCAAGATCCGTCAGCAATTCCGCATATTTCGACATCAAGGAATCAGGGATCGACATGATTTTTCCGAACATTTCTTTGGGAGGATCGTTGAAGGCCACATAATTGCCGTAGGACTTGGACATTTTCCTCACACCATCGAGCCCCTCCAGCAGCGGCATCGTCATGACGACCTGAGGTTCCTGTTTAAAGTCCGTCTGCACCTCGCGTCCCATCAGCAGGTTGAATTTTTGATCCGTTCCCCCCAGCTCTACGTCGGCTTGGATGGCGACCGAATCGTACCCTTGCAGAACCGGGTAAATAAGCTCTAAAAGCGAAATCGGACGTTCGTTTTTAAATCGTTCGGCAAAATCCGCCCGCTGCAGCATCTGCGCAACGGAGACTCGGCGCTGGAGGTCGAGGAGCCCCGGTATTCCCAACGAATTGAGCCAGGTGCTGTTGAAGCGTACCTGCGTGGACTCTTTCTTTAATACGCGGAACACCTGGTCCTGATAGGTCTTGGCATGTTCCCAAACTTCCTGAGGCTTCAACGTCGGGCGTGTGGCGGACTGGCCGGACGGGTCGCCGATGCGGGCTGTGAAGTCGCCGATGATGAACTCGACCTGGTGCCCAAGATCTTGAAAGGTTTTGAGCTTCCGCAGGACGACCAGATGCCCGAGGTGCAGGTCCGGCGCGGTGGGATCCACTCCCAGTTTGATGCGAAGGGGCTTGCTCTTTTCGAGCTTATCTTTGAGCTCAGCTTCCGAAATAATCTCCGCGCATCCGCGAACAATTTTCTGCCAATGATCCGTCGAAGCGTTCACGGGACTCATCGTATAAAACGGCGCTTCGTCGACACAACCAGGCGACGGCGTTGCAGATGAATCCGCAGTCCCCAAAGCCCGATGGCCACCAATCGGCCGCCTGTGACTTTAAAATCGCAGTCCGTCACGTCGTGCTCCATGACGATGCGGTCGGGATGTTTTAGAGCTTCCTGAGCCGCCTCTTTGACGCGGGGCAGGTTCTCTACGCTGAGCACAAGAGCCGTTTGATTGGCCACGGCCATGATGAGGTTTTTTGCGCCTTCGGCTATGATCGAATATCCGGATTCTGCGACGCCTATGGAATCACGGACGTCACGCTTGAGATGAACGTTTCCGATGCGAATATTGCCTCGGCGATCCGGCTTGAGCACCTGCTTGAGGGCGTCCCATTGGCCCAGGTCCGTCCAACGGAATCCGATATCGCAAACGGCATAAGCCCCGAGATCATCCGTGGCACGACTTACCAGCGGCGTCATCACGGCGTAATCGATGGAATTGTCGACATAATGTCCGGGATCCAGTGGATGCGTTATTTTTTCCAAGAAATCCTGATAGAAGATTGCGGCTTCATTCTTTTTCCCGGTTTTGATCGCCAAGATTATCGCCTCGTAAACACGATACATCTCGGGCTGCAGACGCTGGAGCGCTGCTTCCGCCGTTGAAATTCGAAAGAAAAACATCCCGGAATTCCATTGCCAGGCCCCTGTGCGGATCAAATCCTTTGCGCGTTCCGACGTCGGCTTTTCCTGAAATTCAATGACCCGCCCGACTTTGTCAGCGCGAAAACAACCGAAGCCGCGCCATTCGTCCGGCCGATCGCTCGGTGGAATTCCAAGCATCACCATGGCGGGTCTGGTCTGAGCCATTGTGAGTGCCTTGCGGCAGGCCTGGAGAAACGCTCGATCTCCCTGAATGACATGATCGCCGGTCAAAACAGCCATAAGAGCATCCGGATTTTTGTGCCTCAAGTGGGCCATAGCCCAGAGGATGGCCGGCCAGGTCCCGCGCCGGGCAGGATCAACAAATACTCGGCCCGGGGGCAATTTTAATTGTCGACGGATGGGGGCGACCATGTCTTTGCCGGTGAGAATATACGTCTGCTTCTTCGAAAGTTTTTGAACCCGGTCGAAAGCCTGCTGAATCAAAGAACGTCCCGAGCCGGTCAGATCCGACAATACTTTGTTAAAAGGGAAAAGCCGCGAGCTTTGCCCGCCCGCCAAAATAACTGCATATATCGGTTCCTTCTGCACAGACGCATGGTATAAAAACCCCTCCGACGGCACAACGGGCCGGCCTGCCGGAGCGCAGGACCCGCCTGGGAAATGGGTCTTTCGGTCCAACATTATTGCCCCGTTGCCCCATGGGTTCGCCGTGGCCAAAACGATAGAATTTGGGGTCTATGAAATCACCTGTATTACGTATCATTTCCATCGCCTTATGCGTGACGTTGGTGGTCAATTCTTGCCCCGCGCAAGCGATCGCCATTTCTTTTCCCAAATCCGCGAAAGTGCATTTATTTCAGCAACAAGCGATCGTTCAACCCGCGCTTTCAGGAATTCATCATTTTATTTCGCATCTTTGTTTCTGGAATCTCATGGGAACCGTTCCACCCGAAGCGATTGAGAACCATATCAGGGAAACGGATGGATCCGCTCCTTCGCCCGGGCATTATGTCGCGCCTATTCTCGCTTCGTTCATGGTTATATCGATCGGTCTCTATTTTTGGGGAATTGCAGGCGCTTTGCTTTGTGGAGGCCTGGCACTCGTGCCCTTGATGACGCACGGAACGGAATCTGCAATCCCAGAAGACATTCTTGCCCGAGCCGAACGCGCCTACCAAACGAGTCGATTCTCTAAAAATCGTTCAAGACTCGAGCAATCCCAGCGAGCCGTGAAATATTTGCAGTCGTTTTACCAATCCCTTGGCCTGCAACCGGACACTCAGGCGCTCTCAGCGGCGCTGTTGCTGTTGGCAAGCGACCCGACCGAAGATGATCGTGAAATAAGAAAACTAAATAAGACTCCGAAAGAACGTGAACTTGCCGCGCGGATTGCTCGTGTACGCAGCATTGTCGAAACACCCTATCGCATCCCCGCCCCGGCTGTCAGCAAAAAACTTCTCTTCACCGACCGGGTCGACGCACTGGAATTTCAGGAAATGGTCTCGGCCATGGCGGCGCCCGAAGATGACATTCTTGTGGCGCTGGCCCATAAATTCGCGGCCATCGAGGTCTCCGAAGCCGACAATCGGGAATCACTTTTTACTGAAATCAGGCAGGTTTATGCGACGCTGTTCCAGCGCATCGGGGATGGGAAGTTTGCCGACACGCTGCGCGACCGCGCCTTCGAAATCGCGAATCCGGACGGATTCCAGAAAGCTCAACGAAAAATCAATACCACCCTCGATATGACTCAGGAGAACCAACAGAAGAGGCTGGATAAATACAAATCGGAACTCGAACGGAAACTAAAAGGGTTGGACGTAAGCCGCATCGAAGCCCGGGTTAAATCGCCGTATTCGGTTCACAGGAAAACCAGAAACGTTCAGGACTTCTTTGGCCTTCGCGTCGTCTTAACAGACTTTGCCAAACGCGATGAGGCCGTTGCCGCCGTCAGTCAATATTTTCTTCGGCTTGGCTTTGAGATCCATGGAGAGCAGACCGAAGAGAAAGGCCTTAAGCCCTTGGATCCCAAGGACCCTGATTTTAAAGCCTTCCATATCAGCTATAAAAAGCGAACTCACCGGGGGGATACTGACTTTATCCTGGAAGTGCAGTTTTTCTTGATCGGTGACTATGAAGAGTATCTCTACGGGAAGAATGCCGAGTTCGCCTACAAACTGGGATATGAGTTGGGGATGGACCCCAAAAAGGGCGAACGCCTAACCGTTGTTGATCGATATCTGCCTGTTGGACGGGATAGTCGTGAGCGATTTGCGAACTATCAAACCACTCTGTGTCCCTCCTGGGTACGATTCCTCGTGCCCGTAAAGTACAAAGGGAAGGAGTATTTCCTGATCCGACGATTTGCTCGCCGACCGGATCCTCATCTTGGCAATCTTGCGGATGCCGCTTGTGAGTTTGGTCGCCTGGAAGACACTTTCCGCGGCTTCACCGTTTCTCACATTCGGCAAGATCTTCTTACCGGCGGGACGGCCACTGCGAACCAGCGCTCTCTTCCACCTTCTTATGTCGTCCAGAATGGAGATGTCATTGACCTCCTCGCAAAAAATACCGCGCGAAAGCCGATGCACAATAGGAATCCGCAACTCCAGGCGGCTCTCGCGTCCGCAAGCAGGGTCACGACGTACTTTAAGCTGCTGCAATTTACAGGCGCGGATTTTGAAACGCTGCGACGCGAAGGGGATAAGCAACTGACAGCCATTGTCCGAAATTGGGGATTCCATACGTTTCAAGGCGAAGTCGGGATGAACTTCTATCGCGAAGTGCTCGTCCAGCTCGCGCACGAGCGGAAAATGCAGAATCCCGAACAACTCTTCATTCTTTTTGGCTCCGAATGGGGCCGGAAAAGTGATTTTCCACTGTGGAATCGGTTGAAAGAATTAACCGAAGAGCGCGGTCGTCGCCTACTTGCGGCGAAGCGGATTCCGATCGACAAGCCGGAGTTATCGGTGCGATTGGAGGCCCTGGCCGCCGCCTTCAGGCTCCCCAGCCTGGATCAACTCATCCTGGCCGTTGGACTATCGATTATCTCCGCGGACTCGGTTGCAGAAAAATGGACCGAGACCGATTCGGATCTCCGGATTCACACAGATATCGTGCCACGCATCACGGATAGGGGACGAATTCAAACGTTCGAATTATCGGTGCCGGACCAAACTGGTCTTGTATTGCGGCTTCGCGAACTGGCTAAGGCCCATAATGTGCAGATTGTGGCGGATCAATCGAAATCAGCCGGCGGCGTGGCTCCCTATAAAATGATTCTCCTGCAGATCGATGTGGAAGGCGCAGAAGACAATATACGGGCCTTTGCCGATCGGCTGCAGTTTTCCTTAATGCCGGACATCGCCAATTTGACGCAGCCTCAACCCGATTACCGGCCCGCAGAGCTGATCGTCGTTTTTCAGCCGCGCAACCGATGGAGTGAACAGAAAATAACCGAACGCATATTACAGACACTGACACGCTTTAACATAAATATTTCCGTGAACCCGGGCGTGACTCGCTCGTCACAATCCGGAATAGTTGAGTTGCGCTACCCCCTGGGAATTCCGCCGGATGCCGATTGGAAAATAATAACCAGCGACCTCGGAAAAATTTCAGGCATAAAGGCACAAATGCTGGCCGAACAAAATCCCCTACGCTCGAACGGATCCGGACTAAGCCGGCTGAAGGCGCAGGAACGGTTGCGGGCGTTCGCCTGGGGCATTGGAGCGGGGACGCTGGCAGGCATACTCATGGCTGTCACCGCCCAATTGACAAATCATCTGGATCTGGGCGTGATCACCCTTGAAGAAATATTCGCCAATTATGCCGCGACCTGCCTGAATTTATTCGGCGCCGTTGTGGTCGCCAATTATGCCTGCGAGTGGTTCATCCACGAGGCCCATCATATCCGAGAGGCCATCCAACAGGGGTTTCTTGATGCCGGCCTCCTGCGTTGGAAACCTTGGGGGGATTTGATCGTTGTGGAAGACGCAACGGATAAATTTAATCCGAAGCCTGTCGATCTTCCTGAAATTCTTGCCGCGGGTCCTCGGGCCAGTGGGACGGCCGCCCGCTGGTCAGCGATCGTTCTTGTCGCCGGATTAATGGCTTACGTAGGCCTGATGATGGGACCCGCTCGCACGTCCATGAAACCCCTGGTCAGCATCATTGTATGGGTGACCCTGGCTGCTGCCACTACAGCCATCAACTGGAGCCATAACCGCGCCGACCAGACACGTCTCCTCATTTCACAAGAGGAGGAACAAAGCATGGTCCGCCAGAAATCTGATGACCCTGCCACTTTCCTGTTAATTTTGATCGATGAGTTGGAGCGAAAAGGCTGGGAGGTGACATCCAATTTCGGCATTTCGAAAGAGAATGGGAAATACAATGTGGTGATCGGCGCCAAAAGAACTCCCGCGATTAAAACGAGTGTCATTACGGTTTCCGATCGCCTGGGGAGGGACGTCGATGAGCTGTCGCGAATTTTTTACCCCGCTCAACAACCTATCCCTAATGCTCATCGCCGTTTGTTGGAAATTAAAGTTCCAACGCCGAGAGTGTTTGGTTCACTCATATCCTGGTTGAAGGATAAGGACATTTTCATGGAATCGGTTGAACCGGTTTCCGTAGAATCTGGGACCTTGTATCGCTGCGTGCTCTCAGGGCCGGATCCATCCTATGGCGCAGTTGGCGCGGCGGAGATTACGCGACTCACCGCCGAGCTGGGACGAGATCTGACGACCGCCTTCGGTGCTGGACATGTAACGCTAAGAGATTTTACGCCCCTTCATATCAGCCGAATCATCCCATTAGACGAAGGGCGTCCACCAACCCACTTTTTCCTGGAACTTTTGAACACTGAAAATCAGCCGAATGTTCTTCTTGCGATTCTGGAGCAAATCCGGCGGATGCGATGGACGATCAATGAACTCCAAATGAGACCCCTCGTCAAAGGCGTGGGCGGCATGGAAACGACACTGGTCATCGCGCGCGAACCTGAAACCATGGATTCGATAGACGAGTTGGAATCCGCGTTGAAAAATATAGAATTCCCGCCCGGCCAGCGGCATATCGAACGACCCAACGATGTCCTGACGATTAATTTTAATCTTTTTGATCTACCGGGCTCCCTGTATACGGTGATCCAGCAAGTGGCCGCTCTGAAGGCCAATATCGATAGAGCCGATGTCGATCTCGAATCACGCCAACCGAAATATGGCTTGGCGGAGTTTGAGATTACGCCCCTGGTTGGCACACGGATTTCACAGGTAGAAAACGCTCTAAAGAATGCGTCGCTGCCAGATCACGAGCCGAAATCAGCGGAAAATACCGCGTGTCCACCAAAAAGTCACGTTGGGTCCCCCGTGAACTAGTCGCAGGATCTC
>Ga0207158_1030_pt1 | contig 44317 bp, 40 predicted proteins | sample Alteio_BWMinHeat_22_FD_153512 | JGI IMG/M metagenome (GOLD analysis project Ga0207158, IMG submission 153512) | Enriched cells from forest soil in Barre Woods Harvard Forest LTER site, Petersham, Massachusetts, United States -... | ecosystem: Environmental > Terrestrial > Soil > Temperate forest >... | reverse complement strand
GCCGCCATTACAAAAGTAGTGTTTCCCCGTGACCGATGACCGGATTCTGGAAATAGCCACGGCATTGACCGCGCGACCGGTGAGATCGGTGGAGCGGCACAGGAGTGGTGGCAACAACCGGGTGTTCCACGTGCGCACGACCGACAATCATTCATTCGCGCTCAAGGAGTATCCGCAGCGCAGTAACGATGCTCGTGATCGGCTGGGAGCGGAGTTTGCCGCACTGCAGTTTTTCGAAGGCTGCCGAATCGGCAATGTGCCGAAAGCGATCGCTGCGGATCCTGCGGCCGGGTTCGCGCTTTATGAGTGGATCGATGGCATTGCGGTCTTGGATGTAACGGAAGCCGATATCGACGCTGCCCTGGCCTTTACGTCCTGCCTGCACCAGAACCGCAACGCCAAAGGGGCAGGCGAGCTTGCACTGGCGAGCGAGGCCTGCCTAGCGCCTATGGAAATTGTTGCCCAGCTTGGCCACCGGCTCGAACGTCTAAATGAGGTCGCTCGCTCGGAACCCCGACTCGCCAAATTTCTTGTCGACGAATACGCGCCTGCGGTGCAGTCGGTCGAGGCCTGGGCGAGGCGGGGATATCAAGCGGCTGGCGGGGCGTTCGAGCGACCGATAGCGCCGGAGGATCGTAGCTTGAGTCCGTCCGATTTCGGCTTTCACAACGCGATCAGGCGTCCTGATGGAACGCTGGTCTTTGTCGATTTCGAATATTTCGGCTGGGACGACCCGGTCAAACTGACATCCGATTTCCTCCTGCATCCGGGCATGCGGCTTTTGCCTCAACAATATGAACGGTTTCGTGCAGGCGCCTTGCGAATTTACGGTGAGAAAGGCGCTTTTGCCGCGCGTTTGCCGCTGGTATACCCCCTTTACGGCTTGCGCTGGTGCATGATCTTACTCAATGAGTTCCTACCCGAACGTTGGGAAGCACGCCGCCGCGCCGGCGCGCATGTTGATCATGATGCCGCGACGGCCGGTCAGTTGGAAAAAGCCAGAGAGAGAATTTCGATTGTGCGCCAGTACATGACGGACCACGCGCAATGAACGTAGCTGTCGCAAAAGCGACGCCGCCGCTGGACGCACGCTCGCTGCATTTGCGCCGTCTCGTGGTCAAGGCGCTGGAAGGCGGGGGCCGCGGTCACATCGGTTCGTCATTGTCGCCACTCGAGATCGTCCGGGTGCTGTTCGACGATATCATGCGTTATCGCCCGAAAGAGCCGAACTGGCCGGATCGCGATCGATTTATCCTGTCAAAAGGCCATGGCTGTCTGGCGCTCTATGTGATGCTTGCCGACAAAGGCTTCTTTCCGGAAGCTGAGTTAGCAACGTTCTGTAAACGCGACTCAATTCTTGGCGGCCATCCGGAGCATGGCAAGGTTCCCGGCGTCGAGGCCTCAACTGGGGCATTGGGGCATGGTCTTCCGATCGCGGTCGGGATGGCGCTGGCGGCCCGCATGCAGCACAAGGATCATCGGGTGTTCTGCGTTATGGGCGACGGCGAAACCAACGAAGGTTCGGTGTGGGAGGCGGCACTTTGCGCAGGCAAACACAAGCTTTCTAACCTCGTCGCCATCGTTGATTACAATAAAGTTCAATCTTATGGGCCGACTAAGGTTGTGCTCGACATGGAGCCGTTCCTCGACAAATGGCGCGCGTTTAATTTTGCGGCTATCGATGTTGACGGTCACGACGTCGGCGAGCTACGGCGGCTGTTCAAGAATCTGCCGCTGGATCCCGCAAAGCCGGCTGCCATTATCTGCCATACAGTGAAGGGGAAGGGTTTGCCGTTCGCCGAGGGCAAAGCCGAATGGCATCACAAGTCGAAAGTCACCGAGCGGGACGTGATGGCGATGTATGACGCGCTTGGGGGCCGTTGATGCGCCAGACCGCGATCCAGATGGTGCACGAATTGGCCAAGCGCGACTCGCGCGTGGTGTTTCTCGGTTCGGATCTCGGCCCGGGCATTCTCGAAGCCATGCGGCTGGAATTTCCCGAGCGCTACTTCATGGAAGGAGTCAGCGAGGCGAATTTTGTCGGCATGTCGGCCGGCCTCGCGATGGAGGGCTTTATCCCGTACCTAAATACGATCGCACCGTTTTTTACGCGCCGGGCGTTCGAGCAGATCGCGGTCGACTTGTGCCTGCATCACTTGCCGGTGCGTATGCTGTCGAGCGGCGGCGGATTGGTTTATGCACCGCTCGGGCCAACTCATCTGGCCATCGAGGACATGGCGGCGATGCGTGCTTTGCCGAACATGACGGTGGTCGCGGTCTGCGATGCTCCCGAAATGCGTCGGCTCATGGAGCAAAGCCTGACCTGGCCCGACCCGATGTATATCCGGTTGGCCAAGGGCGGCGATCCCGTAGTCTCCGATCCGGCGCGAGGCTTCACCATCGGCAAGGGCATTTTGGTCCGCGAGCCAGGCACGGTGCTGTTTGTGAGTACCGGAGTCATGCTGGGTCAAGTGATACAGGCTGCGGACCTGCTGGCGGAATCGAATACTCGTTGCGGCATCCTGCATATGCATACGATCAAGCCGCTCGATACCGACTTGCTGAGCGAAGTCGCGGCCGAGGTGTCGCTGGTGGTGACGGTAGAGGAGGGTATTCGCGCCGGCGGCCTCGGCAGTGCGGTGCTTGAAGCGCTTTCAGAAGGCACCAACATGCCTCGCGTACTGCGGATCGGCCTGCCAGATGAATTCCCGCACGAATATGGCTCGCAGGACACGATGTTCGACACCTATGGTCTCAAGGGCCCTCAAATCGCCAAGTCCGTCAGCAGCGAGCTTGCGAGCAACAGCCGTTCCATCAAACTGACTGCATAAAGGATTGTTATGGGCCGCCTTCTGAATATCGTGACGCCGCTGCATAAAGCCACCAAGCGCGATTACGTCGCCCGCATGATGGACGACAAAGTCAATTGTATGATGAAGGCCAAGGAGTATGAGGCCGACTATTGGGACGGCGACCGTCGCTACGGCTATGGCGGATACAAATACATTCCCGGTCGCTGGAAGCCGGTGGCTCAAGCGTTGATCGACATTTACGGGCTCAAATCCGACGCGCGCATTCTCGATGTTGGTTGCGGCAAAGGCTATCTGCTGCACGAATTGAAGCTATTGCTGCCCAGTGCGCATGTCGTCGGTTTCGATGTTTCCAAATACGGGCTTGCCAACGCCAAAGAAGAGATTCGCGATAGTCTCTTCCGTTATCGCGCGCAGGATCCTTATCCGTTTGGCGACAAATCGTTCGACCTCGTGATCTCGCTTACGACGCTCCACAACCTGCGCCTGTTTGAACTCAAAACAGCCCTGCAGGAGATCGAGCGCGTCGGAAAAAATAAATACGTGATGCTTGAAAGCTACCGGAACGAGCTTGAACTGTTCAATCTGGAATGTTGGGCGCTGACGGCGGAAAGCTTCTTCGACTCAGCCGAATGGATATGGCTCTACGAACACTTCGGTTACACCGGCGATTACGAATTCATCTATTTTGAATGAGAAAGCGGCGTCAATGAAAGTGAAGACAGCGAAAGCGGCGATTCTGGTCGAATCGCGCAAGCCGCTTGTGGTTGACGAGATTTCCTTGCCGGAGAAGCTCGGGGTTGGCCAGGTATTGGTCAAGGTGCTCTACACAACAATCTGCGGTGCGCAGATTAACGAGATCGACGCCGTCAAGGGACCAGATAAATTTCTGCCTCACCTTCTCGGACACGAGGCTGCCGCAACCGTTATTGAAACAGGTCCGGGCGTGGGCAACGTGAAGCCGGGCGATACGGTCGTCTTGCACTGGCGGCCCAGCCTCGGCATCCAATGCCCGCCGCCGTCATACGGTTGGAGGGGCAAGAAACTCAATGCCGGTTGGGTAACGACCTTCAACGACTATGCCGTCGTATCGGAAAATCGGATGACGGTCATTCCCTCCGACTTCGATCTCAAGGTGGCACCATTGTTCGGCTGCGCCGTGACAACGGCTGCCGGCGTCATTTGCAACGACGCGAAGGTAAAGATCGGGGAATCGGTCGTGGTTTTCGGCGTTGGCGGCGTCGGTATTCCGCTCGTGCAGTTTGCGGCATTGGCAGGGGCTAATCCGGTGATTGCGGTCGATAAGATTGCCGACAAACTGGCCATGGCCAAGGCGCGCGGCGCGACGCATTGCATCGACGCGTCGAAGACCACTGATCTTGTCGGTGAAATACACAAAATCGTCGGCTCAAAAGGTCCGGACAAAGTGATTGAAGCCACCGGTGTGAAGTCGATCATCGAACTTGCTTATGACATTACGCATGCGGACGGAACGTGCGTATTGGTGGGGGTGCCAGCGGAAAAGGTGACGATCTCCACGCTGCCAATCCATTTCAATAAAGTGCTCACTGGCTCCCATGGTGGCGATGCGCGGCCGCATATCGACATTCCGCGCCTTATCGGGCTTGTGAAGGCCGGCCGAGTATCGTTCGACGGCATCATCACGCATGAGTTTCCTCTCGAAGAAGTCAATGCAGCGCTTGATGTCGTGCGCAACGGGGCTGCCGGTCGCGTTTTACTAAGAGTGAACAATGATGGTCCTTGAGCTTCGCCCCGCCTGACTTGACGGCGACTGCCCCACAAGTTGAATGTGCGAGTATAACTTGTGGCCACAATCAATATTGCGAACAAAATGACCCGCGTACCTTTCAACGTACCACCAGTGACGGGACGCGAGCTTGAATACATTGGTGAAGTCATCAATCGCCGGGAGTTCTCCGGCAATGGCACGTTTACGGCACGATGTCAGATCTGGCTAAAAGAAAGGCTCAACGCCGTCGACGCGATTCTCACACACTCCTGCACGGCGGCTTTAGAGATGGCAGCCATTCTCTCCGAGTTGGAGCCGGGGGATGAAGTTATCATGCCATCGTTCACGTTCGTTTCCACGGCAAACGCGGTTGTTCTGCGCAGAGCAGTGCCGGTTTTCGTCGATATCAGACCGGACACCTTGAACATCGATGAGACTCGTATCGAAGCTGCGATCACGCCGCGAACCAAAGCCATTTGTGTGGTCCACTATGCCGGCGTCTGCGCCGAGATGGACACGATCCGCCAGATTGCGGCCAAGCATAAACTCATTCTGATAGAGGATGCGGCGCAAGCTCTGTTGTCCACCTATCGTGGCACACCTGCAGGTCACCTCGGGGATCTCGCTTGCTTCAGCTTTCACGAGACAAAAAATGTTACGACTGGTGAAGGCGGGGCTCTGGCTATTAACAATCCGCGCTTCAGTGAACGCGCCTATATCATCTGGGAAAAGGGAACCAATCGGCGCGCACATAAGCTCGGTGCAGTCGAAAAATATTCGTGGGTCGATTATGGATCATCATTTCTCCCGAGTGAGTTTATGGCGGCTATCCTGCTCGCGCAGCTTGAGCAGATCGAGCGCATTACCGAGGAGCGCCGCGCGATCTGGCGCCGCTACCATAACGGTTTCGCCGACCTCGAAGCTGCAGAAATCGTCCAGCGGCCATCCGTGCCGGCTCATTGCACCCACAATGGCCATCTCTACTATCTGCTGCTACGAAACCAGAAAGAGCGAGATCGCCTCATTCAAAGTCTCGGGGTTGAGGAAATTGGAGCGCCTTTTCATTATGTGCCGCTCCACTCATCGCTAGCAGGATTACGGTACGCGCGTACGCATGGCGATCTTAGTGTGACGGACAACGCAAGCGCCGGGCTTATCCGGCTGCCCCTTCATGCTGGCATGGCCGCCTCGGCCGCAGACCGCGTCATCGACAGTATTCATGCTATTCTCAAAAGATAGTTGCGAATTACCGCCTGCACCCATTTCCGTGGGCGCGGTATATGTAGCGATTATCGCATCGTTCGAAGCGGTATTTGGCTTGGTCGGTCGCGACACGGGCTTCCAGTGCGACGGCTGGTATCCATTGTAATAATAAGAAGCCCCCGGCTGCTGAGTCCGGGGGCTTTGTTTTCTTCCTATCGCCAGCCGTCTCGATTGTGAGGCAGCATATGGAAGTAAATGTGAGGCGTCCTAAGATCGTTATTGCTGGCCGTGGTCTGAGGAAGCCGCGCCCAATGTCGGCGTGGTACCGACCGACCCGTTGCCGAAGATTCTGTTGTTTCCGAACGAAGTGGTAGCCCCCGTAATTGCCGTTGTGTTGAAGACAACGTCCGAGTTGGCCAGGAGAATGGTTCCTCCGGCGGTGACGCCGGTACCATTTTGGCCTATCTCCGTGTTATTGACGAACACTTGGCCGCCGCTATCCGCTTCGACGCCGGATGTCGCATTTCCAGACATGACGGATCGGTTGACAGTCACGTTGTTGCCGGTGGCCACCGCAACGCCGTATGCATTACCGATCGAATGGACGTGTTCGAGTAAGGTAGTGCTCGTAGCTCCTGCCCCTGCGCCGACGCCTGCGCCACCATTGTTTCTGACGGTTGTGTTTCTGATAAAGAGCAGGTTGCCATTACCAGTACGTCCATCGACGATGCCCTGTTGCGTGAACCCAAACACCGTCACGTCCTCGATGGAGACTTTCGCCGCAGCGAGGATGCTGACGCCTTTGAGACCGGTGCCAACGCCATCGATATTGAGATTCCGAAGGGTGACGGCGCCGTTGGCGGCATTGATCGTAATGCCATTGGTCCCCGAGACAAGAACCGATCCGTAGACTTCGTGGCAGTCGAGGGTTATCGATTTCGTGATCGTGACGCCGCCAAAGCCACCTGGATCAAGGCAATTGATTTCGCCGCCAGTGGCGGTCTTGGAAATCGCTCCGGCGAAGGTTTTGCATGGAGCGGTGCGGCTGCACGGATTGGCGTCGTCACCAACGCCGGAAACCCATGTCCGGGTCGCTTGGGCGTGAGCAGGAGCCGTGTACAGCGCGGATAAGAGAATTGTCCCCAAGATAGCAATCGAAAGTGCGATCTTCCTCATTTTAGGCCTCCCGTTGTTGAACTTCGGCATGGAATGCTTACGCATTCCATTTTTCGAATGATGTCGTGATTGTCATAGCCAAAAGCAATCAGAGGCAGTGATCCAGCTCGCTGTGTATTATTCTACCTATCGAATAGGCAGTCAACCGGGAGTTGTCTATCGGAGTGATTTCACGTTGAGATTAGGCAGATCGGAGTATTGGCGAAGCCTAAGCCTGCGCGAATGGTACGATGAGCGGCAAAACTGCCGTCATCCATTCCGTGGTATAACCATGCGGCTATTTCGATTTGTTGCGTTCGGCCGATGATCTCGTCCTGCTCGACAGCATTCGATACATGCGGCGCGAATAGCGCACCGCAATCAGATCATAATGCCGCGTAACAAAGGCAAAATCCGGTGAGCCGCGCCGGACAGATACGCTACATCCAAGCTGCAGATATGACGCAGCCCTAAATCAATGCCGCAGAACCAAAACCGTCTTTTCCATAAGCATTACCGTTATACAAAAGAAACTTGCGCTGGCCTGCATCCAGTATGCTGCCGTAACACACCATCTCAGAATCCCAACCCGATTGCGCGACAGTGAGGAGAGGATCCGGCTCGCGTTTCCACGCCAACCCATCGCGTGATGTTGCGCCGTATATGCGATATGTCTCGCCGAGGCGCCGCGCCGAATAGATCATATAATATCCATCCGCAGCAGGCATGACGACCGGTCGCGCGATTGCATGCTCGTTTTCAAGATATGGCAGGCACAAGTGGTCGTTGGTCGTCCAAGTCACTCCATCCTTACTTGTTGCGTGTTTGATGGAATAGTAATGGACCGGGCCCTCGCTTTCGGCCAACCCGGCGACCCATTCGGTCCCCGAGATATACCACATCCGCAACAGCCCATCTTCTTTGATCACCCATGGCGCTCCGGTTAGGAAGGGGTCATGTCGGTTTCGGCCCAAGACTGGCGCTTCGGAAAGGCGGTGAAAGGTTTCGCCGCCGTCGCGCGACTCTGCAAGACCGATGAAAAAGAAAAACGGCACTGAGCGCGCCAGTGTCCACCCGGTATAATATAAGAGCAATCGACCATCATGCTCGACTAGGCTTCCCGGCATCGCTCCACAGTCATCAAATGCACCGAGTCGACCAAGATCAAGAGATGGCGACTTTGCCGTACGAACTAATTTGAATTTACCTTCGGCGATTTCAAATTCGGCCCACCCGCCGCGCGAACGATTTTTGTCATCGCGGCAGGCAAAATGAATGCGGTGGCGCGAATTTGAAAGGGATTGCACGAACGGGTTCTGGCAGTGCGAAAGATGCCAAGTCACGCCGGTCGGCGCACAGACGAGGCCAAGTCTTTCGCTTACGCCAAGCATAGCGGGGATCCTGCGGTTCGTTCTCGACCGAGAATTACATAAAATCGCGGATAAGCCGAACGAAACGTAGGCTGTCCATTCCGAGGGGCGGCGTATGCTCGATTACATGCACGGAGCACTCTTCGGTGTCCTTGGTGATCAGCGCATTAGCGCCGATAAATGATAGCCGTGCGACTCGGGCTCCATTGGAAATATTGCAGTTGCTTCCAAGATATGCGCTCTCGCCGATTACCACATCGCCATTGATGACGACATGCGCTGCCATGAATACGTGATCGTGAATTTGGCTACGGTCGCCAATCTGGCAGCCGCTCCAAATGACCACATTGTTGCCAATGGCAGCGTCAAAGTTCACTGATTGATTTTCCAAAATGAAGCAATTCTCGCCAACCGTGCACTTGCCGGCTATCCTGTTTGACGAGTGAACGTAGCTAATGAAAGCATAGCCCATCGATTTCAACAGTGCATACTTCTCGGCGCGCAAAGCATTCATACGGCTTGCGCCTAACGGCGCGAACGCAACAATCTCCGTTGGCGGGAACGCTTTAACAGCATCCTCGACTGCGACGACCGGACGATTATTGAACTTCGCCGTCCCGAGAAATTCCCGGTCGACAACGTAACCCACCACCTCGTGCCGCGTATCAGATTCAAAGTAGCGCCGTGCAGTATCCGCTCCCTTGCCGATACCGAATATCACAATTCGTTGCGGCCGATCTGTGTAATTTTCGGGAGCCATTTGTTTGCCCGGTTATTGTCTCAAGTAGCTCTTGTGCAGACGACGATCCAAACGTGTTCTTCGATCCCCCAAAAATCGTTACGGCACGAGCCGATTGAAAATGTTTCGAACATCGGCGAAAGCGCCGTTTCGATATCAGCGGCGCTATCAAATTTTTTCAAAATGCTGCCGTTCCGGATCTGGTACGGGTCATTGGCAATCTCCATGTGGCCATCGCCGGTATCTTTGGCGCCCCGCATGATGTAACTCGTGCCGATCGGAGCAGAAAATACGAATGTACCGCCCGGCTTAAGGACACGTGCGATCTCGTCGATGTTGTCTTTGAACCGCGAGACTGGATCGACATAATAGCAGGCGTGGCAAGCCAGGACAGTGTCGAAAAATGCATCGTTAAATGGGATAGCCTTGTTGCTGCCGACTCGCGTCTCGACCGATATGCCGAGTGATAGCATGCGCGCCTGGGTCAGATCGCAGATATCCTGCGATATTTCTACGCCGAAGACACGCATCCCGAGATTGTAGAGTAGCGGCATGTTACGGCCATCGCCAAATCCCATGTCGAGAACATATTTTCCGTTATAGGGCGATGTGTTTTTTTTGCGGCGTGGATAATCACCGAGGAACGCGCGCACGACGAACTCGACAGGGTAGACGCACCGCGGATTGCGTTCATGATAAAACGCACTATAGGCATTGCCGAGGTGCTGACCCGCGCCGCTAATCATTAGTGGCCCCGATAACAGGTAAGACTAGTCGTTAAAAACGATTCGCAACCCGGATATGCAGCTTGACATCATCCGAACTACTGGTCGGAAACAATTCGTAATCTTCCACTAGAAGACATCCGTCGATGCATGAGACTACGAATTTCATATCGTTCATCACTTTGCATATGATACCTGCGCCCTGCGCTTTATACCCGTCTGGATTATAGAATGAGACTTTGTTGAAAAGTACGCACCTATTGAACAGATATGAATAGGCAGGGAAATACGGTTTTGCGTGTACGCGCACTTGGTTTCGAATGGCTTGGCGCGGCTGATGCCAGTCGATCATGTATTGACGATCGATGAAGTTGTAGTACGACCCTCCCGGGCGCTGCGGCCGGGCGGTTATTTCCTTTCGCAGTATCTGGTCAAAACTTTCGATCAAGAGATCGGCACATAGTCGCATGGATCGGCGATAAAGTTCATGGCCGGTCTCGTCAGGGCCGATCGCGTGGCTTCGCTGAACGAGAATGTCGCCGGTATCAATATTTTCGTCCATAAAATGTATAGTAATGCCGATTTCTTTCTCGTTGTTAAGAATGCACCAGGGAGTGGGGAATGTGCCACGATATTCCGGCAGCAATCCGGGGTGCACGTTGATGCATCCGAGAGGCGGAATCTCAATCAAGCGTGGAGGGAAAATACGTGGATAATACGCGCAGATGATAAGATTGGGGGCAATTTTCTCGATTTCAGTCAAAAATGAGTTGTCGAAGGTGCTCGGAGTCAAGACGCGCACGTTTTCTTGCAGACACAGATCTAGTGTGGCGCGGTAGCCATAGATTTCATCGCGCTTGGTGCGCTGAGTAACAACCACAAGGTTAATGTCCGGGCGAGCGTGCAGATAAGCGAAGATATCGTTGCCGATATCTTGGGACGTGAACAAGACAACTTTGTGCATTGCTATCCCTTGACGAAATACCCGCCCGGCCGAATCGAATAAGGCAACTTGTGCAGGTGCGGCTGCGGCTGCCCAATCTCCTCGAAGTAGTGCTCGAAGGCCTTAGCTTCGCCGAGCCAAGGCGGCGAGCCGTAGCCGTTCAGCGCGACGATGCCTCCGGGCACAAGTAGAGGATAAAGTGCACGCAAACCAGCCAATGTCGGCTTGTACAAATTCACGTCAAAGAACAACAGATTGAGGCGTGTGCCCTGGTTCTTCTCCGCGAAATCAGGAACGGTTTCTAAAATGTCACCGGAAACTAAATGGCAGCGCTCTACTCCGGGGATTAAATTATCAAGATTCGTCAATTTTATCATGCGCTCCAGATAACCATCGGGCGCAATCTTGCGCCCGACCACTTTCGCGATCCAAGGAGTCGGGTCGCCGTCTTCAGGGGCAAAATCGCGATAGCCCGCGCCACTCTCAAATCCGAAAACCTTGCGTGAGCGGTCACCCGGCACGAACGTTTCCAACAGCTTTGACCACGTGAACAAGCCGGCACCCAGAAAGACGCCCAGTTCGACAATTGAGCCAGGCAGATCGACGACCATGCGGAACAGATCATAGTCTGCCAGCAGTCGTGTCATCTCGCGGCGGCGAATGAAAGCGGGAAAATTGACAAGTGTTTCGGGCAATGAAAGTTTGGAATCTGTAATGATGCTCTGGAGTTCTTCCCAGTGCTCCTCATCTCTACGCTGATACATTTGATGTGCTGCATCTATAGAAGGTTTGTCTTTCATCGAATTTCACTCTGGTGGACTTTGCGCACAATCACGTAGGGCCGATTTTTGGTCTCAACGAATATGCGTGAGATATATATTCCGATAATGCCGAGGCAAAACACTATGATGCCGCCCATAAACCAGATTGACGCGATGAGCGACGCCCAACCGACCGCAGAATTGTAAAGCAGTTTCTGTAGCACTACAAACATGCCAAATAGGAACGACGTAAATGATACGGTCATTCCCATGTATACCATTAGGATCAATGGCACGGTGCTGAACGAAGTGATGCCGTTCAGAAGTGTCACGATTCTCCGCGCCAGCGTGTAGCTGGCGCCGGCGCGGTGACCCTTCTCAATTGGCACTCCGATTTGACGGAAACCGGTGATTACCCATAAGCCCCCGATGACTGTATTAGATTCGCGGTGCAGCAAAAGTGCGTCGACGTAGTCGCGGCGCATCAGCCGAACTGTAGACTGATTGGGTGGAATCTTGGTCGCATACAGTTTATTGATAAGATACCAGGCAATACGACCACCGCTGCTCTCGATGAGGCCCCCTTTGCGTCGTGCTTGGTAACCAAACACGACGTCGCAATCGTTCTTTTCCAGCTGATCCTGGAAAGGCTTTAGGAGTTCCGGGGCTTCCTCCAAGTCAACATCAATCAAAAAAATCAGTTCCCCTTGGGCATAGCTCAGACCCGCCATCAGGGCCTTATGGTGACCGAAATTGCGCGACAGCTCGACGACCCGCACGTGCGGGTCTCGCTTGGCGAGGGCGACGGCAATTTGCAACGATTCATCCGGCGAACCATCATCAACCATCACAAGTTCATATTGGTCGGTGGCCTGTTTTGCGGCTTGCGAGGCTCGTTGATAAAATTTGTCGATGAATGGAGCCGAGTCATACAGGGTAGTTACTATCGAGAGTTTCATGGCTTGGTCTTCTCCAACAACGCTTTTATTGCTCTGCGATCAACTTTGCCGTTGGCATTTCGCGGGAGTTCGGAGAATTGGATAATAGCCGATGGCTGCATGTAGTTTGGCAGCTTCTCTTTGCACAAAGTGTGGACCTCGTCGGCAGCGATCGTACGGTCGGCTGTGAAGGCGACTGCGAGTTCGTCCCCCTCGGGACCAATCCGTGCGACGGCAACGGCGCGCCGGACGCCTTGAATGCTCTGCACAGCCAAATCGATTTCCTCGAGTTCAATCCGATGGCCCCTGATTTTAACCTGGTTATCGACCCTGCCGTGAAACCATAACCGCTGCTCGTCGTCCTCTCGTACCAAGTCGCCAGAGCGGTAATAGACCGAACGATATTGATTCTGTCGGGGGTCTTGGCAAAACCGAGCGGCCGTCTCTTCGTCGTTGGCATAGTAACCGAGGCCGACGCAGGGGCCGCCGATCCATAATTCGCCGACGCCGCCGCGGCCGACGGAGCGTTGCTCGTTGTCTAGGATAGTGTAGGAGAAATTATCGTGCATCCGGCCGAGCGGCGGAAATTCCTTATCAGATGCCCCCAAGTGTTCTTCTAGAATCTCAATACTTGAGCAAATGCAACTAGTCTCGGTCGGCCCATAAACATTAATTAGTTTTACCTGGCCGGTGAATCGTGCGCGGAAATCGCGAAGCTTGCCGATCGGATAACCTTCACCGCCGAAGATGAACTTTTGTACGCACGGCAACGAAGCTGGCGTGAGCAGGCCAAGTTGATCGAGGATGAGAAACAGAGTTGGTACGGCGAACATGATGCTCGCCTCAGCCATGCGCGCTGTCTTGGTCCAATTAGCAGGATTGACGAACTCGCCGGTTTCGATCGGCACTAGCGCGGCACCATTGAGCAGGCCGCAATAAATATCAAAGACCGAATTGTCGAAATGCAGCGGATTGATATTGGTGAAGCGCTCGCCGGGAGCGGCGCCTAAGGCATTGCGCGCCCATTCTATGAGACTCAATACGCCCTGATGCGGTATAACAGCACCCTTCGGCTCACCAGTCGAGCCGGACGTGAACATGATGTAGGCCGGGTCGGTACCGGTGATGTCAGGCCAACGGCTGGGAACGCTGGCTTCGCTCAGATCTAGCCAGGTGTCGTCATCGCCGGACAGTTGCACCGTACGTCCATGGGAATTGTTGGATATCTTGCCTGCGGTAAACAAGATCGCCGGGCGCACCCGCTCGATGATTCGCAAGCTTCGTTCAAGCGGGTTCTTCGGATCGAGGAACACATAGGGTGCGCCCAGACGTAGGCAGGCAAGGAGCAGGGCATAGGTCGCTTGACGTTTTGGCAATTGCAATGCGACCACATCGCCACGACCGACGCCCCGCGCCGCCAGCGCGGCCGCGTAGCGCAACGCCAACGTATGCAGTTCACCAAAAGACGTTACGCCATTGCTCAAAATAATGGCGGGAGCTGAAGGATTGGCATCAGCGCGAGCGGCGAACGTGTTCCACAGATTCGCCATCCTAAAGACGCAGGCCTCCGTCGACCCTTACGATCGCTCCGTTGACGAATGTATTGGCAGCAAAAAAATCGACGGCGCTGATAACTTCATCGAGCCGGCCGAGCCGGCCGAGCGGCGTCCGCTCGGAATACTGCTGCAGGCGGCGGTCTGCGACTGCCTGCCGCGTGGTCGCGACATCTATGAAGCCGAGCGCCAAGGCGTTGACGCGCACACCTAGCGGACCAAGTTCGATGGCCATGGTTTGAGTAAGGGCTTCGATGCCGGCCTTGGCCGCGCTGTATGCCGCCTGTCCCGCGTTGCCACTGCTGGAGATAGAGCTGAAATTTACAATACAGCCGCCACCATTTCTGACCATGTGGGCGGCCACGTGCTTCGCCAGGATGAAAGGCGCGGTCAAATTGGCGTCGGTGACGCTACGCCAGGTATCAAGATTGTGCGTAACCAATTTGCTGCCGCGGAAGACAAGCAACGGTTCGTTCCAGATCTGGCCGGCGGCGTTGACGAGAAGGGAGATTTGATCCTCGGCGCCCAAACTGTCGGCGATGACACGACAAACATCCTCTTCGTTCAACAAATTGACGGTCTGAGTCGTAACGCCATTTGTCGATGTCTCGTTGGGCGCGAATTGCCGATCGAGCGCCAGGACCCGTCGGCCCAGAGCTCCGTAATGAGCGGCAAGCGCGCTACCGAGCGCTCCGCCCGCTCCGGATACGACCACCCACCGATCGTCCTTTTCAGCCATGACATCATGCGCCCGCTTGAAGGAAACGCTCTATGTCCGCAATCGACTGCAGCCCATCGATGTCGTCTTCCGTCAGCTCGCGACCAATAATTTCTTGCAGTCGCAAAACCAGACGGACACCCTTCAAAGAATCCCAGCCATCAATATCAGCCAGTAAGGCGTCACTTGGATACGTCAAATTACTTTTGCGCGCAATCTCCGCAACAAGAACCCGAGCATCCATCGATTAACACTCTTCCTGAAAGTACAACATTCGAAGCGGATAACACCTGGAAACCCGGCTAAACGCAGCGAGGCTGAGGAATTTTTATAGGGTAATCGGACTATTGCCGCAACGGGTCGGCCCAGCTGCGTCAAGCTGAACCAGCGCGCAGATAACGCGCTGCATCCGGACCTACATTGAAGAGAAGATCGAGCACCGAGACCGCGTGCTCGAATCCCCCATGCATTTGTGAATATTCGGGATATCCGTCGTAGTTCATCCACTCTATCGCAATGCCGGCGGCAGCAAACATCGACTCGTCAAAATAGGTCTTGGCGGACGGGCCGCTTAAGTAACGATCGGCGCCAGCTGCGAGAACGATATTCAAAAGCCGTTCAGTCTTTGTGCCTTCTACCGGATAGGCCGTGTCACGCACAATTCGAGTAGTGAGGCCCAGCAAACCGGCAATCCCGCGCAGGAAGATGATATTCACTTCGCTCAGACGGTTCTCGCGCTCGGCGCGCTCGTACCATCCACGTATAGTTGGGGCGAGCATCTCGAAAAAAGGGGCGTGACGATAGGCGAGTTCAAGCGTTCGCCAGTGTTTTTCCATCCAGGCTTTTTCGATTTCCACTTCGTCGATCGGTTGTTCGTAGCGGCCCTTGCTAATGACGGGGATTGTTAGCCATTCTACACCGCTTGCAGTTTTGATGCGGTTACGATTGTGCCAATGCCGTTTTACATATTGGACGCTGTCAAAAATCACGTATTCGTCGCATCGGCCAATCAGGTCGAAGAAACCTTTCCAAGGCACGTAGCAAGATTGAATGATCGCTATTCGCACGTTCTTGTCCAAAATTCCGCGGTCTGCCGGTTATGCACGGGTAGGTTGACACGCATCCCAGGTCATAGGTAACTCGGATGTCTTCATTTCTGGAAGCCTTATGCTGTCGATATTCCTACTTTTTACCGTTCGCGCACTTACCGTCCATGGGCAGCTCGTGATCAAAGCGCGCACCCTGTTGTACGCGGCAGAAGCCGCCGTTATTCCGCACAAGCTGCCTTATGTTATTGCGATGTTGACCGATAAGGCGTTTCCGCCGATCCAACGGATCGGTTTCGAGTTTATAATCGTCGGTGTAACCTTAAGCGCGATTACCCGATGAGTACCGGCAGTGCTGAGGCGCGACGGCTATGCTTGATCTGTGGTGCTGGAGAGCTGATACAACCAGATGAGCCGGTATGGCCGCTCGGCTGGCAATGTCCTGCGTGTGGCCAGGAGGTGGCACAGGCCGGGGGGATCTCGATGTTCGCTCCGGCTCTCGCCGACACCGTAAGTGGTTTTGATCCAGTTTCATTCGCCAATCTCGCGCTGGTTGAGGCCAGGCACTTCTGGTTTGTTCCCCGCAATGAGCTAATAGCTGGTCTGGCTAACCGCTTTTTTCCGAATGCTCGGAGCTATCTGGAAATCGGCTGTGGCAACGGGAGCGTACTGCGCGCGCTGGTACAATCGCGGCGATGGAAACGCATCGTGGGGTCCGACTTACATCCGACCGGCCTTGCTCATGCCCGTGCGCGTCTGCCACTCGAAGTCGAGTTTGTGCAGATGGATGCAACAGCAATCCCCGCAATCAATGCATTCGATCTTATCGGTGCTTTCGATGTCATTGAGCATATCGCCGACGACGAGGTTGTTTTGCGTCGCTTGCGCCAAGCAACGGTCGAAGGCGGCGGGGTGATCATTGCGGTTCCGCAACATCCGTCGCTATGGAGTCGCGCCGACGAGATTGGGCACCACCAGCGACGCTATCGCCGCGGCGAGTTGGAAAAAAAACTACGGCGAAACGGGTTCGATATTCTGTTCTCATCATCGTACACGTCGGTTTTGTTGCCGCTGATGGCTGCCAACCGCATGAAGGCGCATTTTGCGCCAAGAGATCGCGATATCGAGCGTGAATTTACGCTTGGGCCTGCCGTCAATGCGGCGCTCAAGGCTATCTTGCGCGCCGAGGTTTTCTTGACATTAGCAGGCGTACGATGGCCCGCTGGTGGCAGCCGGGTTGTAGTCGCGCGCGCGATATAATCTGATCGACGAGCCTTCACGATACGAAGCAGATATGTGCTCTTGTCCGACGGCGGCGTTCACTCCGCCAATGACTTGAACGCTGCGCGATCGATGAAGCCGCGCCGCGTCCAGGTTTTCTAATACTTAGCCTTTAGATACATCTAGTGGACGCCAAATCTGCCAACCGTCTTCAGTACCAGAATTCCGGTATTCACGGCCCACAGCCGCGCGGATGCGATTTTGATAGTCGCGCCGGGCGCCGCTTACCGCCAACGGTCCTTCCGATGCATCGATAAGGATGACTTTTGGATGCGTTTTAAGCAAGTTCCCCATTATCCGATCAAAAGCCGCCTCACCGGGGACGCGTACCCACAAATCTTGGTAGGGGTCACGTTGAAAAATTCCCGTTAGGTCCGGCATAAACGCTGCATTGAAGGTTAAATAAATCAGTTCCCCATTTGCGGCTGCATAGAGTCTTTTTAGGGCTAATGCTTTTTGTAACAACGCATCCCCAATTCCTTCTGGCATGAGCACATCCGACACCAACACTTTATCTTTTTTGGAATTGAGCCATTCGGGACGCGCAAATTCTGACGTGTACTTGACGAGATTGCTATTGGTGTGCGTCAGCATGGCGCCAAACAAAAGCAAAAACACCAAATGCGCCGGTGCAATCCGCATATGGTGCAATCGCGTAGCAAGTTGGTTATCAGGCATCGGCGGATAACCGATCGCAAATCTGCGCCGGTCCAATAGATCAATGACAAGGAACCCATACAAAAAGAGATGCGTCCAAAGCTGCCACCAATTTGGGGCGTTGATGTAATACGTAAACCAGACCAGCAGGGTTGTCGTAACGGCGAGACGCATTGCTGCGTGTTCGTTTAGGGGGCCCTGGCCTAATCTCGCTGCTGATTGAATCGTCACATATATCGCATGTGCGAAAATCATCAGCGCAAAGGGGACGATCACATAGTTCTCATTCTCATACCCTGCGGAGAAAAGACGAAGCCCGAAGCCTCCTTGCGAGAAGCGCGCGATAATTTTAAGTGAGAACAAAAGCTCGTCGACGTTTCCGCTGAAGGGCAGGCGGCCAAGGGCTAGTCGATAAATAACCAGCCACGCCATAATTGTCGCAAGGCCGGCACAAGCCGCGCGTAAGAACAGGCCGAGCGGGATTTGCCGTGTCCGCGCGACAAAGTAGATGACGTAACCAAGGGAAACCGCAACTGTGGTCTCGATGTTAATCAGAAGGGCGATCGCTCCTGCTACGCCGAGCCACCAAGCCGCACGTGTCAGCGGCATCCGGCCGGCCAACGCCATGGCCAGCATGCCTAGCGGTAAGGTAAGCGAACGAAGGCCGGTTTGATTTTGGTGCCAAATGCCGAGCCCGCCCGTGATCCAGTAGGGCCCCGCCAATAACATGGCAGCAAGAATACCGAGATAAGCCCGGGGCCGATAGCACCAATAGGCAGCGGCAGCCGCAAAACAGAACGCCAACTGGCAAAATTGCACGAAGCGCAGTTGATGGCCAATCGTGAAGTTATGAGTTACGTGGTCGATCACTGCCATCACAGATGGCATAAGGAATCCGTAGCCGGATGGCAGTTGATCTAAACCAAACCCTGCTGCAATGGCGCGACTTGCCATGGTCGTGCCGTCCAAATGCATTTCGAACTGCACGAGGGCGACCGGGTCGTCCACCATCAACGGAATGGGGTGCACAAGCAGGCCGGGGACAATGAGCACTAAGAAATAGAGACCGATGATTACCAGCAGGGCTCGCTCGACCAGCCGTGCGCCAAGACCGGGCGCCAAAATTACGAATGTCAGAAAAAGCACAGCGACAAGGGAAATCAATAAAGCAGAGCGAAAAGGCAACAGAAACCCGTAGTCGAGAAGACCGAAGACGGTGACGGCGAGGCATCCGGCTACACCCCAACTCTGGACGATCCTAGCGTGCCAAATATCTATGGTCTTACGTCGCACGAGCCAAAAGGAAACCGCAGAGAAAAGAGTGACCACAGCCAGTGTCAGAAGATGCGCGGCGCGCTGATCGCCGCTCGACACCCACTCGTATTGACGGATAATTTCCTTGGTCCATTGTTCAGTCAGATTTATCGTGAGACTTGACATCGCCCACATCGAAACGAAAAAAATCAACAACGCGACGGTGGTAAAACAGAGCGGTGCTTGATTGCGGAAAAATTGTCGAACGCTCTCAACCGACCAGGGCGCACCCACAACAACCCGCGCCCTTGGAATTGCCGAAGGAACCGGACGATTGCGAAAGGAAGTGCTCAGCAAAGCCGATACGAATAATATTAATTTTCGCTGCTTAACGACAAAATTAAATTCATTATGATATAGGCGTTGGATGACGTTGACAAAGCATCCAACGAAAATAAGCGCCAGAGCAATATAAGCAACCTGCTTCCGTTCAAGCCCAGTCGATCGATAAATAAGGAAATTATCTCTCTCGCCTAATCCTAAATACGGAGCCAGCAATGCGATTGCCAGCGCGATAAATCCAAAGATTATTATTAGCTTCGCGCTACTACCAAGCTTAGTGAAGTAAGCCATGCGTGCCATCTCATGCGGGTAAGGGACGATATGCCGTTTGGCAAGGCTGAATATCACTTTGTCGTCCGGCGATATTCATTTCGTTCTCAGCGATTCGATAGTTCGGCGCGGATTAATGCGTAAATCCGTGTTGCAGGGAGGTAGGATCCGGAATCGGTGAGGTGCGCGGAATCCCATACCACAATATCTTCTGGGCCATTGCCGACTTTGGTCAAACATTCATTTTGCCGACAAAATACATAGTTTGCCGAAGCAAACCCGATGCTTTTTTCGCCGCAATTTTCTGTAGTTTCTTTTCGATGTCCGTAAAAAGCGTCGCCCCGCTCATGCGATCGGGGGCATGCTTCGGGACGCTTGTCTGATAGAATTTTAAGAGTAGCTTTGGGAGCGGTGGATTCCACACCGGAACCGGTCCCACCACAATGATATTCTGCACCACCGCGTTTTTCAGCCGTCCGACTGTTTGATCGAGCCTGTCGAGATCGTTCCTCGGGACTTCCCACCATTGCGCCGCGAGCACCAGGACTCGCGGCTTTAGCTCTTCGATCTTCCGAAACAAATAATCATTGATGTCTTGGCAAAACCGTACGCCCTTCCCGTCGAGGTAAATTTGCTTCACGTCATGGTCAAGGATTGGAGGACACGAGTTCTCCGTGAATTGCGCAAGAGCAAACCTTGTGATGACGATAAGGATGGGCCAGACTCGTCCAGTGGCAAATTGAAGTTTGCCAATGGCAAAGTGAAACCGAAGCGTTGAGCCACCAATGTGGTCCTTGTTTGGACGCCCATCCCGTTAGCCTGTCGGTGTAAATAAAGAGCAGTTCGTCAATGACGCGTCGTGGAACTGGAGTTACAAATGCTATCCGCTTTTCGTCGTGTGCTGAAGCGATGGTTGCCCCCGACAGTAAGAGATGTGCTGAAGGCGCGGTTGCCATCATCAGTAAAAAAAATGATAGCGACTCAGCCGAACGAAACGATCGTAAGTTTATACCAATGGAATTTTGATCGTGCGAAAGAAGCCTATAAGGCGCTCAATTCCGACCTCGCATTGTCGCATTTGCAAGCGTGTATTGAGACAAATCCTGATGATTGGTTTATGTGGCACTTTCGCGGGATCGTATACCTTCAGCTTGTGGGTAATTTGAACGAAGCTGTGAGACAGTTTTCGGAAGCGCTTAAAATCAGAGAGCGTCTTTACATTCCAGAAAGTGGTGTTTTGCCATATCGTTTTCTTGACTCGTTTTGGGGGTATCAGATCGGGCATATCGCCAATATGGAGCATTTGATTAAGCGAGAAATTCTGCAAGGTCGTGATCCCAAGCGATTGATTTTGCTTTTTCCGGCCGGTGAAAAAGCTGGAAACCGGCTGCTGCTGAAAAAAATGAGCGACTTCATCACGGTCGTAGGCGACGAGAGAAAACTGCCGGCACCGAAGTTCAATATGAATTCTGTGATGGAAGAATACTACGTATGCAAATCAATCGATGGTCGGCTAAAGCACTGGTGGCATGCCTCGCCAGAGATTTTTAATGTCTGGGAGAGGACCGGCCGCAAGCCCCTGCTTACATTAACTCCATCGGAGACCAAGCAAGGTCGAAAACTATTGCATAGGCTTGGTTTGCCCGACGACGCCTGGTTTGTGTCTCTGCATGTTCGAGAAAGCGGTTTTAAGCAGGATCAGGGCTACTCGGCAGTTGAGGCGGTGCTAAACGCCGATATTGAAACCTATACTGAGGCGATGGAGTCTGTTGCAGACCGCGGCGGTTGGGTGATCCGGATTGGCGACGAACGGATGCGGCCACTTCCGCCGATGCGAAATGTGATTGATTATGCTTGCAGTTCGCACAAGAGCGAGGCTGCGGACGTGTTTTTGTTGGGCGGGTGCCGGTTTTTCATCGGCACGTCGTCCGGCCCGGCCTACGTACCGCCGCTTTTTGGCATCCCTTGCGTTTTGACGAATTGGGCGCCGACCGGTCAACGACCATTCAACGAACGCGACCTTTACATCTTGAAAGTTTATGATGAACCATTACAAATTGCCGATAAGGTTGTTTCCCGACCCATGAAATTTAGCGAATTTCTGTCGCCGCCTATTGGCTACGCAGCCAATTGTGAACACGCGCAATCGCTGAAAGTTGTAGCGAATTCGCCGGCAGAAATTTGCGAGGTCGTAGTCGAGATGCTCGACCGTTTGGATGGTCACATTAATTCGACGACGAGCGACGAAAAATTACAGACCAAGTTTGATCAAATTGCAGAGGCAAATGAATGCATCGGGAATGCGCGCGTCGGCACCGATTTTCTTCGGCGTCATGTGGCGCGGTTGGAGAGGTAAGTTGAAGAATTTAAAATGTATTGCGCGCCGCTTTTGGATTGCGCTGCGATCGTTGGCATTTGAAAATGAGGGAGAGCGTCTGCCTCCGGCCCCGGTATCCCACATGGTTGCTGAGCCCATTATGAATCCGTCGCTTGAGCATCAATTGTCCGAGGATTTGACCAGTCTCGCTGTACGATATTCTGAGAAGGGTGTTTCGTTGTTTCCGCTGAGTAAACGAATGATCGAGGTTCAGAATCAGTTGATTGCAAACACAATTTTAGCCTTTTTCTCCCAGACGGACAGTTTGAGCGGAGCCACCGCAAATGACATCAAAGAGACCGTAACGGAATTCCGTAAGGTATTTCTTAGCAGCCCAATCACGATGAATAATTACGGCGCGAATTTTCCGAGCGGAGTTAATTTATTTTGTCTTGCTCGGCATCTTGGGCCGACAAAAATCATTGAGAGCGGCGTATATAAGGGACAATCTTCCTACTATTTGGCATTGGCATGCCGCAATGCGGCGGTCCATGCATTCGACCCTAACCTAACGGAATTGAGCCATCGGAGTCCGGGAGTAATGTTTTACGCCAATGACTGGATGAATACCGACGTCAAATGCCAGCCGATTGGTAGCGGCTTATGCTTCTTCGATGATCATCAAAATCAGGCTTTGCGAATTGTCCAGGCCTATGAGCGGGGTTTCCGCCATATTTTGTTCGATGATTCTTGGCCAATTGAGGTTGTCGTGGGTTGTGGTTGGCCCCCGCTGCCTTCGGTGGATATGGTCATAAGTGATACACTCAACCCGGACGAAACGGTCGAGTGGGTCGAGGGCGGCAAGAAGTGGACTTACGTCCATAATCAAGCGATGCAGGATCTTTGTGCGCGCGCCCGTCGGCTAATCAAGGCAGCGTATGAAATGCCGTCGCTTTATCGCGAAACCGGTATCGCGCCAACATCAGCCTACAAATATGTTGAGCTGAATTTGTAGTAACGACGCAAAACATAACTACCAGTCGCCAACAAGGCACGACCTAGTTCACATTTCAAAATGATTTAGGCAAGCGTCCGTCTTGGTAGCATTCTCGCGATTCTGGGCGCTACTGACGAGCCGTTTCGCAACGGAAGCGATAACCCATAGTCGATCGGTGGTCGACGTGTCGCCCCGAATGACGTAGCTGCATTACAGTCTTCAAGCCCTCTAGAGATGGCGCCTTCTTCCCTCAAGAATTGAACGATGCATGATGAACAAGTAGGTCGCTTCGTTAGAATAAAATCGCAACAGAGATTGCTCGGATCGACCACGAATTGCCGTGGACGCTATTAACCTATGGATCGTTTGGAAGTCGGGCGGCGTAGCGCGCTAGAGCGGCTATGTCTTTGAGATGGCGGCAGCCGTCACTCCGCCTCGTGATGCTCAACAAACAGTTGGACATCCCGTGTGGAAAGGCTTGCGATTGGTGCATGATCAAATATTCTGGTAGCTGTCACGGCGGCAAGTAGGAAATATGGGTTCTCGCGCTATCGCTTCGCTATGGAAAAATTGGGTGAGTCGGACCGCTAGTATCGTCGGCCAGCTAATTTCGGAAGCTCGCCGGCGCTGCGATGCTTGGTTCAATCTCGTAGGTGTGTCATTTTTCAAACGGAAAAGCGTCAGCGGCTTGGTCCAGGAGCTCCGAGGCCATTTGAATTTCCTGCGCCTTTTGAAGCGGGAGCTTGTATCCAAACATTCGGTCGAACAAGTCTACGAACTGGCACACTATGGCCATCAGTTTCTGGACGAAGGCGACGTCGACAACGCTCTCCCGATTCTGCGCAAGTGCCAGCAGATCTTTCCCGAAAGCGTTGAACATGCCGAGTTTCTATGCTCCTCGGTACTACCTGCGCTCGCGGTGACTGAGTTACAAGGCTTCGGGCGATACGACGCCGCGCAGACAATCTTTCGTGAAATTAAGGTTCGTACGGATGCTTTTGCGCGTGCCCGCAATCTTCCGCTCGACAACAATCTCTACTTAGCCAATTTCTGGACGGCTCACATCGGTCACCTAGCGGCGGTCGGCGCTTTCGTAAAACGAAGTATCATGGAAGGCAATCTCCTGGAGGGCCTTACATTGGTGCGCCTGCCTGGTCATCATCCCGTGAATGAATGTTTGTACTCACATTGGAAAAAATATGGAATAGAAAAGCTGGTGACAGACTTACCAGTTTCCGCCGACGACCTGCGGCATATTGAAAAAAAGATTTTCATATTTGAATATCCAAACAGCCTGCCCCGTTTCTATTGGGAGGCAATGGCGGATGTTCATCGCGACTGGTCGGCACTCGGATTGCCATCTCTTCTCACATTGTCTGAAGCAGAGATCGCAGACGGCGAGAAAACTTTGTCTCGATTGGGGGTGCCGCGGGATGCTTGGTTTGTCTGTCTTCATGTGCGGGCTTCCGGGTTCAAGGGTCGGCACGAATCGCTTCATGCGCCATTGAATGCGGACATCGAAACTTATTTGCCAATGATGCGCGAAATAACTGCTCGCGGCGGCTGGGTCATTCGTATGGGTGATCCGTCGATGCCGAAACTGAAGCCTATGGCTAGCGTGGTCGACTATGCGCACAGCCCTCGAAAATCCGATCGTATGGATGTGTTTCTGAGCGCCCAATGTCATTTCTACGTAGGAACCTCATCGGGCTTGGGCTTCGTGCCACCGTTGTTTGGTACCCCGTGCGTCTTCACGAATTGGTTTCCGGTCGGCACACGGCCATTTCAGCCAAACGATTTGTATATATTCAAACTTCACTGGTCAGAGCGCGAAAATGAATTGATTCCATTCCCGGAAACGTTGTCGCCGCCGCTGGGCCACATCCATTCCTTAGGCACCCTGAGAAACATGGGCTTCTCGCTGAAAGACAACACGGCAGAGGAAATAACGGAAGTCACGCTAGAAATGTATGAGCGAGTCATGGAGGGGAAGGAAGGTTACAGCGAAAGCGACAACCGGTTGCAAAGCCGCTTTGACGCTGTCGCAAAAACAAATCGGTGTTATGGCTCGGCTCGGCTCGGACGTGCCTTCTTGCGCAACTATGCCGATCTTTTGCCACCCAGCGATATCGCAGATGCCCATTGAAAAGTCCATAATGATTAAGGCAGCCAGCGTGAAGGGTAGTCTCTTACAATGATTGGGTGGATAAATAAAATTGGTGCGTCGCGCTTCGCCTGGCGCCGTCGGAGAAATATTCGAGTCTCTCAGCCGAGCCCGACACAGACAGATGTACCGCCGAGCGGACTGATCCCTTCGGAATTGGGCGAATGGTATTTTGCCAGAGCCACTCAGGCGTCGGAACAAGGACGGCCCATTGAAGCCCTGGAACATTTTCAGAATGCCGTGCATCACGCACCGGGACGTTGGGAATTTCATCGCTATCTAGCCATGGAATTGCTTCAGGGCTTCGGCGAATTAGATGCCGCAGTGAATGCCTTCCGCAAGGCGCGTCGCATCCGCCGCAACTTGGCGCGTCGGGAGATCGCTATGCGAAAACCAATTCGCTACATGGATCATTTCTGGACCATGCAAATAGGTCACAACGCGAATATGGAGCCCTATATCAAGCGTGAAATCATGCTCGGACGATCGCCTCATGATACGATTCTTTATGTCGCGCCTGGTCACAGGATTGCGAACCCTTGTTTATTGGATCACTTTTCGAAGTTCGTTACGTTAGTTCGCGATGAGGCAGTGCTACCCTTTCCACGTCAACAAATGGAATTGTTTCACGAGGATTATTTTCTGCTCGAATATCCCTACGGCCAGGAGGTTCATTGGTGGCACGCCGGAGCAGCAATCATCCAGCGATGGGAAGAGGAAGAGCGACCGCCGCTGCTGAGCTTATCTGCCGCCGAAGAGCAACGCGGCGGTGCCGCCTTAAAGTGCCTCGGCGTTCCGGACGGGGCATGGTTTGTTTGCCTTCATGTGCGTGAGAGCGGGTTCAAGTCCTCCCACCACTCCGTCCAAGATTCTCTCAACGCCGACATTGGGACCTACCGCCGCGCGATCAAAGCAATCGTTGAGCGCGGCGGGTGGGTTATACGGATGGGAGATCCGTCGATGACGCGTTTGTCGAAAGTGTCTGGCGTTATTGACTATGCGCATAGCGCGTTCAAAGTAGATTGGCTCGACGTCTATCTCTCAGCGAAATGTCGTTTTTTTGTTGGTGTATCATCCGGCCTAGCCTATGTGCCGCCGCTGTTTGGCGTACCTTGCGTTCTCACAAACTGGCTGCCGACTGGAACGCGACCTTGGCATGAGAGCGGCATCTATATCCCCAAGCTTTATCGGCTGGGCGGTAAACGGTTGGCACGGTTCGACGAAATATTTTCACCCCCGCTGGGCTGGGCTCTGAAATATGCTCATGCCGAGCAGGACAAGATTGAAATCATTGATAACAAGCCGGAAGAAATTGAAGCAGTCGTCCTGGAAATGATTGATCGGCTTGATGGGCGTTTCGAAGCGACCGCCAACGATGAGGCACTGCAAACCCGCTACGATCGGATGGCCAGCGCCTCCCGCTGTCTAGGTCGAGCCCGGGTGGGGCGTGATTTTCTCTTGGCTTATCAGGACCTTTTAAAATAGTTTCCACAGGCCTGTAGCATAGCTTGTCACTCCCGACAGCGCGATCATTGTTATTATGTTACCCAACTCTCGCAAATAAGAGCTCGAGTATTGCTGTGACAATCGTCGAAGATCCAATCACCACTGTCATCGACGCTGGCGGGCGCTATGGCATACATCCCACGTGGAAAAAATTTCGCGGCAAGCTTTCTTACCTTCTCTTCGAGCCGGATGTAGAGGAAGCCGAGCGTCTGACGCGTAAATATGCTGCCAAGAACAATAGCGTACGTGTCCATCCAACCGCTCTGGGCGAACGTTGTGAGACGGTGCGCTTCAATATCTTGCAACACCGGGGCCAGAATTCCGTTCTTGCTCCGCGAAAAGAATCTTTTTGGTTTGCGGAAGCGCGCCCATCGGAAGGCAATATCATCGGCACATTTGAGGCGCCGTGTGAAACGGTCGACAACCTGAGCGTGCAGCAAAACGTCACACCCGATTTTTTAAAGCTCGATACGGAAGGTAGTGAACTTCCGATTCTGCGCGGTGCGACCAAGTGTCTCAAAACTACAGTAATCGGAATACGCAGCGAATCGCATTTCGATGCCGTATTTGAAGGAATGCCCCTTTTCCCGGAATTGCATCGCTGCCTTTTCGACATGGGCTTTATTCTTCTGAATTTTGATTATTCTGGTGGGGGTGTTCCATGGAGTGAGTTCACTGAGCCGGGTCGCTTTGGTGTTCTTGTTGGCTGTGATAGCGTATGGATCAAACGTCCGGAAATTCTTTTAGGCAGCGGCGTAAATCGGGAAATGGCTGCCGTCCGGACGTTGAAGCTCGCAGCGTTCTGCCTGGCAAATAACGCAACCGATGTTGCCATTCGTCTGCTGTTAGATGGCACACGGAAGCGGGGCCTACGGTTAGCGGACTTTGCCGAAACCCGCCTCGGCACCCATCTCGATCTTTCAATTCAAATTCTGTTTAACCGGCTGCGCTCACAGCCACCCTTTCAGCCGACCCCTCTGGAGCAGGCCTATCGCGAGCTATTCGGTCGAGAGCCTAAACTCATGCATCATTTTTTCGAATCAGATGAAATTAATCCCGATTGAGCCGACGGCTCTATTTTTGATTATGCGATGATTGAGACGATTTTGCCGTTTTAGTATATAAATTGAGTTTTTTGGTCGACCGGCCAGGATCGATGGAGTTGTAACATGCTCGACGCAGTAACTTATCGCGCCAACGAGGCTGCTGCGAAGCGCGCAATCGCTAGTTGGCGCATAGCTAACATAAACGACCCCTATATCTTTCAAAATCAGGGATTTCCGGTTCGCGCGGATTCATTTCTCGATCTTGCTCAAATTCTGGATACGATGCACGAGGCGCGCTTCGATTTTTACATGCGCGAGCTTGGCGGATTGACCAACGGGGAGGCCGAATCTTTCGTCAATGTATGCCTCGACTACATCGATTTCTACCAATCCGTATTCCAGCAAGAGCGCGTGGTGGTGCCGCTGTCGACGATGATAGCGCATCTCGTGATCTACAAAAAATTATGCGGCTGCGATCCAAACTTTGGCCGGGTGCTCGAAATTGGACCTGGTTGCGGTTATCTGAGCTTTTTTTTGCGTAATCATGCTTCGCTCGTCGATTATACCCAGATTGAATCGACCGAAAGTTTTTACCTTCTGCAGAGCCACATTAATTCGCACGTCTTCGGATCTCGATTTGCTGAGCGGGCCCTCCATCCCGACCCTCAGAATCTGCACAATTTTCATATGCCAAAGGCCAAATGGTATTATGAATGGCACTATGAAGACCAAAAAGTGCTGAACTGCGGTCGCCCGATTGTTTGCAATCATCTGCCGTGGTGGCGAACAGGCGATGCAGCCGGTAAGCAATACGATTTGGTCACGTCAAACGCGAATTTGAACGAATTTAGCGAGGGCGCGCTCATCCAGTATTTGTCGCTCATCCGCGACGTCTTGAAGCCTGACGGCATATTGGTGTCGCAATGTCTCGGTGGCGGCACACCGACGCATGACCGCGTGCTTGACGTGCTGCACGCGCATGATTTTGGCACTGCCGCGGTGGTCGCTGGCGACCAGATCGCGGGAAAGAATTTTTGTGTTGCAAATGGCATTTTTGTCGGACGGGGTCATCCGTTGTATGAGCGGTTTAAAGTCAAGCCGGCGGCGTGGCCGCATGTCCCGCGTGATGTTGAATTCGTCAATCAAGTATTATTTCTGAACGAGCGAGCCGGCCAAAATCGCCGCCCCTGGTCAGTTGCTGAAATCATGGAACTTGTCGCCGAAAGCGTTTTGTATCACCGGACAGAAGGCCGAATGTGGCGGAAAACGCCTTTCGACGATTCGCTGCCCGCCTCGCCGGCAGCTCTGTCCCCAATTCTCTCACGCAAATCGGAAAAGCCCGTCCTGGCCGAAGCCGTGGACATTGTTCGTTCCCTCACGAAGGGTCGAATTGCAAGGGCCGCTGAGAATGAGCAAGGGCAAGCCCAAGCGTCGATGTCGAAGGGGCACATGAGCGAGATTAGCCGTTTACAACGGGTCGCTCAAATTGTCGCCCACAAAGAAACATATTCAGCCGCTTTTCCAGCCGATCAAATGCAGAGTTCTATTTCGGCATTCGCTACGGATGTTGAAACGCTTCGGCATATGCTCCTTTCTTTGCGATCTTCATCATCGTGGCGTTTGACAGCACCGCTTCGAAGCGTCGCCCAGTTCGTAAAAGGCCGAGGCTCAAGGCGCGTCCAAGATGATCGGATTGATACGATTTCCGATATTCAACTTCTCAAGACGAAGATCGAAAATCTGAAGTCTTCCACATCATGGCGAATTACGGCGCCGTTTCGCTGGGCGAAGCACCTGATCACGCGAAGGTAGGGCACTTTGAATTGGCGGGCTTTATTACTAGGGCAAAGGACACTATATGCTTTTGGTTAACGCAAGTCGCATCGACATTCTGAGTTGCATGAAACCGGGATGTATAGCTGGCGAAATTGGTGTGGCCGAAGCGTATTTCGCCAGCTATCTTCTTACTGAACTGAAACCCGCCAAATTGCATCTGATCGATCCTTGGCGATTTCAAGATATTCCAGATTATGTAATGGACGCAAACAATACTACCAACCAAGAGGGAGACCGTCGATACAAGATGGTTCAGAAGAAATTTTCTGCTTCTGTCAGCGCCGGCATTGTCGAATTGCACCGGGCGCTATCGACCGAAATTGTCAGTTCGTTTCCCGATGAATATTTCGACTTTTTGCATATCGACGCAAACCACACATATGCGGGGTGCCTTGCGGATTTGCGTTCATTTGATCGCAAGGTGAAACGAACCGGCTTTATTACCGGACACGATTATCAGACAATACCGATCGCAAGAGCCCATCATAACGGTGTGGTTCAGGCCGTGCACGACTTTGTGAAAGAAACCGGATACACGTTCCTTGCCCTCACTTTTGAAGAGGCGCCGACCTACGTCATCTGCAAAGATCCAGATTCGACCGCGGCTCTGAATTTCATCTCAGCTTTAGCAAAAAAATTCACGATCATGGCGCAAATTGCTAATGCTGAATACAAATCGTTTGAGCAAGTCGAAGTGCCTTTCGCGCCGCAGCGTTACATTTTTTCCTTCGACTGATCGGGCGCGCAGCAATCGTCGGCGCTTTCTACAGATTCGGGGCTTGCTCCTTTTAGTCGACAAAGCCTTTATGCCTCCGCAGAAAATCGCGCGAAAGGCGCGACATGCCGCGAATATCAAAGGATTCGTAGATCTGATCCGCGCGTTGGCGAAGAGCTGTATCTTCGTCGGTGTCGCCGGCAGTTGTCTTTAGTTGCTCGAACATTTCGATGACGGCGCCTGATATTTCAGCAGGCGAATTGCTTTCGACCACCGCATTCCTTTCGGTATCTAGGTAATAGAGCGAATTGCAATAACCGAATGGCTCCTCGAGGGATTGCGCCAGCGTTAAATGTTGTTTCTGACCGATCCTGACGCGCTTGGGCACGAAAATATCCTGAGGATGCCATGGCTTCTGCGCGGGAGGCCACCAGTTCGTAAGAACGCTGGGCACCCCATAAATAGGCGGGACATAGGCGGGGCCCGATGATGTGCCCAGCAAAAACTGACATTTTGCCAGCAGATAGATGTCTATCCAGTCGGATCGAATTGTGCTGTGGCTGTAATCGAAAACGTTGGCGGATGGCGGAAGCGGTTTCATTGTAGGATCTCCTATCCGAATGACCCACCCACCGCGACGTACGATCTCGTTGATGGCAGGAATATAGTCGAAAATATCCGCGTTAAGACTATCATGCAGCGAAGCGTGGTGGACATTCGATTTTGCCTCTCGAACGTGCAATGCGACAAACCATGCGTCTTTCGGAATGCCGACGCTGCTCATCATAAAACGAGCGCGATCTTCTACATCAGCAGAAATGGCTAGAAGCGGTCCGCGGTCTTGGGCATACCATCGCCGGTAGGTCTCAGCCGCGATTTTCCAAAGATGCTCAGTTGAGCCGTCAGGTAGCCGAGGCGCTAAAATATCGAATGCTAAACTGTTAAGGGCGTCCAGTGGCATAGGAAGGTTCGCTGGATCTTCTACGACGCGGTAGTAGGGCCGCCATTGATCCAAGAGATACTGATTGGCAATTTTAACTCCCGGAGGCAGATAGATAATCGTTTCGTCGGGTGAGCGGCCTTCGAGGATAGAAAGTTTGATGAGATAATCAGTTTGCGCGGTATGGCCAATGCTGCCCACCCATACGGCGTCTAAGAATCGAATACGGCTGCCCTCAAGACCATAGGCTTTCGCTTTTTCACGGCGGAGCCCATTGGCGCGAGTGAAAAGAGCCAAACCATTTTGATACTGCCCCATGCCGACAAGCGAGCAAATGGCTGCTACAAAATAGTGAAAGGGTTCGGAGCTTGTCGCCAGGCAACGCTCGAAAGCCTGCCAAGCGGCTTTTGGTCTGTTGTCATCCAATAGCAATGAGCCTTCCGCGAATCTGATTGCCGCTATGATCTCGCCTACCCGTTTCCAGTGCGACGGTGGGGATATGCGGGCACATGCCCGATAGACGACGTCAGCTAACCGCCGCGGGACAATCCGGTGGATATTTAGTATCAGAATTAACTTGGTGGCATTAATAAAGCGCGCCGCCCAAGGGACGCGCTGCCGGATAAATGTTTTGCAAATGTTCAGCATACCGTTTTAGTTATATCGAAGAAGACTTCATCCGGATGCGTCGGCGTCTTTCCGTTGAAATGAGATTTCAGAAAAGCTTCGATTGCGGGCCGCTGAACCGTCGCTTGCGCTGCCACAGCCTGGCGGCCGTTGGTGAGTTGTCGGGATAGCGGGTTGTCCGCCTTATAATCGGGAGCTTTGGCGTTTGCCGGAATTGTTGCGCGCTGCGGGTAAAGCAACCTGACCAGCAGCCTCTTTAGTCCCGGAATGTGGTTTATGATAGCGAGCAGGAATTTTCTAAGTGTTGGCTTTCGATCAATAGCACCGATGACATCGCTGATGTGGATTGCGGGCACGACCAGTGCATTCATAATGCTGAACGAGGGGGTGCTGTCGTAGACGGCCCATCCTTTAACGTCGGCTGCAAGCGCCATTGCTGAAACCGCGGTTTCGTTATGGCAAAGACGAAATCCATGTTCGGAAAACTTAGCCAAGATCGTGCGTTCGTTATGCAGGAGATCGTATCCCCAACTATCAAAGACAAATTTCCCCCCATCCGGATGACCAGCCAAGATTCGACTAGATACTGCCGCAAGATATCCCATGCTGCTCGGATGCATTTCACAGAGGCAGTGATTGCAGGTCATAATCCCGGCAGATAGTTCAATTTTTTCTGGCGTCAGGGTGACCCATTTCCACCACGGAACATGAATCGCAGTTCCCGGCTTTGGGGTTTCAAGCGAAAGGATGTCCCCGTCGTCGGTCACTAATTCTTTCAGATTTTTGGCGACGTAGGATAGCATGTGGCTCTGGTACAGATAGAATGCCTGCGCAACGTCCGTACCGATGTAGGGATAGCCCTCCATGACCAGCAACATGCCGAGGTAACCGCAGCCTGGCCCGATTTCCAGCACGGCGGGTCGCTTATCGCCCGTGACGATTTTGATCAAGCGGAGGACGTGAAGTGCGCGAAGCAAAGCGGATGTCGCATGGGCGCGCCGCCCATAATTTTTGGTCGCATGGTTATCGACGATCTTCGTGATCTCCTTGAACTGCTGGAATTCGTGATAGGTCAGTCCGTGCAGAAGTTGATCCAGGTTGTATGTTGTGCGCGTCTCATGCATGACATCGATGTATCGCCAAAGCTGATCGACGCGTTCCACGCGAGCAGGATAGCCGACGCTCGCAAACATTTCGGGGAAGAAAGCTTGATTGACGCGAATTGGGAATTGATCTGCGGCCGTCGTCTCGGCGTCATTGTATGACTTAACGTCAAGCAATTTTATTTCCTTATTGCGCTTTGCCATGATTCTTCTTTTCAGATTCCAAGCGCAAGTGACAAATCAATTTCCTAGCTTGCGACTTCGTCACGCTTCGGGTTATCCCGAACAAAAATGGCGTTGTAGGAGGGCATCTCGAATTGACGTGTCTTGTCGGGTTTTGAGTCCCAAACCGACCGTTTCCTTGCGAGCCTGAAGCCAAAGCTTTCCAGGATGCCTGGCACTTCTTCGTCAAACTCCGACTTTTCATTGAGCTCGATCAGAACAGACTTTAGTTGGGGGCTTTCCAAAGTTCGCTTGGCGCCTTTTATGATCATATATTCGATGCCATCCACATCGATTTTGATGTGGGAGGGTGGCGTAAAGCCGTGCCCGAAAACCAGGTCATCGATTGAAGAGCCAAACGTGAGTTGACTGACCCGGTCTTTGGCCCAAAATGCTTGTGCCGCGTAGACGCTCTGAGGCACATCCTGCGCCTGCTCGTCTGGCGACCTGAAAAGATTGTAGGCGCCACCCTTAGTAATGTAGGGGACTGTTAGCTTCCCAAACCGTTCCGCCTCATTGAGCGCGATGCACGTCGCGTTAAACCCTTCATTCAAATCGTTCATCGACATATTATCGATTAAAATTGCGTAATTCTGACTTTCCGGTTCGAAGGCATACACTTTGCATTTGCGAAACTTGGCCGCGTAAATCGAATACAAGCCGACATTCGCGCCGACATCCCAAAAAACATCCGTGGACTGCAGCGCATCTAGCCATTCAATCGTGTCCGGTTCTTCCGTAAAAAATGTTCTCGCGCGCCACGCCAAACGCCCGTGCCCCGACCTGCACACGAATGGACCGTTGGGGGTATCGACACGAAAAATTGGATTGATGGCCTGAGCGATCTCGGTTGCCATAAGACCAGAATCATTAAGGCCGAGAATCTTGACCATAAATCGGGCAAGCGCTCGCGCGAAAGCCTGTTTACGGTCGCGCGGAATATCAGAGCCCAAAGCTGTACTGTCGTGTTCCATTATACCAATGAGAATTGCGTGACAGCGAAAGAGACAACCTCGATATCCTGACTTCAAGCCCAATGCAGGATGATGGTGGCCTAGCGCTTAACCAACCCAGCATAACAGCTTTTGCAGACATTTGGAATTTTGCCATCGAGGTGGCTTTGGCGAAAGTCCTCATATGTTTCGCTGTTCCAGGTCCTAGTAAAATTCTGGGCGCTGCCAAGATCGGAAACTTGCGGATTAGCGATCATGCAGCATGGCACCACCCGTTCATCCGACGATACGAACGCTCGCTCAAACGGCCATGGGCACAATGTGTCCGGCGACTCGGTACGGAATTTATCCATGATTATCCAGAAAGAGACGCGTACCCCCAGCCTGGCACTCCGCTGGACAAGGTCTTCGCAAAGCGCGGGACTCATTTCATCTTCGGCTGCAATCGCGGTGTTGGCCTTTTGCCAAGATTGTTGACCCCAGAAATTAAGGTCGACTGAATAAACTAGGTCCTCGAATCCAGCTTGGTGAGCGAGATCAAGCAACTGATGGGCCTGATGCACATTCTCCTTCTGCACGACGACCCACATCTTGGTGCGTCGTATGCCTTTTTTGCGACAATAGTCGTTGATCAAAATACAGTTCTTGACGACTTGTTCGAAGTCCGATTGCCGCCGGATTCGTTCAAAAGTTTCTTTGGTTGCGCCATCAATCGAAATCTGTACCTCGTTTGGATCCGCATCGACTAGCTTTTTATAATTATTTCTGAGATGCAGGAGCGATGCATTCGTCGTCGTGCGCACCCAGATGTGGGAGCCGCGCGCGTATTTGACCATTTCAATAAAATCTTCGCGCTGGAGGAGTGGCTCGCCCATCCCCTGAAGTTTGATCTCGACAAGGCCGTACTGCTCGTCGATGATCCTCTTGAAACATTCAAGAGAAAGATCTTTCGCGCGCGTTCCTTTATGCCAATCGCTTACCTGACACATTGTACAACGAAAATTGCAGCGGCTGACATTTTCGATGTCGAGTTTGATCGGGAGGTAATCGAGCTTGGCTCGCTTGTGTGCCTTGGCTTTGAGGTAAGCGTCATAGTTTGCACGGCGGCGCGGATCGGCGGCGAGGGCGAGTTCACGTTCTTGTTCGTAGGCAGCGATGCCCGCCGAGGGAATCGGTTTTGGCAAAGCCAGCAATCGCTCCTTGGAGGCAGGTTCTTGCCCGGGAACCAACGTTTCCACGACTGTAACCGCCATTGCGTACCTCTTATAATCGCCGCATTGCAGTAAGCTATTGAATCAACTAGGGAATTAAAAACCTTGTTTTGCGCCGTCAAACTAGCGGCACTTTCTCTAATTCGCAATGTTCGAAGCCCGCATCGCCTTTGCACTTATTGGTAAGAACAAGGCATGCACTCAGAAACATTCAACCACCGAGCGTCCGAATTTAACCCTCGTGCCTTGATGTGCCTGTGTACAAATTCGCGTATAGTTGCTGACTATGCTTCCAGATTGTATTTCTAATGCTAAGCAATTTCAGACGACTCACTGCGGGCATGGCTATGGATGACGAAGATCGTCTATTCGTGACGATTATATGGAATGCCTTCGTCGTATTTTTTTCGCTGTTATATCTCACTGGGGGCTTCGTCAAACCAGCTATTATTGCAGCATTCGTCTTGGTCTCGACTATGGTTGGCTATGGTCGACGTTGGCTGGTCCCAATCGGATTTTTATTGGGCATAGTTTCTATCGCGGTAGCACTTGGTGCCCCGCGTCCCGAACGATGGCCCGAGTTAGTGCAGTCCCTGCAGAGCGCATTGGAAGGCAGCAAACCTTTCTTCGCTGCGCTTCATTGATAGACTTTTATCTTGGCTGTCGGTAGCCAGGCTTATTGGACCCGCGCTTTGCCGATCTTTTCCTGTAACTCGAAACACTGCTCGATGATATTACCGATGTCGAGGTAGCGATAGGAGCCCTGACGGCCGATCGAATAGGCGTCTTGCGGCAGCATATCGAGATACTTCTTCGCCAGGGCCTGATCCTTCTCCATCGGATAGGGATAGAGCTTATTGCGATTCGACGGCATTTCGATACCGAGCAGCGTGGTGGGGGAATCGCGATCGTGTTCGAAGAACTTCTTGTATTCGACGATGCGGGTGAATGGCTCGTCGTTCGCGTAATATAAGAAGTAGATATGTTTTGGTAGAGCTTCCTGCACCGGCAACACAAGCTTGAGGAAATCTCGTCCTGCCCAACGAAGATGTCCAAAACAGGAATGGAAGATGTCCTCGGGCGATAGCGTGCTGACGATAACGTCCCAGGTGCTCCATTCGCCGGCAATCTTCACACGCTTTTTCGGAATGTCGTATTCTTCGATCATCGTCTTGAGTTTGACATTGGTGTCGGCGGTGGCGACGTCCCAATAGTCGTCATAACCGTTCGGCGATTTCGGAAAGCCCGACATAGCTTCCGACCAAGCGGCTTTGATCGGGCCGGTCTTGAGCGCGACGCCCTTGGGCGTGAAGCCGAAATCGGTAATGTCGGTATTCGACTGGATGCCCCACATTTTTTTCGAATAATTATTGACGAACTTGTCGTAGAGTGTGGGGCCGACCGACATCAGCCAATATTCTTCGAGATTGCGTGCGCCCTTCGCGCCCGGAACTAGCGCTAGCTCTTGACGGATCTTTTCTGCATCGGGCATCTCATCCACTTCATCGCGGTGAATCGGGAAATGATAGAATGATTTGTCGCGCTCGATATAGGTCAGGAATTCATGTCCTTCGTAGCGCTTCATCGGGCAATTTTGGTTGAAGTAGCCCCAGACCTTTTCGATTTTTGTCAGGAAGTGACGTGGCCCGAAATTGTAAGGGTGCCCACCCCAATAGTAGGTACGGCAGCTTCCGCCCAGCACCGGCGCCTTTTCAATAAGTGTCACGTCATGGCCGAGGTTCGTCATGAAATGAGACGAGGCGCAGCCGGCGGGGCCGCCGCCAATGACAAGAATCTTAGCCAAGGAAAACCTCCAGATGCTTGAAATACTGCGGTAGCTAGTTCAGCCGGTCGGGGGCCGTCAATCGCCTTTAACGTAAGGCATTAGCACTGATTCCCCATCATGTTGCTGGAATTCGACCTGTATTCCGTCCGGGTCTTTAACGAAAAACTGCAATATTCGATCGGTCCGCCCCCGCTTGATGGCGAAGTCGGTGATGCCTTGCGCGCGAAGTTTCCCGGCGAGCGCCTCAATGTCATCGGTCTCGAGACACAGATGACGGAACAAGGCTTCGCTGCCGGTGGTGTCCGGCTTCTGGAAAAACTCGAGAAAGCTGCCGCCGCCTGTGTGCAGGAAAAATCCATAGCGTTCGCCGGCCGGGTTGCGGAATTCATGGGCGATCTTAAAGCCCAAGACACCAACATAAAATTTCTCCGTGGCCGCCAGGTCACGGCAATTCAAGCTGACGTGTGAGAGGCGCTTGATCGGCACGGTTTATGTTTTGCCTGTCTTGCCGTGGATCGAAAAAGTCGGCCACGGAACCACGAAACGGCCGCCGCTGTCGATAAAGCGGCGGTGCTTGGCCATAATGGGCTCAGCGTAACGCCAGGCCAGGATAACCACCAAGTCCGGGCGCTTCTCGTAAAGAGCGTCCGCCGAGAGTATCGGGATTTTATATCCCGGGCCTAATAAGGCGTCGGTCAGCGGCTTATCGTCGAAAACCATCGCCAGCGTGCGGCCAAGGTCGAACTGGTTGATGAGCGTCACGGTGCCGACTGATGCGCCATAACCGGCGATCTTTTGTCCTAATTTCGTTGCGGACGCCAGCAAACCTGCGAGGTCGCCGCGCAGTGTCTTAAGGCGGTCGACGAAACGCCGATAGGTGTCCGGCTGGGTGAGGCCGTCGGCCGTTTCCTCCGCCGTGATTTTCGCGATCGAGCCGTCCGGCTGATGAGGGCCTTGGGCAAGCTGGCAGTAGCCGCGGATCGAGCCGCCTTTGGTCGTCAGGTGTTCGGCGGCGAACAACTCCATGCCGTGACGGGCGAAAAATGGAACGAGCGGCCCGACCAGGAAATACGACAGATGCTCGTGATAGATCGTGTCAACAAGCATCCGCCGGATGACGTCAGCACCATGTTGCGTTTCGAAGACGAAAAGCCCGTCGTCGGCGAGTAGTCGCCGGATGCCCTCGGTCGGGCCGTCCAGATCGTCCAGGTTGGCAAATGTATTGTTGCTGATGATCACGGCGGCGGGGCCTTGCTCGGCACGAATTTTGTCTGCAAGTTGCGCCGTGAAAAACGTCGGCAGCGTCTCGATGCCTTCCGCTGTCGCGCGCAATGCGGTCGCGTGTGCTGGGTCGATGCCGAGGACGCGCATGCCACGGTTCTTAAAGAACCGAAGCAATGTTCCGTCATTGCTGCCGACCTCGACCACCAGTGAATTGGGCGCGAGCTTGGCCCGCTCGATAACCGTGTCGGCCATGCGGCCGAAATGTTCGGTGAGCCCGAGTGAGATAGACGTCGTATAGGCAAAGTGGGTGTACTGAACTTCCGGGTCGATGATGTCGAGCAACTGGAGATGACCGCAATTCCGGCAGAGATAAAGGTCGAGCGGCGCCATCGCCGCGGCGATGCCGTCGCCGGCACTGCCCTTGGCGGACAATCCAATATTAGGTGTGGCGACCGGAATAGGTGCCAACGGTACCACCACTTCGACGACGCCAGAATTGCACAGCCGGCATGTCGCCCGATGGTGAAAAAGTGGCTTCATCTGCGTTCCGTGACCGCTCGGCCGTGTAACTAGGAAATTCCTAGGCGCATTCGCCATATCGCTTCAACCAAAGCAAGGTCGGCGACCGAGTCGGCGCCACTGGCAAGTGGTACGCGTCTCCCTGCGATGTCCGCAACGAAGGCCTCCGCCTGACGTCGAAAGGACCAGCTCGGGGAGGTCGGAATGATTGTTGTCTTGTCGTCACGGACCAGTGTGACGTCAGCGGCCTTGTTTTTCATAAGGGGAGAGGGAAATGCAAGTGTAAGGCGGCCCCGCTCGAATTGGATTTCGAGGCCCTCGTTCCAGTACGTGCCGCTCTGCTCGCCCATTTCCAGCACGACCGGATAGTTGCCTGTGTCGAAAGTCACAACGCGGCCGTTGCGCCGGCTGAGATCAACGCTGCGAACATCGAGGCGGGGTCCTGAGAAGTAGCGTATAATATTCAGATCATGGACGAATACGTTGAGAAACCAAGCGTAGTCTTCGTGGAATTCTTTCGGAACCCAATCGGGCGCCGACGGCCAGAGCATCAGACCGTCAGGTCTAGTTTCGTCGGTCATGACAAATCCGCCGGAGGCGACATTGAATTCGCCGCAAAAACACCAGCCGCGCACCATGAGCACAGAGCCGAGTTCGCTGCTTCCGGCCAGTTCATCGAATAGCTTCTTCGCCACCACGGTGCCTTCATCGTGCCGCTTCATGAATCCGATTGAATAGATGAGTTGTCGGCGTGCGGCGGCGTCAACCAACCGAGAGGCCTGCTCGGTGGTGTGGGCCATCGGCTTTTCCGACAGTACATGCTTGCCGGCATTGAGCACATCGAGCACGACCGGTCCCGTGGTCGGTCGGCGCGTCACAACAATCGCGGCATCGATGGCGTCCGCCGCGAGCATATCGCGATGATTATCGAAGACGGCCGACACGCCGAATTTTTCCGCCGCCATCGCGCCGAGGCGCGGGCGCAATTCGGCCAGAGCCGTGACGCGGCAACCTGGGATCTGCACGAAATTAGCGAGGTGGGCGAGCTGTCCCACCATGCCCGCGCCAATCATGCCAATCCTGACGTCCGCTCCCATACGTCGCATTAGAATTTGGATTTCTTGATATCTTCGGGCGTCATGTGAGACTGGCGCAAATATTGCGCGAATAGATGCATCACCGACTGATGGACGTCTTCGACAATGCCGTAATTTTCCGCCATGACGTGAATCTTTGCGTCGGCAAGCGCAGCCGACCGCCCTCCGGAAAATCCGACCAGAGAAATCGTCGGAATGTTATTTTGCTTTGCCCATTGAGCCGCGCGGACAATATTTTCAGAATCTCCGGATGAGCTGATCGTGATCAACATATCGCCGGTGCGTGCCATCGTCTTCAGTTGATACACGAACACGTCGTCGTAGCTGATGTCGTTGGCGATCGCGGTTATGAGTTCCAGATGCGAGCTCAAGCTGACGACGCGTGGCTTAATCGCGGTGTCCGTCTGGATGCCTTTTTGATAGTCGCACAGAAGATGATTGGCGATAGCCGCGGAGCCGCCGTTACCGCAGGCATAGATGATACCGTCTTGGGCCAAGCATGCACTCAGCAGTTTCGCGCCATGCGCGATTGCCGCTTCATCTATCGTCCGCCATGCTTGAGCGATATTGGCGCTATAGGCGCGAAAATAATCTTCCGGAGTATCGTAGGGCTGGGATGGAAATTTCTCGGTCAAGGTACGTATCTCTTAGCCAACGGGCGAATTCTGAATTCATTTTAAAGTCATTCCGGCAAGGCTGACATATCGGCAGTGATAACTCTATTACAGGGTAGTCGCCACTAAGGGCGTCTGGCGGCACCGCGCCCGTGGTGCTCCTTTGATACGTAGAGCCTCGGCGAAGAAAACAATTGCGCAAGTCGTGGCCGCCCCATTTTGGCAGCCATGGTTTTATCGGATGGCTAATTTATTTTCTCATGTGATATCATATGCTTGGGAGATCAGGTTAAGCCGTTTACACAAAAATTATGCTTCTAAAACTTTTTATTGCATGATGTCCCCGATCAAACCGGCCCAAGCCGCAAGTCGATAAATCAAGGAGCTTGATAGCCCTGGGGAGGGACGAAATGACTACAGCGACCGCAACGGGAGCTTCCGCGACTCCGCGCGTGCTTGAGAGCACGCGTTGGGGCCAACTGATTTTCTGTGTCATCTGCATGGTGATGATAGCCAACTTGCAATACGGATGGACGCTGTTCGTCAATCCGATCAATAAGGCACATGGCTGGTCGATCGCCTCGATTCAGGTTGCCTTCGCGGTATTCATCGCTCTCGAGACCTGGCTCACGCCGATCGAAGGCTGGTTCGTTGACATGCTCGGTTCGCAGCGCGGACCGAAGATCATGGTCGGATTTGGCGGCATCACGGTTGCTATCGGCTGGGTCATCAACGCCTATGCCGATTCATTGTCGATGCTGTATCTCGGCGCCGTGATCTCGGGCGTCGGCGGCGGCGCGATTTACGCGACATGCGTCGGACAAGCGGTGAAATGGTTTCCCGACCGGCGCGGCCTCGCGGTCGGCCTGACAGCTGCGGGTTATGGCGCCGGCGCGGCGATGACCGTCATTCCCATTCGCTACGTGATCGACAGCTATGGCTATCAATCGGCATTCCTCTGGTTCGGCCTGATCCAGGGCGGCGTCGTTTTGGTGCTGTCTTTCTTCCTGCGCGGGCCGGCGCCCGGCGAAATGGCAAGCGCTCCCACTCCGAAGGTGATTCAGTCGGCGCGCAATTTCACGCCGAAAGAAGTGTTGATGACGCCTGTGTTCTGGCTGCTCTACATCATGTTCGTCATGGTGTCGGCCAGCGGCTTGATGGCCACGGCGCAGATTGCACCGATCGCCGCCGATTTCAACGTCGGAAACTCTATCATCTTCTTTGGCGCGACAACGCTGACGGCCGCGCTCATCATCGACAATATCGCCAACGGCACGGCGCGTCCGGTGTTCGGATGGGTCTCGGATAACATCGGCCGTGAATATACGATGGCGATCGCGTTTGGATTGGGTGCGGTCGCCTACTGGTTGTTGGGCACGCTCGGCACGGCGCCGTGGGCCTTCGTGCTCTTCGCCGCGCTGATCTTCCTGACTTGGGGCGAGATCTTCAGCCTGTTTCCCTCCACTTGCACCGACAGCTTTGGAGCGAAATTCGCGACCGTGAATCTCAGCCTGCTCTATACGGCGAAGGGAACTTCGGCCTTCCTCGTGCCTGTCGCCAACGTGATCAAGACATCGACCGGCAGCTGGCACGCGGTCTTCGCGGTCACCGCCCTGATGAACATTGGGGTGGTTGCGCTGGCCTTGTTCGTGCTCAAGCCGATGCGGCGCAAGCTGATGGCCGAAAGCAATAAGGCCTGACAGCCAAGACAATGGAATGCCCGGTCCGCCACCAGCGGATGGGGCATTTCATGCAGAATTGAGTACTTCGAAAATCGTATTGCGCTCGCCCGCGCATCTGGCATATTGTATACCAGTGATGAATAACCGAGATCGTAGCATCAGTTTGCGTAATCGCGGTCCAGTGGCTGCGCGTGTCGTGCGCGCCCGACAGCCGGCGTTCGAGCCGATCGACGCTACACCCAGTTTCAAACACAAGGCCTATATCGCCTTGAAGAACGCCATCGTCGCGATGGATATCTACCGCAGCCGGGACGACATCCGTCTCGACGAACGCAAACTGGCGCAGGACTTCGGCATCAGCCGCACACCGGTGCGTGAGGCGATGGCGCAGCTCGAAAGCGAGGGCTTCGTACGCCTGGTGCCACGCCGCGGCATCTACGTGGTGCGCAAGACCAAGCGCGAGGTGATCGAGATGATCACCGCCTGGGCGGCGCTCGAAAGCATGGCGGCACGGCTCATCACCGAGAACGCGAGCAACGAAGAAATCGCCGGCCTGCGAGAGATGTTCGCGACCTTCAAGAACGGCGCGCTGCGCGCCCACCTCGACGAATATTCCGAGGTCAATATCGAGTTTCACCAGAGCATCATCAAGCTCAGCCGAAACGCCGTGCTGATCGATCTGGCGGAAAATCTTTTCACCCACATGCGCATGATCCGACGCAAGACCATCGTCGAAAAAGATCGCCTGGACCGTTCGATCCGCGATCACATGAACATCATCGAAGCTTTGGAAGCGCGCGCCACCGACCGTGCGGAAGAACTGGTGCGCAACCACGCGCTCGGCTTGGCCGATCACGTGGCGCGCTTCGCTGATTATCTGGATTAAACGAAAAAGAAACGGGAGTTCCCATGGCTGATGTAGTGAAAATCGAAGCCGAGCAGGATCTGACGGACGGCTTCCACCTCATCATCGACGCGCTCAAGCTCAACGATCTCACTACGATCTACGGCGTGCCGGGCATTCCGATCACGGATTTTGGCCGCATGGCGCAGGCCGAAGGCATCCGCGTCATCTCGTTCCGGCACGAACAGAACGCCGGTTATGCTGCCTCGATCGCCGGTTATCTCACGAAAAAGCCCGGCGTCTGCCTCACGGTGTCGGCGCCCGGCTTCCTCAACGGCCTGACCGCGCTCGCCCATGCCACGACCAACTGCTTCCCGATGATCCTGATCTCCGGCTCGTCCGAGCGCGAGATCGTCGACCTGCAGCAGGGCGACTATGAAGAAATGGATCAACTCGCCATCGCCAAGCCGCTCTGCAAGGCCGCGTTCCGCGTGCTGCATGCCGCCGACATCGGCATCGGACTTGCGCGCGCGATCCGCGCCGCGGTCTCAGGCCGTCCGGGCGGCGTCTATCTCGATCTGCCGGCCAAGCTTTTCGGTCAGGTGATGGATGCAAAGGCCGGCGCCAAGTCGCTGGTCAAAGTCATCGACGCGGCTCCGGCCCAGCTTCCGGCGCCGGCTGCCGTCAAGCGCGCGCTCGACGTGCTCAAGAGCGCCAAGCGCCCCTTAATCATTCTCGGCAAGGGCGCGGCTTACGCGCAGGCCGACGACGCGATCCGCGCGCTGGTCGAAAAGAGCGGCATTCCGTTTCTGCCGATGAGCATGGCCAAGGGCCTTCTGCCCGACACGCATCCACAGTGCGCGGGCGCGGCGCGTTCGACCGTGCTGAAAGACAGCGACGTGGTCATGCTGATCGGCGCCCGTCTCAACTGGCTCCTGTCGCACGGCAAGGGCAAGAGCTGGGGCGACGCGCCGAAGAAGTTCATCCAGATCGATATCGAACCCAAGGAAATGGACTCGAACGTCGAGATCGTTGCGCCGGTGGTCGGCGACATCGGTTCATGCGTATCGGCGCTTTTGCAGGGCATGGGCGGCAACTGGCCGGCCCCGCCGGCCGATTGGCCCGCCGCTGTTACCAAGAAGCGCGAAGAGAATATTTCCAAGATGGCGCCGCGCCTGATGAACAACAACTCGCCCATGGACTACCACGGCGCACTCGGCGTGCTGCGCACGATCGTCAAGGAGCGGCCGGACGCCATCCTCGTCAACGAAGGCGCCAACACGCTCGATCTGGCGCGCGGCATCATCGACATGTATCAGCCGCGCAAGCGCCTGGACGTCGGCACCTGGGGCATCATGGGCATCGGCATGGGCTATGCCATCGCGGCGGCCATCGAAAC
>Ga0207158_1029_pt1 | contig 45470 bp, 40 predicted proteins | sample Alteio_BWMinHeat_22_FD_153512 | JGI IMG/M metagenome (GOLD analysis project Ga0207158, IMG submission 153512) | Enriched cells from forest soil in Barre Woods Harvard Forest LTER site, Petersham, Massachusetts, United States -... | ecosystem: Environmental > Terrestrial > Soil > Temperate forest >... | reverse complement strand
GATAATACTGATTCATCTTTGTGAAATAACCGTCTATATTGGGCAAACTTTGAATGCTTCTATTGCCAGAACAGAGAGAAGGATCGGCGCTTGGGAATTCCACGATGATTACCGCCACAGTCTTAGCTCCCGAGGAAGAGCCGATGATCGCTCCATGAACGGAACCTTGTGCTTTGGCGAGTTGGGCGGTTGTTGGATGATGAATGTCATCACGCCGGGCGTTGGGATAAACATTGGGTTTGATGTGCATGACGGACCAGACAGGAACTGAAAGCAGAATGGGCAGGAAGAAAAGAGATCGCTTCTTTAGAGCAGAAAGCAAAGCATGCACCTCAGGCCTCAGACTTCAAAGATCTCTCACATTTTGAGGTCTGAGGTTTGAGGTCATTACGTTCCTTCCTGCCAGGACGCCATGTATTTTTCCTGCTCCGGGGTGAGTGTGTCGATGGTAATACCCATGCTGAGGAGCTTCAGGCGAGCGATCTCACGGTCGATTTCGTCCGGCACAGGATACACCTTCTTTTCAAGCTTGCGGCTGTTTTTGACGAGATATTCGGCCGAGAGTGCCTGGTTGGCAAAGGACATATCCATGACGCTGGCCGGATGTCCTTCGGCCGAGGCGAGATTAATCAGACGTCCTTCACCGAGAATGCAGAGACGGTGATTATTGGGAAGCGTGAATTCTTCCACGAAATCCCTGAGTGTCCTGCGCGATTTGGCCATTTTGGCCAGAGCTTCCAGGTCGATCTCCACGTTAAAGTGGCCGGAATTCGCAAGAATGGCGCCATCCTTCATTTTGCGGAAATGTTCCGCGCGGAGAATCGATTTGTCACCGGTCAAAGTAATGAAAATATCGCCCTGCGCAGCGGCTTCAGCCATCGGCATGACAATAAATCCGTCCATAGCGGCTTCCATGGCCTTCATCGGATCGATTTCGGTCACGATCACGATCGCTCCGTGACCCTTGGCCCGTGTCGCGACGCCGCGCCCGCACCAGCCGTAGCCGGCGACGACAATCTTTTTGCCCGCCAGAAGAATGTTCGTAGCGCGCAGGATGCCGTCGATTGTGGACTGTCCCGTCCCGTACCGATTATCGAACAAATGTTTGGTGAGAGCGTCGTTGACGGAAATGACGGGATACGGCAGGACGCCGTCTTTTTCCATGGCGCGCAGTCTTACAACCCCGGTCGTAGTTTCTTCACTTCCGCCGATGACTCCATTCAGAAATTCACGGGGTCCCTTCTGCAGCGTCGAAACGACGTCCGCGCCATCATCCATCGTGATGTGAGGTCGGTGCTGAATAGCGGCCTGGATATGTTTGTAATAGGATTTATTGTCTTCGCCTTTAATGGCGTGCGTCGATATGCCGTAATGCTTTACGAGCGCCGCGGCGACATCGTCCTGCGTGGACAAGGGATTGGACGCGCAAAAAACAGATTCCGCCCCGCCCGCCTTCAATGTGATCGCCAGGTTAGCTGTCTCGGTGGTGATATGCAGGCAGCAGGCGAGCCGCATGCCTTTCAAAGGTTTTTCCTTGGCGAACCGCGCACGGATCTGTCGCAGGACGGGCATTTCCCGTTCGGCCCATTCGATGCGCTTACGTCCCGCGTCGGCCAATCGGATGTCCTTCACGTCGCTTTCTTTGCTCATAACAGTCCTTTCACGATCCAATAATTGAGTAGGCATATAAACTGGGCTCCTTCGTTTTATCGACGGGATAATAATTCGAGCTCACTCGATGGCGATCCTTTTCCATTGGACCGTCCGGGGTTGCCGCTTCCGGCGCTCAAACCCAGTTCTTTTCGCAGTGGAGCTGTTTTGTCGGTCTTTTCCCATGTAAACGTATCTTCCGTTCTTCCGAAATGACCATAGGCGGCCGTTGAGCGGAAGATAGGTCGTCGCAACTTCAAATGGTCGATGATGCCCTGTGGGGTCAATGGGAAGGCTTTGCGGACGGCTTTCACCAGACTTTCTTCGTCAATATCGCTGGTTCCGGCGGTGTCAATCATGATGCTGACGGGTTCGGCGACCCCGATCGCGTAGGCCAGCTGAACCGTGCAGCGGTCCGCGAGATCCGCCGCCACAATATTCTTCGCAATGTAGCGCGCCATGTAGCAGGCAGATCGGTCCACTTTCGTGGGATCTTTGCCCGAAAACGCGCCTCCTCCATGCGCGGCCATCCCGCCGTAGGTGTCCACAATGATTTTACGGCCGGTGACGCCCGTGTCGGACTGCGGTCCGCCGATCACAAATTTGCCAGTTGGGTTCACATAATATTTTGTGTTCTTATCGAGCATCTTGGCAGGAATCACCGGAAGGACGACTTTATCAATAATTTCATCGACAGCCGCCTTTGTAATTTTCTTGCCGGTCCGGTCCAGAATATCTTCGGTATGTTGCGAGCTCACAACAATGGTGTCTACGCGGAAGGGTTTTCCATCGCGATACTCCACGGTCACCTGGGACTTTCCGTCTGGCCCCAGGTACTTCAAAATGCCCTTTTTGCGAACTTCAGCCAGTCTCCGGGTGATCGCATGCGCCTGCATAATCGGCAGAGGCATGAGTTCAGGCGTCTCGCGGCAGGCAAAACCGATCATCAGACCCTGATCACCGGCGCCCCCGACATTCACGCCCTGGGCGATATCAGGTGACTGGCGGCCAATCGCGTTCAAGATGGCGCAGCTTTGATAATTAAAGCCATATTTCGCGTCGGTGTAGCCGATTTCCTTGATGACGTCTCGAACGAGGTCGGCTACTTCCACATACCCTTTGGTCGTGATTTCTCCGCCGACGATGACTAGACCTACCGTAACGAAGGTTTCGCAGGCTACGCGCCCCGTGGGGTCCTGGGCGAGAACGTCATCCAGCACCGCATCAGAAATTTGGTCGCAAACTTTATCCGGGTGACCTTCCGTCACCGATTCGGATGTAAACACATAACGATTAGCCATAAAAAGTTCCTTTCTGGGTTCTAGAAATTGGCAGGCCAAGAGGATATCATTTTTCGAATCGCCGACGCTACAAGGATTGGTCGTGGGAAATATTGATAACCGCGCCTTCGTAGACGGAGATGCTTTCCGTAATGCGCGCGCCATGGCCGAAGATGCAGTTCTCCAGTTTGACGCGGGGACCGACCCGGACGTCGTCCCAGAGAATCGAATTCTGCAGAACGCTGCCGGCGCCGATGCGAGCGCGGTGTCCGATGACGGTGTAAGCGCCGATCGTGGTTCCACGTTCAATATGTCCCCCTCGGCCGATCAGGCAGGGCGGATTAAATTTCACGTTCGATTCCAGGTGAGTACTTTCATCCACCCAGACCCCTGGCCGGATCTGTCGGCCGGGCAACGAAATGCCGACCAATCCATCCAGCGCATCGTGCTGGGCGCGCCGGTATTCTCCCAGGTTCCCTACATCGCACCAATATTCTTTCATGGGATAACCGAAAATCGGTTTTTTCTTCTTCAAAAGGAGCGGCCACAGCTCATGCCCGAAATCGTACACCTTACCTTTCGGAATGAATCCCAGGGCCTGAGGCTCAAATACATAAATCCCGGTGTTAACCTGGTTGGAAAAGACATCACTCCATTTTGGTTTCTCGATGAAGCGAGTAATGCGGCCGTCCGCTCGTGTGAGTGTGACCCCGTAATCGAAACGAGTATCCACTGGCTTGAGACCGATGGTTCCCAAGGCTTTTTTGCGAGCATGATAGGAGAGCAAACGCGTGAGGTCGACGGTGGTCAGTCCATCCCCGGACATGACCAGGAACGTCCCGTGCTTCAGAAAATTTTCCACTTTTTTGACGCCGCCCGCCGTTCCCAACAGCTCGGGTTCGTGGGAATACTCGATACGTAGCCCCCAAGCAGAGCCATCTTTAAAATGATTACGGATCATCTCGGGGTAGCTGTAGAGGTTCAGAACAACGTCCGTGATGCCGTGACGGCGAAGATTTTCGAGTGTATATTCCAACACCGGGCGGTTGGCCACCGGAACCATGGGTTTCGGAACAACATTCGTGAGAGGTCGGAGGCGGGTGCCGGCACCTGCAGCCATCACCATGGCGCGAACGGGATTCATATTCCGTTAGAGGACTTGGACAGTACCTCGGATACTCTCTTTCGAGCCCACAACAGCAGCTGGTCAGTCTGGTTCCAGCTTTCCGACTCTGCGTAGGTGCGAAGAAGCGGTTCGGTCCCGGAGGGGCGCAAAAGGACCCAGGCGCCGTTCTGAAGGCATATTTTGAGCCCGTCTTGGGTGCGAACTTGAGCGATCGGGCTTCTGAGGAGACGGTCCGGCAAAGAATCGGTCATGCGTTTAACGAAGACGAATTTGTCACCGATAGGCGTTCCCAGCGGCATGTCGATTCGTTTGAACCGAGCCCGACCGAATCGCTTTTCCATATCGCGGAGCAACAACGAAAGCTTTTTCTTTCGGGCGGCCAGCATCTCCAGAAACAGCAATCCAGAAAGAATCCCATCGCGCTCGGGAATCCCGCCGCGGATCGCATAGCCGCCGGATTCTTCCCCCCCGGCCAGGATGTCCTCTTTCAGCATTCGCTCGGCCACGTGTTTGAAGCCGACCGGGACTTCTTCAAAGGGAAGTCCAAAAGCCTGCGCAATCCGTTCTCCGAGTGCGCCCAAAGATACCGATTGCACAATCTTGCCCTTCCAGCCCTTATGTTCGATACAGTGTAGCGCAAGCAATGGGAATACCTGATGCGGCGTCAGGTATTGACCCGTGTCATCCACCAGGCCCAGACGGTCGGCGTCGCCGTCCAGGGCAATCCCGAGTAGCGCCCGATTTTTACGCACAGAGTTTTTCAATTCGGCCAGATTCGCCTCGATGGGTTCCGGATGCAGTCCGCCGAACAGGGGATCGAGAGAGGCGTGCAGAGAAATGATTTTCAGCGACGTGTTTTTCAGCAGAGCTTCCGGGATGCCCGCGGCCGTGCCATAGAGATGATCGAACACGACAGTGCCCTTTAGAGTCTTCAGGATTTTCCAATCGAGACGACTTTTTAGGTAACGCTCGTAGTTGGCGTTAAAATCGAAAGAGGCAAACCCCTCACCCCTACCCTCTCCCCTTCCTAAGGGGAGAGGCGCAGGTGAGGGGTTCTGTTCTTGATTAATCAGTTGTTCGATCGCCTGGGTCACCTCGGGCGGTGCGGAACGTCCGTGAGTGTCTTTAATTTTAAAGCCGTTGTAGAACGCCGGATTATGGCTGGCGGTGATCATAATTCCCCAGGGAGCCTTTTCGGTCGTAACGCAGACGGAAATTGCCGGGGTGGGCATGGGTTGTTGGGAAAGCCGGACGGCCAAACCTTGGGATTGAAATACCTCGCCGACGCAGTCGGCGAATTGTTTCGATAAAAATCGCCGATCATAGCCGATCAGGATCGGGCCGCCCGCCCGCTGCTGCTTGATAAAATGACCGGTCGCCAACGCAACGCGCCGCACGTTGGCAAAGGTGAATTCGTCGGCAATTACCCCCCGCCAGCCGTCCGTCCCGAAATGAATCGCTGGCGAGTCTGTCAATGAGCCCTGCCGTAATCGTCTTCAAGCCGTACAACGTCCTTAACTTGGGGAGTGGAGACTTCCAGGAGGCGAACATCTTCATACGGCGCACAATAACGATGGATGTCGCGCGGTTTTACGGTCACGACGTCACCGGGCTTCATTCGACGCTTCTTCCCATTAATTTCCAGTTCCCATCGTCCCTTATCGGCATAGACCGTTTCGTGTTTGAAGCGGTGATACTGTTTGCTGAGGCGGTGCCCCTTTTTGATAAACAGTATTTTCCCCACGTATCGAGGGTTATGAGCGAACCACAACTCCCACCCCCAGGGTTTAGGAACTCTTTTGATGGCCATTTTCGAAAAATTGATACGTTTCTTTCAATCCCTGATCAATGGATCTGGAGGGTTTCCAGCCGAGGCCCTGAAGCGCGTGATCCGCGTTCAGGACGCTGCGTTCCAGTTCACCCTGGCGGGCTGGCGCATAAACGGCGGGTTTAACGTCCGATCGCAGACGGGATAATTTCTCATAAAGCTGATTCACCGACAGGGGCGTTCCCGTTCCGATATTGAAGGTATCATTCTCTCCTTTGAGAAGCGCCGCTGCGTTGGCGTCGACGACATCTCTGACGTAAACATAATCGCGCTCCTGACTGCCCGTGCCGTAGATCGTCACCGACTGCCCGGCCAGAAGCTTGCCGACAAATATCGAGACGACGCCCGCTTCGCCATTCGGGTCCTGCCGGGGTCCGTAGACATTCCCATAACGCAGAATGGTATAGGGCAGATGATAGGCCTCACCATAGAAGCGAATATAGGTTTCGGCGGTCGCTTTGCTGAACCCATAAGGAGAAACCGGTTGAGCCGGATCGCCCTCGCGGGCTGGACGCGCCCTGCATTCGCCGTAAATAGTGCCGCCAGAAGATGAAAAAATAAATTTACGTACACCATACGTCCGACAGCATTCCAGAAGCCGAAGCGTGCCTAGAATATTAATGGACGCATCCAGAAAGGGGTCTTGAACGGAATGCCGCACATCAACCTGCGCCGCCAGATGATTCACAATGTCGAAACCGGTTTTGGCGAACAAGGTGCTGATGTTCGGATCGCGGACATCCATCGCTACAAAGGTCGCGCGGGAATTGACGTTTTTCTTTTTCCCCGTTGACAAATCATCAACGACCGTCACGTCATGTCCAAGCGCAATATACGAGTCCACAACATGCGATGCGATAAAGCCGGCGCCGCCCGTCACGAGAATTTTCATAGTTTCAATAGGCTCCCTCGCGATTGAAGATAGCTGGCAGCGTTCTCAGGATAATTTTGAGGTCCAGACCCAGAGACCAGTTTTCCAGATAAAAAATATCGAGATTGATCATTTCTTCATAACTGAGCGCCGCCCTCCCGCTCACTTGCCAGAGGCCGGTGATGCCCGGCATGATGCGCAGTCTCTTCTTGGCGTGATCATCATAATGCGCCGCTTCCCAGAGGACCTGTGGGCGCGGACCCACCAGGCTCATATCTCCCTTTAGAACGTTCATGATTTGAGGGATTTCATCGAGGCTGAAGCGACGCAACCAATTGCCTACGCGCGTCACTCGTGGGTCATCCTTCATTTTAAAAACTGGGCCGGATCGATCGCTCAGATGTTTCAATTTGTCGATGTGGGTATCGGCATCCACCACCATGGTGCGAAATTTATACAGCTTGAATTTACGTCCCAGAAGACCCATGCGATCCTGAGAAAAGAGCACCGGACCCGGCGAATCGAGTGAAATCAAGACGGAAATCAGCAGCAAGGGCAAAAACAGCACGCTGACGACCCCGAGACTGACGATGATATCAAAACCCCGCTTCACCAGATAATTGCTGCCATGGAGCGACACGGATTTGATCTGGAAGGTGGGTAAACCGCAGAATCCATCCACGATAATTTCACCGCGGCGCATTTCGAGAATGTCGGGAACGACTTTGCATTCAACTTGCATGTTTTCGCAGACGCGCGACGCTTCGAGAATGGCCAGCGATGGAAGGCCGCTCTGCACAAAGACGACTTCCGACGTCTTGTGCTTACGCAGATGGTGTTCCAAAACTCCCGCGTCTGGAATGGATTCGATAAATGACGTTTCTACGAAGGGCTGCTTCGGCATCATTTCGCGGATCGCATCGAGCACTTTACCTTTTCCGATCACCAGTACGTGATGGGGACCTTCGGCACGTGATTTTATTTTCCTGAAGAGAAATTTATCGAATTCGCGCAAGAGGTATAAAAAGGCCACGCTGTAGAGAGCCCATAAGCCGATTACCAGGCGTGAATATTCCACGCCGCGGATCGAGAACGTCATGGCCGTAGCGACCAGAGAACATAGCAGCACCGCTTTGGTGACCTGGACAAATTCATCGTAGGCGCTGGAAAGCATATCGCGGTAAAGCCCGAGATAGAAGAAGACGAGTACATAGACGGGCAAAAGGGTGAGGAGAAAATGCTGATACAGTGCCGGGTTGGGTATCCCCTTGATCGGCGGAAACCAGCGGATAAAGACCGCGCTGAAAAACCGGGTCCAGAAGGCGGATTGAAAAGCCAGGATAAGCCCGCATATATCCAGAATAATGAGGCTGACCAAAAAGAATGTTTTGAGTTGAATTCGTCGCATGAAAGTGAATTTTAGGACATTTCGTTTTGGTATTCAATGAACGTAGATCGAAACGCGGATTCGCAATGCTCGCGGCTGAAGCGGATCGCATGCTTTCGTACGTCGGAGCGATCGGGCGGATGGGTGTCTAATTGAGTAATGGCCGCGATCAGATCCTCAGGAGTTTGTTGCTCAAAAAATAATCCACCTTCCTGATCGACCGTTTCCAACGCACCGCCCTTTCTAAACGCAATCACCGGGCAGCCGGCGGCCATGGCTTCCACAGGGACGATGCCGAAATCCTCCTCTCCTGGAAAGATCAGCGCCCGGGCTCGCGCGTAATAAGAACGTAGTTGCTCCGCTTGCAGCCAGCCGAGGAAACGGATGTTCGGACCGGCCATGGCGCGCAGCCGCTGGTTTTCCTGCCCTTCACCGATGATCACCAGTGGCTTGCGCAGCCGGTTGAACGCTTTAACTGCGAGATCGATTCGTTTGTAAGGGGCGAAAGCGCTGACCATCAGATAGAAATCTTCAGCACGATCCAGCGGGGGCTGCGAATAGAAGGACACGTCGACAGGCGGGTAGATCACCTTCGCTTCCCGCTTATAAATTCGTCGGATCCGTGCGCGGACATTCTCGGAGTTGGCTATGAACTGATGCACCCGGGGTGTAGTTTTTAGATCCCAGCCTTGGAGATAGGGGCGGACGGCGGTCATCGCCAGGCGCGTGAGAAACGGGCTCCCGGGACCAAAGTAAGCATCAAATTGATCCCAGATATACCGCATGGGTGTATGACAATAGCACCAGTGCCGGGCCGATGGTGCAGGCATGGCGCCTTTGGCCACGCAGTGGCTTGTGCTGATCAACAGGTCATACCCGGAGAAATCCAACTGTTCGATGGCCCAAGGCATTACGGGAAGGAGATGTCTGTAGTAACGATCAATGCCGGGTATTTTCTGCAGAGGCGACGTGATAATTTTGTGTTTCTCGATGGCGGGACTGACCTGGCCGCGCAAATGCACAAGGGTGAAGATATCTGCGGCTGGAAATAAATTAGCGAGAACTTCGAGGACTTTTTCCCCTCCCCGCATCCCGGTGAGCCAGTCATGGACTAACGCAACGCGCATCACCCCACCGCCTCTTTCTGCCCCAGTAATTCGTGGGCCTCACGAAAGGCTTCGTCAACGGTGATGTGCCGGAGGCATTTGAGATCGTAGGGACAAGGCGGCGCCTGACCATATTTGTAGCAGGGACTGCAGATTTCGCGCGTGTAGAGGTATTTATGAAGGGTCCATACAGGTAGTTTGCCGTTCGGCGATGTAGGTCCAAAAAATGACAGTGACGGCGTGCCGACGGCTCCTGCGAGATGCAGGAGGCCTGAATCATTGCCGATAAAAAGCCTGCATCTCTGAATTAATAAAGCCGTTCGCCGCAATGAGATTTCTCCCGCCAGATTGCAGTAATCGCGGCTGGGCATCTGATCCATCCAGGGCTTTATCAGGTTTTTTTCGGAAGAGTCTCCTAACAAGAAGATATAAGCTTTTTCTTCGGCTAGGAGTCGCTTCAGTAAGCCCGCATAATGAGCGGCAGGCCAGCGCTTTTGCGGCATAAACAATTTCGTATTATGGCCGCCGCCCGGGGAGACTGCAATCCACGGGCGATCGGTTGGGAAGCCGAGACTCGCGATCCACTTAGAAATTCCAGTTTTTTCTTCTTCCGAGAAAAATAACTTCGGCGCGTGAGCAGCGGGATTATCATGCGCGTAGCGCTCGTGGACCAGACGAAGATATTGCTGCGTCTCATGAATATCCTGGGATCCTTCTACGTAGGGAGCGGCGCGCGTCAAACGGAATGAACGACCATTTCGGTTAAAACCGATTCGTTCCGGGATTCCCATAAACCAGAAAAACGCATGAAACCATCGCGACCAATGCAGGATGTAAACGGCATCAAAATTCTCGCGTTTCAGCCGCCAGAATAATGAAACCAATCCCGGCATTCGTTTCCTCCAGAATATATTCTCATCGATCACGATGTGCTGATCGATCGCCGGGTTATTTTCAGCCAGCGGCGCGGCGCTTTTACCGACGAGCAGGGCCACATGAGATTGCGAAAATTCTTCTTTGAGAGCCGCGAAAAATGGGAGCGCCAGGGTCACGTCCCCGATGGCCGCCAATTTGACCACGAGAATCCTTTTGGACGATGGATTCATGAGCTGAGGACTTTTTCGAGAACGGGCAATACCTTGTCCGGCGTCAACCGCGTCATACAGATCTGTTCGGGCAGGGGGCAGATTTCGTTTCCGCAATATTCACAGGAAACATGTTCCTGAACGTGGAATATATTGGATCCGCGGGGTTTCCAGACAGCCGGATCGCTGGTGCCGCTCCAGAGTATGAGAACGGGTTTTTGCATCGCAGCGGCGATATGGGCGGGACCCGAGTCGGTCGAAACGATCCCCCGGCTGAGCGAAATAAGGGCGATCAGCTGCGGAAGCGTTGTACGGCCGAGCATGTCGATGATTTCTGCATTCCCCTGCTGCGGTAGATGATCCCGCGCCAAGGCTGCATCTGAGCCGACTAAGACCGGCTTCAGCCCCCGTTGCTGCGCCTGATTCAACAAAGGTCGGTAGCGGTCGATGGGCCACTTTTTTGCCTGCGTGCCTGCATCGATGTGAAACAATAGAAAATCTTTATCAGGAACCGCTTTACGCATCGTTTGCAGTTCCTGCTCCCGAATAGTCCATGTCAGTGACGCTACGGCAGTTGCCGTGGGAGGGCCCCCAAACGCCGTGAGGAAGGTGAGATTGGACTCCGTGGGCGGTGTGTTCGGCCGCCATTCCAGTTCGTGCGTCAGGAGAAAGGCGCCGCCAGTGGATCCGTAGCCGATTCGGTGTTGTATTTTTGACATCCAGAGGAGCACGTGATGTCGCAAATCCCCCCTCAACTCGAAGGACATATCAAAACGTCCGGCGCGAATCTGATGGATTAAGTCCCGATAACCTGAGAGACCCGCACTGGACGGGCTCCGGCGGCTGAACCAGGGTGCATCGAATATAATCCACTGGTCGATGCCGGGGGTATCCCGCAGAAGCTGAGCGCCCAGAGAGCTGACGCAAACAGCCAGAAAGGGTTTTGGGTTCAGTAGGTTAATTTGTTGAATTAATGGCAACACGTTGACCACATCACCTAGGTGGTCGAGGCGCATGATCAAAAGTTTCTTTATTTCGGACGGTGGCGGAAGCGGCCGATCCAGTCTGAAAAATAGGCCGCCCATGGCGTCAAAAAGCCCGGCTGCTCGTCGTTTAAAAGAGTTCTTGAACGCATACGTCCGTCGGGTCGTTCTCATTCCATTGTTATTTTACGATAATAGTATGCTTTCTCAATTCATATGAAAATCGCAATTGTCCGAGGTCCCAGCGTTACGCCATGGGAAATGCAGGCCTATACGCCCCTACTTCAAGAACATTCATTGACCGCCTTTTCAACGAGCTATTCCCCCTTTTCAATTCCGGCAGATGCTCCTTTCCCAGTGGTTCGGTGCTTCTGGTGGGATTCAATTCTGGCCCCGCTTCATCCCAAACTTCGCTGGCTATTCAACGGCATGTGCAGCCGGCTTTTCGGTACAAGTTATTACATGCATGGACTGGAGAAGCGGCTCGCGGGATTCGACATCCTGCATACGCTGGAAACTCATAATACGTTCAGCTATCAATGCGCGCGCGCGAAGCACCGCTACGGAAGCAAACTCGTCATCACCGTTTGGGAAACGATTCCCTTCCGCGGACAGAGCCATCCGTTGAGAACATGGCGGAAACGGCAGACCATGCGAGCGGCGGATGCTTATATCGCGATTTCAGAGCGTACGCGTCAGATGCTCATCACGGAAGGCGCGTCGCCGGAGAAGATTCATGTGATCCCGATGGGCATCGATTGCACTCATTTTTCTCCCCGCCCGGAGGATCTGGAACTGAGGCGACAATGGGGTAAGGACCCCGACCGATTTATCATCCTCTGCGTGGCCCGGCTGGTCAAAGAAAAGGGAGTTTACGACTTGATTGACGCAATTCACAGGCTGAAACAGACAATCCCTGGCGTCCGTGTCGTTTATGTTGGAAGCGGACCTGAGAAGGCTGGGATGAAAATGAAAATCGCGCAATTAGGATTGGAGTCACAAGTCATTTTTTCGGGGTTCATTACCTACGCGCAGATGCCGAAAGCGTATGCCACGGCGGATTGTCTGGTCCTTCCCAGCGTGCCGACGCCGGTCTGGGAAGAACAGTTCGGGTACGCCCTGGTGGAAGCCATGGCCATGGGATTACCGGTGATTTCCACCCGAAGCGGCGCCATCCCGGAAGTCATCGGGGAGGCGGGTATTTTAGTTCAGCCTGGCTCCGTACCGGAGCTGGCGCAGGCTCTGAGCAGTCTGGCGGTGGATCGTTTTCGACGGGAGCAGCTTTCAGAGCAAGGTCGAGCCCGAGCGGTCCGCCTCTTCGACGCCAGGAAGATCGGCGGCGCGATGGACAATTTGTATAATTCAGTCAAGAACCCTCACCCGTGAAAACCGATTACCGCACCCGTTTATTAGAAAACTTCGGCGAACACATTGTTCGCAGCACGCGCGATTTTTCACCGCGCGAGTATGGTCAGTATGCGCGCCGTTTTACGAAGGTGTATGGTCGCTTCCTTCCCAAAAACAAGCGGTCCGGCATTCTGGATGTGGGCTGTGGAGACGGCCAGTTCCTTTTTTTCCTACAAAAGAACGGCTATACCGAAATCGAAGGAATTGATACCTCCAGCGACCGGCTCGCTCTCTGCAGACGATACGTGACGTCCAAGGTGTATTGTTCCGAAGGACAGGCGTGGCTGCGCGATCATGAAGAGAGTTACGATCTGATCGTTTGCAATCATTTAATTGAACATCTCCCTAACCCGGATCTCTATGAATTCATGGAAGCGATCACAGGAGCCCTGAAAAAAGGCGGCCGATTAATCCTCACGACCCCGAATGGCTGCTCGCGCTGGGCGGGTTGGAATCTGTACAACGATCTCACGCACTGCCGTCTTTTTACTCCGGACAGCCTCACCCAGCTGCTCACTCTGTATGGCTTAAGTTCCTCGCTCTATCCCGATGGAGCCGTTCCCATTGATGCAGGGAGCACGTTGCGCTGGATGGCCTGGAAGATATGGGAGCCTTTTTTAAAATTGAGTTTTCGAATTGAGATTGGCGGAACGCGAGGCCATCAAAAGACCCCCCTTATTGTGTCGATGAACCTGCTCGCTGTTGCTGATAAAAAATAATCGCCGCCAGAGATAGAACCGTAATCGAGGCTTCCGTGGCCAGAGTCATAAAGGCGGCGCCCATGCCACCCCACCTCGGGATCGCATACCAGTTGCCGGCAATATTGATCACGACGCACAGCCCCGCAATATAAGCATTCGTCACTTGTCTCTTGATTAGCACTAGAAACGTGGTCAAGAGAAAGTTGGGATAATAGAACAGAAGGGTCCATGCCAGAAGACGCAATATCGGCACGGATCCTGCAAATTCGCGGTTTAGCAGCCAGCCGGGCATCATCCAGGAAATTCCATAGAGAATCAGCCCTCCCATACAAGCCAATCCCAGAAATGGCCGTAATTGTTGGGCCAATAATCGGGTCCAATCCTCCTTTTCGACCTGACGGGAGATGAAGGAGACCGAGGCGGCCAGGAGAGCTGTCGGAAGGACATTCGACAGTTCAAAAAAGCGGTACGCCGCGTTATAAAGTCCGGTCTGGCGGTCATTGGCCATCCAGGCGAGCAGGAGGGTGTCTACTCGAAAATACACGATGATGAAAAGATTCTGGACCAATAAAGGCAAGCCTTCCCGGAGTAAGTAACGGGTCTTTATTTCAGAGCGAGCCGGAGAGGATGTTTTGAAAAAGTGTTGATAAAAATACAGATACGTAATCAGCGCTCCAACGAACGCTCCCAGCGCAAGACTCCTCATAAGCGGCAACAAAGTAGCCCCGAGAATCATGGCCGTCACCGCCATGATACACATCGCCGCTTTATGGGCAACACCCAGGAAAGCGCCCGTTCGAAAATGTTCGCTGGCATGTGTGAACGCCTGCCCCATATCCACCAGGGAGGTGGCGCCCCACAAGACGGCCGCCCATAACATGATCGTGATGGGTAAAGAAGATCGATGAATCGCCAGAACGGTCAGGACAAGACAAAGTGTAGCGATGAGAAAGAATTGAAATTTAAGCCGAGAAATCTGACGAAAGTAGGCGGGAGCCAGATTAAGATTTTGCGAAACGTCTCTGACAATCAGCGGATTGAACCCATAGTCTACCAGGATCATGAACAGCCCCGATAATCCCAGCACATAGGCCCACTGGCCGTAGGCGGTCGGACCCAAATAGCGCATGATCATCAGGTTGACCGCAAAATACAGCCCGCCCCCGATGAGCAGCCCGGTTAATTTCCAGGAAAAGTTAAAAAGACGCTTCATGCCGTTTCAAGTCGAAGAGCATCTTGAAATACTCGCGCATCACGGATCCAGTCAACTTGCTATGGCCCTCCCTTCGGTTCCGAAAAACAAAAGGGATCTCTCGAGTCTTGGAAGGTCTGGACTTGCAGTATATTTCCAACAAGATTTTGTAGCCCTGCGGCTCCAGGCGATGTTTGATTTTTTCATAGAGATCGCGTCGCAGGATAAAATACCCGCTCATCGGGTCGGACAGGTCAATATCCAGGAGAACCTTGGCTAAAGTCGTCGCCATGGAACTCGTCAGTCGGCGGTACCACGGCCATTCGATGGCACCCCCGCCCGGAATTCGCCGGGACCCGACCGCCAGATCAGCGCCGGATTGAATCGCGTCAAGGAGTTGCGGAAGAATCCTCTCATCGTGGGAGAGATCGCCGTCCATCACCCCTAGGATATCTCCATGGGCCAATTCGAACCCTCGGATGACCGCTGAACTCAAACCCCGTTCATTCATCCGACGAAATACGCGAATCCAGGGGTGCGTTTTCGAGAATTCCTCGGCGATTTTGCAAGTTTGGTCAGGAGAATTATCATCGACAATAATTATTTCGTGGGATTGATCTGTGAGGACGGCATGAACAGCTTCCAGTAGCGGCAGGACATTCGCTGCTTCGTTGTAAGTCGGGACAATAAGCGAAAACATTATTGAATGCTAGCGGATTATCATCCAGCTTGCTGAGAGTCGGAATACTTTTTTGGAGGATGAAAGGCCAAAATGGCGAGTAGGATTCCGAAAACCATATCGAAACTATTGACAGTCACAATATCAACTGTATTATGGACCAGAAAACCGACTACGCTGATAAAGAAGAATGGTTTCAGGGAAGTCTTCAAATCTCCATTGATTGGGAGACCCTTCCAGGCACGATAAATCAGGCTGCCCAGCCCTAATCCCCACACGGCAAATCCGATCAGTCCGTATTCCACAAGAATCTGAAGATAAAGGTTGTGAAGATGCTGCCAAAAGTCTGTAGGGTGTCCCTCCGCGTTGACCCTATACAACATGCGATCCGCAGGTGTCAGATAAGCGTGGATGTTTTTCGCATACCCGCCCGGGCCCAGTCCTACCCACGGATGCGTGGAAAAAACTCGCAAGCCGGCATGCCAGTATTCAGGACGCCCCGAATCGTTTACCAAATGACTCCCATTGTGAACCACTGTAAAAACGACGAGCGCAGTAGCCCCCGCGGCGAGTAACCCATAAAACGCGGAAGCCCGTTTGCTGAATCGGCGCGGGAAATAGCCTAGGCTGAAAGTCAGCAAGGAGCCAACGAGAATGCCGGCCCAGGCGCCGCGGGAATAGGCCAGGAGAAAAGCCGTTGCACTGATCACCAGACAAAAAAGTTTTACAAGGCGTGGAAAAATAGATCCCGACCGCGCAAATCCAATCATCGCCGGAATACAGAGCGCTAAGAAGGCTGAACAAATATTGTGCTGGTTAAAAAGAGCCTCTACGTTGGTATAAGCGCGAATGTGTGAGATCTGATAAAGGCCAAGCAAGGAAACCGCTGTCCCGAGCAATGTCAGTAATGCCGCCAGCTGCTCTTGGAATGTGAGATCTGTTGCCAGAATCCGACTGGTAACAAAGTAGCAAAATAAGAATCCAACCCAACGGAAGGCGCCACGCGGATTCCCGTGAAGTACGTAGGACATCACCCAACTGTAGACCAGAAAACCGATCCAAAAACCGAGAGCCCAGTCGCCAAATATTCGCCGGCATTCAGCCCACAACATTTTCCAGGGTGAATAGATTAATACGGACAGGACGGATGCCGCGCACAAGTAGTCGAGAGGCGTGAATCGTGGAAGAAAAAGGAATGGCTTACTAAATTCGAGGGGAACGAAGCAGAGCACAAGAAATAGCCAATATTTCAGGTGGACACGCGCAAAGGTCAGGACTAAGCAGAGAAAGCTCATCGTAAACAGAAAGAAAAGAACCACCTGTTTGATGGGAGTTTCGTTTTGAAGAATGGAAATGCGCTCGAGGCGCCATTCAGGGATTCCATGGGCGATAAGCAAACCGTAGATTATTAGGAACGATAGGAGGAAAAGCCCATCAGCTAGTTTACTGCCCTTCGCCGTGTTAGCGGGCAGATGGGGCATAAGACTTTATTGGTTTCAAAAGGGGTCGCTTGACCAGGTGACCTTCAAATTCATCCAGGATATTCTGCTTGTCCCACAAGGACACAGCCACTTCTCGTGCGCGAAGCCCCAATCGACGCCGCGCATCAGTCTCTTCGGCCATCTTTAGAATAGCGGCGGCCAACGCATGGCTATTTTCGGGCGCTACGATCACCCCGCATCCCTCTATCACACCGGCGATTTCCGAATCCGGTAAAGCCGTCGCTATGGTTGGACGTCCGCTCGCGAACATGCCTGTCAATTTTGATGGCATAACGAAATCGGATGTTCGCGGAAGCTGAAGCAACAAGTGAATATCCGCGAGGTTGAGAAGATCGTTCAGGAGTTCCGCTGGCTGGAGGGGTAAGAATAAGATATTCGCATGCGGACGCGCTAGGGTTGTCAGGGCTGCCCGCATGGAGCCATCTCCTGCCAGAATAATCTTTATATGACGGTGATCCTTCAAATGTCCTGCTGCCTCGATCAAATATTCAAGTCCTTGTTTGCGGCCCATATTGCCTGAATAGAGCGCAACGACATCATCGAATAACTTTAATTGGCGACGAAATGGGCTTGGTGAAGCGGCTGGACAAATGCGAAACGTATCCACCCAGTTCCGGAGCATCACGCGATCCGCCGCGGGCACACCTTTACGAAGCAGATGCTCGAACATATGGTCAGAAATTGTAGATGCTTTATCCAAGCGCCTCATCCAGAAGCGCTCAAAGGCCTGGAGAAACCTGCGTAATATTTTATTCTTCAGAAGACCCAATTCGAGAGCGGCGTCCAACTCAAAATCCTGGACGTGCATCCACAGCTTCGCTTTACAAAGCCGGCTGGCCAGCCAGGCGGCCGGAGTACACAGTAAGGCGGGTTGCAGCACAAAAACAATTTGCGGACGCCAGGTCAGAGATTTCCAGACTGCGATGGGTCCACTGCTTAGCGCAAAGGAAATAAGATGAATAATGCGGTTAAGGGCCGTCAAACGACTAGGAACCCAGAGCGGACAACGTAAGACAGGAATCTGGTGAACTTGCTCGACCCGATACGTCCATGCCGAATATCCTTTAAAAACTCGCCATTGCGGATAGTAAGGGTGAGCCGTGACAACCTGAATTTCATGGCCGCGTGAGGCAAGCCAATCAGCCATCTCACCCGTGTATTTGCCTACTCCCGCGACTTCCGGCGAATAGTTTATTCCATAGATTAGGATTCGCATCTATGAATTTCTCGCAGGTAGCGCGTCAAAACGATTTAAATATTTATTATGGATAGCCAGGAGGCTATAGTCTGTGTTCTTTCCCGTTTCAGGTTCCAAAGTTCGGCCATTAAACAGCGCAAAATCTTGGGATCGAAAAAAATCGCGCAAAGAAGCATCTTCGTATCCATCCAAATAGACCGCTTTTATCCGACGATGATCAAAAAGCCCGGATGCGCCCTCGAGGACCTCTCTTTCCATTCCCTCGACATCAAGTTTCAAGACAATCGAATCCCCTTCAATATCCACGCTATCCAATCGTTTGGCCGAAATTGTCTCAACCGTGTCATCGATTTGGAAAGAGCGTCGCTTATCGCCTTTGACCCCAAAAACCGCAGAAGAAAAGCCGCTCAAAAATTCAACTTCTCCAGCTTTGTTGGACAGCGCCGATTCGTGAATTTCCACCGTCCGCTTGCGGAGTGACTTGCGAAGCCGTTGGGCCGTATGCCTATTAGGTTCAAACGCATAGAATTTCATTTTTGGGTAGATGGATTGTAGCTTCGATAGACACGACGAGTAAAGCCCGACGTTGGCACCGACGTCCACAAAGGTATCTTGAGGTTCCAGAACCAAGGCCAGGGATACGATAACAGGTTCCTCATCACGGAGTACCACCACGCCTTGGGATTCTTTATGGGCGTTCCAATAGCCGATTTCCTGTTGTTTGTTAATGCAAAGAGGAGCCCCCAAAAGTTCAATTTGAATTTCTTCATCCGAGATCAATAGCTGGGTCAGAAATCTTCTCAAGCGCGGATGTCTAAGAATCAGGCGTCCGTATAAGTTCGACAAAAAGCGATTTCCATGAATATTCATCGCTTCAGGCCTGCTTATTTTCTGCGATCAGAATAAGGCAATCCCCTCGACTTCGATGATTGGCCAGCCAGAAAATCGGAAATAAAATGAATCTTGCGATTATCATAAGGGGCAATACGTAAAACACAGACCGCAATTGTCGCGTCGGCCGGCCGGGTTTGGCAAAAAGCCTGGAAATCATAGATTGGGTAAACCAGAGCGCCGGCGTTTCGTTTCCGACCCGAATTATCAGATACCCGGTTTTTTGCAATAGCTTCGACAGTGTGTGGCCGGAGAAATGGAGAATGTGAAAAGGGACATGCCAATTGATCCAAAAGCGGCCGAAGACTTGACGTAAGAAACTTTTGTTATTCGGACAGCTGATCCAAAGCTGGCCTTTGGGCTGAAGAAACGTCTTGATTCGTGCCAACATGCGAGCGGGATCTAAAGCATGTTCCAGGACATTCGACAGGACAATGACGTCGTACAAATGCGGAGCATGCCAGTCCTCCAAATCTTGATTCCAAACCGTAAAACCACGATGGCGAGCGAGTTCCGCGGCCTTCGAATTCCATTCGAGACCCTCCACTCGGTACCCATTGGCCTTGTAAATAGCCAAGCCCCTACCTTCGTTGCAGCCATAGTCCAGTAAATCTCCCCGGCCCCGCCGTGAATGAAAAGAGATATCTCCGTCGATCGCGAGCCATAACCTGTACAGCCAGGAATTTAGAAATCGTTCCCGGAGACCGGTGTAAGAAGTCCCTGTCTCACCGGAGAAGTTGTAATAAGATTCGTAGAGGTGGCGAAGCTGTTCCGGCTCGGGACGAGGCAGCGTTTGCTCAAGACCGCACCCGACGCATTGAGTTATAAAATAAACGCCGCTCGAACCAAAACGCGTGTCAAAATAGGACCGGGAGCCTAGCGTGAGCGGCTGACCGCAAAGCAGGCATGCGGTTGCGACGCTTTTGGCGGAGTCGACAGCCAGCTCAGTCGCCATGCATCACACGGCCTGCCAAAGCCGAATCCCCTAGATAGGAACTATACTTTTCGGTCATCGCGGATTTGGGATCGGAAAGCTCCAAAAGTTTGAGACTGATTTGATATTCGTAAATACTGTGCAACAAACAATATCGAAAACCGGCTCGCCCGTCGAGAAATCCGAGCTGGATGATATACATCCACAAAAATTTGAGAAAAGACCGCGCCGGCAGGTAACGATAGGCCAGATTTTTGAGAAAGCGACGCCTCTCCGGACCTCTCGCCCAAAGCAACCCTTTCAGGGTGTTTGACTCTTTTTTTCCGTGCAGAGTACGAAACACTTCGACGGCTTCCATGCTCGAGTAGGTATTGTGCCGTTCAATATAGCGTTCAATTCCCTTATAGTCATAATGCACCAGAGGATTTTTGAGAAATCCCGCCTCACCCTCGACCACCATATGTTCGTGGACGATTCGGGGCTCATATTGGGCTTTGCCCCGCCTGAATAGACGCAAATTCCAATTGGGGTACCATCCGCCGTGGCGAATCCAATGGCCCGCGAACCAGTTCTGCCGGGCTACATAAAAACCATTCTCTCGCGGGGATGAAGTCAAGAGCGCTTGAATCTCATGCGCCAATTCGGGCGTGATCCGCTCATCCGCATCCAGGATAAGAATCCATTCATGTCGAAATTCAACGTGACTGATGGCCCAGTTTTTGTGTGACGCAAAATTATCGAAGGTTCGTTGAACGACCCGTGCCCCCTGTTGTTCGGCTAGTGAAACCGTGGCATCGCTGCTGAACGAATCAAAAACGACAACATCGTCGCACCAGGCAACACTTTTCAAGCAAGCAGGCAGATTACGTTCTTCATTCCGGGTCGGGACAAGGATAGACGGGCATGGCGTCAAGGAGGTCACGAGGAAACCGCCTCGACCGGTCTCAGTCGATTCACGCCTCGCATTTCGAGTATCGATTGATAGGCTTCTTCCTGAGCGCGCGCGACAGATTCCCAGCTGAATTTCTGTTCCACGAGGAGTTTTCCTCGTTCCCCCATGTGATGGAGACGATCTCTATTAGCGAGAAGGCTTTGCATGGCTTTTGAAATATCACCGACATGACACGGAACCGCTTCTCCAGCCCCTGCATCAACGATATCTCGCCATATATTCACTCGATCAGAGATCAAAACGGGGGTTCCGCAAATCAATGCTTCGAGGATCGTCACTCCGAAATTTTCGGAATAGGAGGGAAGTACAAAAAGATCCGCATCCACCAAGGCCGCGCGCTTGTCAGATTCGCTGAGCATGCCAGCAAAAGTGATATAAGGCATCGTTCCCGCCTTTTGGCACCGCTGTCGTATTGTTTTCTCATACCCTTCAGTGTCCGGCCCGGCAATGACGAGATGGATATCTTTCCTCGCCTGTAATAAACGAGCGAAAGCATCCACCGCGAGGTCGAGACCCTTCTTGAAATTGATGCGGCTGAGAAACAGTAGGAAGGTCTTTCCTTCGAGTTCTGGATGTTTCGCTCGGAAGGACCCAGGAGCCGGCAATTGACGGTACTGATCTAAATGCAGTCCTAAATGTACGACCAGAGACGGTCGGGCGCCGGTGACGGGTAAAGCCAATCGCCGTTCCTCATCGCTATTGAAAAGAATCGCATCGGCCCCACGGATATTACGATTTTCGTAGCACAGTTGCGCGATCCATTTCCGGATAAAGTGGCGGCGGCGAAGAAAAGGATCCAGAGTGCCATGAGGCTGCAGGATATAGGGGACGCCATATTTTCGGCAATAATGACCCGTCACAATTCCATGGTACAGATAAAGCGAGTAAAGATGGACGATATCATAGGAAGGGATATCGCGCTTAAGCGCCCGTGCCAGCGGATAGGAAAACTTCCAGAAACGCGGAGAGGAGACTGGAAAATAAACCGTGCGGATCCCCTGACTTTCAATCGGTGTTTTAAGAGGCACATCGAGATCACGTTCGTTATCGAAATTCGTCGTATAGATGTCAACGGAATGACCGCGGCGGGCGAGAGCGTGCGCCAGCTCAGGAACGGTTTTGTAGGGGCCGCCATCGCGCGGCCCCAAAGAGGCGATCACATTGAGAATCTTCATTCCGAATTAGCGCGAAGCCACCACAGTTTCCCATTTTGTCGGTGTGGCCTTGAGGTTGGGGTGACTTACCAGAAGGTGCCATAGAACAGCGCAAAACCCCTCCGTATGCGGAGTAACCCGTTCGGGAGAAATGACCGGAATTAAAATGCATGCGTCGGCCATCTGTTTAGTGAAACCTCCATCACGGCCCACGATACCGAAGATGTTCGCACCCACTTCCTTGGCCAGTTCGATCGCGCGAACGAGATTTACAGAAACGTTCAATTCGCGGTTCCCCCCACCAACGGAAAAAACAAGGATCGCGTCCTTTTTCCCAAGGCGAGAGGCCTTGAGCCATGCTGAAAAAGATGTATCCCAGCCTTCATCGTTAATCCGCGCAGTCAGCTCCGACACGTTATCGGTGGGAGCGTACGATTCGATCGCGCAAAGCTTCCTGAAATCATTGACGGCGTGACCCGCATGGCCCGCGGATCCACCCACGCCGAGAATAAACAATCTTCCGCCACGCTTGCGCAGGTCGGCCAGTCCGGTCGCAACTTTTTCGATGTCTTTAGAATCCAGGCGCTTAATCAGAGCCACAGATTCTTCCAGAAATTCCTGACTAAAACTTGCCATTCATGACCTCCCAACGCATTAATATTCGAATCAGTGAATCGTTTTGATCTGGCGGCCAGAAGCCGTCAGCAGAAGTGCACGAGCGAAATGGGCCAGGCTGTCCGTCCAAAGTGTGGGTGAGAGGTTATTTTGCTTAAGTCGTTGGAAGACCTCATTTTTCCATTTCGCGATAAAAGCCGTCTTCAGCCCCAGGGCCTGGCCTGCCTGCATGTCTGTCACACCGTCCCCAACCATCCAGATTTTCTCCTTCTTAGATTGCGGGTATTTGCGAATGGCTTCTTTTAGAAGTCCAGTTCGCGGTTTACGGCAGTTACAGCGGTCTTCGGCTCTATGAAAACAGAGATGTGAACTGACAATACGACCTCCGCCGGATTCCGCGCCCCGAACGATTTTGTAATGCACGCTCTCGAGATTTTTGCGCGTCGTTTTCCTCTTAGCCCATGCCGGTTGATTGCTGACGATGGCCAATCGATAGCCGGCTCTGGTGAGCTGGGCCACGGCTTCGGGAACGCCGGGTAATATCTCGACCTGGTCCGGATGCAAAGGACTGTCAATGGTCCCTTGCTCGGGATCGACTGTCATGGCATTGAGAACTCCATCGCGATCCAGGAGTATCAAGCCCTGTTCACAGAGCGTAGACAGCGATTGGGGTCGATGGCCTTTTTTCATTGAGTTTGAGGATGGCAACAACGAAATAAGTCAGGCTTTACTCAATGCGCTCAATGAAAATCCCGCTTTTTGGGCGTCGTTATGAAACATTTGGACCGTATCGAGTGAAAACTCGGTCAACGATTTACGATGAAATTTGAGCTTATCGATCAGGTCGTAAGTCGCGGTAATAATATGGCAGCCGCATGATTCCGCCTGATAGATATTCAATACCTCGCGCGGACTGGCCCAAAGAATCTTGCTTTTGGATAAGTTTTTATAGTCCTCCACGGCCTTTCTCATGATCGGCATCGGATCGACTCCCGTATCGGCAATGCGACCCGCAAAAATGGACACGATCACATCGTCTTCCGGCTTGAGAATGTCCCGTAAATCAGCGATTTGATCCGGAGCCAGGATCGCGGTGACATTGAGACGCAGGTGGTCGTCCAGCAATTGGCGAATCAGCGGCAGAGATGATTCGCCGCGGGTGTTGGTAATCGGAATCTTGATATTGATATTAGGTCCCCATGAGCTGATCAAATGAGCTTGTTTTCCCATTTCGTTGAACTCATCCGAGAACACTTCGAAGGATATCGGCATGGATTTGATTTCGGACAACACAGATTCTGCAAAAGCCTGGTAATCCTTAATTCCAGCCTTGGCCATCAGCGTCGGGTTTGTCGTAAAGCCCTTGATAAATCCTTCGCGATAGCGCTTGAGCATCGTTTCCTTATCCGCGCCGTCTCCATAAACATCTATTTTTAAAGAGGGATAGTTCACATCAATCTCCAATCTCCGCATTTACCTTGCCATCCAGGAAAGCTTCAAAATCCTTAAGTCCGCCGGGAGAGCCGATCTCAAAAAAGCGGCTATGCACCTCTAATCCCGCCAGCCGCCCCTGCACACTTAATTCTTCCAACAATTGGGCCAGATCACCCCGAACACCGGAAGCAATTTCCTGCTCAATGACGGATCTTTGAAATGCGCTAAGACCATAATCCACATACAGCATATCGTCGGGCTTATCTTTCAGCCCTTTTTTGTAAAGGGTGACTTTATGACCGTCGAAGCAGGCGTTGCTATTATCCCATTTCTCCTTGTTTTTGAGAATAGTCATGAGCGCCGGTTCAGAGCGTCGAAGAAACGTTTTCCAAATCTCGGCAAAATTGATAGGAAGAAAGGAATCGCCGTAAAGCACAAGAAATTTCTCTTCCAACACTTTTTGATCGAAAGCCAGACGAATGGCACCGGCCGTCCCTCGCAACGTATCGCCCTCATTCACATAGGTGATTTTCAATCCCCAGGACTGACCGTTCTGTGCGTAATTTCGGATCAATTCCGCTTTATAACCGACACAAAGTACGACGTTGGATACGCCCGATCGGCTAAGTCCATCCAATTGATACTTCAGAAATGGATGACCTTTGATGGCAATCATTGACTTCGGAATATTTTCGGTCATCGGCCGCATGCGGGTTCCTAGGCCTCCCGCAAGAATTACGCATTGCATGGAGAGCTTTGTTCATAGCATGCATGGACGATTTCCATCGCTTTGAGTGCATCAGCCGGCGTAGCAAGATCTGTTGGGTGTCCCCCCAGCTCGCTTAGAAATGCACGAAATTCGTTCTCCCAGGAGGTATCCTCACCGGGGAAAGAAATGACTTCAATGTCAGGAGGTCCCATTTCAGGTTTCATGCGAAAAATACGAAGCTCTTCGACGCCGTAACTTCGTCCCAGCCCCCAGATTTGCAGTTTGCCCGTTTCCCCGAAAATTTCAAAATCAAACAAGTTTTTCCACTCCGTACAGCTGGCATGCAGCCAAGCGGAGCGACGACCATCCGGGGATTTCAGAGCGAGAAACCCATTATCTTCCACGGGCATTTTCCAGAAAAATGTTTTGGTTTTCCCCCATTCCAGATCGAATTCCCCGCCCAGCCACCGGCATAGGTCTATTAAATGAACACCTTGATCCAGCAATTCCCCACCGCCGCTCAGTTTAGGATCGGCGCGCCATTCGCGGTCGTATCCCAATCTCCCACCATGTCCATAGCGTGCCCGTATATACATCAAAGGGCCAATCTGGCCATTTTGAATCAATTGTTTTGCTTTCTGGAAGGCCGGATGAAACCGATGGTTATATCCGACGCGCAACAAACGACCGGCACGGTCGGAGGTTTGAATTAGGGTCAAGATATCGGTGGGACTGCATCCCGCGGGTTTTTCGACCAGGACGTGTTTGCCGGCCTGGAGCGCGGCCATAGTGCAAGGGGATAACGCATTGTTCGTGGTACAAACCAATACGACGTCGACATCCGGTCGCTGAACGAGTGTTTGCCAGTCCGCCTCAATTTGCGCACCATGCTTTTCCGCCAGTCGCTCGGCTCGCTTCGTGTCGATATCGGCGACGGCGGTCAGCGTCGCCCCGGCAAGATGTGCGGCTCGTTTTTCGCCAATAAGTCCTGCACCGATAATACCCACACGCGTCATGAATCCGTCACCATGACTTTAGAACCTTCCGGGTCAAAACTGAATCTGACTTCGACGAGGCCTGCTTCGGCCATGGCACGGCGTAGTCGGGCCCGATCCTGGGCATAGAAGAGCAAGAAACCTCCGCCTCCCGCCCCGATTAATTTGCCGCCCAGGGCGCCGTTGGAGAGAGCCAGATCGTACCAGTTCGAAATTTGATCGTTCGATATGCTTTTAGAGCGCTTTTGCTTATGCAGCCAATGCCGGTGCATCAAGGCGGCGAACTCTTCAACTTTGCCCGCTTCCAGAACCTGCCGAATCGAAAGCCCGAGATCCTTAATGAAATTTAGATTGTCGATCATCTCCGCATCGTTGGATTCCGTTCGTGATTTCTGATCCGCCAGAACAGCGCTGGCCTGTCGGGAGTAACCGGTAAAAAACATCAGTAAATTGTCCTCCAGATCATGCAGCGTTTCTCGCGAGATTCGAAGGGGGGTCACCGTCACCGTTCCGTCCTTTGAGTAGTCCATGCAAATCAGGCCGCCGAAGGCGGATATGTATTGGTCTTGTTTGCCGATCGGTTCTTGGAGCAGATTCAGTTCAATGTGGCAGGCCTCTTCCGCCAGAGCCTGCGTGGTGATGTGTTCTCGCTTAAAGGCATAAATGCTGCGTAATAGCCCCACATTAAACGCGCCGGAGGATCCGAGCCCGGTTCCTGCCGGAATATCCGCCATGCTGACCATTTCAATGTAGGGTTTCATGTCATGAAGTTTGAAGGCTTCTCGAATGATCGGATGATGAATATCCTCCACTCTATTCACGGTTTCCAATTGAGAATATTTGATGATAAAGTTGTTCTTAAAAGTTCTGTGAAGTGTGATGTACACATAACGATTAATCGCTGCCGATATGACAAATCCTCCAAACTGAGAGTAATAAGATGGTAAATCCGTCCCGCCTCCTCCCAGGCTGATGCGCAAAGGGGTGCGCGTCATGATCATGAAAGCACCTCACGATGTTCAAAAAGAGCGATATTGGAACGCAGGTAGTGAACGGTTCTTTTCAGGGCATCCTGGATCGTAAATCGTGGAGCCCACCCAAGCGAACGAATCTTGGCGCAGTCTAAAAAGATAAAAGGATTATCCCCAATCCAACCCCGATCGCCACCACTGTAAGTGATCCGGGGAGAGACTTTCAGCTCAGCGCAGATTACTCGAATGGATTCATCCACATCGACATATTCGTTTGTTCCCAGGTTATAAATATCGACCGATTTTCCGGAGTCATGCTTGCAGGCTGTTAACATCGCTTCAATGCAGTCTCCAATATAGAGATAGGATTTCTTTTGTTTCCCGTTTCCGAGCACCGGCAGGACCGAAGGATCCTTCTGAAGTTTGGCCATAAAATCGAACACATGGCCGTGCGTATACCGCTCTCCAAGAATTGAAACAAATCGAAAAATCAAAGCGCGGAATTGATAGCCTTCAGCATAGGCCGCCATAAGTCCTTCAGCCGCAAGTTTGGAAGCTCCATAGAGTGAGGTTTGAACCGGAAACGGACACGTTTCCGGCGTCGGAATGATGGAAGCCTCGCCGTACACACTGCCGGTGGAGCTGAACGCAATACGACGAACTCCGACTTTGCGCATGGCTTCGAGTACGTTCCAGGTAACAAGGGTGTTTTGATCCAAATCCTTGCGAGGGTGTTTAAGTCCATCCTTCACGTCTGCATTGGCGGCCAGGTGAAAAACCCATTCAACATCCGGCATCAAAATTCCATGAATAGCCTTCTCATCCAATAAGTCTCTTTCGTGAAGTTGGAATCTCTTATTCTGCGCGGCGTTTTCGAGAAATTCACGGCAGCCGGTTGAGAAGTTGTCGATTCCAATGACCGTATGGCCATCCGCCAGCAAACGATCCACCAAGCTGCTCCCGATAAAGCCGGCAGCGCCGGTCACTAGCATCTTCATGCGGTTTTTCCTTCAGGAGCCGGTCTAAAAAGTTCTTCATCGATACGACGCAGGCGATAAAGGTTCCGATCTTGCGCTACGTTGTCGGGCTCCTCGCGCAGGCGCTTTTGATCGAAGCGTGCGCTCAAAAGACGGCCGGAAATACCCCGGGCGGACGGGCTCATCAGGAACGTAACAAGCTTCGCTGTCAAATCGGGAGAAACACCACCGGTTTCCATGCATTTCCGGGCGCTTTCGGCATAGGCCCCGAGACGTTCAGCGCCGGCTCGAAGCGCCTGGTCCGTGATTCCACTTTTTACCTGACCCGGAGCGATCGCATTGATAGTGATTTCGAGATCCCGGAGCTCCAGTGACAAGGCTTCGGCGAGGTATGTCAATGCCGCCTTGGCTGTTCCATAGCTGCTTAAATTGGCATGGCTAATAGCGCTGCCCAGGCCGGCCCCGCTTAAAATAACGATGGCTCCCCCTTTGCGCTTGGTCGCCTGGAATCCTCGTCCAAAGGCGTGCATCATGGCGGTGTGACCCAGGAAGTTTTGCTGAATGCTTTTTACCCAATCTTCAAAGGGCTCGCCGAGAAAAGGGCCCAAAAGCCCGAGATCGCCGGCATTGCAGATCAATCCGAATGGATGGGAAGCCTGCTGAAAAAACATTTCAACGACTTGCCGGTCCTGTTGTAAATTCGAAAGATCTAGAGCGTAAGTGCGAACGTTCCCGCTCTTTTTGGATATCTCCGAGACCAATGGTTTCAGTCGTGCGGGATCCCTGGACGTCAAATGCAGGCGGAAACCGGCGTTGGCCAGATGCCGCGCTATAGCGCTTCCGATGACTCCGCTGGCTCCCGTGAGCAGGATGTCTTGGGGCATCTTCTGGGACTGTTTCACAGCGTGCTCCGGGAAACAGTATAAGCCACTGAACAGTAATGAAGCGGGGTCAAAGAAGAGATCCATGTGCCATTTAAAGCGCCGTTCGGATCAATGATAAGGGGGTTTCTCAGGAGCCGCATCTCTGAAGCTTGGACTTGTTTAAGACCGGGGTGATCCGTGCCGATCACCAAGGCATCGCTTCCGGTTAACGCTGTTTCACGATCGCCTTTGAGGGATAGAATCGAGGCGAGTTCTCCAGGCAACTGCCGCAGCTGCCAATCGTAGGCGTTTACCTGAACTCCTTGCTGATGCAGCCATGAGGCCAGCTCCACGGCCCAGCTTCTTCTGAGAGTGTCTGTCCCTTCTTTATATGTTAGCCCGAAGATCGCCACGCGCCGGCCTTTGAGTGGCTTTAAGCATGCTTCCAGCTTCTCTCGAGCCCAATTTTGATGGCGTCGGTTGCTTTCGAGTATCGCATTCAATAAGGGTGATGTTTGTCCTTTTTCAGCGCTTAATTCGGCTAGAAATTGAACATCCCGCGCCAACGTTCCGCCCGCAAACGCAGCACCCGGCTTCAAGTACGCTTTGGGGCCAATGCGGGACTCCGATTTCAAGCCGCGTTCCACCTCTCGCGCATCGGCACCTACGGATTCGCAGAGCCTCGCCAATTCATTGGCAAATACGATGGAGACGGCTAAAAAGGAATTAATGGCATGCTTGGTCATTTCTGCGGATTCCGTGGTCATCCATTCGATGCGGGGAGTAATCGCTGAAAGAAGCGGCTCAAAAATGGCTCGGTCTTCCGGACGGCGGATGCCGGCCACTAATCGGTCCGGACTCTCGAAGATCTCAATGGCTTTCCCCAGGCGCAGGTTTTCCGGCACATATCCGACGACGACCCGCAGGCCATTGCAACGTTGTTGGATGAGATCCTCGAGCTTTTTGCAAAATCCAACCGGTACTTGAGAAGAAATAAGAATGGGTTGCTTTTCTCGAAGATGGCTCAATAAAGGCTCAATGTTCTTTTGAAGCCAATCGATATCGGCGTTATCCTCATCATTAACGGGCGTGTCAAAGGTGATCCAGATCAGGTCGGACTTTGAAACGGCCTCCATTATTGAATTCGTGAAATGGAGCCTGCCCATAGCTATTTGCTTCTGAATCAGCGAATCCAAGCCGGGCTCAAAGAGGGACGCTTTGCCCCCTTGCAGCCGCTGGATCACAGCAGAGTCGGGATCATATCCAAGGATATTGAAACCCTTATTCGCCAGGCAGGCTGTCGTTACGCTTCCCAGGTGCCAGAGGCCGATCACACAGATTTGCATATAAAATTGATTTTCAAGTGGCGGATGGCAACTGTGTCCGGCTGACAAGCGCTTCTTCATGGCGATCCTGAGTCACGCTTTGCGCCGAACCGGACAGACTTAACAAGATGCCGACAAATAGCCAGAAATAAAGATTTAACGGATCCAGGTCGATGGCCCAACCCTTCAAACTATAGACCAGGATAACCAACACGAGAGCGAGAATCGTCGATGCAATGGTTCGGACAGGGGGGTTAGAGGCCTGATGCCTTCTAATGCTCAGGCCGACCGAAACGATACTCCCGTAGAACCATATGAGACACAAGAACCCGGGAATTCCAAGCTCATAAACAATTTTTGCGTAATAACTTTCAAATGGACCTTTCGTGTCAGGATTCCCCGGATCAGAATAGGCGTATCGGGCGGCGCCGGTATTCGTGCCCGTGCCTTTTCCCCAGGGAGCTATCACCAGAGATTCCTTGAATCCCGTGTATCCCAGGTCTACTGGATTATCAACGATAAGGGACCCCATCATCTTTAACCAGAATCCGAGGTCGCGCTGATGCTCCATCAATAATTCGTAACGCCGCGAGAGAGTAATTTCTGATTTGGGAACAGGAACAGGCGGAATCACAGTTCGAGTTTGTAAGTTCGGTGTGTGAACCCGGCGCGTCTGAGTTTTAAGTTGTGGTTGTGGTGACTGAGTTACCGGCGGATGAACAGGTTGGTTGTTAGCTCGGCTCAAGATCCGGGTGGCCAGTTCCGGCAATAGCAGAGTCGCAAAAAGAATGGGGAGAACGGTTAGGGCCATTAAAAGAGCCGGCTTCAAGCCTCTATCCAAAAAGATAATCAGAATGGCCAAAGAGGTCACAATAACGTAGGCCGAACGGGCGCCTGAAAGATAAGAAGCCAGAATGATTAGAAACCAGGCCATCATTCCAAATCGACGCCAGCCCGTTTGAGGGTCCGTTCGCCAAAGAATATAGGCGGGGATCAGCATCGAAATCAGAAAATTTAGGTATTGCGTCACATAGGTAAATGTGGATGGAATTCGAAAGTATCTCCAAGAGCCGATGGTAAAAAGCGTAAACCCTTGGGTCGCCGCATACGCCGCAGCTCCGTAGAACGTTTTCATTGTGGGTGCATATCCGAATACAAAGCACCCTAGCCACTGGGTCAGACCGATGATACAGGGCAATAAGGTCAATAAAACCATGTAACGCCATATCGATCGCGCGGCGGTTCGTTCAGAAAAAAAAGCGTTGCCGAGAAAGATAAAAGGCAAATAAAAAAGCCAGACCTTGACTCCAATGGCAGCGACCCTCCAATTGGGTTCGGAGGGATTAAAAGTTTGAATTAAAACCACGAATGAAAATAGGGCCAAAGGAATTATTACCGCGCGCGGTATGGCGATTTTGTTATGCCAGGAACCCTCTGCCACTAAGAAGCCGAGGTAGCACGGAGCAACAAAAAGGACGTCTTTCAAAAGCCGCGGCCACACGGCGGGATACAGACGTAAACTTACGAAACCGATCACGGGAAGGAACACCAGGAGAACATAAAAGCCCCTTCTCCAGTTAGGCAAAATCCAGGCCCACAACGCGGCCGCAATGATGACTGTAATTATTTCAGCGTTCATCGGTCTTAGGTGCAATCCAATGACGTATGACCCACTGACGTACTTGGGTCGTATGCATTTCAGTGGCGCTCGCGATCAGCCATGAGTAGCCCATGACGCAAATGCCAAGGCCGACGGCAAAAATGAAATGGTCGAAGTTCGGCTGCCATTTCGCCTGAGGAGAAATCCACGTATGAAGGAATAACAACAATGGGAAGTGCAGCACATAAAGGCTATAAGAAAATCCTGCAAAGTCGTGCGCTAAAGCCTGGTATAGGCTGGGCAAACGGGTATCGTCCAACTGCAGGATCCCATAGAGAAGTCCCGCGAAACTCAGGCCGACCAAGAAATCGCTACTCGTTTTTTGGGGGTTTGCGCGACTCAGGAGCAAGCAAAGGCTGAACAAGGCGCTTGCGCACACGACCCCTCCTATGCGAACGGAGTGAGATCTAAGCAAATGACGGGGGACGGCCCAAACCACGACGGCACCCGACAGCCAAATTAGAAAGCCGTAAAGCCTCGAGACACCGATTAAATACATGACCGCCGCGGCCAGTGCAGCATATCCCGCTGCAACCCATGGTTTGCGTGGTCTCAAGACCAGGAGAAACAACGCGGGGAATAGAATGTAATACCAGAATTCGTTGACGATACTCCAGAGAGGGCCGTTTGAACCAAATGCTTTACAGAAAATGGTCTGCAAAAAGAGTGCATTCCCTAAAAAAGTGAGAGGCGAAAGCGCTTGATCCACGATGAGATTGCTGAAATTGTGCAGGGGTTGGGAATAAACTCCACTCGCCTGGAAGAATATCCTACCAGCATTATCCCATAACCCTCCAAGGATGAGGCCGGGAATCAGCACGAGATAAAGTCGGACGATTCTATCTGTTAAATAACCAGGCCAGCACCATTCTCCCACGGATTTCCTTCTGAATATACCGGACGATATGAAGAACCCACTGAGCACAAAAAATATCATCACGGACTGATGGCCGAATCCTGTAATGGCATAAATGAATTTTGTGAAGGCTCCTGGATGCTGAAGCAAGGGGTAGTCGAGGAAGAACATAATTCGGAGGTGTCCCCACATCACCGCCATCGCCGCCACGCTTCGGATGATATCGAGGTGCGCCGATTTGTCTGCATGAAGGGTCAGAATGGGCAGTTTAGTCCGCCCAAGAATCAAGAGAGGTAACGAAGAACGATCAGCTGCCGGCGGTGCCGAGGTCAGCATGGACTTCTAGCCCTCCCTTCCCTGCCGCTGTTCGATGAGTTTTTCAATGGTATCAGCAAGTTTGGAACGGTACGTGGTCCAGGTAAATTGTTCCGCCCGCTGACGCGCTCTTTGGGCCATTTGCAAACGCAATTCGGGATTCTTGTAGAGTCGTAGAATTGTGTCCTCCAGAGCAGCGATATCCCGTATCGGCACGATAAAACCTTCCTCTCCGTCACGGACGATGGAGCCCGCGTTGGGTGTTGTGATGACCGGAAGGCCGCAAGCCAAGGCCTCATAAACGACAAGCGCGGATCCTTCGTGAATCGAAGGGAAAACTAGAATATCTGCTTGCTGAAAATATTCACGCACCTGTGCGTGCGGGACGCTTGGCTGGTGCTTAAATAGCCCCTCATATGGGTGCAGGCCTTTTCCAGACCCAACGATCGTCCCGAGCAATATCAATTCCGCATCGGGAAGGCTCAGATGTTTATAGGCCTCCAGTAGGTATTTTATACCTTTTCGCTGAGTGATCTGACCGGCAAAAAGGATCCGAAATGGCCTTGGGGGTCGTGTCGCTGCCGGAACAAATTTCTGGGTATCGACTCCATAGGGCAGCGTAATAATGCGCTCGGCCGGACACCCGATACTCAACAGAGTTTGTTTCACGTAGTCCGAAGGCGCAAAAACGTAGTCCGCCGAGAGCACTTCTTCCGTCGTGTGTTCAATTCGCGACTTGGATTCGTGCTCCTCCATACTGTCGGCAAAATCAGGTTGCAATTCAGATTCCTGGGCCAGAACTTCAAATCCGACCTTACAATGCCCGATCACTTGTTCCAATAATTTGATTGTTCCCGTGCGCTCGCAAGCTTTAAACGTACGAAGCGCGGCGGTGTCATAACAATAAACAGCCGCCGGCCGTTCCTTGAGAACGCGACGGGCGACGGCCTGGTCGAACCTTTCATTCCGCCAGGACATCAGTTTCTTGGGAATCGACGCAGGCAATGCAATCCGGCCCGAGAGCGTAGAAATAAGATCCCAGAACGGATGGGGTTGGATACGTCCCGGTTGCAAAGCCGGGTCGACTCGGCGCTCTAATTCGCGGCGAATTCTGGCCGCGATACGCGGAGGAAGCAGGGACAAGATCGAGCGCGATATGGAGTTTTCTTTGTAATAAATTCCGGTTTCAAATGAGCGAAGAAGCCCTTTTTCCTGAAAAGCCAAAGCCGCCTGATAGGCGTTGAGAACCCGGCTGGGATGTGACAAAATCACGGCCTCTTGCGCACGATGGGTTCTAATTTGTCGTTTTGGTTCGATCTGAGTAATCATCTAACGCTTATTATGACAGATCGTGAATTAGCTCTAAGGATGGCGCGCGTAAAGAAAATCCACCTTGTCCATCGTGGATGTTTCGTTAAATAGGGTATCGCATGTGATGACTTGGAATTTGTGGCGGTTAAAGATATCGACCAATTCACCGGGATCGCCGTGTTGTCGATGTACTTCCATGGCAATGAAGCGGACCCGATCCAGGCATTTTAAAGTTCGGAAGAGCTCAAATTCACTTCCTTCGATATCCACCTTTAGAAAATCAACTGTCGACATGCGATGCTTATCCAGCAACGTTTCGAAATCCACCCAGGAGTAATCCTCGGATTTAAAATCTGCCGAGCCTCCCACGAATACATTTTCCACCTCATAATTGGTCCGATGGTTATCCGCCATCAATCGCTTGACGACCGGCCTATATGAGGATTGGGCTTCCACATAGAGCACTCGTTTGGCCATGACCGAAGCGACGAGCGTAAAAATCCCGCGATTGCCCCCCAGATCCACCGCGTTTTCGATGGATTGGGGCTTGCGAATATTGGCATAGCGCAAATAACAGTTGCGAAAAAATATTTCGCGGACCAACCCGAATGTAAACGAACCCTCCGGGGCCATCTGGTCGATCGTCTTGCAGTCAATGACCAGTGAAGTCCCAAGTATCTGGACCGTGACGCGCTGGGACATGCGTTCATCCAACGCCACCAGCTTTTTTGTCCCAAATATTTTGGGGGTCGTTGGCACAAGCTTGGCCAGCATACCGGCATATTGAGCGGATCCAAGTGATCTCAGCGCGCCGGCGCCGAAATTCGAACTAATTTTGTGAAAGCCTTTCAGCATAACGACATGGGGTATATTAGCACGATTCCCTGCGGTATGTGACAATTTTGTGAGAACAAAACTTCGATTTCAGCCCCTCAATATAGTCAGCTTAGCTATTACCGCATCAGGATATCCATCTTGTTTGAAGATGACCCCAGATGTGCGGCGCCACACGTTCCCCATAATCATGGACCTTTTGTTTGCGGTCACGGAGCAATTGAGTAGAAACCGTTTGGGGACTGACTAATTCGTATTCATCCAGGGCGGCTTTCAGGAGAAACTGATACGTTTTTAATTCTTCGGCCTTGGCCAGATAGAAATCCCCTCGTTCCAGGTGACTCATGGATTTTAGTCGATTCAATTTGTCTGAAATAGCAAGGTTCCCTGCCGATTGCGCTTTCTCATATTGAAGAATCGCCTCATCAAGTTCCCCATCCTCAAGAAGCACATCGCCGAGCGCCACGGGATCGAATCGCTGGGAATCATCATAACGCGGCAGGTTCGCCGGGTATAGGATTTCCGCCAATCGATAATCATCATTTTCAAATAGAATACGCATCCGGGTCAGGTCGATTTGCTTAAAGAGCAAATATCGCGCCGCATCATAAGGACCGATTTGGGGCACACCCAGTACATTTTTTTTTGGCAGGATAATATGCGTCACCCCCAGCTCCTTCAACAGGGCCAGGAAGTTTGCATCGGTCGGGCACCTGCGAAAATCTACAGGTTCTATCGAAGCCGTACCGAGAATGTAGGGCCTGTCGATGTAAAACAAGATCTGATAATTGAATGAGAACAATTTCCCATTCGGAGGAACTCGCTTATTGACGGCATCAATGAGGTCTTGTTCCCACGCATATTTATTCAGGAAGGTATGGTTGTCGATGACGCGAAGAGCGGTCGGGATGGATTCTTTAAAAAAAGCGGGAACATAAGATTGGGCGCAGGCTTCGGCGCAGATGTAGAGCGCTCCGATCAATAGAACGCGATGCGTCAATCGGGGCCACAGAGATGATTTCCACGTCAAGAGCGCATCGGCGCACAAAAATCCGAAGAGGCCAAACGCAGGCATAAGAAATTTCATCATTTGAAATGAGAAAAACCAGGTCACCGTGTACAGAATGCAGAACGCAATCAGCCATCGGCCTGTCTCGGTTTGTTTTTTCCAGAAGACCATGGGAGCCAGAGCCAGGTAGATGGGGGTGAACCGATAGCCTTCGTACGATCCGCCCACAAAAGTGACATACCAGGGAAACCGCCAGAAACTCCCCCATGAAGTTCCAAATCCTAGAATGCCGAAAACGGCTGCGCTGGCGGAATGTCCATACTGATAATAACCGCGACCGATTTCTTCGTCACCGAGATAACCGTAAAAATGGTGGCGCCATTGAACGCAAGCGGGAAAAAGCGGATTTCCCGTGTAAATCCAACTTTTCAGGTACCACGGGAACCCGATAAGAAGCATGGGCCAAAGGAAGGAAGCGAATCGCCTGACGATCATGGACATCCTGTGATCCTCTGCCATGCAGCCATAAAGACCAATCGCCAACAGGATAAAACTCGCAACAAACATGCCCGTCCATCGAAAGCCCAACATGCCCCCCGCCATAGCTCCCGAAACACGAAGCCACGCCAATTCATTCGTTTGACGCCACCGGCCAAGCGCGTAGAGCGATAAAATACTGTAGAGAAGAAATCGAACATCAAAGGTGCCGTAAAAGGAATGCCGTATATAGGCCGGGATTGAAAAGAGAAAAAGAAATGCCAGCAAACCGCTGATCGGATGAAAAAATCGTCGTCCGAACAGGAGGCAAGCGCCGAGCAGGAGAAACGCAAATATCATATTCACGAGACCCCTGTAAATAAGCGATCCCCAGACCAATCCATGCGTGTAGAGCATGGGTTCGACGAAAGGCGTATTCGACAACGGAATGTCCGGCAGGTAATACACCTGATGGGCGAGTGCGAAACGCTTCGGTGCCGCCAGATAACACCATAAATCGTCCGAACTGATTGGGGGCAGAAAATTCCAGATCGTAGCAATGACAAAGAAACTCAATAGAATGAGCGCAAATGCCGTTGCGGCGTTGGAACTGGCCAGATATTGTTCCAATGTCCGAATTTGACTTTTGGCCGTAGACCATCGAGGAAGCTCTTTAAAAAAGACCAGGCCCGAAATGATAACAATGAACTGACACACAACAAAATAAATCGGGTATAGCAGCGATAGAAGGCCTAAGGAAAGAACCAGCAGCGCGTAGAGAACCAATCCAATCGAAAGAGACAGAACCGTCCTTTCCCATATCGAGTTTGTCTGGCACGCTAAGAAATGCAGCAAAAACCGTCCTAAAAAATAAGAAGCCACCAGGGTAAATAAAAAAATTAAGGTATCTCTGAGATAAAGGAATGACAAGGTGGTTAAAAGGAGTAAATAACCGGCAATGATAATTCTTACCAGGACCACGCGGGCAGAATGCTGCGTGGATTGGCGCATGCGGACCCAGAAAGTGACTAAACTAAGAAATGCGATGCCGCACAGCCATTGTTGACGGTTAAAATCATAAAATCGGCGCACAATGCCAACCGCCCATCCGAAAAGACCTAGGTTGATCAAATAGGAAACCATGCTCGCGCGTATTGTAGAGAATCCTTCAGAATGCGACCGATATCCGCATCCGAGAGTCCAGCCAAGGCCGGCACGCAATAAACTAACGGGAGACTGACCAGTCCATAAAAGCAGCCCCCCATTAAAATCATGGGGATCGGAGTTCCTGTCCTGCCCCATAAGCCCATGAGCCACGTACTGATCCATTTACTGATCAACCCCAGAGTCAATAACAGGCCCAGAACACCGATTTGATATCCGAATCGGAATCGCCATCCATTGATCCGCGCAATGATATAACCCAGGAAATTAACCGATACGACCTGAGACAAAACCATTTTATAGGACAAGCCATTGGCGCCGAGACCTAATCCGGGAATACGTGCTGTCGCCGGGGCCAGCAAGAAGTAGCTCACCGGAATTCCCAATGTCTCAAGCAGGATCGAGGTTTTCATGAAACTCTTCGTATCGCCGATAGCATATAAAAGACTTCCTTCGATGCGCCCCAGGCAGTTATGAACCGGATACAGAAGCAATAAGGAAAAACAGAGCCATCCTCCGCTGTAGCTGGCTCCCACAGTCAAACGCAGAAGATCCGAGCAATAGGGAATGATCAAACAAGCGCACCACGCTGAAATAAAATAGAGCAGGCGGGAAACCATGGTATAGAGTCGTTCCATCCGGTCCCGATTCTTCTGTTCGTGCGCCTCGGCGATTTCCTTCCAGAATATTTTCAGGATGGACGCCGTGGCCAGCCCGCTGATGATGGTCGACTGGATTCCGACCGCGTAGAATCCCTGTTGGGCCGCTCCGCCATAACGTTGAAGTAGCCAGCGGTCAAGAAACAGGCAGAGGTAACTGAAATTAGTAGCGATCGCCAGCGGACGACAGAATTCCCAATAGCGGTTCAGAACGTTGCGCACAGGCTCCTTCTCGTCTTCGGGGCCTTCCGCAAGATTCTGTTTGATCAGGGGCGGGGCCAGCACGAGCGTCATCACGGAATATTCCAGGATCCAGATCCACAGGATAAATCTCACACTGAATACTTTCCAGAGGACGGCCAGGCATAACAACAGAAAGTGAAACAAGGTCTGTGCCAGCTCCGCCCCCTGAATCCAAACGGTCTTTCGGCGCGCTTCCCCCAGGTGGACGACCGTGGTCCATCCTTGACCCATCAAAAAGGTTGCTCCCAAAGCCAGCAGCAGCAAGCCGCGCTCATAACCCAGCCATACATGATTGATGATTTTCGACGGCAGAAACCATGCGATGGCCGGACCCACCAGACCGGCCTGGAGGATGAGCCAGCCGAAATAAAGGAGCATAAAATGCCGCCCGCGGCGTTTCTGAGAAAGAAAAGTGAAAAAGGCCATCGACGTTCCCAGATCCAAAAACGCCAGAAGGTTACCGAAACTAGACGTCAGAAAGCTCAGATCGCCGTAAGCCTTGACCTGCAGGGCGCGTGCGACAATAATCCCGCTGACCAGCGCCACGGCGGATCCCACTCCATTGGCCAAAAAGGTCACCCCAAATCGGATCAACGGCCGGTCGTTCATGGAGGTGATCGTCGGCGAATCACTCATGATCGTTCCGCTTCCTGGTTCAAGATCCTGCCCCAATCATCAATCCAGTTCGTTGGCGTAAACGCAAACCGATTAGCAAACCTCTTCCGTTCTTCCTGGACCTCCGGTTTCCCCCACCAGGCCCAGGGGTCGTCATAAACGGATGTTGCCTTCGCCGCCGCTTCATCTGGAGTTCCCCACCAGATGCCGACCTTGCGAAGTCCGTCGAGATAAGGCTGAGCGTCATCGGCCAAGGGCCAGTATTCGACATTCCAATACAAAATCGTCGGGATATTGGCGGACAGCGTCTGCAAAAGACTGGTGCCGCAATGGTCGATGATGGCAAGGCGGGTATCGCTTAAGCTTTCGTCGAAAGGACGGTCGGCATCTATTCGCACTTCAGGGAACCGACCGGACAGGCGCGCGCGCATAAATTGGCCGTAATGATGAAAGTAGACGCGAAATAATATCCGTCTTCTGAATTGCAGGGGAAGCACCTGCAGGAATTTGATTTCCTGATCGTAATAATCATCCCATTCATCGCCCAACGGGAAGGATTGTAAAGCATGCGTATACCGCGGCTGGGCGCTGGCGATGAAAAGAACCCACGGGGGTTGCGGCGATGAATTCGTGCGGGGACGGCCCGTGTGAATCGCCAATTTCGAACTCGGCAGATTCCGCGTCATCGGCAGATTTTTATCGGCCCAGCCCCAGACCCAGTAGGTGTCACCGATACGCGACTCCAGCAGTTCGTACGCGTTGAAGCGGAACAGGCCGTACGTTCCGCCATGCTGCTCCGTCCAAAGTCGAATTCCCTTTTTGGAGGCCAATGCCGCCCAGAATTTAAAGGGATCGTGAAAATACCATCCGACGGACGACAAAATCGCGGCCGGATAGTGAGGATACAAACGGGAAACCTCACCGACAGCCGACGAGTAGTCTTCAAGAACGAGGGTGGGCAGGTGGTGCGGAAGAAGGCTCATGAAAACCTTTTCAAAGGGGTCCCGGGCTCGAAGTTCCGCCAGTTTCTGGCGTCTGGCATCGAAGCTCACGGCGGACCGCGTCATGGACCACCCTTCGCGGAATACCACGGGCATCAGGCGGAATCCCGAACGCCACGCCAGCGGCCACGTTTCCCGACGGCGCAAAGTCGTCGCGCAGAGACCCACGCTCCACCGACCGCTAGCAAGGCGGCGGACGACGCCCTCCAGATTCGAGATGGCATGATTCAGCAGGTTTCGAGCGGCAGTGACGGACCGCCGGACTAAAGACGGGGGTGTCGGCTGAGAAGGCAATTCCGAGCGTGTACGAACAGGAAAGTGGTGCCCCATGGCCTGGAAGATTTCGGAGAACAATTGAAGATTGAACAGATCGTCAGCCTCCAGATGATCCAGCATTTCAAGCGTATCATAGGGACCTTGATAATCCTTTGGATCAAGAAGCCATGTTTGGAACCCTGGATAAAGTTCGAACGCTTTCTGTACATGTAAATAGCGGTCATAGACGGCTCCTCCAAAGTACATCAGCCACGAACCGAGAAGGACACGCCAGTAACGCAAATCATAAGCGACACCATGCATGGTATTTAAATAGTCGGCTAATTGCTCAAGAATATATTCGCTCGTCTGATCGATGTACAGAAAGCGTTCCTGGCGAGAGGTTCTGTCCCCCCAGGGATTTGGCAGCATGGAGTGATCCGGAAGAGGCTTGGTTTCTTCACCCTGCGGGAGGCACCAGGGCCCAGCCAGAACGAGGGGTCGGTCGGTCTCCCAAAAATCACGCGCCGCGGTCGTTCCTAGGAATACGGAGACTTCCTGCGGGACACTCATGAATTCAGAATTATGGCAGATTTAGAATCCTGAATGCGAATGAAGGAATTGTGCTATTCAGAACCTCGTCGCCGGTTTGAAGCAAAGACGGAGGCGATCCGGCTAGCCACAATCCGATATTGGGCATCGGTGTAATGTAGCCCGTCGGGCGGTTTTAAATCGTCTATCGTAACCCGGTAGACATTCGGAATTGACATCAGGGAATCCTGTTGTTCCCGCATCTCGGAGAGCGCCTTCGTACAGCCGGATTGAGCGGATAATTTCACATAGACAACGATGAAGTGACCCGCTTGCTCACGCAGGTCCGTAATGAAATTCCTGAAGTCCGAGGCGTATGTTTGCGAACCGTGGTCATAGCCGGCTTCGAATTCGCCCTGCCACCAGATGTAGAGCTGCGGCGCCGCTTTCTTAATGTCCGTCAGGGCCACGGCATAAATATTCGGTTGAGGCGTGATGGTGTTGGCCCATGGATCGCCGATTTTCATATGCTGCCGGAGACTGGTGCCGCTTCCGGCGATGTTGATGACCGAGTCGGCCGCGATGCCATGCAGCAAGAGAGCGCACATTATGTACTCTTTAGGAAGGTACATAGCGTTGGACTGGCCGTCGATGACCACCCGCATGGGAGACTTTATATGCAGGCTGGCCATGTGGGTCGAAACGCACCCGATCAAGCGAAATGCCGCGGCGATGATGAAATAGAATCGACGCATGAGCGCGAGTATAGCACAGGGTCTGGCGGTTTCGAATGGCGGGGAGGCGGCCTTTGTCAGGAATGAATGTTGCGCGATGCAAGCACTAAAAGTTCGTCTCCGGGAGGAGCGGCCTGAATATTTGATTCCGATTGCTCCCAACGCGGCGGATGGTCAGAATCAGTAACGGCGAGGAGAGTAAAGCCCTGCTCGGGAAGCGCGCGCGAAAGAAAGTCAGGTGTCAGCACCAGGGTATGTTTTTCACTAATCATGGGACCCCAGTGGACACCCAGGCGTTGCGCTTTTTCGCCGCCGCCATTGGGGACCCAGATTCCAAGAATTCCCCCCGGTTTTAACAAGCGATGGAAGCGTTCAAATACGCCTCGCAGACTGGGCAAATGCTCCAGGACATGCGATGTTAAAATAGCGTCGAAATAGCCGTCAGCAAGATTCTCCAGATCTTTAAATTGGTGCCAGATTTTCAAACCCATTCGCTCCTGTCCGAATTGCGCTCGCGGTTCTGAAAGTTCAAATCCGTACGATTCGTATCCGGCCAGCCGAAGCTGATATATCGTATATCCCCATGAACATCCATAGTCCAGGACGCGGCCGGTGGGCAACTTCGATTTCAAGACGTTGATCTTTGGATTGAAATCTTTCACGGTGTCTGCAAAATTGGTCGCAATGAGCCGTTTCAATTCATCGTCCGAAGGCAGATCGGTCGTCAAACCCTTTTGCCGATAACTTGTTTGATAAAAGCGCTTGTTGAATTCTTCGGAATCGGTAGGGAAGCGAAAGAGAAGGCCGCACTTCAGACACTTCTGCATCCTCAGAACCAGGAATTTTCTGCCCTCTGTGTGGCTGGAAAGAGCCCCGCAATAAGGGCATGAGGGATCCGTCGGGCCAGCTAACTGGCGAAGGGTTCTCACAAGGAACCGGGTTCTCCGTGTCGTTGTCTCCAAGGACTCCTGAATACGTTCAATCACATGCATTTTAACGATCGTCATTATGGCAGATTTAGAATCTTGAACGCGAATAAAGTAAGGGGAAAATGGTGCCTATTCGGAGAAGATCCATGATAAGACTCCGATTCGGTATAATGCGCCTCGTGAAAACAGTTTAGAGACTCAAGGCGGTTCCGCTAAGGGGTCTGTATGTTTTTTAATTCACTTAATTTTCTTCTGCTCTTTCTGCCCGTCATCCTTTTAGGGAATAGAATCTTTAGAGGTCAAGCGTTACTCCGTTGGATAACTCTGATTAGCTTTGCATTTTATGCTTTAGCCGGGGAACCCTGGTTTTTGGTCCCTATGCTGGTGACGACGGTACTCGATTTTTATTTAGCTCAGAAAATCGAGATTGCGCAATCACGGATCAAACGGAGACTTTTATTAATCCTATCGCTATGCGGAAATCTCGGGCTTCTCATTTATTTCAAATATTCTCCGCTGATCAGAAGAACGGTCAGTCATGTTTTCTCTTTCTGGGACATCCCGGTAATTCGTCATGGCTTCGATTTTTCAACGTCATTCTGCCGGCAGGCATTTCTTTTTATACGTTTCAAACGCTCTCCTATATTATTGATGTCTATAATGAGGCGGCTCCGGCCGAAACGAATTTCTGGGAGTTTGCGGCTTTTGTCTCGTTCTTTCCCCATCTGATTGCAGGTCCTCTGACGCGCCACCATCAATTAATTCCTCAGCTCAAACGTATTAGAGAGGAAGGCCCATCGCCGCGCTGGGATGAAGGCGTTCTTCTGTTCGCCGTCGGTTTGTGCAAAAAAACGCTTTTGGCAGATCGAATTGGAAACTTTATCGATCCTCGACTTGGGGATTTTTCCACAGTGGGGTTGCCCCTCGCATGGTTGCTGATGGCTTCATACGCTCTGCAGATATATTTCGATTTCAGTGGCTACTCGGATATGGCGATTGGTCTTGGTCGGTTCTTCGGCATTGAGCTGCCTCAGAATTTTAATAGCCCCTATCAAGCCGTCAACCCATCTGATTTCTGGCACCGGTGGCATATCACATTGAGCCAATGGCTGCGTGACTATCTGTACATTCCTTTGGGCGGTAGTCGAAAAGGAAAATTCCGCAGCCTCGTGAATCTCGCCATCACCATGTTTCTCGGAGGGTTGTGGCATGGGGCGAAATGGATCTTTGCGCTCTGGGGCCTCTACCACGGGATATTGCTGGTCCTTTATCACATCGCCCAGCCGGCATGGGATCGTCTGCATATTCCGTTGCGGCGCGCTTTCACCTTCGTGCTCGTTTGCTGGGGATGGGTGTTGTTCCGCTCCCCGACCCTCTTTGAGGCCCGCAAATGGTATGCGTCAGCGCTAGGAGCTTACGGTCTTCTGCTTAACCATTTAACGACAGATGATCTGCAATTGGCGGGCCTTACTCTCACCGGGCTGGCCATTGTTATATGGGCGCCGGTGGCCAGTCGTTATGAAGGATTCCGCAATCTTTCTCCTGCTAAACAATGTGCTCTGGGGGCCGTTTCCGTGTTCGCCATCCTGTTTATGAATTACTCATCCAAATTTCTTTACTTCCAGTTCTAATGCCACCCTCGTTGAGAGCATTCTTTTTCACACTGATGTCTGGATTGTTCGTCGTCGGCTCATTTGTTTACTGGCAGGACCCGGCGCAGCATTTTCGGCGGCGAGTCCCCTTTCCCGGACGGCCGCTGGCTCCTAACGAAGTGTGGGTAGGGCCCGTGGCCAATTTACCGGAGCGCGATATTCGTCGACGGCAAATCGCCGTTTATCTTCATCCGGATCTCGTGGTCTTGGGGAGCTCCCGTGTCTTGATGATCAATGGCTCTTTTTTTAATTCTGGAGTGGCGTTCGAAAATTTGGGGGTGTCTGGCGCGACGGTCGAAGACGATATGGCTCTTTGGCAAATCCTGAAGATGTCATACAAGGTGCCCAAGTATATTATCCTCGGCCTGGATCCCTGGGTGGTTAATGCAAACAATGAGCAAAGACGATGGACTGATTTGAGAAAGTATTACAACGATTTTCTTAATGTCCAAGACCGACCGAGGAGTGAGCATCTATACCAACGGTTTCAGACTCTATGGAGAAGGAGTATTGAGGATCCTCTGGATAATCTCTCCGAGCTCTGGAGCTGGAGTTCAGTCTTGAGATCCTGGCAGATGTTATGGTCGCCTATCTCGGGGACAACGACGGCCGCAGTTTACGCGGAAAACGCGCGTCCAACGGCTTACGCCGGGTATCGTGCCGATGGGTCAGCCATTTACCCGGCCACGGAAGTCGCCAAACGGTCATTATCCGCTGTTGAAGCCAAAGCGCGTGAATACGCCCTACAAGGTAAGGTATACAGCCTTTCTAACTGGAAAGTCAGCGGGTCACAGCTCACAGACCTCCAGTGGCTCTTGACGGATATGAAAAAAGAAGGTTCCCACGTACTCATCGTACTCGTCCCCTATCAACCGCTCGCTCGGCGCTTAATCGATGAACGACCCGGGTACATAAATGTTCTCTCCGATAGCAGCAAATTTCTGGAAACGTCCGCGCAAGGGGTCCCTGGAATTGATTTTTGCAACGCCGATGATTCCGACAAAATAGGATGTCAACCCGATGAATTTTTAGACGCCATGCATCCCTCTGTGACATGCATGCACAAAGTTGTCACATATTGCTTCCAACAATCAGACCCTTGGAGGAAGTTATTGCGGACACAACGTCCTGATTTGTAACAATTCTGTGAGAGCAATTCTCCGATTTCGTAGGGAGGTAATCGCGAAGTTGATACGGCAGCTCCTAGGAGAGTTTTTCAGCCGTTTTGATGACGTCGTGCAGGATCTCATCAATACCGAAGGTGGGTTTATAACCGACGAGTCGTCGTGCTTTAGAGATATCAGGGACCCTGCGTTCCATGTCCTCGAAGCCCTTCTCGTAGGCCTGACTATAAGGAATTTTTTTAATAATCGATCGGCTATTCGTCATTTTTTTGACAAGTCGGGCCAA
>Ga0207158_1028_pt1 | contig 45587 bp, 49 predicted proteins | sample Alteio_BWMinHeat_22_FD_153512 | JGI IMG/M metagenome (GOLD analysis project Ga0207158, IMG submission 153512) | Enriched cells from forest soil in Barre Woods Harvard Forest LTER site, Petersham, Massachusetts, United States -... | ecosystem: Environmental > Terrestrial > Soil > Temperate forest >... | reverse complement strand
TATTTGGGGTCGTTATCCGAATTGCTTGGCTGTGACGACAATTTCGGAGGGGCTTTTGGCGAGGCTCTAAAAAAAGGCGAGAGTTTTGACGATGTTTTTAAGCGCGAAGGCTTTGTTGTTAGCTCAAGCAAGGCCAAAAAGACAAAGCGCAGGGTTAGCGCTCATGTGTAACAGCCGGATACCCTTCCGAAATTTCGTCGAATCGGAGTAGCTGCGGTTTCGACATGAGGCTGAAGCGATCTCATCTTGAATTCATCGAGCAAATCTGCCCATGCCTGCATGAGTTCGACCCGCTCGCGCCAATAGGTCGCTCGATTGTACGCTGGCCTGACCTCATTATTCGCTTCCTGGCGAGCCAGGGCCGCTTCGATGACGTCCGAATTAAATCCGCGTGCATTGAGAATTGTGCTTGCACTAGTGCGGAAGCCGAACGGTGTCATTTCGTGCCTAGCATACCCCATTCGCCGAAGCGCAGAGTTTAACGCATTCTTTGCGAGCGGCTTTCGGATTGAACGGATGATAGGAAACACGAACTCGCCACATTCGGAGATCGGCCAGACCTCCTTCAGCACCTTCAGGGCTTGACGTGAAAGTGGCACGTCGTGCTGACGGCGCGTTATCATTCGCTCGGCTGGAATTCGCCAGAGGGCCTCTTCGAAGTTGATTTCTGAGCGCCGCATCATTCGGATGTCGCCTGGCCGCGCCATAGTCAGGGCGAGGAATTGCAGCGCTGCCCGGATCACCCAGTTGACGTACTCATCGATCGAGACCATCAGCTGCCCAAGCCGTATCTCATCGGTTATGGCCTCTCTACGATGGACGCTCCGCGGCAGCAGAGCTCCATGCAATAGAAAGGTAGGGTCGCGCTTCACGCGCGATGTGAGCATCGCGTGCTTAAACACTGTTCCTATGGCCCCACGCAGACGCCGAGCGGTTTCCCATTTGCCGCTCGTCTCGATCTGCTTCAAGAGCTGCAGAATTTCATCCGCGCTTATCTCGGCAATGGGCCGGCAAGCAAGCGGTGCCGCCAAGTCTTCCAGCAACCATTTGTTCTTGCTGAGTGTAGGTGACCTGCGACCACTCGCTTTAAGATATTCCATGCGCTCGGCCACCACGTCGCCGAACGTGTCGCGCGGTGGCGCGGCAGCGTCGATCCTGTCGAGGCGACGACGCCGTGCCCAAGGATCGGTCCCCGCCTCCAGCAACTTTTGAACTTCGTCGCTGAACCGAGGTAATGACCTCACGTGATTGAGAGAGTTGGTCATAGACACGCAGTTTTGGAGGTTCAGTTCGTACGCGCTATGTTCACCATGCAGCAACAAGCTTTGCAACTGAAATCTCTATAATGTCCGAACATTTCCAATGATAGATCATAAACACATGAACATATGATTCCTAAGTAGAAATTGCGTTCTCACGTCACGGTATTTGCAATTTGATGAATCACCTTTGACGGCACACCTGCGCACGCCGGACTTGGCGATCCTTATATTATATAATATTATCAATATGTTAGTGATATATAATTATCGCGACAAAGCCGAGTAAGACAATTTTACGAGGCTTCAGGGGGCGGATTTTCAGCACGACATTAACTACGACACCGGTCAGAGTTTTGTTGCATATTTGCAACGCGTCTCGACATTGAGCATGAATTCAACTGAAATGTCCGGACATTTACATTGCGTCGTCTTGTAATGTCCGGACATTTTCATCAAGGTTCAGATGCGACGGAAGGGGCAACCCATGTCGTGCTTTCCGGGTGGACGGATTGCATCAAGTGATTAAGCCCGGTTGGGCCGATTGCAGGGTGTGAAAAGTTTTTTCGGATTGCGGGGAGCAAGGGGAAGTTCCTTCGGTGCTGTCGCACTTGGCGGATACGGAACCCTCTCAAAAATAAACAACTATTGGAGAAGTCAAGATGAAGATGGTAAAAAGCCTTCTCCTGGGCACCGCAGCGGGTCTCGTTGCGATGACTGGGGCGCAGGCTGCCGATCTTCCCGTTAAGGCCAAACCGGTCCAGTACGTGAAGATTTGTAGCTTGTACGGTGCGGGATTCTTCTACATCCCGGGCACCGATACCTGTATCAAGTTCGGCGGCTATGCTCGATCTGAGTGGTTGGAAAACTCCGGTGGGTCGTTCAACCCGACGATAAACGGCGCCAACGCTCAGGAAACGCGTGCGCAGAACTCGCTAATCAGTCGCAGCCGTTTCCTCACGACGTGGGACGTTCGCTCACAGACCGAATACGGCACGTTGCGCGCCTATACCCGGGCGGGCTTCCAGTGGACGACCGGCGACTCTATCGACGGCGGCTCGGGCGCGACTCTCTATGTCGATCGCGCCTTCGTCCAGCTCGGTGGCTGGACCTTCGGCAAGACCGAGTCGTTCTATAACATGTCGTTGGCCGACTTCGGTTACACCAACCTGACCGCGGCCCTGTTCAACGACACTAGCGGCAGCGGTGTTCCTGTGCTCGCCTATACCGCGCAGTTTGGCAACGGTCTGTCAGCGTCTCTGTCGCTCGAAGATCACTTTGAAAACGAAATGGCCATCTTTAACATTGGCGCTGGCGCTGGTGCCCTTACCGTCGCTAACTTCAACACGTTAAACACCACTAGCGGCGTTGGCGGAAACCCGACGTCGAGTGCAGCCGGTACCAAGGTTCCTGACCTTGTCGCCAACTTCCGCGTCGATCAGGCGTGGGGCTCAGCGCAAATCGAAGGCGCCCTGCATAACGACAGCGCCACCTACTACAATACAACTATCGGCACGACGGCCCATCCGAGCGATGCCCTGGGCTACGCGGTCGGTGGCGGCTTGAAAGTCAACCTGCCGATGCTCGGCAAGAGTGATAGCGTCGGCGTGTCTGCGAACTACTGCAGTGGTGCGGTCGGTTACTGCGCCAACCAGAACGGCGTGAATACCTCCACGATGTTCGGACTGGTGCGGAGCGGTACGGTGGGCGTGGGCTGGGTCGCCGACGCTGCCTACAACAGCACTACCTCCGGTAGTTTGGAGCTGTCGAAAGCCTGGAACGTCAACGGTGGTATCCAGCACTATTGGGCCAGCAACTGGAACACCTCACTGTGGGGTGCCTACTTCAACTACAAGGCCAACAGCAATGCGATCGACACCATCATCTGCCCGGGTCTCACCCCGGCGTTGGGTGCTGGTTGCATGGACTTCTCGGCCTGGCAGGTTGGCTCGCGGACTGTCTGGCAGCCTGTGACGAACCTGGATGTCAGCCTCGAGGTCTTGTACACGAGGGTTAAGAGCGCGGAGAGTGGTGCGGCCATTACCGGCGCGAACGGCACAGCCGCCGTTCTCACCGCCGGCGATGTCGGCGCCTTCTCTGGCGTTCTTCGCTTCCAGCGTAACTTCTGGCCCTGATCGGTTGATCATAGCCTGACGTAAATCAAGATCCCCGGCGGGAAACCGCCGGGGGTTTTGTTGTCTCCCAGTAACGCTTTCTCGTGCAAGCACCTCGCCCTGTGCCAAACAATGGCAGACCACAATACATGAGGGCGCTTTGATGTGCCGTCCTAAGCTTAAGGTCTCACCTGGACCAGTAACAGCGCGGATATCCTGAGGCGCTCTGACGCTAAACAATATGAGTGAGACTTTCGATATCCTTCGCGTGCAGCGAAACTTCTATCTCTGATCGTCTGATCAAGATGAAGATCGCATGAATCAAATTTGCGGCTTGGTCCTTCCTCCACCAAGCCCGAACTGGGGTCTCCGGGCCTGCCCGGAGACCCCCTTTTCCCAATCTCTAGGAGAGAGCATTTATGGACCTACTCGTGTCAAATATAAACGATCGTGGACACCAATCGGCAGCTTACCGGATCGAACGTGATTCACTGGGCGACGTTTTTGTCCCTGTAGAACGGTATTTCGGCGCACAAACTGCACGCGCAGTAAGCAATTTTACGATTTCCGGACGATCAATAAGCGAGCTACCCCATCTCATTCGCGCTCTAGCTTACGTTAAGATTGCCGCTGCTTTAGCAAACACAGGCGCTGAAGGTCTTAGCCAAAAAAAGCGCGATGCAATTATCGCTGCCTGCCAACAAGTCATCGAAGGCCGGTTGGATAATGAATTTGTTGTCGACGTACTGCAGGGCGGTGCAGGAACCTCAACGAACATGAATATGAATGAGGTTGTTGCCAATCGCGCCAATGAACTTCTCGGCGGCGCAAAGGGCGAATATACGCTCGTGCATCCAATTGACGACGTTAACCGGTGCCAATCCACGAATGATGCCTATGCGACGGCGGTCCGCCTTTCAATTTACGCAATGAATCAGGAGCTGATGGCAGCCCTTGAAACCCTTGCGGACGCCTTTGGCTCAAAGGCAAGCCAGTTCTCAGACATAGCAAAGCTGGGCCGCACGCAGTTGCAAGATGCAGTGCCGATGACGCTTGGGCAGGAATTTTCAGCCTATGCCACGACGACTCGAGAGGACGTCGCAAGATTGAAGGAGATTCAACGCTTCTTCCTGGAAATAAATCTTGGCGGGACCGCGATTGGAACGGGGATCGCAGCGTCTGACGTTTATCGTAGAAGTGTCGTGCAACATTTGCGCGAGGTCACGGGTCTTAATGTCCTTTCTGCAGAGAATTTGATTGAAGCAACCTGGGACATGGGAGCGTTCGTTCTCTATTCCGGCATGCTGAAGCGGGTTGCGTCAAAGCTCTCAAAGATTGCGAACGATCTCAGGTTATTATCGAGTGGCCCTCGTGGTGGGCTCGGGGAATTGATATTGCCACAACGCCAACCAGGATCTTCACTGATGCCAGGAAAGGTCAACCCGGTCGCAGCAGAAGCACTCAACCAGGTTTGCTTTATGGTCTATGGACTAGACCTAACGGTGGGAATGGCTGCAGAAGCCGGGCAGCTTCAATTGAACGCAATGGAACCAGTCATTGTTTTTAGTTTGCACCAGGCTGGAAAGCTTCTTACGCAGTGTATTTCTAATTTCGTGGAGACCTGCGTTGTCGGAATTGAGGCCAACATTGATCGCTGCCGAGAGAATTTGGAAACAAGTATGGCGCTGGCGACGGCGCTCGTGCCCTATGTAGGATACGATAAGGCTACAGAGCTCGCGAAGGAAGCGCTTCGGTCCGGCCGAGCTCTGAGGCAAGTCGCTACTGATTTCGATCCCATCCTCGGATCTTGCTTAGACCGGCATCGCTTGTAGTACGCTACGAAGGTGACGGAATATGGCCCGGTCAATTGAAGCGCTTGGCCGCACCGCGATGGCAGCGCTACAAGCTGGAAAGCTTGATGAGGCGGAACGCCAATTCAAAGAGGTTTTGCGTCAAGATCCCAAGAATTATACCGCGCTCAACCTAATCGCGATTGTCCTGATTCGACTTGAGCGGTTTGCGGACGCGGAATCATACCTCAAATCTGCTGTTCAGTTTGCCTCCGCGAACGACGCTACATTTAGCAACTACGGCATCGTCTTAAAAAATCTCAATCGACCCGCAGAGGCTCTCAAACAGTTTGATAGAGCGCTTGCAATAAATGCTTCGAATCATCTCACACTAAACAATCGAGGAACCACCCTTAACGACTTAAAGCGTTACGAAGAGGCCATTGCGGATTTCATCAAGGCTATCGCATTAAAGACTGATTTTGCCGAAGCTATTTGCAACAAGGGAAACTCTTTAAGCCAACTCAAGCGCTATGATGAGGCTATCGAAGCTTACAAGAAGGCGCTGCAGATAAACTCGAATTTGGCTGACGCTCGGCTAGGCTATGGTAATGTCTTAGCTTCTCTCAGACGATATGACGACGCTTTCGAGGCTTACAATAAGACGATAACAATTCGTCCGGATATTGCGGAAGCTTGGCTCAGCCGCGCAAATGCCCTATCCGATCTGAAGCGCGGCGAAGCCGCCCTGTCTGACTACAACAAAGCGCTCGCGCTCAAACCCAAGCTCGCCGAGGCGTGGCTTGGCGGTGGGAATGTTTATCGAGATGCCAAACAATATGAGGCTGCGTTAAAAGCTTACGAGAAGGCATTCGCCCTAAAGGCAGATCTGCCTTTGCTGGAAGGAAGCCGCCTCCACTCCAAAATGCACCTATCCAATTGGCGTAACTTCGACGCGGAATACAGCCACCTCTTTGCCAACCTGGAGCGGGGGATTCTGGCCATTCACCCTTTCGCGCTACAGGCCTTATCCTCGTCAGCGGCTGAACAATATCGCTATAATATGCTTTTCAACAAAAGTACCTATCCGCCGAAGCAGCCAAACGAACGTTTTGAGCGTTATCGGCACGACCGTATCAAGGTCGCCTACCTAGCAGCCGATTTTCGAGACCACGCAACTTCCCACCTTCTTGCCGGCGTTTTCGAGCATCATGACCGTAATAGATTTGAAACAATCGCAATATCGTTCGGGCCAAACGATCAGAGCGAGACACGAAAACGGATTGAGGCGGCCTTCGAATTATTCATTGATATGTCAACCGCTAGCGATTTTGACATTGCTCAAAAGGTCAGAGAGCTCGAAGTTGATATCGCCATTGATCTGATGGGCTACACCGGCGGCAACCGCATGGAGGTATTCACCCAGCGTTGCGCGCCGGTGCAAGTCAATTACTTAGCCTACCCCGGCACTATAGGCGCCGACTATCTCGATTATTTGATAGCTGATGCCACGCTAATTCCTGAAACTTCGCAGGGCTTCTATTCGGAGAAGATTGCATATCTTCCACATTCGTACGCCCCGACCGACGCAAAGCGCATCATATCAGAACGCGTTTTCAACCGGGCCGAACTCGGACTCCCGGAAACCGGGTTTGTATTTTGCTGCTTCAACCAAGGATACAAGATCACTCCGGATGTTTTTCATGCCTGGATGCGCATCTTGAAGAAGGTAAGTGGCGGCGTACTGTGGCTGGCTGAAAACAATCCGGTCGTTGCAGCAAACATAACTAGGGAAGCAGCTGCTTGCGGTGTCGGTCCAGAATGTATCGTGTTTGCAAAGCGGTTGCCGTCTATCGCGGACCATCTCGCCAGATACAAATCAGCTGACCTTTTCCTCGATACAAGGCCATCGAATGCACATACTACTGCAAGCGATTGTTTGTGGGCAGGTTTACCAATTTTGACACAAATAGGCGAGAGTTTCGCCGGAAGGGTCGCGTCGAGTCTCTTGAATGCAGTCGGCCTTTCCGAGCTTATCACGACGACACAAGAGGAGTACGAAGCGCTAGCGGTCGACTTAGGTAGAAATCCAATGAGGCTCGACGAAATCAAACGCAAGCTTGCAGCCAACAGGTTCACGGAAGCGCTCTTCGATACCAAGTCGTATACTAGGCATATCGAGGCGGCGTTCAGCGCCATGTATGAGCGCCATAATTCCGGATTGGCCCCGGACCACATTCGTGTAGCCAAACAGTAGGTCGGTGCATCCCTTAAGGCAATTTGCAAAATAGGATTGGTCAAGAGCGCCAAAAATCCTTAAACCGCGTCGGCGACAACTCGGTGTATCGTTTTTTCGTGTTTGGACTCTACATACGCACTCAACGTGGATTGGCTTTACGCCAACCGTTCGAACGCCCAAGAGATGCCTACGATCATCCTTACGGATCTGTCGCTTCGGAAACTCAACCCCTGATGATTCTGACGGCGATCAATGATGTTCGTTCGCAATCGATTTGGATGATTCATAGGAAACGTTGATGATAAGGCGTCGGTCAGGCTATCGCTAGCTCGGTCGGCGGGGTAGTAATTGAGAATAGATGCCGCTATTCATTTAGGTCAAACAATACAGCCGGCGTAATGCCGTTTCGCCGCCAGCTGCAGAGAAATAAACCGTTCGTCCCGGCGCTGGATCAAGCTGTGCAAGTGAAATAATCTCTCGATGCACGCCGGTGCAAAAAAAACCGAACCGGCCGCCATTGGTGACAAAACCTCAGCTTCGACATCGAGACGGAATGGAAGAAGCGCGAGAGCATGTATAGTCGTTACAAATAGTCCCATGAAAGTCCCCAAGATGCGGCGTAAAATTCCTGTCCATCTTCAAGTCACCGATAAAATGAGGGAGCGTATCGCAGCCGGCCGATACAAGGAATCAGGCCTGCCCCCAGAATTGCTGCTAATGGAGGAATTTCAGGTCAGTCGCCACACCATGCGTTCTGCCCTCCAAAGACTGGTCACCGACGGATTGATCGAGCGGCGCGCCGGTCTAGGAACCGTAGTGTCCGAGCGTAGCTTCGGCGGATCATGGACAATTGGGTCTCTGGACGAGCTTCTTGTTGCCTCTCTTGCAAATGCGCCGGTACTTGAAGCCCGCCCTGTTTTGGCAAAAAACTTTCCTCATCTAGCGACCCTGTTTGCTCTACCGCAAACTAGAAAGTTGTTCCGCATCGTTAAATTACTAACCACAGATGGCACTCCGTATGCTGTCGTCCATCTTTTCACCTCCGTAACCTATGCGTCACGAATTCCACGCAAACTCTTGAGCAAAGACCGGCTTATCCATTTGATCGAACAATTTAACGGCGTGTCGTCAGCGCATATCAAACAGGTCGCATCCGCAGTTGCCGCTGATGCCAAAATAGCCCCGCAACTGAAAATGAGGATAGGCGATCCCGTGCTTGTCCTACGTCGTACACATACTAGCAGCGATCGCAAACCGATCATGCATCTGGAGATGTTCTGTCGTCCTAGTCATTATCAGCAGACTGTAAACTTCAGCCGCCAATCCAATGGCTAAGTTGCTACTTTCACCGACGGTGCTCACCCGCGTCGACGAGGTAATCGAGTGAAGTGGCGTCGAACCAATACAAAGATCAGCTCCCTCATGCTGCCCGCTCGGCCGTGATCGGCAAAGCCGGTTCGCTTGTCGCGTTGACCGTATCTTTGCGGAGCCGAAACAATACGAGCAGCTCGGCACCGGCGGGCTCATCCGCGAGCAAAGCCGGCAGCGTTTCGGCCGCACGTTCGCCGCACCATTCTCATCCGAGCGATATTTTTTCGGAACTGAAGCGCGAGCGCCTTACACTGCTCTAAGTATGCTGTGTCTTTCGGCGAGCTCACATGCTGGTACACTTGCTTGACGGCTTCTTTGGCGATCTTTCGTGTGGACCTCTCGTCGCGGAAAAGAGGAGCGGTGCCGTCTGCCATGGTCGTCGGTATGCCGCACATCGACAGCACGGCGGCCACGCAGCGTACGGTGTATGCGCCTCGACTAAATCCAAACAAGAATACGCGATCGCCGGGCTGCCACATCTGCAGAATTGCGGCGTAGCAGTCGATAATGTTTAGCGTTATTCCGAGGCCGGTCGCTTGGCTCACGAGATTGTGCAGCCAGCGGTAGGCGCGCTCCGCAAAAAAGATCACTGTCAGGCTGCGAGCCCAGACCAGGATCGTAAAACGTCAATTGCGCGCTCGGATCAATTTCTGTTTCCGGGCCGCAACGTGTGGCACGGAAGAGCTTGTAAATGTTGCTTATGTTTTCGTCGGGGGGTAAGGCCGCCGGCCTGGCCCGTTCCGTCTGAAAAAATAACAATGTTTTTGGCCATGAGATCTTCCGATCCATCTACACTCTGAAATGCGGGGCCGCGTTCCGATATCTTTTAAACGCACACGTAACCTGCTTCGTCGTCAGTATTTATAACTGAGTTTGGCAAGGTATTGCTTGGTGAACACCAACGTGTCCTTGTCGGTACCCCAATCGTATTCAAACGAAATCGATGACGACGACTGGTCCGATGTTTGGCACTTTGGATCGCTCTCTTGGCCCATCGAACAGCCGGAGAGTTTATATTGGATTTCAGCGGAGTATTTGCGAGCCTCTAACGACGACCTCGCGTCACCATAGTCTTGGTAGGTGCCAATTAACGAGATGCGGTTTGCAATCGCAGAGTTCGCTTCCCATGAACCCGGAACGGGATCGTAGAAGAGAAACAATTGTCCACGGATTGTTCCGCCGAACCACTCATAGTTCCCAACCGTTAGGTTGGTTACCCCTGCAGAAGTTACATTACGGAACTCACTTTCAGCCCGGAGCTCCCAATACCCGTTGAGCAAGTGAGGAATGATGGCGCCGGGGCTCTGACCCAAGTAGAGGAATGGAATCACCGGTTCGTAGGCCAGATTGATACCGCCTGCATGCGCTTTGCCTCGGAAATCCGTCTGATCGAATGGCGACAGATCAAAATAGTGCTGGGAGTTAAAAAATGTTGGGGCCAGCAAACCAACTTGGAGGTCCACGCCGCCCTTCAGAGCTTCGTTTTCAGTTTTTGAAACGGGCTCATTCCACGTTCCGCTCGAAGAAACCCAAGGCGCGATAGCCCAGAGCGTTGTCGTTCCACCGCCGCCATATCCACAGGGGCCGCTGCCAAAAGCGACGAAACTGACTATCCCGTTGATATCCGCCGACTGAGTGCCCGCAGATGCTTTATTGGTGTAACTGAGGGAGGCGCCTTTGGCGTTGCCGGCCGATGTCGGCAATACGGCGTAAAAAGCATTATCCAGCGGGTCTGCCCGGACAAAAAGGCGCTTGTCGCATGGATCATCTGTCGGCAGCTTCGCCTTAGGTGGTTTTTGCATAGGCGCAGAGGTAGCCGCCATCGCAGAGCGTCCCGCAGGAGGAACCGAAGAGACGATGGATTCGTTTAAATGTTGCCGACAAAATTTTTGAATATCAAGGTCATTTTTGATTGCGTCGGGCTTACATATCGTCCTCAACTCTTGTGCGGAAATTTGAATTTTGTCTTCCGATGCGTTTGCAACTGTAGCGCAAGTGCCTAAAAGGATCAGCCCAGCGAGCCTGACAATTCGAGTCACCAACATAAACGCCCTCCTCAAAAAGAAACGCCGACTGCTATTGCGTTATCGCCCATCCGTTTTGCTTGAACCAAGGTTCAACGCATTTTGCTTCGAAGTCGCCGAGGGTCTTGGGTTGGGCTTTGACAACGCTGGCGTAAGACAAACCGCCCTTTGCTGCGCCCATGCCATCCTTGGCGAAGGGACCATAGGTGATGCACTCTCCCCAAACATACGCCAATGGGTTTACACCCGGCCATTCCGTAGCGATCTTCGTCGCCATCGAAATCCCGGGGTCCTTCATTGCCTCTATCACCATGGCTTGAAGAACCGACCGCTGAATTGTTTTCGCCATTGATGGCTCCTACGCTCTTGAACAGGGGTCCACTAACGTGCCTCGTCGAGGAAGGCGGTCGCAGGATCCTCGCCAATCTGATGGAATGCATATTTCAAACCGGGCAACGACATATCGTCGGCAGCCTTTGCCGCCGCAGGCAACACCACCCGGGCTTGTCTTTTTTCCGCTCTTGAGCCGGACTTGATCTCGGTAAGAAGTATGCGGATTTCTATCGCTCCGCGCAGTCCAAGTGGCCGTAATTTTTCCAACTTCTTTTCGAGATATACCCAGGCCAGCGCCTGACTTACGATGTCCAACACGTAATTGAATTGAAGATTGGCGCGCATGGTCAATTGGATCGGATCGCACCATGCAAGCTGAGTGATGGTCGTGATGTCTGCATCTGCAATCCGATCCGCGGTCGAGGCATCGATACCGGCCAAAGTCTTGACCTGATCGGGTGAGGTGTCAGCACCCAACTCGAGTTTGAGCTTGTTGTTTGCCAGTCGCCGGATAATCGTAAAGAGCTCTTGTATCGGGAAGACACCAACCGCAAATGCCAGAAATGGCGCGATACTCTCGGTGCCGAGGTTGGCAAACGCAAATCCAATCGGCAAAGCCATCGCAAGTCGTAGCGCGCTGCGCAGGATATCGGCCCGCGAGAGATTGCGCCGCTGCATCCGTGTGAACAGGTCGCCCGCTACGAATGTATAGGCACCAGCAATCGCGGCAGCGACGGTCGTAAGGCCCTTGCCTGACTGCAAATCCTGCAATGCTTGAGCGAGTACATAGTCCTCAACGATCGAAACGAAGAATACAAATAAAATTGGGAGAATATGATATCGGCGCCCGTACCATTCTCGGTAGAGCCTTTCGAATTCACCGGGGGCTTGCGCGAGGGTTACCGGTATTTGCTGAAACGAATTTAAATATAGTTGCTTGGCTTTGGGAGTGAGGCAGGTCGTGATTTCGTTGGCTCTGCGTCTCCAACCAACGAAGAGAAAATCGATAAGTGGATAAAGGATCAACCCGGTGAGGGTCAGGTCGATCAGCACCAAAAACCAGTTTTGCCCCGCAAAGGCGAGCAGGCCTCCCCAGGCCCACGACAGGAATTGCAAAAGCCATGCGAGCAAGGGCATCGCACCCGTGCCCCCATACACGAATACGTGGAATTTCCATAAAATACACGTTGCCCAGGCCCCGTCAAGTCAGACGGCGGTAAAGATGCCGATCGGACCGCTCCCAAATTAGGCTTTGCTGCTGAGCCCCGAGGTTCAAAGAATAATTTATCGTTCTCGAATTTTCGTCAACTCAATTAAATTAGCGTAGTCGCAGCGCCACGCGAATTGCTCCAGCCAATTGTAAGAATATCAGATTGGATAAGTGCGGATTGGTGACTCAACAGGAACAGTGCCGACCCATTGATTTCGGAGGTGTTCTGTATCAGCGCATGCATACTATTGGCACGCTCTTGACTCGTTGTCTTGATGAGCACGCGGAAATTCTTCCAGTCAAATCGTGATGTATGCAGCCACTGTCTGTAGCTTGCCTCATACGCGAGGAATTTCCGCAGGATGCTCGTCTGGCTTAGTGAGGCCCGTTCGATGGGCATCGTCCCCCGATCAATTTCAACGACGAAAGGTCGCCGCCGGCCGTCAGGCACGATCAATGCGAAAACATAGTCCGGTATGACGCCCACTTCGGTAATCTGTCCCTTGAATTGGACACGGACCCGCCAACTCCACGGATTGGGGGCTTGCCGGGTCTGTTCGGGAGCGGATTGAAGCAGCTCATCCGGTTCTATAAGCCGCACGTCAGGACCAGTGCGACACGCTACGGCAAGCGCCACTCGGAAGTCCGCAATTGACAACGCATGAAGCAGGAATTGATGTGTGGTGTCTCGATTTTTTCGAGCCCAATCGACGCCTGTTGGACCAAACTCGTTGGAGCCCTTTAGAAGTCGCGCACCGCGATTGCCAAGCCCATAGACGTAGGGAGCGCTGCCGCCATTGCGCACGTGATATTCAAGCTGTGAGCGCGGCCGGTCGAGATATCCGGCGTGGTAAAGCAACGTCAGACGCTCGCATATCTTCTTGTGCGGAGCCTCGAGCAGTAGCGAAATATGGGTCGATCGCAAGAAACGGTGCCGTGCGACTTGCCGCGCGATTTCAACGTCACGCTCGGTAAGCTGAAATGGTGGCACCACCTCGGAACGATGGAATCGCCGGCGACGTATCGGTTCTACTATCGAGAGATCTGACATGCATGATTTGTATCATGCCGGATTCTAAGTCCAACCGCGCTCTCCCGCGAGACGCAAATTTAATTTGGTACTCGCTGCGACTCATACCTTCACATATCGCAAACGATGGTCCGCTATCCGCTCCAATCGTCGTCAGGCCGTGCGGTCGAAGCGATGGCGTGCTCCGGAAGCGGTTGCGGATGTGAACGGCCGGAAGCAGGCTGTTGCACGCTCTCGGTTGATCCTGAAACACTTACACGGGCCCTATTCTCGTTCTGGAGGCAACCAAACGCGTTAGGACTCATCGTTGCTTGCGCTTCCAGCGTGCCGAACGGCACTGACAGCGAAAGCGCGTGCGGCGTGATGTTACGCAGGTAGCAAGCGAACTGCGTTGCCTTCACACTCTTGCGCTGCTGAAGGAGAAAGGTGGGGGTCGTGCGCATATCAGGTGCGAGCGAGCGGGCATCGCGGTCGGATATGCCTCCCGCCAGCTTGATACTGGTATTCGATGCGATCGAGGAACGCAGACCCGGCGCCAATTGATCGAGATATTGGTGGCTGAAAATAACTCCAAGATTGTATTTGCGGGCTTGAGTCAGCAAATCATCTATATTGGTGTCGAAGTAGTCGGCAGCTTCATCGATGTAGAGGAATGCTAGTCGGCGCTTCCCTTCCGGCAAAGCGGCGCGCTCAAGCGCGGCTTGAAGCGTCAAGGCGATAAAGAAGCGGCCAAGGAATGAGGACCGTTCGGCTTTGAGAAAGTCCTTGGCGGTATTGACGAGCACAATCTTGCCGGTGTTGAGCGCGTCGAACATATCGATGCGGTTCTTCGGCGCGGTGAGCATCCGCTCGAAGGTAGGATTTTCGAGAATGCCCCATAGGCGGCGTTGTATCTGCCGTTTGGTATCCGTGAACGACTTATGCGGAAATTCCGTCTCGAAAAACATGCGTGCGCCTGGCAGTAGTTGCTCGATATTCTTTTGAAACGGCGTGGCGTCGTTCATCAGCTCAATGAGCGTGTGAATTGTTGCGCCGGGAATAGTGAGCATCAGGCGTGCGAGATAGCGGAAGATAACGCTCTGTTTTTGCGTCAGCTCAGCGCCGAGCAGTGAGCCGAAAATATAGTCATATAGCTCGATGACGCCGTTGAGGATTTGCTCGCGGGCGGCCGCGCCGTATTTGCCCAGACGCTCGAAATTGACATCAAACATGTTGAGCGCGGGCGGATATTCAACGTCGGACGGGTCGATGATGATGAGCTTGGAGGCAAGCGTCCCGCCGTCTGGGTCAAAAAGCGCCATGTGCGAAATCTTGCGCAGCATGTCTCCCTGACTATCAATAACGATGAGCGAGGGATGATTCTCCTGCCGGAGGTCGGAGACGAGTAGATGCTGCAATGTCTGCGTCTTGCCGTGGCCTGAGCCGGCTAGGATATGAGTGTGCTCAAACCGTGTTTGCTCTGGAATTGTAAACGGCACCGTGGCCTTAAAGAGTTCAAGGAGTGGCGTATCGGCAAGATAGCCGCTCACTATCTCGGCAGGCGTGCCGTCATGAGCCGAAGGGAGAATGAGTTTTGAAGAATCCCGGGAGTCTCGTGTATCGGGCAATCCGGAAGCGAGGCAGTGATTTCGATCGAGTTGGTTGCGTAAATCGGCAAATAGCTCACGTGAGCGAGCTTTCTGTGCATAGAAACCGAAGATGACTTCCTCAACCTGCTTCCCGACATCGGGAAGGATATCGATCAGCGGAACGGAGAACGCGGCAATCGGCGTAGCATTGTCACGCCCGGGCGTGGTCTCCGCGGCTGATTGGCGGGCCACCGGCGGCAATCCTTTGGCAATTTCAACAAAGATATCGATAAGCGTTTGGCGTGTCGTTTCAAATGCGGTCGCGTCCGCAAGCTTGGCGCGCTGCCGAACGAGCTTTTCGCGATACCGCGCGCCCTCGATGGTATCGAGCAATGCCGGAGGTTCAACGATGCCAGTGAGAGTGAACTCCTCGGCGATATACAGCTCTTCCGCAATCTGCGTGAACGCGCTGAGGATGGCAGGGCAAGGCGTAGCATCCCCTACCCGCGTCAGAACAGCCTGGAGCACATCGGCAGAAAACGTCTGTGTGAGAGGAAAATCAAAATCGAGCGCCGCGAGAGCGCGCAGAAGTTCGGCAGTACGTTGGCGCGCTTGGCGTTCTTTGGCAGCAGGGCTGGCGGTGTACCAGTAGAGGGCAGCCGCACCGATGCCGAACAGAAGAAAGAGCGGCCAATAATTGACGAAGAGATAGATGATGAAAACAGCAGCCACGATCACGACGAAGCCGAACACCGTAAAGAGGACGGTGAGCCAGCCAGGTTCCTGTCTACGGGCCACCGCTTAGAGCTCGAATGTCTCTACTCCGGCCGGCGCGTCGACATTTTCGGTGAGATACGCCTTCAGGTTTCGAAGCGCGTCTTTTAGGTTGGCATCGTACTGGCGCGCCTCAAGCGGAGTATCGCAAGCATAGACATCAGTGCCGCGAAGCAGGCTATCCACCTTGAGATGGAATACATCCGCCAATTGGATCCTTTCAGCCTGAGTCAGGTGCTTAGTTCGGTAGGCATTGGGTTCCCGTTCGAGAACAATGGCCTGCTCTAGCCGATGTTTCTTTATGATCGCCCGTTCTTCCTCGGTAAACTGAACGGTTATCGCCACCTCCTGCAGCGTTACCTTTTTGAAAAGGCCGCTAGTCGCTTCCCGATGTTCGATCGAAACCTGCATGCCCCGCCCCCTAGGTATTGAATGAATATTGAAATGCACGCCGTGCGTGTATGTCAATATGCCGGATATGGGGAGGCGCACCGTAGTGGCAGCTAGGTCTGAGCAATTAAGCGGGGGGTTAGTTGGGGGTGTCATGATATCCCCCACCGGGCGTGTCTAAGTAGCCGGTCTGACTATGGTTTCAGAAAGAAGACTAGCCCGACTTATATTGATTTTAATGACCGACCGGCGACCAAGAAGAGACATCCGCCACCTCGCTTCGCTCGGTGGCGGATAAGAGAGCCTTCGCAGTTTTCCGAAAACATGGTTGCAGCCGCTTCATCATATCAAAATAATCAAAACTATTCTTTTTTTCCTGAGCTCAACTACGGCAACTATTCATTCTACAACAGCAATTCATTTGTATCGGGTGCAATTAATGCTGCCGATGGCGCGCCGCCAGATGTAGTATCGTTTAGCGTCCCAGGTTATAGCACTCCTCTCCCGCTAGATTCTTCCACTCTGTCTAGCTCCAATGGAGAGCCTACATCTTCGTATTATCCCGAGGCCGCGAGCACGTCGTCCACCTCATCTGGAAGCGGAAAGTAGACAAGAGCAAATAAATGCAGAGCGGCAGTTGGGCGTTAGCTTTACCCACCTATTTCTTAATAGGGCCGGAGGGACTTCTCGGAAACACTGTTCTCTTTGTAAGCCTGGGCTTTGTAATTGCAATGAAGGATCGAGGATGGCCTGTTTACACATTGAGCGTCGTGTGTCCGGCTATTTTCCAAATAATTATGCTGGCTAGTTTGGGGATTATTGACCGCAGTGAAAACAAAAGCATTCAATATGCGATTATATTGGTGACCGTTTTTGTCTCCTTATATGCGATGTATTGGTCATTTAGAATTTCTAGGAGAAAAGTTGTGAGAGTTTTCATTTTGTGTTCGCAAATTTATGAGATGGCCTTGGCGTTCTTTTTAGCACTTATGAGTGCTAATAATAATTGGCTCTAATTTTGAGTTGAAAATAGATTGATAGCAAATCTGGACAAGCGCCCCCTAAATGATCCAGAAAAAATGTTGGGGCCGACAATGCTTCTGAAAGTTAAAACAATTACCGGAGTGAGTGCAGCAATACTGCTCGTGGTGGCATGGTTTGCGTATGGGGTATTAGAGAACACCTACGTCAACTACCCTCGAACTCCAAATTTGGAACAGGGTAGAAGTGTGCCATACGCGGTAAAAGGTATAGTGGTTTATATAACTGAGGCCGCCCCCGATAAATAACGAGTTGACCAAAAATGACCTTCATATATGTGATGGTTTGGATAAGCCTGTTCGCATGCGTCCTGATATATTTGTACAAATTCGGATTGTCTCACCTTTACGACTATCGAGTCGGACAAGATGGCGTGGAGTTCATTTTCCTTACATTTCTTCAAGTGTTCACAGTCAAATTCGCATCGATTGAATCTGCTCGCGAAATCAGGCTCTTTACATCTATTGATAATAAGCCTTCATCCATCTTCACTTGTCTAGTTATCGGAAATCGCCTCGCTGCGGGATTAGTTGTTCTGAAAATGAAGGCTGGCCCTTTTCAATACATCGCTCTGACACCCGCAGATCGAGAAACCTTTGTTCAGGAAGTTGCTGGGCATCTTTCAACGAAGAATTGATGAAAGACTCTGTCTTGCCAATTAGCAAATGACAATGCGACGAAAACACGGCTGGCACATCCTATACAGTCGGAAAAACCGATGATTATCGTCGATAGCGGCGACTGGTCTGCCTCCCCGGCCTCTCCATCGACATCATTAAACACGCCTGACATGTTCTCTGTAGCCCCTGCCGACGCGATGTCGGCGCCTCTGCGAACTGCTGTCTCAGGAACTAGTGCCGGAGCAGGTGCCCAAACCTCTCCTTCAAAATAAAATAATGAGAGGTGAATTTATGGGATTTTCCGAGAAGAATATTCGAGCTATCTCCGTGGCACTAAAGGCAAGTTCTATAGTTGCAGTAAGTCTGGGTATTCTCGGCTTAGTGATAGCTGGATATTTTGAGAACAAATTGCGCGCTTCTCCTGACACACCGGATATTTTGCACGGTAACACCGAGCGCCTCGAGTACAAAGGAGAGACGCGTTTTATGTCGGCAATTGATGCAAAGATATACACCATCGCCGTTCGGACGGCGTTCGCCGGCATTGGGGCGGGTGTGTTTATTGGCTTGGTCTACTATTCGGTTTTTCACCGCTGGCCGAGAAAATGAATTCAAAGCAAGTACCATCAGGCGAGGCCCCGAAGCTCTTGAGCTGAATCGCCGTGGCTATCCTGCGGTAATATCGAATTGACAGTGCGATTGATCGACTTAGCGCCGGCCACTGGTGGATTGATAAAAAGCCAAAACTAACGCCGCTGCCTCAAATAATCCTATCTTAGGATTCTCGTTCATCCACCGTTTTCGCACTGGCGGCACGAACCGTTTAAGCATCGGGATGTGTTTACCGATAGCTTCGGCCATTGCGTAGCGTGAAATGGCACCGCTCGCTTCGAAGCACTTCCGTACACGCCCGCGCGAATATTTGACGACCGGGACACTTTGGGTTTCCGCCAAGACAGAAATCGCATCATTCAGATTACGAATGCGTTGCGTCCGGTACGTACCAACTGCCGCCATATCCTGAAGCACCAAAACATCGAGTGAATATTGGCCAACCAACTGAGCGATTCTTTGTATGCAGCGTCTATTCGTTTCCTTGCCGCGAATACGGATGACACCCCAGTCGACCGGCGCGAGCGGGCCTTCAAATAAAGCAAAACCGAAGCCTCCGGTGTTTGGAAATATACCAAGCACCAGGCTATGCCGCGATACCGGTTTCATACCTCCTGTTCGTTAGTGAACTTCCTCGCTCGTTTGAGCGCGTCATCTAGCAAATCCAATTTCTTGCTTGCTTCGGGCGAGCCTTCACGCTGAAGACGTGTGTGCAGCACCTTTGCGCGGCGCATGAAGTCATCCTGGATTTTGGTGTAGAACCTTGGAAACAGCTCTTTCCCGGCTTCGCCAAAAAGAACTTCGCAGCCGAAAGCCGCTTTGAGATTAGGATTCTGCTTATTAAGTTCCAGCCGTGACACTAGGCTGCGATCCTTGAATCCAAGCAAGAATGCGACCTCGCGCTGACTGAAGCCCCATCCACGGCGTTGTGTTCGAAGATAGCAATCGAGTTTCTTCATAGGTCGCGTTGCCAACCGTGAGGCCAGAAACACGCATTCGATTGTCTCCGAGAGGCGATAAATCGGTAAGGCGGGCAAATGTGTAAAAATTGCACACCAGAAATACGCGGCGATGTGAATGGAGTGAGCGAAGAATGTGCTGCGGCGTCAACTTGGGTGGACTTGGGGACGAGGGGATGTGGTTAGGGAAATAAAAGCGGACGGCTCTAAGAGCAACTCAGCGATTGTTCTTCGCCGTCTGGCAGACCCGGGATAATAGCTAGACAGTCCCCGAAGTCCCCACGTCCCCCGATTGTATCCCATTAGGATCCTTCTTATGCCCTTCTATGCCGTATCGAGTGCATAACTGTTCGACTTTGCCGCGCTCGCTTAAAGGCACGACATACACGCCGTGGCTCTTGTAGGTACGGATGTTGAGTCGTTTCCGAAGTAAGCCCCCTATCCATCGATTGGTGATTGGACGCTCGTATTCAGCGCCATATCGGTCGATCATACCGGCCGTGATGGCTGCAACCGTTATGGTTGCTTGTTCGGCTGACATTAATTCGATGACTATTTCCAGGAGTTGCGCTTCCGAGGAAAATCCGCGCTCGGCAACTAAACTTGCTTGGGCGGTCGCCGCGACTGCCGTTATCTCCGCGCGCAGACTCGGCGCGCTTACGACGCTCAAAAGTGGCGTGAGTATCTGGTTGAGCCTCGGTTCAAGCGCGGGGTTCGCGAGACTGTCATCAAGCACTGCGGTTGCCCTTCGATGAAAGCGGTATAGCAAGAGCTTATTGCGCAGCTCCCGCGCTTCCTCCTTGAATGCGGGCGGCATATTGATCGGAATATCCTCCCTCAATCGCCTGCCTCCCATGTCCTCCGTAAGGAAACGGCTCTCCAGGCCTCGGTCGTCGTAGCTGCTCCGGGTTGCCACAATCTTTGGGCCGAACACCTGAAATGCCTGCGGGTTGAACTCGCGATTGCGGTTCATCATGGTTCGCAGGACTGGCACGCCGCGAACATTGCCATTGTTGAGAATCTTTACAATCTCGGCCTGTTCATCGCTAAAACGGAAATCAGCTTCATCGAATACGAGCGTCCCGCGAAAGGCATCGAGGGTGTGGAATATCGGCGAGACCGTCGAAGCGCCGCTGGCGAAAAAGGCCTTGTAGCAAATGGAGCCGATGGTCAGAAGCGCTCTGGTCTTGCCGGTGCCGAAATCGCCGCGCAGCCGGAGATACGGCAGCTCGTTGAAAGCATCATGGAGCCAGCTAAGAACAACGTAGTAAGTCGCGACCTGTTCAAAGGTAGGGCTAAGGTCAGCATATCGGTGTATGAAATCTTGAATATCTGACAGCAGTTGCTCCTCGCTTCCGTAAACGGACGCCTCGGATGGCAACAGAACGACCTCATTTTTGATGAGATTGTTGTCGGGCGAGAAAGGCACGAGCTTTTCGCCGTTGATGGTTTCGAAATGCGGCTCAATACTCAACTGCCCTGCCCACCACACTGCAAACGCCGTCGTCCTGTCATGAGAAGAATATATAAGCTCTATGAGCGTGCCATCTGCAAAGACGCGAGAGACAGCAGGCACTCCGACCCCTCCCCTATTGTGCTTATAGTTTCGTTCTGATTTTTCTCCCATCACTCAATGATAGAAATCACTTGGTGCGCGACGAAGAGGTGCAAATGCAATTGCTGCAACACAAAATCCAACCTTAAATTTCAGACTTCTGTTACATACGCTCATTTGCATGAGCGATGAGAACTTTAATGTCCCGCAATTTATCCGCCGACTTATGCCGGACGCCAGCGACGTAGAGCTTCGCGAGGCGACTGAGACATTCATTCAATATATGGCTGTTGTTAGGCGTATCTACGAACGCCTTACGCAAAAAAGTGGACAATCAGATTCGCAAGATTCTGGACTCCAAGGTAGATTCGGTAATGCCAATCATATCTTGTGAAATCTTACTTTGCTTACATACGCGTTTCGACAATCAAGCAGGGAGAACATGGCTCCTCGCTCCTGGAGCAACGCGATGCGATTAAACAATTCGCGACTCGGAATCAATTTCGGATTGCTGCATGGTTTGAAGAGCGCGAAACGGCAGCCAAAACCGGCCGGCGAGAATTTTCCCGAATGCTTACCGCGCTTAAAAAAGACCGAGCATCGGGGGTTATCTTTCACAAGATTGATCGAAGCGCCCGCAATTTAAAGGACTGGAGTGCGATCCAAGATTTAGCGGAGCAAGGTATTGATGTCCGCTTCTCCCAAGAGAGCATCAATCTCGGTTCGAATGAGGGAAAGCTAACCGGTGACTTCCTGGCAGTCATCGCCTCCCACTACATTCGGAATCTGAGGGATGAAGTAAAGAAGGGCGTTCGCGGGCGCCTCAAACAGGGCCTCTACCCCCTAGCTGCACCGCTCGGTTATCTCGACCAAGGCGGCGGGAAACCCAAAATTCCAGATCCAATCCGCGCCCCCTTCATACACGATGCCTTCGAACTTTATGCTGCTGGAATGGCGCTTCCAGCACTAAGCGACGAGCTACATCGGCGCGGTCTCCGCAGCAGAAGCGGCAATCAGGTGAGTATCAGTCGGCTAGCGGAACTACTGCGTAACCCCTTCTACATTGGCATCATCCGAATGCGTCAGTCGGGTGAGCATTATGACGGCATACATCGGCCGATCGTTTCAAAAGCTTTATTTGACCGAGTTCAAATGGTTCTCGACGGCAAGCTAAACGCTAAAATTGTCGTACACAATTTCCTCTTTCGCCGTTTGGTCGCTTGCACCAGATGCAATCGTCATCTCATTGGCGAGCGGCAGAAGAGCCACGTGTATTACCGATGTCACACCCGAGATTGCCCGACTTGCTCGTTTCGGGAGGAGACCATCGATAGTACAGTACGATCATCCTTTCAGCCGTTTTTCCTCAGTGACGATGAGTTAGCTGAACTATTCGAAATGAACGCAGGGCTTGATGCCGATTGGGCAATCAAGAAAACCGGTTACGAGAACTCAATAGCTTTACAGATTGATAGCGTAAGCAACCGACTGTCGCGGCTTATGGACGCCTATATCGACCAAGCAGTAGAACGGCCTTTATACGAAGAAAAGAAGCTGTCTCTTTTGATGGAACGCAAGGCGCTAGAGGGGCGACGTACCGAACTTTCGGCCGATCAACCGTCTGTACCGAGGAAGATACGCGATTTCCTCGAACTCGTAAAAACGTTGCCGTTGACGTACGAATTGGGAAATACCCAGGAAAAGCGCGATATCGTGAAAATCGTTACCTCGAACTTACTTGCGGATGGAAAAAACGTTGTCGTTGAGCTGCGATCTCCCTTTCAGGAGGCTGCAAATCTCGCTTCCTTCCCGACTGGTGAGCCACTCCGAAGCGAACCTCGAACCCGAGCGCAAAAAGTCTTTAATTTGCTAGTGAATTATTTCACTGAGGAAGCCGAAAAACGCCGACGAGAGTCTTTTCCCGCGGCTGCATGAGTTTCATTTTCCAAATTCAGGACTCTCCCTACAGTAGGGTGAATGTGAAACTAATTTCGCATCAAAGCGGTATAAGATCCTGAGTTGAGGTAGGCGTTATAATAAACGGGTTAGTCAATTAATCGAATTTGATTTGTGGACGTTCACGATTGGGGCGCTTATCAGAAAAAGCGACAAGGCAGTACACCTCGCCCGCTATTGGCGGAGGCTTTAAATTTCATCCCTAACCATAACGCAGCACTTGATTTAGGCGGAGGGGGACTTACCGATGCACAATATTTGTTAGACCAGAATCTGTTAAAGGTAGATGTAGTAGACATTACGCCGCCCCTTAACAATACAATCCAAAGAAACCCTCGTTTCGAGTACCATCAGGTACGATTTGAAGAGTATCGTTTTCCCATCGATCGCTATAGTTTGGTGTCTGCGCAATATTCATTGCCGTTCTGCTCACCAGCGTTCTTCAACCAGGTTTGGAGCGGCATTCAGGCTTCCTTGATACCCGAGGGGATTTTTGCTGGGCAGCTTTTCGGACCCAACGATGATTGGTCAGCAATTCCCGAGATGACATTCCTCAACAAGGCGTCAATTCAATCTCTCATTGCTGGTTTTGTTGAAATCAAACTGGTGGAACGGGAATTTACAGAAAGTATCGTTCGGAGAAAACATTGGCACTATTTCGATCTGATAATGAAAAAGCCGAAATCTACTAAGATTCCGGCTTCTCAAACATAATTCGTCAAGCGCTAATGCGTCGCGGGGATAGAGTCAGCATTAATGCTACTGCTACAGCTTGGAGTCGGTGCGCACGAGACGGAATCGCTGCTGCATGATGGTTGCCGATTCTCGCTCTGTAGGAATGGATATTCCCAGTTAGAACCGAGTGCGCTGATCGAACCAAAATGCCTCTCTATTGCGCTAAGGGTGTCGCGAACCAACTGTCCGCCATCAGATACATCATCGGGACGCGACGGTCGATGATGAAGAAAATATCCGAAATACTTTCGGCAGAAATCGTCGTAGTCCTGGGTGAATAAAATAAAATGGTGCCAACCTTCATCGATCTGGGGCGGAGGACTAATGACACCGGCAACAGAGCAAAGCCATAGAAACCGCTTTACATCCGAAAATAGCATTTCTGCTTCGCTGTCCGAAACTGCTAGCTTCTTTCTAAAGCGAGCGACCACCGCCTCGTTTCTGTAAGACAGAATTTCCTGTAGAGACGCCAACTTTATTTGTCGGCCAACAAACTCATTGCGAGCGGAGGTATGAGAAAGTGCACTGCCAAGTGACATGGTTATTCTCCCCTTCTGGAGGGTGCATTCCACAATAAAACAACCAGTCCGAATAGTGTCTTCCAACAAGTAGTTCATCAAATATTGTTGCTAAGTCAAAAGGCCCGCGCCGTGCCTTTTTCCCAATTCCCGCAGCAACATAGCAAACATGAATCGGTTTTAGATTCGTAATAGTTGTTACGAATTCGATTCCTCTCAAATGCTCGCCTAATTGGTGAGGCACAGTCATGTTCAACGAAACGAAAAATAGCCCCTTAAGGGAGCTATTTTCACAAGGTCGGGCAAACGTGTTAATTCTGCACACCTTGTGAGCCACTCCGAAGCGAACCTCGAACCCGGGCACGAAAAATCTTTAATTTGCTGGTGATTTATTTCACCGAGGAGGAAGAAAAAAGCCGACGAGAAGACCCCCTTCCCACTGCAGCGTAGAGCTATTTCTTGCGGCGAGGATGCCTAGTGAGCTGCACAATACTCGCAGGGGTTGCAAGCAATCCTCTCGTTGCTGTATATTTCCGTTTTTAGCGGGAGAAAGCGATGCTTCAAAAGATTTTCCTTATCCTAGCGCTGCTCTTAGCAATCAACCAAGTCAGTCCGTCACATGCATCAGACACCGACCCCTGTAGTTGCGCAACTTGTTGCAAATAGCTCATGAGGGGCTTCTTGCATTTTTGGCGCAAGTTGCGGGGCTTCAAATGGAAAGACATTGCGTCTTTTGTTCAGACGGTGGGCTCATTTTTGACTGTTGCCGGCGTCATCTTGGTTGGAGTTGAATATTTCTTACACAAACCAATTTTCTATAATCCATCCAAAGATTTGATCTTGAGATACAATTCTGATGTTCGGCCACTCGTCGAATTGGCGGACCAATCAACACCAGAAATAATCAGCGCCGTAGCAAACAATGATGAAGCTGCATTCCAAAAGGCAGTCTTAGACTTTATCGATAGTAATAAACTGCGGGGTAAGATCATTTTAGCTACTGAGACGGTCGAGCATATAATTGATTGTCATCGAAGTTATCTGTGCCTATTTGAAGGATACGGTGACTACGAACAGCAAATTAGAAGATTTTGGTACACCTATAGGCCCGCTGTAAGGGCAATGCGGGGCAGTATTATCCCAATCCCCTTCGGTTCAAAATTGGAAGAAGAAGCCAAACGCATATTAGACGAGGATCGCAAACGCCATTATCTACCTAGCACGTAAACTCATAAACCGCACCGCTTGAAGACACACCCCGAACGCGTCGCGAATCCGGTAGGGCTATAGCAAGGAAAAAGCGTTAGCCCTGAGTTAATATCTTCTCGGGTCTTCTGCGCTGGCCGACGTCAGGGCCGAATGTTTGGCTCATCAATCATCGGAATTTATAAGGCGCGTTCAATCTGCGGATTTCCCACTTTGTTCTGGTCGGGGCACGATCGAACGTAAAGGGGCAAGCGCGGATGGGGAGCCTGATCCAGGTACGATCGATCGAAGGGACGGCATTACGGGCTTGCTTGCGGTTGTTCGGCGGATCACGCGCGGCGTACTTTGGAGGCTAGTTGCCTTCTCAAAGACATCGATTTGTCGCTGCACCTCTTCTTTCGAATAGTGGCGAGTGAATTGCGCGCCATCGTATTTTAGCGAGATCGTAAACGGCACATACTGACTCATGAATCTAGCCACCGGCATGCCGTCGCTCTGCGGATCAGCAAAAAATTTATCATAGGTAGCGACATCAAAATCAGCGAATCCGGGGATGCCAAAGGTCTCCTGCGGAAGTGTCGGGATGCGGGGAATGCATGCAGAGATTTTTGTCTCGTCGGCGTCCTGTGCAAGCAAATACAGGGGTAGGCTTATATTTGTTACGTCGGAGCGAACATACCCGCTCAGCTCGATGATTGGATCTATTTTGTTATTTTTTCCATGGGCCTGAAATCCGAGGACGCGGATTTCACCGTTGCTCAGCTTAAGCATGTTCAGGAAGTAGCTCTCACCAATTGCGGCTTGCTCAAGATTCCATGCGACATTGTCGGAACGTCCAGTTCCCACGACCCGCTCGTAGGCGGCCGGTGCGACGAGATAAAAGAATGCGAAAAGGAACGCAACCGGCCACCATCGTTTTGACTGTGCCAGTATCCACGCTTGCGCGCCGACCGGCATTTTCCCTTTCAGCCAATGGAATCCTAGGCCGAACAAGCCTATCGGCAATCCGAATCCAAGGGCCACCGTTCCGCGAATGATGTGTTCGCCGACGACGATCGAATCCCAGCCAGCGTGGCACAGGGGCACTGCGAGCAATTCACAAGACGCCAACACGACCACGTCAGCCCAGTTTGGGTTCGAGCCGTCTTGAGACATTCAGAACCATCCCTTAATCCAGCGAAATAACCGCTGCCAGATACTGAGCCTGGTGGCACTAAAGAGTGCGTCGTGATCCCGGCTGTCGCGCTCCCTGACCTCCGCGATTTGGCGCTCTGAGAGCTTTGCAGCCCATGCAATTTTGTTGTCTCTGATCCAATAGTGAGATTCACATGGCAGATCAAAGCTGCCAATTGAGGGAAATAGGCTCACTGTGCCGTTGCGTTCGATGATGCGCCATGCGCTTGGATTGAGCGGAGTGACGACCCGATTTCCGCATCCACAAACGCACAAATGAGAGGCGGTTTTATAGCGACGTGAAATATAGAGCACGCCCGGCTCGAGAGCTGTTGGGACGAATTCAACGAATTCGGGCTTAATGTTCGTCATGCGGCTCAAGATCATCGCTCAATAACAAATTGGTACTTATCGCGTAACTACTAGAGCGCTCGCGTTTGGAATCGAAATAAAATCTCCTCATTTTTTTCCAGCGGATAACAGCAAGCACAGCGTTAAGTGCGTTCTGATCGGCCACTTGAATATTCTTGTCGTACTCGTTGACGCCATCATCATCTGCAAACGATATTTCCGAGCGAGCTTTTTCACGGTTATTCGCTTGACTGGTAGTCACGCGCAGTTGCCCGCCGATAGTCTCATCCCTAACGTGTAGTCCCATACCAACGTCGATGAACGCGACATTGAACTCCTCAAGTTTGTTTACAATGCTCTTTTTGATTTTGCTCGCGTCCATGCACAAAAAAACACACGCCATCCCTCTCAAGGCCTCAACATTGGCAGAGTCCACGTACTCCGCGTGCGCATGGATGCCCAGGTGCATTCGTTCGTAAATCTGCTTGAAGTAGTCGACCTTCAACGGCTGCTCCTTAAGCAGGTCTTTGCAAGCAGCCCCAGGAGCACGAAACGCGTTGTGCGATGCAAACGTATCGCCATCGAACAAATGTATTTCTTTTGCGGGAGTCTTTGCGAGGAGATCCAGGATATATGACCCCGTTCCGCCCAGACCGACGATAGCGAGCTTCTCGACCGCGAGCTTCTCGGAAACCATGTTGATGTCAGCTTTTGCCGACCAGGTATCGATGTACGTGAACGGAATATTCTTGTCGTCCGGTTCAATCACCCGATGCGTCAGCGCACTGGCATTGACATCGATAGCCACCGCTTCATCTCCGAGGACGCGAACGTAATTCGCTATTTTCTCGTGATAATCCTTGTAGAGGCGACCATCGATCTTGTTTGAAAAAGAATGCTGCGTCGTAATGCGTTCATTTATCCGCACTGGATCGCTACTATGGCGAAGCGCTTCAATAGGAGCGCCTCGATGGGTGTGCGGATAAGAGCCCCGGAACTTGATTGTATGGTCTTGGGGCGGCACCGTATGGTCACCGTCAGGTATCTCAAGATTTGTAGCCAAAAGCCCGTCGTAATGAACCACGCTGGCGCTATCAACGTACGGGACGTCCCGAACGATCAAATAGCCGGATTCGACTGAGACGTTATAACCTTCGTCGCGTAGTAGACGAAGGTCGTCGTTAAGAGCGATTAGTCGGTGAGACATTGAACTCAGTGCCGTGTTTCTTCACCGTCACCGTTTGGCCTTCGACCAGCTTCCCTTGGTGCGGGGTGCTCTTTGCGTCATCGTATGAGATGAGATATTTGCTATCGGGTTTCGGCGGCACGCCCGGAAACGCGATCTCGACTAACTGATCATAGGTTAGGACATCGTTTGGGACGGTGTGTTTGCCACCGTTGACGATGATTTTGAAGTCCGAAGCGACCGGCTCACCACTGTGGAAGTGCTCATCTTCCTTAAGATGCACCTCGGTGCCATCATTGGGCACAGGCCTGTCTTCGCGATCACCCGATACCTCCTTAAAGAGTTCGAGGCCGGCCTTCACTTGGCCGAGTTTGTAGAGTTCGGCGCCGGTCGTCGGGTTCGGAGAGTGATGCGACTTTTGGTCGATATGAATGCGTACTTCGCTATGGGCCATGTCAAATTTCCGTTTTATTAATTCCTCCCGCCTTACATTGCGCGGTAGGTACTCAAAGTATACGCTATGAATACCATGGGCACAAGACAGCTTTCACATAATGAAATCAAGGGTTTGTCGTATATCCGTGATTCGATCCTGTATCGTGGCGAGGCGCCGACCCTTCAAAAAATCGCCGACCACCTCGGCTTTAAGTCCCGCAGATCGTCGGCATTGTTGATCGAGAAGCTTCTGGGTAAAGGCTACTTGGCAAAGACGCCCGCTGGAAATCTGCGGGTGCTGAAGGACACCGGCATCGAACGATCGTCGCGCACCGTCGAAATCCCACTAGTGGGATCAGCTCCGTGCGGTCTTCCAATGCTTGCAGAAGAAAACATCGAGGCATTTATCCCGGTTTCGCAAGGCATCGCTCGACCCGGTGCTAGCTATTTTTTGTTACGTGCTGTCGGCAACTCTATGAACCAAGCCGGCATCAACGACGGCGATCTGGTAATTGTTCGGCAGCAGCCCATTGCCCATGACGGTGATCGGGTGGTGGCCCTCATTGACGACAACGCGACGATCAAAGAGCTTCGGCATCAAGGCAGCAAAATCGTCTTGATGCCCCGGTCTACAGACAAAACACATCAGCCGATAATTCTTGAAGAGGATTTTCTAATACAGGGAGTTGTAATCGACGCGATTCCAAATCCAGCATAGATTTAGAAATTAAATGCGGTGAATGCACGCTCTGATCAAAGGAAAAGCCCCCGTTTAGGGGCTAATATTCTTCAGTACGCATAATCGTCAGGACACGTGTCGTCTTATCAGGATCGGTCGGATCCTCTGACCCGTGACGGCAATGCGGGTCGTAGTAGTCGATTTTCCAGAAGTACTTTTCTCCTAGCAGATCGATGCTTCCGAAGTCGTGTTCACTATGCGGATCATTGTCCACGGTAAAGTCTTCGAATGCCGCCACCTTCAGAAGAAGAACTGCTTTAGCGTTTTCCGTCAGCGCTTCGACGCCGGCCGTCATTACAACGCGACCGCCTTTAAGAGTCCGGCGGAAGCGATCATTGAGCCGTGCCATCCTTGTCGCATCCGACGGCGGATACAAAGAAAGGTCGTCGCTTTGATGGGGCGACATGTGCCGAGCACCGCAGTGCGGGCAGTTATCGTCACAGGTCGCAAACCACTCATCGGTCCACGACTTCTTGCATCGATCGCACGCATAGTGATTGCAAAACCACGCCATCCGCTCCTCCTGTCTCGCTGACCGACAACCGAACTATTCGGGCGCCGGATCGCGAGACGGAGTTCGACTGGCTTAGGCCAATAATCGTGCTCCGGCTCGTGCCCCTCAGTCTCGCTACCGACATCCCAGCGAGATGCCGGAGCGCAAGACGGAGGCTCCAACGTACATGTTCGCTCCTATCCTCTCAGTGTGAGAGGCAGGCAGTTGTAGCTGGCCAGCAACATTTACGACTCTTCATGGCTACGCGGTTCGGTGAGACGATCTTTCGCATATGGTGGCTGACGAGATAATTCGATTAGGACAAGTCAATTTTCGGAATGATCGGCGTGAATTTGGCATCAGATGCGAAGATCGATTTTCGCACATCTACGTCATCGGAAAGACCGGAACGGGTAAGTCAACGCTGCTCGAAACGATGGCCCTGCAAGATTTGGAGCGCAGCAATGGCTTTGCACTTATCGATCCGCATGGCGATCTAGTCGAGCGCATCGTCGCGCGCATCCCGGCCTCCCGCCAGGATGACGTGGTGTATCTCAACGCGGCCGACCCCTCGCAGCCTTATGGCTACAATCCCCTGCGCCACGTGCGAGCAGATCGCATCCCACTCGCAGCCTCGGGACTCATGGAGGTCTTTAAAAAACTGTGGCCGGACGCCTGGGGCGTGCGCATGGAGCACATTCTGCGCAACACCCTCATGGCGCTACTAGAACAGCCCAACGCCACCATGCACGACATTCTTCGGGTCTTTTCAGACAAGGAATATCGCAGGCACGTGGTTGCCTCGCTCAAGAATGAGACGGTGAAGAAATTTCTGGAGAAAGAATACGAACGGTTTTCGTTCGGTTATCGGGCCGATGGCATTGCGCCCATTCAGAACAAGGTAGGCGCGTTCCTCGCGGACCCGATGCTCAATCGCATCCTCACGTCGCCACAAAAAGACCTGCGCATTCGACAGGTCATGGACGAAGGCAAAGTCCTTCTGGTCAACCTTGCAAAGGGCCGCATTGGGGAAGACAGCGCCTCCCTGCTGGGCGGGCTGCTCGTAACGACGATCGGGTTGGCTGCGTATAGTCGCGCGGACCTGCCAGAGACGCAGCGCCGCGACTTTTTTGTCTATATCGACGAGTTTCAAAGCTTTACGACGCTAGCGCTCGCCAACATGCTCTCAGAGCTGCGCAAATATCGTGTCGGCTTTACCGTAGCCCACCAGTATCTCTACCAGCTCGAACCGGACGTGCGGCACGCCGTTTTAGGCAACGCCGGCACGATCATTTCATTCAGGGTGGGAGCAGAGGACGCGCCATATCTAGCGCGCGAATTTCAGCCGCGGTTCGAGGAAATTGACCTGCTGCAACTCCCCAACCACCATATCTACCTAAAGCTCATGATCGACGGCATGCCGAGCAAGCCGTTTAGCGCGGTGACTCTAGGACCTTAGACGCATAGAAAATTCCGTGCTTAGCCTATCGTCGTAAAAATAATTTTATGCGGCTTCATCGATACACGCTCGCTTCTTTCATACTACCCTAGGTTGTCGGCCCCGAGATCGGTGGGCCTCAAGCGTACCTGGGGGTACCAATGTTGAGGAGTATACGTTCCAGCGTTATTGTTGTCGCTGCGTTTGCCTGCATCCTTACCGGATGCGCAAGCAAGAAGGAACTTGAACAGCGAATATCAGGTCGTTGGGGACCAGATCCTGCAATATCCGCTACCGACTTCAACGACACTTTAAAAAATCAGGTTCAGATTCTTGGCTACATAGCTCAAGACGCAGGCATTGGCACGAGGGACGCCGATGGCGTCCCTCTACTCAACGCACAAGACTGGTTCGCGGTCGCCGAATGGGGATTTAACGTCGGTCGTCAAGATTGCGAGGTTTATCTCGACAATTTGTTTCGTATGAGTCGAGAGAAGCAAAGAAATGACAGCCTGTTGGCTGCGTTGAGTACGGCAGGCATCGCAGTACTGACGGCGACCACCAAATCGCAAAAAGCGATTTCCATTCTTGGCGCTGCATTCGGTATGGCGATAGGAATAAATGATGCGGTGTTACAAAGTTATCTTTTTACTGAAGCACCCGGACTAGTAGCAAACAAAGTCAAAGGTCTTCAAGACGCATACCAAGATTCCATCGAAAAAACTAAAGCGACGGTCAACAATGCGGAGACAGCCTACAACGTAATTCAGAACTATTACCGCATCTGCCTGCCACATGCGATCGAAGGAGCTTTGTTGCAAGCGGTGGCAAATACGACTCCGGCAAATTCCACGAATCCTGCCAGTCCGTCAAAGACGCCAGCGCAGAAGCCAAGTGTAGCGCCAAAAAATTCTACTCCTCAGTTGAAGTAGCAACGAACGCCCCACCGAAAATATTTTCGGTGGGGCCTTTTTTTAATTTGCGCTAAAGCGAATATCCCGATCAATTTCTGATCAGTTGGATCGAGCTTTAAGTTATGAAAACTCCGCCCACGTTTTGGAGCTATCTCTAAGAAGAATTTGTTGATTGTTTTTGTTGCTTGAGAAATTGCTCTGTACGCTCCAGCGCTACGTCTACAACCCCGTCAAAACCGGTCACAAGGCGTTTAATGCGACCCTTGACGTCTTCGGCGCCGACTTCTGTCATACTTTCCAGAAGTTGGGTCATGCCAACTAGGGCCGACTGATGAGAATTGAGACTGGGCTGAAGCCGCCCCAATATCTGCCCATATTTTTGTGGTCCCGCGTGTTGCGCCACAAGTGGACTTGCGATGACCGGAAGTCGATTGGGTTGCGGTTCAGATAGGATCGAACCCGCTATCGTGTTGGCTCGGGCCACACGTTCGCCGAGGGGTCCAAGAGCCCATTTATCAACTAAGTACTTCAGAAGGCTCGTGTGATCAAAAGTCGTGTGAATGACATCAGATTTAACGAATGGTGATATTAAGATGGCGGGGACTCGAAGACCTAACTGATCGAAGCTATATTCTTCATTATAATGGTCAGGCGGGACGGCCGCCGGCGGAATCACATGGTCGTAGAAACCGCCATGTTCGTCACAGAGTACGATGAACAGGCACGACTTCCACAAGTCGTCGTTGCGGCGAATTGAATTGTAGATGTTTGCTAAAAGGCGCTCCCCTTCGAAAACATCGTGGGGAGGGTGGTCGTCGGACGCCCCAGGCTGATAGTAGGGAGGTTCGATAAAGCAATATTGTGGAAATTCGTTTGCGGGTCCAGCGGCGTCCCGAAAAAAATTCAAAAGCTTATAGTATCTCGCTGAATTTTCCGGCTCCAACTGATGAACAAGAATCAACGATTGAGGGATGTCGCCATAGTAAATGCGCCAGTCAATCTTCTTTTCGTTCAGGCGATCGTAGAGAGTAGTCTGGTCATACCAATGAAGATTAGCGTCCAGAATCCCTTCGGGCATTGAAACGTGTCCCAGGGACGTTCCGCTGTGTACGAAGAATCGATTAGGCCAAGTCGGGCCGGGAAGCGATGAAAACCACTTGTCGCATACCGCGAAGTTTTTCGCCAAGGCGTGCAATGCGGGCAGCGTTCCATCAGCGAAGTATTTCATAATTTCGGCACGGTCATTTGCCTGCGACAGCGGATAAGCGCGAGCGAAATCATCAACGAAACCTGAATTTCCGTTGGAGAGTTGATTCAGAGTATGCTCAAGTTCGTGCCTGGGGTCATAGTTCAGTGTGCGACTCGCCCCCGCGATTTGCTCGAAGATATTACCGTCCGGGTCTCGGTTTGACCGCCTTGGCTCTCCTGCTTTGGGAATGCCGTCAAGTCCGAGTATCGTTTCTGATAAGCCGCCAAGCATATGATCAAATGAGCGATTTTCTAGCATGAGAACGATTACGTGCTGAATCGGGTCTTGCGTGGCTTTGCTGGTTGCAGATGGCATGTCTGACCTCGACGTTTGGTGGCGGCGCCTACCCTAAATGTTCATAGTCTAAAATGATTGAGATTTGCCCGCTTGCAATTTGGACCGACGTGGCCGTAGGCGGGAAAGATGGGTTTGTCTCTTCGATAAAAACTGCAATCTTCCGATATTTATTTGCCGGTAAATCGCTCTTACTGACAATGCCTCTCGTTTCGCTCGCTGCGCAACCGGCGAGAAGCAAACAAGCAAACGCTAAAACAAAAAAATGTCGGCGAGTGTACACAACCGCCCCCTACAACTGACAGTAGATAGTTCTTATTTGGGGGTCAATAGAACCGCGACTGAAAATTCGGCTGATACCGTGCGGTAACAGCGAACGCGCGCCGCAATATCAATCGCAGTTATCGAAAGATAAATAACCGCTCTTTGAACTTCTCAGCAGAGCACAATGCTTACGCTGTAAACTCATGCCCCGCTACTTCAACGTGCGCCGGGCTTTCTATTTTCCCTTTTTCACTTTGTCCCACTCTGGCTTTAAAATCTTCTGCGCCTCGCTAAGAAATTCGTGATATCGCTTATCCTGCGCTTCGCGCGTGTCTTCAGGATGTTGCCTCACAAAGCTTTTGATTTTTTGCTCAAATGCATTATGGGAGGATTGATAAGGGTTTAATCGCAAAATTAGGCGCGCAGTTACTTCATTAATCTGCGAATGGCCCAACTCTGGCGGATGACCACCATCGGCGGCTTGAATGTTGCCAACTAGCTTGCTCGCGTCTTCCCTGAATTGATCAATCCATTGTTGTCGGTATCTTGAACGGATTTCGCGCAATGAGCCCGCCCGACTTACTAACCAATTCGTAATTGGATTTAATATTGCAAGTACGATAGAAACGAATCCAGCTACAACAGCCGCAAATACTGCCCCATCTCTTTTTGCCAGCTCGACTAATTCAGTGAGAAAACCAATCATTTATCTCCCCGCGCAGACTGAGGCTGTAAAGCGCGTACGAATTCCGCTCGCCATTGGGGCCTAACCAAAATCGCGGCGGTTATGTAGGAACGCAACGCACCAGCATACTCTGGATTAAATGAATATCTCTCGGTCTTATCCTTCTTGTGTTCTAAAAGTACTTTACCGCCCCTCTCGCTTGTCCAGAAATGAATCACTTTCGATAACTCTTCTGGGTCTACAACGATCAGTATTTTCATTGCCTCGGAATTTAGGTCTATGCTGTCCAAGTTTTTAGTCTGATCTGCCAAACTTGAACGCCACACGATTGTCATAACAATCCAATGGATGATGCGAAGTTTGTCTACGTTGATGTCGGTGCCATATCCCTTGCTTTTTGCGACTTCCGACATGTCCTTCAACAATTGGAGCCAGAGCTTCCAGTATTCGTTGTTTTGGAATTTAAAGAGTGTGCGGACAACCTGTCGAACGATGTCATCAGTCAATTGAGGCGCTGACTTCTGTATAAATTCCGCGTGGCTGAGCAAACCGCTCACGTAAGACTTCGCACAAGTATTGAAGTTTGCGTTAAGCGCATAGTGTGTCGTATTCGGAGCGCGCTTTCGAACTTTGGCGCTATGCAGACCGACGGTTCGTCCTATTGCTGGATCGGATATTCGGTCCAGAAATAAACCGGTATCGTTTCGAAATTCACCAACAAATTTATTGACCCATGAGTGGAGACTGTCTGTCGAGCGACCTCTCGGTATGAGAGGTTTTATGGCTCTCCTTAGCGTACCTGCCTTGATACGACCGCCTTCTTCGCGGTTCGCGACGATGCCAAGCATCCGCCAGTTTCTAATACGCTCGTGCTTGATGCCGAATGATGTCGAGAAGTTGTGGGTAGTTGAAAAGAGAAAATCGATTTCATCGATGAACTGATTACCGCCCGAAGCCATTAGCCCCTGCCTCCATTCTAAAGTGGATTGAATATTACGGAACTGCACTCAAAAAATGTAAAGTTTTTGGGCAGAAAAAATATAACCGCTGGGACCGTTCCGACACATATTTTGATGATGAACAAAAATATAACGATATAAGACTGCCGCTTTTTAAGTATAGGCCACGGTACACAAAATAATCTGCAAGCACTCTTCGCATTTCAATAAAGACCATCGTGTTTTTGGTGGGTTTTTTACTGGTGAGATGTAGAAAACCGGCCAAACCCGCGTATTCTAACCTAGCAATACGTGCAGGTGCGTGTTGGTAACACAAACCCCTCACAGAAGCCTGTGAGGAGCCTATCGAGAGCGGCCTGGCAGCCCTCTCGACTGGCCGCGAACTTCGAAGGAGTGCGCGACAATGACTAGTGTAACACACTCTGATTCCACGCTCGAATGGGCGGAATACAATCGCCTGGTCAGCTCCCGCGCGTCGGCAATTGCCAGCTCCGAGCGAGCAGCCCGAGCATGGCATCGTCCGCCGTTGCCAACCGAGCCCGAAGGAATGGAATTTCGGTATTGCCTGCCGGGGCCCGGTGGTTTTTCGGCATATTGCGACCGACTCACCGGAATGACGTGTTTCTTAAAAATGGGCCCCCTGGGGTGGATCGAGCTCGGTCGCGAAACCGTTGTTGAATTCCCTTGCGAAAAGAAGAGCCGGGAATCAGAATCGGCTGTCGCCTCCGCCGACGAACTCCGTAGCGCCACCACTCGCAGACGGGCGATCAGATGACACGAGCTGTCATGGAGAAGACGTTCGCGGCAGAGAAAAGCCGGCAAGCTTAGTGTGGGCCTGTTCTGGGTGTGGGCCTGTTCTGGCTCGCGGATTTCGACACGAGCGTCGGCGGTACCGCCGTTACGGTCGCCGCTGCCTGCTCCATCAGCCTATATCCCTTGGGGTATTGTTCAACGTCAATAATTGCTATCTTTTGGTTGCGGTGTGATGATTCGGCACGCTAAGCGCGCTTCACTTTCGCCGCGTCAAAAGAAAACAATAGTCAGTATATGTGGCGTTAGCCGCGTACTGACAGCAGTTAGAGGTGTTCAGATGGCTAAACCACCAGACAATCCGGGCAGCGGCAAGCCTGACGACCCGGGTCACCAGGGCGATGATCATCGTCCGCCCGGCGTGCCTCCCGGTCCGCCGCCGGGTAAAGGGCCTCCCGGTCCTGTTCCTCCGCCGCAGCCACCGCCGCGCAAGGTAGGCTGAGATCCGGAGACGGTCTGAAATACAGGCCCCACTTGTTCCAGTCTGGGAGCTACGAACTCCTGGGCGGTGTACCTATGAGCTCGACGCGCTCGAGGCTGTTGTAGGCGACAGCTTGCGAATTGACCTCGAGGCACTTCAGGCTGGCCGCCTTGCAGTCGATTTCACTTGGCCACTCGGTGACCGGGCGATTTCCCTTCGCGCTACCTTTCCCGATAGCTATCCGCGCCTTCGGCCAATCGTAAATCTCCAAACTGCGGCTGCAGAATATCCAGAACGGCACGTCAGCCCGCTAGACGGCAATGTTTGCCTTTTAGGTCGTGACACGGGGCAGTGGCCAGAAAACTGGACGCTCGTGGACCTGCTCACAAGCAAACTCCAGGACGCACTCAACGACACGGGGCAACAGGACCCTCAAGGTGAACCGGCCGAATTCTGGTGGAATTTAATAGCCCTGAAGAATTCTTATTGCTTAATCGACTCCGGTTGGGGTCTCGGAGGTGCGACGTCAGGACGGCTAACACTCAGGTTCGGTTTCGATCCGAAAGATTCCAATCCGTTTGCAATCCGCGCAATCGTTACTGAAGTGCGCGGTGCCGATGGCGCCGTGCTCGCCAGCTGGACCAGCAAAGTACTTAAAGACATAGTGCCAGAAAATGAAATGGTGGTCCCGTGGATTTATCGCGATGAAACAATTTTGCCGGTAAATCCGCAGAACAAAATCAATGAGCTCGTGGCAATGTTCACTAGGAAGCCCAGGCCTTCCGAATTAAGCGGCTCCGTGTCAGGGAGGATTTTCGTCGTCATTCACAAAACCGAGTTGGGTCCTAGTCAAACTGGAATGGGCTGGATTTTTATACTTGAAAGCGGTCATCCCCGCGTGTTCAAAGCTCCGAAGCCCGGGAAACGCGTCACCGCTCCGAATCTCAGTATAATTCCGACATTTCGCGCGGGCTCAACAGACATTGGCGCTCGCGTTCCTGCCACCGGCCTCTTGAACGGCAAAAAAAATCGTAATTGTGGGTCTGGGGGCAATTGGCGCACCGCTTGCGGTCGATTTGGCGAAAAATGGCTGCACGACACTTGAACTCATCGATCCGGATAATATCGAGCCTGGAAATTCCATCCGTTGGAGTTTAGGAGTGACTTCGTGGGGCCGAGCAAAGGCCGCGGCGCTCGCAGAGTTTATCAACCGTCAATACCCATGGTGTAAGGCAATTCCAACACTGCATAGAATTGGCGCTTTTGATGAAGCCGGCGGTGATGAAACTGTCTTAAATCAGGCCTTGGAAGGAGCTAGCCTGGTCATTGACGCTAGTGCAACGTACGGTGTGGCAACGATTTTGAGCGATTTTTGTCGCGCCAAAAATCTTGCACTGATATCGTTTTACGCTTCTCCACCTGTCACCGGGGGTTCAGTGGCTTATTTCCACCCGTCCTCTGGATGCCCTACGTGCCTTGAATTTGCGCACGCGGATAATCTTATCCCGCGGGCTCCTGGTTTCGGTTCTACAGAGGGCTTGCAGCAGCCGCCTGGCTGCGCAGAGCTTACGTTTACAGGCGCGTCCTTTGATCTTACGGAGCTGTCTCTTCAGGCCATGCGCGTTATTGTCCGTGCCCTGGCTTCGCCGCCCGACGGCACTGTGGTTTATAATCTTGCGCTACCCGATGAAGCTCAACCTCCCTTGTGGTCGATTTACACTCTGGGGAAGATGGAAGCCTGCTCGTGCTCTCGACAACAATAATTTGGATACCCAAAGCGATATACGAGCAAAATTGCCGAGAAGCGAATGCGCGGTTTCCGGTCGAAACGGGGGGCGCGTTTATGGGCTACTGGGCAAACAACCAAGTCGTGATTACAGCAAGCATTGAAGCTGGTCCGAATGCCACTCATCGCCGATACTCATTTGAGCCGGATTACGAGTGGCAACACGCGCAGATAACGAAACATTATAATGGGTCGGGACGACTCGAAACATACTTGGGTGATTGGCACTCGCATCCGGACGGATTGAGTGGAAACCTGAGCTGGCAAGACAAGCAAGCGCTCCGCCGTGTCGCAATGACACCGGCCGCTCGGGCGCCAAACCCAATATCAATAATTTTTTACGGCGAACCGGACCACTGGAGCACCAGTGCTTGGTGCGCCAAAATTGTCCCGCGCAAGATAATATGGTCTAGTCTTGACGCTTCGAAAGTAGACCTGAACTTCTATTGAACACTAGATACGTCGTAGAACAGATATTTTTCCCGCTGAAAATGGCTCTGTTGAGCCACATAATATAGGTCGCACAAATATCTTTTTTGCGACACGCAAATCTCGGCAGTGGGTCAGTTTGAATTGTGGCGAGTAGGTAACCCGGAAGCTATGAAACGCATGAGGAAAACGGCTGCCGAACAGCCAAGAATAGCCCCAAGGATTTCGGCAGTTAGATAAATAGGGCCTACCGCGGCAATGCGGGGGTTAAAGACAAACATAAGCCATCCCGAAAGCAAAACTGTGAAAAATGATCCTGAGGCTATTCCGATTAGACAAGCGCAGACCGTCGCAGCGTAACCGCGAGCAAGATTGCGGAATATGAGATGACATAGGACACAGCCGAGAAATAACGTGAAAGCTCCTGCAGCGAGCCAGGAGAACACGATTATGAACAAAAAAGAGTGCTTCAGCTATCAGGTTGCCGCCTCGTTTAGTCTTTCATCCCGCCAATATGTCGCCGGCCTTGCACGTCGGCACGTTCAAGCCGATTATGTTTATGCCGGCGTTGTAACCACGATTGTATGAATCCATCGCAAGGATAGCTATGAAAAGATCATTCGAAATCGGCATTTCAACCCCTGATATAAAAGTGACCTAACCTAGCAGTGTACGGATCGTTGGGCCTTCTGAGCTGCATTGTTTTCGCCTGTTCACGAAGCTGGCGGATAATTTCTGGTATTTGTTTTTCGATTCCTCGTGTGACTGGTTCGCCCGCGAGAGCACGCGGCCAGCCTAGCACGTTGAACGGCCACGTGCCGGCGGGAACCATCTCGACGAACGCGCGCTTGAAGCGCACGCCGGGGTCGAACACCGTCTCCAACTCGTCCGGCCGCACCACGCGTGCGGTTTTCGGATCGTTGAGATCGGTGAAGGTGAGAAAGGTCGGCAGTTCGTCACCCATCAATTCCCACCGGCCGTCTAATTTTGGAAATTTGGCAAGGTTCTCGTCGGAATAAGATAGGTTGAAATGTTTCGCGACCAAATATTTTGGGTAGTCGACATTGTCGCCCGAAGTAAGGAGTTCAATCACGTTTCGGCCTTGCCCAAGATCGACAAAGACTGCTTCGCCGGAAATCTCTGTTTCTACGCGCGGCACCTCCAGCATGAATTGAACCTGCTTCACCAGACGCACTTCGATGACGCTTGAGTCAGAATGAATATTGCCGTCAGCCTCCACGTTCACCGTCATCCGATAGTGGTAGGTGTAGGTCGGATAGGCCAGTTTGCACCACGCCAGGCCGCAGCCAATAACGAGCGCGATGATCCCCATTGTCCGCATCACCCGCGCACCTCCGCACAGGCGCGGTCAATCTCGCGCATCGGCGCATCAATTTTTGTCGGTCGAATTGACCGCTTGCATTGTGGCTGTCGCTCCCCCGCGACTATTGGCGCGCAATTTTGCTGCCAGCTTAGGTTGAATGTTATCGGCGACTTTCACGGCACGACAATTTTCGTAAATCAACCCAACTAGAACGGTTTCTTGCAATCTTCGCAGTCACCCCACATCGAACATATCAGGCAAAGCAGCCAATCGATTATGTCGGCCAACAAATAAACTATGTACGCGCCGGCACCGATGATTAGGGAAAAGACTTCATAGCCAAGCGTTCTAATCGCTTCTTTACCCACTATACCGAGGACGCCCGCAAGCTTTGAAATAGCGCCGGTCCAAGCAGTAAATAAACCTGCGGCACCCCCGAAAGAAGACATGATGAGCGCAACGATCGAGGCAAGAATAATTGTGACGAGCGCGCCAACCCAGAACTTGCACCAACGGCACCCCATAGTTCGCCCCCAAAGTTAGAAGTTAAGCTGCCTCTTTAGCATTACTCCTTTTTAGATATATCGTCGAGAGAGGCAACTAACGGTTAGGGTGCGATGGGTCCTCAAAAAATGAAAAGCCCCGCCGTAGCGGGGCTTTCTATGTCCGACGTGGTGTTCGTCTAGAATCGATAATTCAAACCCGCGCGCACAAAATCGTCTGTGATCTTTGCGTTCGAGACAATCGTTGCGCCTGCAATCGTCACGGTATTGGACACCGTGCCGCTCTCCAAATGGAGATACTCAACTTTCCAGGTCCAATTGCTATTGTTGATCGCCGCTTCGACGCCGCCTCCTGCGACCCAGGCAGCCTTCGTCGAAGTTACACTCGCGGTACCGGTCACCGCACCGCTGAGTGCCAAGTCAGACTTAAACTGCCCGTACCCGACGCCGCCGGTGCCGTAGAAGAGCCAACTACCGGCCGCAAGTCCTGCACGCACGCGCGTGGTGCCGAACCATGGAAGTTTGTCCGTCTCTGACTGGGTAATACCGCCCGCAGAAGCAACGGTCGTGATGCTTTGCGCAGTACCTTGAAGGTCGGTTTCGAGGCCCAAGACCCAATTTCCGGACTGCCAATTATATCCAAGCTGCCCTCCGCCGATGAAACCCTTGAGATTCTCCGACGTGCTACTCGCGCCGACGACATTCGCATTCACACGCGCCCAGCCGTATCCGGCGTTCACCCCCGCATAGAGGCCGGTCCAGTTGTAAATCGCGGGCGGGGCGGCCGCCTTATATGTCGGTGACAAATCGGCGGCGAATGCGCCGCTACTTCCAAGCAGCAAGCCAGCTGCAATCATCGTCTTGAGAGAAACGCGCATTCCCGCCCCCTAAATTCATGTCCAACTTAGGGGGATGCTACAGAATGGCCAATTGTGTTTCAGGCCTCTGATATACTTAAGGAATTCCGCACAAATGATATGAGAAAGATGTTCAACAAATCTGTTCGTAGTCGATCAAATGCCCGCCAAAGGCTCACAAAACTTGTTGCATCTCTATTGGCCAAAATGTTGCGCCCTCACAGTGAAAATTCGGAGCGAATTAAGCGTCCGCATCATCAAGCACGAGGGATGACCCTTCATGCCTTATCGGGTGGTAGGAAGTATCTCAACGCTTCGGAGCGTCGTCGTTTTATAGTTGCGGTGCGAACGATGCATCCTAATGTACGCGTCTTTTGTCTACTGTTAGCATGGAGCGGGTGTCGAATTTCTGAAGCTTTGGCGATTACTCCCGCGGCCGTCGACCTTGATGCAGGAACTGTCAGTCTAGAAACGCTGAAGAAGCGTGCGCGGGGCGTAGTACGCCAGGTACCGCTCCCATCATCAATATTGCGCGATATGGATCGTATGTTTGATCTGCGCACCCGTCAGCAAGACCCGTCACTCGCCACGCGACGCCTTTGGGCTTTTTGCCGAAGTACCGGTTGGCGCTATGTCAAAAGTGTCATGAAGACTGCCGGAATATCTGGAGAGGCGGCAATGCCCAAGGGGTTACGTCATGCCTTCGGCGTTGCCGCGTTTGCGGTCGTCCCTCCACACCTCGTGCAGCGATGGCTTGGCCACGCCTCGCTGCGGACGACCGCCATCTATGGCGATGTGAGCGGCCCAGAGGAACGGAGCTTCGCCGCTCGTCTATGGCGGGGCTGGTGAAAGCATGAGCATTGGGGCCGCAACTTTTTTCGAGGAATGCGCTACTTTACCTATGGTTGTACTATCAAAAATGTTCCGCTATCTTTGAGCATTGTTCGTGTCATCCGCGAGGACTGCTGTGGCGAAGAGTGCTGCGATCGACAAGGCTGAAATTGCAAAAACTCTGATGCAGGAATATCTCAGCGCACGACAAGAAGTTTTACTTCACGTTCAGCTATATAAAACTCCAGAAAGAAATGCCGCTATTCTGATAGCGCTCGTCGGGCTGTTATTTCCATTATTGAGCGATCAGAGCATATCTCTGCCATTCACAAATATCTCGTTTCATTCGACACGTTGGACCGACCTCGTTATTCTTTTCACAATTTCGACTATTGCATTCCTCATGCCCTCTTCTGCTCTCGCTGTCTTGTTTACGATGCAAGTGTTGGCGGAGCGCTGTGTGCGTTTGGAAGACGAAATAAATAAGTGCCTGAGCGGAAAATATCTATTTTGGGAACGCGTTGCCCACAAAATCTGGTCAGTAAATGGCTCGCTTGTCGGTAGGATGCCGGAAGCGGTTGCCAGTGTCTTATATTATGTTCTTATTCTATTTTTTGCAGTCGCGTTGCCGCTCTTTGTCCTCGCAAGAAATCTCTGTGCCCAGCATGATTGGCTATACGAGTTGGTGACGGGCGCATACCTAATTTATCTATTCGCCGTTCCGATGATTTGCATTCATCTCAACTTATACACGATGGGTCCCCTGCGAGCAGAATTCAGCCAATTACTGCAATACGTCGTTATCGGAAAAACATTCCACCCTGGCCGGTCTGGTGTAATTGCGCATCTCATTGCCTTGACGGTGGCCGTTGCCGGCGCTGCGATTTTTATAAACTATGTCCTTTGCCCGCCGGTCTGTCTCTACATCGGGGCAAGGTCCGCAACGTCTGACGCGCTCGTAATTTTGGCGGCACAAACATAGATGGCTAATTATTATTAATGCCTAACAAAAAGAAGCATTTCGATCGGAGTTCGACGCGGCATTCTTTCTCGTTGGCGTCAGCGGTTATTGCATTTGTTTTTTTGGAGTGCCTCGTAACCCTTCAAGCTTTCTTTGCATATCGAGATAGCTTTCTCACTGTCGCAGAAATGCGACTCCGTGGGATTGACCATGGTCTCCCGTTTGTTTGGCACTTTGCTATGGAGGGAGACCTGTTACTTGTGTCGCCTCTCGCTGCGTACTTGATTGGGGAATATTCTCATCAGTGGCGCTTCCGTTCAATTCTGATTTCCCTTGGGATTGGTTTCGCTTCGGCGAGCGTCTTAAGTTATTTATATACATTCTCTGGAATGCCGGAAGCGCATATTCAGAATAATGCCCTTACATCAGCTGGCGTAGGACACTTATTTTATATGGCGTTTGCACTCGCCGTCTTCACTCAGTTCTTTTTCTTCATTCAAGATATTTCGAAGCTACTGCTCAGAGTGGTTAGCGTATTGCTCCTCGTGCATGTGTTCATCGGAACGCACATGGCGTTAGGAGTTTTGAATCTCATTTTTCCTTTTGATTGGTATCCCGCGAAACCGCTGGAAAGCCCTTTTGGTTGGGTTACTATTGCGGCCGTAGCGATTGGTTTAGCATGGCGTAATTTTGGGGTTTCCGGGATCGTCTCCGCTTTTAAAAATTTACCTAGATATTTCGGTCAGGTAATATTTTGGTTGACTAACCAACGTCCCAAAGAGTTGGAGGGATACCTTAAATTTCTAGATTATCTATGTGGTGTCGTTACTCTCGGTTTCTACGTCAAATTAGTTTTGTCGGGTTGGGAAAAGGGCGGAAACATTTTGCCCCTCGTCCTGATCGTCCTTATCGGGGTGACCTATTATTTCAGCAGGCTTAGTGTGAAGCAGGAATTGGAAATTGGTCGATCTCTGTTTCCGTCAGATCCAGACCGCATTCCAAAAGAATTGCAGTTAACTGACCGTCTCACATTTACGATTCGAGTTATCTCGTTCTTGGCTATGTATTGGGCACTAGGCTGGATAGCAGGTGACATTTTGGCGGCATCATTTCTAATGCTCATAATAGCTTGCAACGATTTCTATACGAGAAAACAAATCAATGTCAGAATGAAGAGATATTTCTCTGCTCGTAAGTATGCGCCATATCCAAACGAGCGAGGCCGTAAGGCCATCCTAGACAGACGGGTCGTTGCTAGGTGGTTCCTATTTAAATTGCCGCACTTGCCGAAAGAGACAGGACGCATTGCTGGATGCGCCACTGCCTTCGGCGTAGCAACGTACGGGTATTTTAGAAACGCGAGTGATCCAAATTTTCATGCTTACGTTGTCGAGTTGATTCGTGGCGCGATTTACGGAAGTTCCTATGATGGCGGCCATCTAAATGTCATTGCATACGGCATATTGATCGGAACGCTCGTGATAAATGAGATTATCACTCTGGCTTGGCGCATTGAGCGAGATCGTCGATTAAAGCGGCTATGAAATAACCCTCCAAAACAACGCTGGTGCCATCAGGTAATCTTGGGAGCTGAAAAGTCCATACGCAGGCTTATAAGTGCTTGGAAAGCAGCGAGTTATGCCGTAACTGTAGCGCCCGGCGATTATCTCTGATATTCGACCGGCCTTCGATGCCCCAACAGGCAAGCCCAGCATTGACGCAATCCAGACCTAGGGTGCACCTAAGAAAAAGCATCGAGGGAGAAAACGGCGAGTTTATTGGTGCGGGCGCATAGCTCAGTTGGTAGAGCAGCTGACTCTTAATCAGCGGGTCCCAGGTTCGAGCCCTGGTGCGCCCACCAAATTTCAACCTATCGATCAGTAGGTTAAGGTTTTCCGGATTAGACCACGCTTGTCGTTTCGACAAATTGCCTCCTTTCGTTCTCGCTTCAAGCCTCTTACGTGCGCCCGTTCAGCCAAACCACGAAGTCCCGGTCGCGACACAACCGCCATCGCCGTAACTTTGAACTCGATTTGAAACTACTCGAAAGGATCAAGTTTAACTCGATATAAAATTGCTCTTTTCTACTCAGTCCGCAAGCGGATAGAAGCTGGCTGAAGGAAATCTAGTCAAGTGACCGCATGCGAATCGATCATTCTCAAGATCAAATAGCACTGAATT